>JAABUY010000255.1_pt1 | contig 102989 bp, 94 predicted proteins | sample 5560271 | NCBI WGS metagenome assembly JAABUY01 (sample SAMN10711886, study PRJNA513374) | rock metagenome | isolation source: Antarctica rocks | place: Antarctica: Victoria Land, University Valley | reverse complement strand
CTCGGTCATCGGGTTCTCTCGGTTTGGGATGAAGCCTCACAACTCCACCCTAGCCAGACAATCCGGTGACCACCTCCGCCTACACCCTCACGGGTTCCGAATTTCCACCACCACCGCGGACGCTACCTTTATAAACAGCCCAATGCTTTATGTGATGAATGTGAGAACGCCAGTTACTACATCCTGGATTTGCACATTTACCTCCGGCTTGTTCATAAAGCTTTCTCTTAATTGCCGATGGGATCTTTCTCTGAACTTTCAATGCTGCTGTTCCACTAACCTTCGTCGACCTTGTCACATCCGCACCTTAACCGTGGTCAAACCGGCAACCCCCGCACGCTCGCATTAGCGGTGATGATTACCCACTCCCTAGTTAGCCTGTAGGCAACCTCACCGCCTCCACGACGGCCTGACGCAAAGCTTCCGAAGGCCCGGAGCTATACACGTCATCGGTGATGTTGCCCGCCTCATGGCCCACCACAGCGGCCACCATGGCGCGGTCCTGTCCGGCGTTACGCGCGGCCGATACGAACCACCGGCGGAAGCTATGAGCGTCCACGGCGCTATGCCGCCGGCCCTCCTTGGCATCGTGGACGCCCACCGTCTGACGGTAACGCCCGAACCTCTTGGACACCGGAGCGGAGCGTTGGGTGCTTGCCGGCGCCGGACCGCGCTCATGGAACAGGAAGGCGGTCGGGGCCTTGCCCTCGCACCGGCGGGCGACGATGCCGGCAAGGACAGAGTGGACAGGCACGCGCCGGATACCCGCCCGCGTCTTGGCCTCGCGGACGTTGAACCAGCCACCGGTGCATGTCGCCACCGTCAGCCGATAGACCTCCTCCAGCCTCATCCCTGACAACGCCAGGACCCTCATGGCGTCCGCAAGCTCCTCATCGGGGTTGCCTGCCAGGAGCGCCACCACCTCGGCGTCAGTGAACGGACGCTTGCTCCGGCTCCCCGTGCCATCGTGGGCGCGCTTGGCGAGGCTTTGGCCGGTCCATGGGTTCGTCTCCACAACCCCGCGCTTCACCATCCACCGCCAGTAGGCGGAGGCCGCGCTGACACGCCGGTTCCCGGTCATTGGGTCGAGGGCAGGGGAGACGATAGCCTCGGTCACATACCGCCCGGCGATGCGCTTGGTGAACGCCTCAACGGTGGGCGCGACGCCCGCGCCGTTCGCCCACTTCTCCAGCCTCCCTACGTCGGTTCGATATTGAGACCGCGTGCGCTCCTTCAGAGCTCCCTTAGAACCTCCCTCCGCCAGCCATGCCTCAACGTGGTGGAGAAGCGGCGTCGCCCGCCCATGCGCCAAGTCGAGGAGGGCAGAGGCGCCCACAAGGTCGCCGCGGGCGCGGAAGGTGTCCGCCTGTTCCCCCAGAAGCAAGCTGGCGTTGTCGCGCGCCACCTCCTCCGCGCTGAACTCTACCTCGGCGCCGTCGTGCCACTCCTTCCTCCGTTCGCCCCCGAATGCCTTCACCATCGCCGGCTCGCCGCGGTCGAGGCGCTGCAAGGTGTCGCGCCAGGCAAGGCCAGCGGGCACCCCCACCAAACCGCTCGCGTCCTTACGTGCCCCTGCAATCTGCCCCTCGAACTCCGCCAGGACAGCGTGCCGGCGGGCGAGGGCAAGGCGGTGGTCCTGAGTGTGGAGGGACCGGATGAGCCGTTTCTTCCCGAGGCTGGCCTGTAGGGGCCTTGGGACGTCCTTGACCGCATACCAACCACGCGCCCGCTGCTCCAGCCATCGTGTGTCCATAGACGCCCCCACAACTGCCCCCACATAAACGCCCCCACAAGTCGGGCACGCAAGCTTAATGTTTGCAGGGTCTATTAGGGTTCGGCGGGGTTGCACCTCACGTCCCGTACGGGATGCCAAAGACAGGTGATCATGCCGGCGGCCCTGCGGGTGTCCGGTGGAACAGGCAAGGTTGAGGCTCTGCCTCAAACTCCGCCAAAGGGCGAGCCCTTTGGAAACATTTACCTAAGTAAAGCCGGTCCAGGGGCGGCTCGCCCCTGGCGGGTCTGGGCGGAGCCCAGCCTTGCTTGCTGACAGGTCAGTGTCAGGGACCGCCGATTAACTTCTACTCAAGAATAACAAGATACAAGCGTTCGTCAGCTGGCGCGGCGCCTTCTGCACTGGCGGCCGGCTCGCTCCACGAAACATCGCGGGGCTTCGCTGTGCCGGCAGTGCACCGCGCGATCGGGCCGCGCCCGGGTGCGACTGCTCTCCGCGCAGGCCTGGTGGTCGGGGACCCGGTGCGGACGTCCGCCACGGCGGCCGAGGAAAGGATCTGCAATGCGTGTCGTGCCACTCAACCCTTGGCTGGACAGCCAGTGCCGCGCCTACCAGGCCGCGACGCCGGAGTGCCAGGAACGGCTTCGTGCCGACGCCATGGCGGCGATGCTGGCGGCCCACCCGTTTGCGCTGACGCTGCTGTCAAGCGGCGGGCGCCGGGAGCGTGACGCGGCCTGGAACGCGCTGCGAGCGGCTTGCGAGCAGGCGGCGGGGTCGCCGGGCGGGTCACTCGCTGCGCCGGCGCGCGATCGGGCTGGCGTGGCGGGCGCAATGAAGGCATCGGCCCGCCGGCGCGGCGCGAGCGTCACGGTGCTGCACGAGGCAGCCGGGACGGCGGACTGATACCAGCGCCCCGTCGCGCGAAGCAGGGCCGGAGCACTCCTTGGGTAAGGCCGCTCCAGGGACAGCCCGCCCCTGGCGGGTCCAGGCGCCGCCTTGCACATCCGGCGGCCGGCGTTATCTTGCAACTCCAACGAGTTCGGGGTTTCTCCGTGGCGGCAGCCGAGTTCACGCCTCAAACCACAGCGCTGCTGGAGCGCGTCGGGGCGGCGTGCGGCCGGCGCGGCGTGCGGCTGACGGAGCTGCGGCGGCAGGTGCTCGGGTTGGTGCTGGACAGCGACAGGCCGGCCGGGGCCTACGACCTGCTGGAGAAGCTGCGGCCGCACCACCGCGGGGCCGCGCCGCCCACGGTGTACCGCGCGCTCGACTTCCTGCTGGAGCAGGGGCTGATCCACAAGGTGGAGCGACTGTCGGCCTTCGTGGGCTGCCTGCACGGCGTCGAGGAGCACGACGACGACGAGGTGCACCACCACGCGGCGCAGTTCCTGATCTGCCGGCGCTGCGGGCAGGTCACGGAGCTGAACGACCGCGAGATCGGCCGCGCCCTGCTGCGCGCGGCGCGGGGGTGGGGGTTCGCGCTGAACCACTCCACGGTGGAGGCGGAGGGAGTCTGCGAGGCGTGCACCGCGGCGGCGTGAAGAAAGCAAGGCTGGGCTCCGCCCAGACCCGCCAGGGTGGAAGCCCCCCCTGGACCGGCTTTCTTAAGTAAGGGACTCCAAAGGCGAGCCTTTGCCGGATGAGGCAGAGCCTCAACCTTGCTTTCCTACCTCAGAGCCCGCTGTACCAGTTGTAGCCCTGCTTCTCCCAATATCCGCCCGGGTTGGTGTTGGTGACCTCGATCGCCTGGATGTATTTCGGGTTCTTGAAGCCAAGCTTGGTCGGCAGCCGCAGCCGCAGCGGCGCGCCCCACTGCGGCGACAGCGGCGTCCGCTCGAAGTCCAGCGCCAGGATGGTCTGCGGGTGCAGGCAGCTCGCCATGTCCAGCCCGCACCAGTAGTCGTCGAAGCAGCGCACGTTGACGAAGGCAGCGCGGGTGTCGGCGCCGACCCGCTCCAGGAAGCTGCGGAACGGCACGCCGCTCCACTGGCCGATCTGGCTCCAGCCCTCGACGCAGACGTGGCGGGTGATCTGCTCCTCCTGCGGCATCGCGCGCAGGTCGGCCAGCGTCCACGGCGTCTTGCGGTCCACGAGGCCCGCGACCTCCAGCCGCCAGTCCGACTCCTCGACAGTGCGGATCTGCCACTCCGGGTAGTAGGCGTTAAAGCGGAACGGGTCGGTGATCTCGCTCGCGGCGTAGGTGGGCGCGAGCCGGTTCGGGTCGAACAGCGCCGCCTGCACCCGGTCGTTGAAGCGCGACACCGCCCGCAGCGCGCGGTCCACCGGGCCCTCGCCGGCCAGGTCGCAGCCGCTGAGCAGGGCCAGCGCGCCCAGGGAGAGCGAGCCGCGCAGCAGCAGGCGGCGCTCCAGCCGCACGAGGTCGGGCCGGACATCGGCCAGCGCCACGTGCGGACGCGCCCGGGCAGCACCGGCGTGGCCGGACGGAGCCTGCCCGCCGGCGGGGATCGCGGTGCGGTCGGCAGGCGCGCTCACAGCCGGACCTCGGCGTCGGGGCGGCGGGGCAGGCCGATCGTCATGGAGAGCAGCGTGCGCGGGAACAGGGCGACCAGCACGACGTGGACCACGAGGAAGGCGACCATCAGGCCCATCAGGATGAAGTGGACGACGCGGGCCGCGGGGTAGCCGCCGAGCAGCGCGGTCAGCCAGGAGAGCTGCACCGGCTTCCAGATCGCCAGGCCGCTGACCACCATCAGCACGCCCAGCGCCATGGCGCCGAGGTAGAGCAGGCGCTGCACCGCGTTGTAGTGGCCGAGCGTGTGCACCAGGCGGAAGCGCAGGGCGGCGACGAGGTCGCGGGCGACGGCGCGCGGGCCGACGGGGAGCAACTCGCTGCGGAAATGCCCGCTGATCAGGCCGTAGGCGAGGTAGCACAGCCCGTCGAGCACCAGCAGCCACATGGCGAACAGGTGCCAGGCGATGGCGCCGCCCAGCCAGCCGCCCAGCGTCATCCAGCGCGGGAACACGAAGGGCAGGATCGGCGAGGCATCGTAGATCTGCCAGCCGCTGAGGATCATGCAGAGGATGGCGTAGGCGCCGATCCAGTGCATGATGCGAATCGCCACCGGGTGCGCGGAGTGGCTGGTCACTTCGGCTGGCCGCATTTCTGACATTTCGTGGGCAATCCCGTGCCGTTGTTGCGCGTCATATAAGAGCCGGCGCAGGTGCGCCGCCATACCGGAGTGAGACATCGATGAAACGCCTCTCGGGACTGTCCCTGTTCGCGACCACGTCGCTCGTTGTTGCCGGGCTGTCCGCGGCCGCGCTGGCGGCGCCGGAGCCGCACCGCGTGCGCGGCACCGTGACGTCGATCAGCACCGACAGCCTGGTCGTGCACCCGGCGAGCGGCAGCGACGTCACCGTGGCGATCAGCGGCGACACCAAGTACGCCACCGTGGTGAAGTCCGACCTCGCCCACGTCGACAAGGACAGCTACATCGGCACCGCGACCAAGACCGTGGGCGACCAGCTCGTGGCGCTGGAGCTGGTGATCTTCCCGGCGGCGATGCGCGGCGCGGGCGACGGGCACTACGGCTGGGACAGCATCCCGGACTCGACGATGTCGGGCCACGCGAGCGCGTCGTCGATGACCAACGGCAGCGTCGAGGCCACCGCCCCGGCCGGTGGCGCCAAGCCGGTCAGCTCGGCGATGACCAACGGCAACATCGACACCGCGACCGACAAGTCCGGCGCCAAGCAGATCGTGGTGTCCTACAAGGGCGGCAAGCAGACCATCGTGGTGCCGCCGACCGCGCCGATCGTGGCGTTCGAGCCGGCAGAGATGTCGGCGGTCAAGAAGGGCGCCACCGTGTTCGTCAACGGCACCGAGGACGGGGGCAAGGTCGTGGGCAGGTTCGTGGCGATCGGCACCCCGGGCGCGAACCCGCCGATGTGAGGCCGACGAGCCTGTGGAGTGACAGGCAAGGTTGAGGCTCTGCCTCAAACTCCGCCAGGGGCGGCTCGCTCCTGGCGGGTCTGGGCGTAGTTGCCTGAAGGTTCCGATGGCCCCTCTGGGCCATTGGAATGGGCAGCGGAGGGGCGCCCAGCCTTGCTGCCTGACAGGCCGTTGACATGAGGTGGTGGCGATACGCCGCCAGAGTGTGGGAGGGACGCCATGTCGCTCGACGATACCCGAGGCGGTCGCGAGCCGTCGCTCAACGTGTTCGGGCGGCCGTTGCAGGACTGCTCGCTCGACCCGCTGACCGGGTTCCACCGCAACGGCTGCTGCAGCACCGGGCCTGACGACCGGGGCAGTCACACGGTGTGCGCCGTGGTGACCGCGGCCTTCCTGGAGTTCAGCCGCGCGCGGGGCAACGACCTGTCCACGCCGCGCACGGAGTTCGGCTTCCCCGGGCTGAAGCCGGGCGACCGCTGGTGCCTGTGCGCGCCGCGCTGGCAGGAGGCGTTCGAGGCCGGGTGCGCGCCGCAGGTGGCGCTCGAGGCCACACACCGGGCGGCGCTGCTATACTGCACGATGGCGGATCTCGAGGCGCACGCGGCTGGGGCGGACCGAAGCGAGCAAGGTTGAGGCTCTGCCTCAAACTCCGCCAAAGGCAGGCCTTTGGAATCCAATACTTAAATAAGGCCGGTTCAGGGGCGGCTCGCCCCTGGCAGGTCTGGGGGTAGCTGCTCAAAGGTTCCGATGGCCTGCTTTGGCCGTTGGAATGGGCAGCGGAGGCAGAGCCCAGCCTTGCTTGCTGTCAGCCAGCGTTCCGCTCGACCCAGGCGAGGGCGGGTGCGAAGTCCACGCCGACCTCGCGCCCGCGGGCGAGCAGCGCCTCGGGCGTCATCCTGCCGGAGCTGGCGGAGTCGATGGCCCAGACCAGGGAGGATCGCATCCCGCTGCGGCAGTAGGCGTGCACCGGGCCGCCCGCGGCGGCCAGGGCGTCGGCGAAGCGGGCGATGTCGCCGGGCGCCAGGGCGGGCAGGCTGATCGGCACGTGGCGGAACGCCATGCCGTGCTCTGCGGCGAGCCGTGCGGCCTCCGCGGCGGGGAGCTGGCCGGGGTCCTCGTTGTCCGGGCGGTTGCTGATCACCATGCGCACGCCGCGCGCGGCGAGGGCGGCGAAGTCCTCGGGCGCGATCTGGCCGGAGACGGTGGTCGAGGGGTCGAGTGCGACAGGCTGCATCCTGGGTCTCCGCTACTGTGGCGCGCCGCACGGGCGAGCGCGCAGACTAGGCGCCCCGGCCGGCGCTGTCATACCGGCAGGGGCAGAAGCCTTCGTCCGGAATGCGCGACCTCCGGACTCCGGCAAAGGTCCTGGAAACCCCTTCCTCAAACAACTGGTTTCCAAAGGCGAGCCTTTGGCGGAGTTTGAGGCAGAGCCTCAACCTTGCCTGTCTCGTCGATCGCGCATCGGATCAGCCGGGATCTCGCGGGTCCACGGCCGGTGCCGTTGACCCGCCCACGGCCGCGCTATATCCCGCAGATTCAAGGGCAAGGGGTGCGAAGATGGCGCTGGACACGGACACGGCGGACGAGGTCGGCCTCGACGAGGAGCTGAAGGGCACCGCGCCTGCGGTGGGCGGCATCGCGGCGGACCGGCTGCGCTCCATCATCGAGCGGGTGGAGCGGCTGGAGGAGGAGAAGAAGGCCCTGTCCAGCGACATCAAGGACATCTTCTCCGAGGCCAAGTCCGCCGGCTTCGACGTCAAGATCATCCGGCAGATCATCCGCCAGCGGAAGCAGGAGCCTGCCGAGGTCGAGGAGCAGGAGACGCTGCTGGACGTCTACCGCCGCGCGCTGGGAATGTAGCGGCCGCGCGGGCCCGGCGGAGGGCGTTCCCTCCGCGACGGCGCTGCCGCGGGTCTGGCGATGCGGCAGCGGAATTCACGGCCACCGACCACAGGGAGAAGCAGGATGAGCGTCGAGGCGATCTACTCCACCACGGCCACGGCCACCGGCGGGCGCGACGGGCGCGCGGCGTCGCAGGACGGCGTGCTCGACGTGGCGCTGTCCACGCCGCGCGAGATGGGCGGCGGCGGCGGGGCCGGCACCAACCCGGAGCAGTTGTTCGCGGCCGGCTACTCCGCGTGCTTCATCGGCGCCATGAAGTATGTCGCCTCGCAGGGCGGCCCCAAGGTGCCGGCCGACGCCGCCGTCACCGCCACCGTCGGCATCGGCCCGCGCTCCGAGGGCGGGTTCGGCATCACCGTGGCGCTGCAGGTGGCGCTGCCCGGCCTGCCGCGCGACCAGGCGCAGGCGCTGGTCGACAAGGCCGACGCGACGTGCCCGTACTCCAACGCCCTGCGCGGCAACGTCGACGTCGTGCTGAGCCTGGCCTGACCGCCCGGCGCCGCGCCCGCGGGCCTTGCCGCGGGCGCGCGCGGTTCTCATGGAGGCTTTCGTGACCCAGACCTTGCGGCTGTTCACCTCGCCGTCCGCGTTTCCCAATCCGCAGCGCCTGCGGCTGCTGATCCACGAGAAGGGCGTCGTCGGCCACGTCGAGGAGGTGATCTACGACATGGCGCCGCGCGGGGAGCAGCGCGGCTGGCGCGGGCTCAGGCGCAACCCGTGGGGCGAGACGCCGACGCTGGAGCTGGCCGACGGCAGCTTCCTCGCCGAGACCACGGCGATCGGGCGCTACCTCGACCTCAGCCTGCCCGGGCGGCGCATCATGGGCGAGACGCCGCTGGAGCAGGCGCAGGACACGATGTGGGACTCGCGCATCTGGGTGCAGGTGCTCTACCGGATCACCACGATGTTCCACGTCCAGCACCAGGGCCTCGGGCCGAAGCTGGAGCTGACGGAGAACCGGGCCTGGGGCGAGCACTGCCGCAAGGAGGCGCTGGCGCACGCCGCGCTGGTGGACCGCCACCTGGCGGACGGGCGCGACTGGCTGCTGGGCGGGGCGCGGCCGACGTTCTCGGACATGACGCTGTGCACGGCGGTCGCGTTCTCAAAGTTCGGGCCGAACCACACGCCGCTGGACGAGCGCTTCGAGCACATCGACCGGTTCTGGAAGACCTGGCAGGAACAGGACAGCTTTCGCTCGGCGTACGCGGACGGGGGCGGGATCGAGGAGTTGGCGCACCTGAGGAAGTAAGCAAGGCCGGGCTCTGCCCGGACCCGCCAGGGGCGAGCCGCCCCTGGACCGGCGTTTTTTAAGTATTTTTTCTATTTGTGCAGGTCCAGGGGCGCTGCCCCTGGCGGGTCCAGGGCAGAGCCCTGGCCTTTCTTCCTACCGACCGTTGTAGATTTCCGAAGCCACGATCGCCGACATGGTCTGCAGCAGCGCCGCGAGCGCCATCAGCAGCAGCCCGTCCACGATCATCCCCACCGGCGACAGCCACAGCCCGGCCAGGTGCAGCGACTGCGGCACGTGGGCCAGCGCGTCGTCCGCCACCGCCCTGGCCTGCGGGTCGAGCGGCACCAGCCCGGCCAGGCGCGGCAGCGCCCACCACCCCAGCCCGCACACCAGCACCAGGGGCGCCACCACCTCCAGCACCTGCTCGGCGAACCCCAGCACCCAGTGCACCAAGCCCCACCCCGCCGCGCGCAGCCCGCGGGCGAACACGCCGGGCACCTGGCGGCGCAGGTGGTCGGTGACGTCGACGGTCATGGGCGGCGCTCCTCGTCAGGCACGCCAGCGGGAGCAGCCGACGGAAGGTGCAGGGCGGCGGCGCGCATCACACCACCCCGCTGGGGCGCAGGGTGCAGGCGGCGGCACCGCGGCTGGTCTCCACCTGGAAGGTGCAGTGGCCGATGGCGAAGCGGTGGAGCACACCGTCGCAGGCAGCGCGGATCAGCAGGTCGGGCTCCACGGGCGCGCCGTCGCCGCAGACCAAATGGGCGGTGAGCGCGGTGCTGGTGGTGCTCAGGCCCCAGATGTGCAGGTCGTGCACCTCGGACACGCCGGGCAGGGCGCGCAGGAAGCCCTCGACCTGGGTGGGCGCCACGCCGGCGGGCACCGCGTCCAGGGCCAGCGCCATGCTCTCGCGCAGCAGGCCCCAGGTGCTCCAGCCGATCACCGCGACGATGGCGAGGCTGGCGAGCGGGTCGATCCAGGTGGCGCCGGTGAGCAGGATCAGCCCGGCCGCGACCACCACGCCGGCGGAGACCGCGGCGTCGCCCGCCATGTGCAGGAAGGCGCCGCGGACGTTGAGGTCGTCGCGGCGGCCGCGCATGAACATCAGCGCGGTGGCGCCGTTGACCGCGATGCCGACGGCGGCGACCCCCATCACGGTGGCGCTGCCGACGGCTGCGGGCGCCAGCAGGTGCTGGACCGCGCTCACGCCGATGGCGCCGATGCCGACCAGCAGCACCACTGCGTTGGCCAGCGAGGCGAGGATGGTGCCGCGGCCCCAGCCGTAGGTGCGGCGCGCGGACGGCGCGCGTCTGGCCAGGACGACCGCAGCCCAGGCCAGCACGAGGCCGAGCACGTCGCCGAGGTTGTGCACCGCGTCGGCGAGCAGGGCGACGGAGTGCGCGGCGAGGCCGAAGCCGACCTGCAGGGCGACGAAGCCGGCGTTCAGCGCGGTGCCGACGGCGAAGGCGGCGTCGAAGCGGGCCGGAGCGTGGGAGTGGCCGGCGTGGGAGTGGGCTGCGTGGTCGTGCGCGGCGTGGCCGTGGGCGTCGTCGTGCGCGTGGTCGTGCCCCATCACCCGATCCTCCTGGCGCCCCGTCGTGGCACGGCCCGCCCGCCGATGCGGGACGCGGTGGTGCGGCGCGTTGCGTAGCATGGGGGCGGACAGGCGGTATATGGCGGGCGGGCCGTGCCGAGGACGGGGCTGGCGGCGTCGTCGAGCGCCCACCTGCCGTCCAGCAGCGGCGAGACCGGCTTATGGAGCGCGAGGAGCATATTGCCTGCTTGGCCATCTCCCCGACAATTGTTAGTAAAACTATCATTAACGCACGGGGTGCCGATGGGCTGGGAGGATCAGGGACGGCAGGATCACGGCTGGTTCGGGCATGGCACCGGACCCGGCGGCGAGACGGTTGCGTCCGGCGACGGAATGTTCGGTCCGGGGCATCTTGGGGACCGGGCGGCGGCGGCGGTTCACGGCTCGCTCGGGGCGCTGCCAAGGGCCATGCGCGCGCAAGGCGGCACCGCGCTCGGGCTTGGCTTGGTGGAGCGTCTGCAAGGATTGCTGGCACGATGGTCAGGAGCGCCGAGGCTTGGCGATGCGGCATTCGCGGATCGCTTCTTCGGTCGTCATGCCGACGACCGGGCGGTGCGGGCGCTGCGCAGCGCCGCGCAGGAGATCGCCGGAGCCCGGGACCACGGTGATCTGCGCCGGGCTTCGGAGCAGGTGGCGACGGCGATGCAGGTCGTCGGGATCGGCAACCTGGGCCGGTTCCTGGCGGACGCGCAGGCGCGGGCGGACGATCCGGCGACGCTCGCGGCGGTGGCGGCCAGCCAGCCCCGGCCCGCATCGCCGGCACGCCCGGCCGTCGCGATCCCGGCCGCGACGAAACCGGTGCCGGCATCCGCGCCCGCCTCGATCGATCCCGCACCGCCGCCCGACGCCACGCCGGCCGTGGCGGCGGAGCCGGAGCACGGCGCGATCTGGCAATGGCTGCACGGGCTTGGCCTGACGGAGACCCGGCACGAGCAGGCGGTCGGGTTGCGCAGGGTCATGGGCTCGTAGGGCGGGCTGATCTACCGGCGCGACGGGGTGCCGCTCGACGTCGACCACATGTCCGACGACGACGTGCTGGCGCTCGACAAGGAGACGCGGGGGCAGTCGATCGTGCCGATGATTGCGGGCGCGGTGGCGCCTGTGATGACGCAGTGGGGGTGGAGCAATAGCAAACCTTACAATAAGGCGAAGGAGCAACTGACACAGGAGGGCACACACAAGACGGTCAATGGCCGAGTTCCGACACGGGAGGAGGCAGTCCGCTTAATCAAGGAGTCCGGAGGCAAAATTGATCGCATCGAGGAAGGACATCATCCCGATGGAGACAGCACGCATACCGAGCCCCATATCAACTATAGAACACCTGGTGAGCGGCCCGTAGGTGACAAGAAGGCTACAGTGATCGTGGAGCCATGGAACGATGATTGAGGATATTACGGAACTCGCAGTCCTTGCTGCAAAGCTCAAGCCGTATCGAAATTACAAACCGATCGTCAACGACATGTTCGAGGCGGCAGACGACTGGAAGAATTTCGGCCAGATCCAATTCGAACGAGTGCCGGAGGAGAGATGGGACTTGACCGGCCGGATGCAGCAGGAAGAAGAGCTTCTTGAGAGGCTCCGGAGCTTCTACGGCGAGGCAATCGACAGGGACCCCGATTTCGCGCGGATCATGGAACTCGGCGCCCGGATGATCGCGGCCTGCAAGCAGCGCAAGGTTGATCCGGATGGATGGCTGGGCATCGTGAAGGTGCTGCGTCGGACCTTCGGGTTCCTGGCGTCGGAATTCGGGATGAGGCCAGGGCCAGGTCTTGACGGCCTGTTCGATCATGCGTCGGACCGGGTCTCCGTCAGTCTCCGCCTTCCAGACCATTTTGGCTCTTCGTGCTACGTCAAGCAGACCTGCAACCCAAGTGACGAATTCGATCTGGAAGACCTGCTGTTCATGGACGGGGTGTCCGCCTCGCTGGCGCTGCCGGCGGAGCAGGAGTTCACCACCGAAGCCGAGGTGCAGGCGTGGTTCACGACCGTGGCCGACATCCTGCGGCGGCACGGGTCCGACGTGCTGGCAGACAAGCCAAGCGCGTTCGAGCGGCTGGCGCAGGCGTCGGCGGAGCGCGAGCGGCTCCACAACGAGGAGTGCGAGCGTTTGTACAAGCTGGCGAACCCGGGTAGGCCAGTACCTAAGCCGGGCGATAGACTCTGAATGTTCGGACCCGTCATCGTGAAGCCATGCGAATGATCGAACATGAGATCAAGGCTCTTGCCGCTCTTGCGGCAAAGCTCGAGCCGTTGCGCCACGACACGCCACTCGCCAACGACATGTTCGAGGCCGCGGACTTCTGGGCGAACTTCGGACGTTCGCAGATCGGGCGTCCCGAGGAGGAAAACTGGGACCTGACCGTGCGGATGAAGCAGGAGGAGGAGCTGTTCGCGAGCCTGAAGAACTATTACGGAAAGCAAATATACGAGAATGCTGATTATGCGAGAGTCATGGAGATCGGGGCCTACCTAATTGCAACCTGCAAGCAGCGGAAGATTCATCCCGATGGCTGGAACGGCATCCTGCGGGTCCTGCGCGACACCTTTGTATTCCTGACGTCAGAGTTCGGGCTGAAACCTGGGTCAGGTTTTGATGGTGCATTCGACTATACGTCGGACCGGGTCTCCGTCAGGCTCCGTCTTCCGGACCATCTTGGCTCTTCGTGCTACATAAAGCAGATTTCCGACCCGAGCCTTGGCTTTGCGATCGAGAACCTGCTGTTCATGAACGGGGTGTCCACCTCGCTTGCGCTGCCACCGGGCCAGGAGTTCACCACCGAAGCCGACCTCCAGGCCTGGTTCTCCACCGTGGCCGACATCCTGCGGCGGCACGGGTCCGACGTGCTGGCGGACCGGCCGGGCGCGTTCGAGCGGCTGGCGCAGGCTTCGGCGGAGCGCGACCGGCTGATCGGCAAGGAGTGCGAGCGCCTGTACAAGCTGGAGAACCCGGGTAAGCCGGTGCCTGAGCCGGGCAGTGGCTCCTAAACGTTCGGATTCTTCATCCTGAGACCATGGGAATGATCGAACGGTTGATGCGGCCCGGCGGCCCCCGACGTTGGCCTGCAAGGCAGGCAAGGCTGGGCGCTGCCCAGACCCGCCAGGGGCGAGCCGCCCCTGGACCGGCATTTTTTTAAGTAGTGGATTCCAAAGGCTTGCCTTTGGCGGAGTTTGAGGCGGAGCCTCAACCTTGCCTGCCTCGCCTTCACCCCGCCAGCAGCCCCGCGTGGCGTTCGAGCACCAGCGCGCGCCTGATCTTCTGGCTCGGCGTGAGCAACCCGTTCTCCACCGTGAACGCCTCGACCAGGGCGTGGCGGCGGATGCGTTCCGTCACCGAGAGCGCCGCGTTGGCGCGCCCGACCGCGGCGGCGACGGCGGCGGCGTCCGCGCCGGCGGCCGGCACGAGGAGCGCGGACAGGCCCGCGCGGCCCTCGCCGGCGATCACGGCCTGCTCGATCTCCGGCTCCGCGGCGAGGCGGGCCTCGACGCCGGCGGGGAACACCTTCTCGCCGCCGGAGAGGACGATGACGTCGCGCTTGCGGTCGCTGATGCGCAGGTGGCCGTGCGGGTCAATGCTGGCGATGTCGCCGGTGTGCAGCCAGCCGTCGCGGATGGTGCGCGCCGTGGCTTCCGGCTGCCCCCAGTAGCCGTCCATCACCAGCGGCCCGCGCACCAGCAGCTCGCCGTCCGGGGCAAGGCGCAGCTCCACGCCGTCGAGCGGCAGGCCCACGGTGCCGGGGCGCGGGGCCGCGAACGGGTTGACGCTGATCACCGGGCCGGCCTCCGTCTGGCCGTAGCCCTGCATGACGCGCAGGCCGAGGGCCGCGAAGAAGCGCTCCGTCTCCGGGTCGAGCCGGGCGGCGCCGCTCACCGCGGCGGCGAGGCGCCCGCCGAAGCGCGCCCGCACCCTGCGGCGCACCAGGCGGTCCAGCGCGGGGTCGAGCAGCCGGTCGGCGCGCGTGGCCCGGCCGTCCAGGCGGCGCAGCCCCGCGGCCAGCGCGCGGTCGAACAGGGCGCGCCGCCAGGCTGGCTGCGCCGCGCGCTGCGACAGGATGCGGGCGCGCACCACGTCGAGCAGGCGCGGCACCAGGGAGATCACTGCGGGGCGGATGGCGAGCAGGTCGGCGGCGAGGTGCTCGACGCCGCGGCCGTGCACGACCTCGAAGCCGAGGCTGGGGAACAGGAACAGGCCGACGGTGTGCTCGTAGGAGTGGCTCGCCGGCAGGAACGACAGGTAGATGGCGGGGCTGAGGCGGAGCGGCTCGACGATGGCGGCCAGCGCGCGGCAGTTCGCGAGGATGGCGCGGTGCGGCAGCATCACGCCGCGTGGCGGCCCGCCGGTGCCCGAGGTGTAGAGCAGGCACGCCATCGCCCCGGGCCGGATCTGCGCCGCCTCCGCCGCGATGTCGTCGGGCGCGCGCGGGTCGGCGGCGAGCGCGTCCCAGCGCAGGTCGCACGCCACGTCCGGGTCGAGGCCCACGAGCCGGTCCAGGCCGGAGGCGAGTGCCGCGGCCTCGCGCACCCTGCGGGCGAGCGCCGGGGTGGCGACGATCGCGGTGCGCGCGCCGGAGTCGCGCAGCAGGTGGGCGTGGTCGGCGGCGGTGTTGGCGGGGTAGGCGGGCACCGGCACCGCGCGGATCGCCATCAGCGCGACCTCGGCGACGGCGACCTCCGGGCGGTTGTGCGAGACGAGCAGCACGCGATCGCCCGCGACCACGCCGGCCGCGCGCAGGCCGCGGGCGACGGAGGCCGCCTGGCGGGCGAACTCCGCCCAGGACAGGGTATGCCAGGCGCCGTCGCGGTGGCTGCGGAACACGCTGCGCGCGGGCCAGAGCCGGGCGCGGTCGAACATCATCGCGGCGAGGTTGGGCCACGCCGGCGGGGTGGGGCGGGGCGTCTCCGGCGCCGCGGGCGGGTCGCCGGCGCGGCCAGGCGCGGGGGCAGGCGGGCGGCTGTTGTGCGGCTGGTCCACGCTGGTCCCTTTGACGTCCCCCGCCGCGACCTTAGATGACAGCGTGCTGACCTGGAACAGGACGGATGCCCGAATGACGCGACGCGGTGCCACGCTTCTCCCGCACGGGACGGCCAGCCTGTCGGACCCGGCCGCCGCCTCGCCCGACGGCGAGGGCGCCGCGCGCCGCGCGGTGCCCTCGCTGCCCGCCTGGGACCTCGGCGCCCTGTACGACAGCCGCACCAGCCCGAGGATCGCCGAGGACCTGGCGGCGTCGGAGCAGGCAGCGTGCGCCTTTGCCGCCAGGTTCGAGGGCCAGCTGGCGGGGCTGGACGGGGCGGGGCTGGCGGCTGCGATCGCGGAGTACGAGCGCGTCGACGAGGTGCTCGGGCGGCTGATGTCGTATGCGCAGCTCCTGTTCAGCGGCGACTCCACCGACGCCGCGATCGGCCAGTTCACCCAGACGATGAGCGAGCGTGTCACCGCGATCTCGTCGGACCTGGTGTTCTTCACCCTGGAGCTGAACCGGATCGAGGACGCGGCGCTCGACGCCAGGCTGGCCGACCCGGCGCTGGCGCACTGGCGGCCGTTCCTGCGCGACCTGCGGGTGTTCCGGCCGCACCAGCTCGACGACAATCTGGAAAAACTGCTGCACGAGAAGGAGGTGACGGGACGCGCTGCCTGGAGCCGGCTGTTCGACGAGACCATCGCCGGGCTGCGCATCCCGCTCGACGGCGAGAGCCGCACGGTGAGCGACGTGCTGAACAAGCTGTCCGACCGCGACCGCGCGACGCGCGAGCGCGCCGGCCACGCCATCGGCACCGCGTTCGGCGAACGGGCAAAACTGTTCTCGCTGATCACCAACACGCTGGCCAAGGACAAGGAGATCCTCGACACCTGGCGGCGCTACCCCCGCCCGGAGTCGGCGCGCAACCGCGGCAACATGGTCGAGGACGAGGTGGTCGACGCGCTGGTCTCCGCCGTGGTCGCGGACTACCCGAGGCTGTCGCACCGCTACTACGCGATGAAGGCGAAGTGGCTCGGCCTGGACAAGCTCCAGCACTGGGACCGCAACGCGCCGCTGCCCGACGACGACGATCGCTCCATCCCGTGGGAGGAGGCGCGCTCGCGGGTGCTGACGGCGTACTCCGGGTTCGACCCGGAGATGGGCCGCATCGGCAGCCGCTTCTTCGACGAGGACTGGATCGACGCCGGCCTGCGCGACGGCAAGTCGGGCGGGGCGTTCGCGCACCCGACGGTGCCGTCCGCGCACCCCTACATCCTGATGAACTATCACGGCCGCACCCGCGACGTGATGACGCTGGCTCACGAGCTGGGGCACGGCGTCCACCAGGTGCTGGCCTCGGAGCGCGGCTACTTCATGTCCGGCACGCCGCTGACGCTCGCCGAGACCGCCAGCGTGTTTGGCGAGATGCTGACCTTCCGCGCGCTGCTCGACGCCGAGCGCGACCCGAAGCGGCGCCGCGTCATGCTGGCGTCCAAGGTCGAGGACATGCTGAACACGGTGGTGCGCCAGGTCGCGTTCTACCGCTTCGAGCAGAAGGTGCACGCCGCGCGCCGTAGCGGCGAGCTGATGGCCGAGGAGATCGGCCGCATCTGGCTCGACGTGCAGACCGAGAGCCTGGGGCCGACCTTCGAGTTCGCGCCGGAGTATAGTGTGTTCTGGGCCTACGTGCCGCATTTCATCCACTCGCCGTTCTACGTCTATGCCTATGCGTTCGGCGACTGCCTGGTGAACGCGCTGTATTCGGTGTTCCAGGGCGGCCACCCCGGGTTCCAGGCCAAGTACCTGGAGATGCTGCGCGCGGGCGGCACCAAGCGGCACCGCGAGCTGCTGGCGCCGTTCGGGCTGGATGCCGGCGACCCGGCGTTCTGGCGGCGCGGCCTGGACGTGATTGCCGGCTTCATCGACGAGTTGGAGGCCACCTGATGGTCGAACGCCCCCTGTCCGAGCGCCCCCTGTCCGCTCGCCCGAAGGCCAACCTGTTCGGCGAGGTGCGGCGGATGGCGCGCACGTCGGGCGCCGTGGGCGGCATCGCGGCGCGGGTGGCCGGGGAGCGGGTGTTCGGCCTCAAGACCAACAAGAACGCCCACGCCGAGGACCTCAAGGCGGTGCTCGGCGGCCTCAAGGGCCCGCTGATGAAGGTGGCGCAGTTCCTCTCCACCATCCCCGACGCGCTGCCCGAGGAATACGCCGAGGAGCTGGCGCAGCTCCAGGCCAACGCGCCGGCGATGGGCGCGGGCTTCGTGCGCCGCCGCATGGCCAGCGAGCTTGGGCCGGACTGGCAGTCGCAATTCGCGAGCTTCGAGCAGACGGCGTGCGCCGCCGCCAGCCTGGGGCAGGTGCACCGCGCCACGCTGCACGACGGGACGCAGGTCGCCTGCAAGCTCCAGTACCCGGACATGCCGAGCACGGTGGAGGCCGACCTGCGCCAGCTCCGCCTGGCGATGTCGATCTACAAGCGCATGGACAACGCGATCCAGGGCGACGAGATCTACGCCGAGCTGTCGGAGCGGCTGCGCGAGGAGCTGGACTACACCCGCGAGGCCGCGCAGATGACGCTCTACGGCCAGATGCTGGAAGGCGAGGCCGACCTGCACGTGCCCACGCCGGTCGCCGAGCTGACGACGACGCGACTGCTGACGATGAGCTGGGTCGAGGGCGGCGGGATGCAGCGCTGGCTCGACACGGAGCCGTCGCAGGAGGCGCGCAACCGGGTGGCGCGGACGCTGTTCCATGCCTGGTACCGGCCGCTCTACCAGTATGGTGTGATCCACGGCGATCCGCACATGGGCAACATGCAGGTCCGTCCGGACGGCGGCCTCAACTTGCTGGATTTCGGCGCGATCAGGGTGTTCCCGCCGAGCTTCGTGCAGGGCGTGATCGAGCTGTACGAGGCGGTCAAGACCAAGGACGAGGACCGGGCGCACGCGGCCTACGAGCGCTGGGGGTTCGTCGACCTGTCGCGCGAGAAGATGGGCTACCTGAACCAGTGGGCGGAGTTCGTCTACGAGCCGCTGCTCGACAACCGTATCAGGCGCATCCAGGAGAACGGCGACTCGCAGTACGGCCGCAGTGTCGCGGAGAAGGTGCACGTCGGCCTGCAGCAGACCGGGGGCGTCAAGCCGCCGCGCGAGTTCGTGCTGATGGACCGCTCCGCGGTGGGGCTGGGCAGCATCTTCCTGCGGCTGAAGGCGGAGCTGAACTGGTCGCAGATGTTCCACGAGCTGGCGGACGGGTTCGACGAAGCGGCGCTGGCGCAGCGGCAGGCGGCGGCACTGGCAAGGGCCGGGGTGCCGGCGACAGCGTAGAAGGAAAGGCCAGGGCTCTGCCCTGGACCCGCCAAAGGGCGAGCCCTTTGGAAACATTTTGAAAAGATCCTTTTCTTATGTGTGCCGGTCCAGGGGCGCTGCCCCTGGCGGGTCCAGGGCAGAGCCCTGGCCTTCCTTCGCGCTCAGCCCCACCACCGCGCCGACCAGCAGCAGCACCGGCCCCCCCTCCACCCATCCCGGCCCCTCGGCGACCAGGCTGTCCAGCGTGCCGCGCAGCAGCCGCTGCGTATCCCGTCCGCCGTTCTCCACCAGTGCCGCCGGGGTGTCCGCGCCGAGCCCCGCGCCCAGCAGCCCGTCGCGCAGCCGGGGCAGGGCGGCCAGCCCCATGTACACCGCGAGCGTCCCCGAGCGCGCCAGGATGGGCCAGTCCAGCTCCGCGGTGTGCCCCGTCACGAAGGTCAGCGACTGCGAGGCGTCGCGGTGCGTCAACGGGATGCCGGCCTGCGCGGCGCAGGCCAGCGCCGCGGTGACGCCGGGCACGACCTCCACCGCGACGCCGGCCGCGCGCAGGGCCTCCGCTTCCTCGCCGCCGCGGCCGAACACGAACGGGTCGCCGCCCTTGAGGCGCACGACCTTGCGCCCTTCGCGGCCGAGGCGGACCAGCAGGGCGTTGATCTCCTCCTGCGGCAGGGAGTGGCGTGGCCCGCTCTTGCCGACGTCGATGCGCTCCGCGTCGCGGCGGGCGGCCTCCAGCACCGGGGCGCCGACCAGGCGGTCGTGCACGATCACGTCCGCCTCGCCGAGCAGGCGCAGTGCGCGCAGGGTAAGCAGGTCCGCGGCACCCGGGCCGGCGCCGACGAGGTGGACGATGCCGCGCTCCGGCGTGTCCGCGTCGCGCTCCGCGGCGTCGAGCGCCTCGGCGTAGGCAGTACGGGCGGCTTCATCGTCCCCGGCGAGCATCAGCTCCGCGACACGGCCGCCGAGCACGCGCTCCAGCATCCTGCGTCGGCGCAGCACGTCGGGCAGGCGGCGGCGGGTCTCGGCCTTGAACGCGTCGGCCAGCGCGCCGAGCCGGCCGTAGGCGGGGGCCACCAGGCTCTCGATGCGCGCGCGCAGCAGGCGGGCCAGCACCGGGGCGGCGCCGCCCGAGGAGATCGCGATGGTCAGCGGGTCGCGGTCCACGATCGCCGGGGTGATGAAGCTGCACAGCTCCGGGCGGTCGACGCAGTTCACCGGAATGCCCAGGCGGGAGGCCTCTGCGAACACCGCCTGGAGCTGCTCCTCCGGGGCGCCGGCCCCGACCGCGATGGCGCAGCCGCGCAGGCAGACCGGGTCGAAGCCGGTGCAGAAGTCGACGTCGGCACCGGCCTTGCGCAGGGGCTCGGCCTTGCGCTCGCCGACCTCGCCGCCGCCGACGATCAGGGCACGGCGGCCGGACAGCTCCAGGAAGATCGGGAAGGTGCGCACCTGGCCTCCTGGTGGATGCTCGCGGGGAAGCAGGCAAGGCTGGGCTCCCCCTCCGCTGCCCATTCCAATGGCCCAAGCGAGCCATCGGAACCTTTGGGCAGCTCCGCCCAGACCCGCCAAAGGCCAAGGCCTCTGGACGCCGATTTACCGAAACAAATGGATTCCAAAGGCGAGCCTTTGGCGGAGTTTGAGGCAGAGCCTCAACCTTGCTTCCTGCGTCTGTCCAGGCCAGCCCGCCACCCGGCGGCCCGAAAACGCAGAACCCGACCGTATCGCCGGTCGGGTTCCCTGTCGCAAGGCCTGAAGCGGGCGGCGGGCACGGTTGTGCCCGCCGTTCGGGTCAGAGGAAGCTGGCGGCCGTGAGGTGGGTGTCGCCCACGAACTGGACCTTGGTGTTGTCGGCGAGCGTGATGGTGGTGCTGCCGCCGCTGACGGTGGCGGTGTTGAGCACCGCCGCCGTGGTGGAGTTGTAGCCCGACAGCAGCACGCGGTTCGCCGACGAGGTGGTGAAGTCGGTGATGAAGTCGGTCGCCCCCGCGGTGGCGCCGGCGATGAACTCGAACGTGTTGTTGCCGGCGGCGCCGGTCATCACCGCCGCGCCCTTGCCGGCGACGAACAGGTCATTGCCGGTGCCGCCGACCATCGCGGTCGCGCCGGTGCCGCCGAAGAACACGTTGGCGCCGGTGGCGTTGGCGCCCTGCAGCGTCTCGTTGCCCGAGGAGGCGGCGAGGATGTTGCCCGTGGCCGCGCCGAACAGGTTGATCGAGCCGCCTGCGGCGCCGAACAGCACGACGGGCGTGCTGCCGGTGACCACGGTGGCGACGCCCGCGCCGCCCACGAAGATCAGGCTGCCGGAGCCGGCGAACACCGCCTGGGTCGGGCCCGAGCCGTAGATGACGCCCGCGCCGGCGCCGCCCAGGATGGTGTCGGCACCCTGGGAGAAGACGGTGTTGGCGCCGCTGCCGAGGCCGACGAGGCTGGTGCCCGTGCCGGTGGCGATCAAGTCGGTGCCGCTGCCCGCGAAGATCGTGTTGGTGCCGGCGTTGGAGCCGACGACCGTGTAGTTGCCGCCGCCGGTCGTGGCCCCTTCCATCAGGCTGTTGCCGCCGTCGAGCAGGATCTCGCCGCTGGACCCGGTCGCGCCGAAGTAGGTCACGCCCGAGGTCGCGCCGACCACGGTGTTGGCGGTCATCGCGGCGGCGCTGATGGTGGCGGGGCCGGCGATGTCGAGGATGTCGGCGTAGCCGGTGGGCGGGACGACGACGGCGCCGCTGGCGTCGACCAGCAGCACGCCGGCGGCGCCCGCGGCCAGCGTGGCCGGGCCGGTGGACAGGTTGGCGATGCTCAGGGCGCCGGTGCCGGCCGCGGTCGCGATCTGCGCCACCACGGCGCCGGGCAGGGTGTTGGGCGCGAGCTGGGTGTCGGCGAAGCCGCCGCCGACCTGCTCGCTCTCGATGATCGCCTGGGTGAGCAGCGCCTCCGCCGGGGTCAGGATCGCCTGCGCGAGGGCGACCATCGCCTGGTCGGAGCCGCCGGCGATCTCGGTCTTGATGGCGCTGACCAGGAACTGGTCGTTGGAGACCTGGTCGGCGGCGAAGGTGATCTCGGCGACGGTGCCGGTGAAGCTGGCGAGCGTGGCGACCTGGATCGCCTGCGCGCTGGTGATCGTGGTCGGCACCACCAGCGTGCCGGTGACGGCGGCGCCGCCGGCGTTGGTGCCGGCGGTGGAGGCCGCGTTCAGGGCTGCGGCGGTGGCGGTGATGTTGGCGCCGGCCTGGGCGTTCTCGCAGCGGGTCCAGTAGCCGTACATCTGCAGGCTGAGGTCGGGCGAGGTGGTCGCACTCGCCGCGAACATGCCTTCCTGCATGGCGGTGAGGCCGCCCTGCACGGCGTTGGCGACGAAGGCCTGGTCGACGGCGTTGGAGCTGGTGGTGGGCGCCAGCGGCGGGCCGGCGATCGGCATCGAGTTCGGCACCGCCGGCAGCGCGGTCCCGGCGAGTGCTGCCTGCACGTACTGCGTCTCGGCGAGGTGCTCGGTGACCAGGCTGTTGCTGCCCATCGCGGCCTGGATCGCGGCGGGGTTGGAGCCAGAGCTGATCTCGGTCGACGCGCCGGCGATGTCCTGCTGCTTCAGCGTAACGACGTCGGAGAGGTAGGTGGTGTCGAACGCAGTGCCGCTCAGCGAGCCCAGGCTGGTGATGAGCGCGACCTGCGGCACGCCCGGCCCGCTCGGCGACTGCACGTTGAAGGTCTTGGCGAGGGCAAGGTCGGTGCCGATGAGGCGGCCGTAGTCGACGCCGAACCAGCGGCCCAGCTCGCCCACCGTGGCGGAGGCGGCCGTGACCGACGCCGACGCATCGATCTGCGACTCGGCGTACTTGTTCTCGGTGTCGTTGAGCAGGAACGTCTGGTCCTGCGCGCTGAGCGTCGTGGTAGCGGATCCTGACAAGTCGTGTCTCCTCGGATTTTTGCCGGCCGCCTGCCGCGGCGATGCCGTTTCAAGCGCACAAGACCACCCTATCGGTCATTGCACAACGTCGTGACATGAGTATTTGAGGGTGACGGAGAGCAACTGTAACAGCGGGTGCAGCCGGGTACTCGGATGCTTCCGCGCGAAGATCCTCTGCGCGCGCCAACTTGCCGAAGGCGGCGACAGCATGGTGACCGCCGGGCAGACAAGGTTGAGGCTCTGCCTCATCCGCCAGGGGCTGGGCCCTTGGATCGCTTTTTTCGAAGAGATGGGTTTCCAAAGGCCTCAGGCCTTTGGCGGGTCCGGGCGGAGCCCAGCCTTGCCTGCTGACGGGTCGGTGCTCAGGGCCGCCGGTCCAGGTCCTCGCGACCGCATGAACTCGCATGCGACAGCCCAGGGTCGCACGGCATTGACCGAGGCCGGAACGGGTCCTATCCACGAAGCTACATAGATGTGGCTGCGCAGCGGCCGTGGCGGCATGGGGTCGCGCGGGCGTCGAAGGGGTATGGATGACGAACAGGGTCCTGGTTACCGGCGGCGCCGGCTTCATCGGTTGCCATCTGGTGCGCGCGCTGCTGGCGCGCGGCGACGAGGTCCGGGTGCTCGACAGCCTGATCGACCAGGTGCACGGCGCGCACGCCTCGGCGCAGCTCGCGGCAGGCCACCCCGTGCTTTGCCACGCGGAGTTCGTCCACGCCGACGTGCGCGACGCCGACCGGGTGGCTGCGGCGCTGCGCGGCGTGGACCGGGTGGTGCACCTCGCGGCGGAGGTCGGCGTCGGGCAGAGCATGTACGCGATCGAGCGCTACGTCTCGGTCAACGACACCGGCACCGCGGTGCTGGCGGAGGCGCTGACGCGGCGGCCGGTGGAGCGCGTCGTGGTGGCCTCCTCGATGAGCGTCTACGGCGAGGGGCTGTACCGCACCGCGTCGGGCGAGGTGATGGAGGACGTCAGGCGTCCGGCGGGCCGGGTCGGCGGCTCCTGGGACCCGGCGGACGCGGACGGCGTGCCGCTGCGGCCGATCGCGACGCCGGAGTGGAAGCGGCCCAGCGTCGGCTCGGTGTACGCGCTGACCAAGTACGTGCAGGAGCGGCTGCTGCTCACCGTGGCCCCGGCGTACGGGATGCAGGGCGTGGCGCTGCGGCTGTTCAACGCCTACGGGCCGGGGCAGGCGTTGTCGAACCCGTATACCGGCGTGCTGGCGATCTTCGCCTCGCGCCTGCACAACGCCGAGCGTCCGCTGGTGTTCGAGGACGGCGAGCAGCGCCGCGACTTCGTGCACGTCGACGACGTGGCGCGCGCCTTCCTCCTCGCGCTCGACGTGCCGGAGGCGGCGGGGCAGGTGTTCAACATCGGCAGCGGCCGGGACGTCTCGATCAACCAGGTGGCGCAGGCGATGGCCGACGCGATGGGCCAGCCCGGCCGCTCGCCGGAGCTGGTCGGCAAGGCGCGCTCGGGCGACATCCGGCACTGCTTCGCCGACATCTCCCTCGCCCGCGACGTGCTGGGCTACGCGCCGCGCCGCTCGTTCGCCGACAGCCTGGGCGAGCTCGCGGAGTGGGTGCGGCGCCAGCAGGCCACCGACCGCGTCGAGCAGGCCCGGCGCGAGCTGGAAACCCGCGGGCTGGTGGCGTGAGCGCGGCGGGCGTGAACGCTGCAATCGTAAGCGGGGTGACCATGAGCGGGGCGACCGTAGGCGGGGTGCCGGGCCGCGCCGGCACCGCGCCGGGGGCACGCGCCGGCCTGGCGGGCGGCCGTTGAGCGGCAGGGCAGCGGCGCCGGCGGTGCTCGGCACGCGGCCGGTGCTGGTCACCGGCGGCGCAGGATTCATCGGCTGCAACCTCGCCGACCGGCTGGCCGCGCAGGGCCACCACGTCCTGGTGTTCGACGCGATGGCGCGCGACGGCGTGGAGCGCAACCTCGCCTGGCTGAAGCGCCGCCACCCGCGCCGCGTGTCTGCGGTGGTGGCCGACATCCGCGACCGCGACGCGGTGGAGGCCTCGGTGTCCGGCACCGACGCGGTGTTCCACCTCGCCGCCCAGGTCGCTGTGACCACGAGCCTCGCGGACCCGGAGGCGGATTTCGAGGTCAACGTGCGTGGCACGCTGTTCCTGCTGGAGGCGCTGCGGCGTCGCGGCGGCGGGGTGCCGCTGGTGTTCGCCAGCACCAACAAGGTGTACGGCGACCTGGGCGACGTCGGCGTGGCACTGGCGGACCTGCCCTCTCTGGACGGCGGCGCGCACGGACCCGGCGCCGCGGCCACGCGCGGCTGGCTGCCGCAGGACGCGGCCCTGCGCGCGCACGGCATCTCCGAGTCGCGGCCGCTGTCGTTCCACACGCCGTACGGCTGTTCCAAGGGCGCGGCGGACCAGTACGTGCTGGACTACGCCCGCTCGTTCGGGGTGCCGGCCTGCGTGCTGCGGATGAGCTGCATCTACGGGCCGCGCCAGATGGGCACCGAGGACCAGGGCTGGCTCGCGCATTTCCTCCTCTCGATGCTGGCGGGACAGCCGATCAGCATCTACGGCGACGGGCGCCAGGTGCGCGACGTGCTGTATGTCGACGACGCGGTGGACGCCTACCTGGCGTGCTGGCGCCGCATCGGCGAGGTCACGGGGCGCGCGTTCAACCTCGGCGGCGGGGCGGCGAACGCCGTGACCCTGCGCGCGGCGATCACGGAGCTGGAGGCGATCACCGGGCGGCGCTCGTCGCTGTCGTTCGACGACTGGCGGCCAGGCGACCAGCGCTACTTCGTGGCGGACTCGCGCGAGGCGGCGCGCGTGCTCGGGCTGTGCGCGCCGGTGGGCTGGCGCGACGGGCTGCGCCGCCTCGCGCAGTCGCTGGCGGCCCGGGAGGACGGCGCGGCCGCGGAGCACGCGACGGACGACGTGGCAGGGTCCGCGACCGTGGCCTCTGGCGGCCTGCGGGCGGTGGGTGCGCGGGCGTGAGGGTCGCGCTGCTCAACCCGCCCTGGGACTTCGCCGGCAGCATCTATTTCGGCTGCCGCGAGCCGCACCTGCCGATCGAGCTTGGCGCGTGCCGCGCTCTGCTGGAGCGCGCCGGGCACGAGACCCTGCTGCTCGACGGGCTGCTGCAGGGGCTCGACGCGGCGGCTATGGCGCGCGAGGTGGCCGCCTTTGCGCCGGCGATGACGGTGCTGACCACGGCGCCGTCCTACCTGTTCTGGCGCTGCGCACAGCCGGAGCTGCGGGTGCCGCGGCAGATGGTCGAGGCGCTGGGTGGGTCCGGTGCCAAGGGCGGAACCGGCGGCCTGCTGGTGGCGGTGGGGCCGCACGGCTCGTCCACGCCGGCGGCGACGCTGCGCAAGCTCGGCTGCGACGCGGTGGTGCGCGGCGAGTGCGAGGAGGCGGTGCTGGCGCTGGCCGACGGCGCGGTGGCCGGCATCCTTCCGGGCACCGCGGTGCTGGACGGCGGCGTGCTGCGCGCGCCCGGCGTTCCGCTGTCGACGCGCTTCACCGACCTGCCGGCGCTGCGCTGGCCGGACGAGTGGGTGCGCCGGCACCGTCACCACCACCACCGTTTCGACGCGCACCCGGACGTGCCCGGCGCCGAGGTCGAGGCGTCGCGCGGCTGCCCCTACACCTGCTCGTTCTGCGCCAAGATCGATTTCCGCGACAAGTACCGCAGGCGCGACCTCGCGCTGCTGATGGCGGAGATCGAGGGATTGCAGGAGCAGGGCGTCGGCTACCTGTACTTCATCGATGAGATCTTCCTGCCCGACGCGGCGCTGCTCGACGCGCTGGTGGCGCTTGGCGCGCAGGGGCGGGGGGTGCAGTTCGGCGTGCAGACCCGCATCGACCTGTGGAAGCCGCAGATGCTGGCGCTGCTCGGGCGCGCGGGCTGCGTGTCGATCGAGGCCGGGGTGGAGAGCCTCACCGCCGAGGGCCGCGCCGCGCTCGACAAGCGATGCAGGATGAGCACGGAGGAGCTGGCGGAGCGGCTGATCCTGGCGCGGCGCCACGTGCCGTTCGTGCAGGCCAACCTGATCGAGAGCGGCGACGACGACGCCGCGGTGGTCGCAGCCTGGCGCGACCGGCTGCGCGGCGAAGGGGTGTGGGCCAACGACCCGGTGCCGCTCTATCCGTATCCGAGCTCGCCCGACTACCGGCGGCTGTGGGGCGAGCCGGACGAGATGGCGTGGGAGCGGGCGCACGCGCACTATCTCGCGCAGTTCGGCCGGTTCTCCGACGTGCAGGGCGGGATCGCGGAGGCGCCGGTGGCGCTGCCGGCGCTGGAGGCGGCGTGCGGCTGCTGAACGGGGCGGGCAGGAAGGCAAGGCCAGGGGCTCTGCCCCTGGACCCCGCCAGAGGCTCGCCTCTGGACTCCGCTTGCTTCAGTAGATGGTTGCCAAAGGGCTCGCCCTTTGGCAGGTCCTCGCTTCCAAGACATGGGGCAGAGCCCTGGCCTTCCCTGTGCGGCTGCTCCTGACCACCGACGCCGTGGGCGGCGTCTGGCGCTACAGCCTCGAGCTCGCCGCCGGCCTCGGCTGGGACGTGACGCTCGCCGTGCTCGGCCCTCCGCCCACCACCGCGCAGCGGGCCGAGGCGTCCGGGCTGCGGATCGTCGACACCGGCCTGCCGCTGGACTGGTCCGCACCGGACGCGGCGTCTTTGCGGGCGTCTGCGGCGGCGCTGGCAGCATTGGCCGCGCGCGAGGGCGTCGAGGCGGTGCAGCTTCACGCCCTGGCGCTGGTGGGCGAGGCGCCCTGGCCGATACCGGTGGTGGCGGTGGCGCACTCCGACCTCGCGACCTGGTGGGCGGCGATGCGCGTGGGGCCGGTGGCGGCGGAGTTCGCGTGCAACGTCGCGGCGACGGGAGCGGGGTTGGCGCGCGCGGACGCCGTGGTGGCGCCCAGCCGATCGATGGCCGAGGCGCTGCGGCGCGCGCACCGCAGCGGGCGGGCGGTCGAGGTGGTGCACAATGGGCACCGCCCCCTGCCGCGCGGGCGCGGGCCGCGGCGGCGCGCGGTGCTGACGGCGGGGCGGCTTTGGGACGAGGCGAAGGGGGCAACGGTGCTGGACCAGGCGGCGGCGGGGCTGGACGCGCCGGTGTGGGCGGCGGGCGCGGTGGCGGGGCCGGACGGCGCGGCCTTCGTGCCGCGGCACCTGCGGCCGCTGGGGGTGCTGGGCGAGGCGGGGCTGGCCGAGGCGATGGCGGGGGCGAGCGTGTTCGCCTCGGCGGCGCGCTACGAGCCGTTCGGGCTGTCGGTGCTGGAGGCGGCGCAGTCGGGACTGGCGCTGGTGCTCTCTGACATTCCCAGCCTGCGCGAGTTGTGGGACGGGGCGGCGCTGTTCGTGGCGCCGGGCGATGCGGCGGGGTTCGCGCACGCGATGCGGCGGGCGCTGGACGCGCCGGAGGGGCTGGCGGCGGCGGCGGGCGAGCGGGCGGGGCGCTACGGGGTGGCGGCGATGGCGGCGGGGATGGCCGGGGTGCACCGGCGGGCCGGGTCCGGGGGCAAAGGAAGGCCAGGGGCTCTGCCCCTGGACCCCGCTCAAGGCTCGCCTTGAGAATCCACTACTTAAGTCAAGGGATCAAAGGGTCCTCGGACCCTTTGCGGGTCTGGGCAGAGCCCAGCCTTGCTTTCCTGTCTTTCGCGCGCGGGCCGCGCTGATGCGAGTCGTCTACGTCACGCACTCGCTGGAATCCTGCTGGAACCACGGCAACGCGCATTTCCTGCGCGGCGTGCTGCGCGAGCTTGTGGCGCGCGGGCACGACGTGCGTGCCTTCGAGCCGGCGGAGTCGTGGAGCCGCGACAACCTGGTGCGCGACGCGGGCGAGGCCGGGCTGGCGGCGTTTCCGGCGCACTACCCGGAGCTTGGCAGCACGCGGATGGCTGCGGAGCCGGACCTGGACGCGGTGCTCGACGGCGCGGCGCTGGTGCTGGTGCACGAGTGGACCGAGCCGGCGCTGGTGGCCGCGATCGGGGCGCGGCGAGCGGCGGGCGCGCGCTTCACGCTGCTGTTCCACGACACGCACCACCGCGCGGTCAGCGACCCCGAGGCGATCCGGCGCTTCGACCTGTCGGGCTACGACGCGGTGCTGGCGTTCGGCGAGGCGCTGGGCGAGGTGTATCGCGGCTGGGGCTGGGGCGGGCGGGTGTTCACCTGGCACGAGGCGGCCGACGTGCGTCTGTTCCGGCCGCCGGAGGTCGAGGTCGAGCGGGCCGGCGCGGTGTGGATCGGCAACTGGGGCGACGGCGAGCGCACGGCGGAGCTGGAGGAGTTCCTGCTGGCGCCGCTGTCCGCGGAGGGACTGGCGCTCGACGTCCACGGCGTGCGCTACCCGGAGGAGGCGCTGACGCTGCTGCGGCGCCACGGGGCGCGGTATCGGGGCTGGCTGGCCAATCCGCGGGCGCCCGAGGTGTTCGCGCGGCACCTGCTCACGGTGCATGTGCCGCGCCGCTCGTACGCCACGGCGCTGCCGGGCATCCCCACGATCCGGGTGTTCGAGGCGCTGGCCTGCGGCATCCCGCTGGTCTCGGCGCCGTGGCGGGACAGCGAGGGCCTGTTCACGCCGGGCGAGGACTTCCTCACCGCCCCGGACGGGGAGGCGATGCGCGCGCAGGTTCGGGCGCTGCGCGAGGACACAGGGCTGCGCGAGCGGATCGCGGCGCACGGCTTGGCGACGATCCTGGCGCGCCACACCTGCGCGCACCGGGTGGACGAGCTGCTGGCGATCGTGGCGCGGCTTGGCGGGGCCGCAGCGGCGCAGTTGACGGGCGGCGAGGCGGGGGGCGACGAGGCGGGGGGCGGCGAGGCGAGGGGCGGCGAGGCGGCGGTCGCCGGGAAGTCGCGGGCCGCGCAGGGAGCGGGCTGATGGAGATCGCGTTCTACGGGTCGAGCCTGCTGTCGTCGTACTGGAACGGAGCGGCGACGTACTACCGCGGGCTGCTCGGCGCGATGGCGCGCCTGGGCCACGGCATCACCTTCTACGAGCCGGACGCCTTCGACCGGCAGAGCCACCGCGACATCGAGCCACCCGACTGGGCCAGGGTCGTGGTGTGGCCGGCGACTCCCGACGGGCTGCGCGCCGTGCTCGCCGAGGCGGGCCGCGCCGACGTCGTGATGAAGGCGAGCGGCGTCGGCGTGTTCGACGCGGAACTGCTCGACGGCGTGGTGGCGCACGCTAGGCCGGGGGCGCTGCGCTGCCTCGTGGACGTGGACGCGCCGGCGACGCTGGCCGAGATGCGCCTCGACCTGGCGCACCCGGTGCGGCGCGCGCTGCCGTCGCTGGACCTGGTGGTGACCTATGGCGGCGGGCCGCCGGTGGTCGCCGCCTACGAGGGGTTCGGGGCGCGGGCTTGCGTGCCGATCTACAACGCGCTCGACCCGGCGACGCACCACCCCGTGCCGCCCGAGCCGCGTTTCGCCGCCGACCTGTCGTTCCTTGCCAACCGCCTGCCGGACCGCGAGGCCAGGGTGGAGCGCTTCTTCCTGGAGCCCGCGGCGGCGCTGCCCGGGCAACGCTTCCTGCTGGGCGGCAGCGGCTGGGGCGACAAGTCGATGCCGGGGAACATCGGCCTGCTGGGGCATGTGCGCACGGCGGACCACAACGCGCTGAACTGCTCGGCGCTGGCGGTGCTGAACGTGGCGCGCGACAGCATGGCCGACGTCGGGTTCTCCCCGGCGACGCGGGTGTTCGAGGCGGCGGGCGCCGGCGCCTGCCTGATCACCGACGCCTGGGAGGGCATCGAGCAGTTCCTCGCGCCGGGCGAGGAGGTGCTGGTGGCGCGTGACGGAGCGGAGGTCGCCGAGCACCTGCGCACGCTGACCCCGGAGCGGGCGCGGCGGATCGGCGAGGCGGCGCGCCTGCGCGTGCTGGCGGGGCACACCTATGACCGTCGCGCGGCGGAGCTGGACGCGCTGCTCGCCGCGACGCTGGCGCAGGCGCGGGCGGCCTGATTCGCGCATGAGGCAGGGCGGCACGTGAGGCGGGGCGGCGCATGAGGCTGGTGTTCCTCGGGCTCAGCCTGTCCTCGTCGTGGGGCAACGGCCACGCGACCACCTACCGCGCGCTGCTGCGCGCCCTGGCCGCGCGGGGCCACGAGCTGCTGTTCCTGGAGCGCGACCAGCCCTGGTACGCCGCGGCGCGCGACATGCCGGCGCCCGGGTTCTGCGAGCTGGCGCTGTACGGCTCGCTGGACGGGCTGGAGCCCTGGCGGGCGCGCATCGCCGCCGCCGACGCGGTGGTGCTCGGCTCCTACGTCACGGACGGCGTCGCGGTCGCCGCCTGGCTGCGCGGCGCGGTGCGCGGGGTGTTCGCGTTCTACGACATCGACACGCCGGTGACGCTGGCGCGCCTGGCCGCCGGCGAGAGCGACTATGTCGACGCCGCGACCATCCCGGGCTTCGACCTCTACCTGTCGTTCACCGGCGGCCCGACGCTGGCGCGGCTGGAGCGCGAGCACGGGGCGCGCCGGGCGCGGGCGTTCTACTGCTCCGTCGACCCCGAGCACTACCGCGCGACCGGCGCCGCGGTGCGCTGGGACCTCGGCTATCTCGGCACCTACAGCGCCGATCGCCAGCCGGTGCTGGAGCGGCTGCTGCTGGAGCCCGCGCGCCGCGCGCCGCACCGCCGCTTCGTGGTGGCCGGGCCGCAGTACCCCGACACCGCGCGCTGGCCGGGCAACGTCGAGCGCATCGAGCACCTGCCGCCGGTGGACCACGCCGGGTTCTACTCCGCATGCGCCTGGACCCTGAACGTCACCCGCGCGGACATGGTCGCCGCCGGGTGGAGCCCGAGCGTGCGGCTGTTCGAGGCGGCCGCCTGCGCCACGCCGATCGTCTCCGACCCCTGGCCGGGCCTGGACGAGGTGTTGCGGGTCGGGCCGGAGCTGCGTGTCGCGGAACGGGCCGAGGACGTGCTGGCGCTGCTGGACTGGCCGGAGCCGGCGCGCAGGCGCGTCGGCGAGGCGGGGCGGGCGCGGGTGCTGGCCGCGCACACCTCGGCGCACAGGGCGGCGGAGCTGGAGGGGATGATCGCGGCGGTGCGCGAGGAGGAAGGCCAGGACTCTGCCCTGGACCCGCCAGGGCGAGCCGCCCTGGACCGGCACACGTAGGGGAAGCCTTCCTTAGTCGGACTTCGGAAGTTCCTTCCTTGAGTCGGGGTTTCCAAAGGCGAGCCTTTGGCGGAGTTTGAGGCAGAGCCTCAACCTTGCTTCCTGCGGACCTTTGACCCGCCAAGGTTGTATACTCCCGGGCAGTCTGCAACCATGCTCCGGTGTGCAGTGCGGGGGCCTTTCCGATGTCGCAGGGTTTCGCCGACGGCCACAACTTCCCGCCTGTGGATCTTCCCCAGGAGGCCGAGCAGGCGCGGCCGTTCGCCAGCACCGGGCCGCAGGGCCACCGCGGGCGGATGCGCGACAAGCTGCTCGGCGTCGGCCCGGACGCGCTGGCGGACTACGAGCTGCTGGAGATGCTGCTGTTCTTCGCGATGCCGCGCGGCGACACCAAGCCGCTGGCCAAGGCGGTGATCAACCGGTTCGGCAGCTTCGCCGCCGTGCTGGCGGCGCCGCTGCGCGAGCTGTGGGGCACGCCGAGCCTGGGCGAGCACTCCATCGCGGCGATCAAGCTGGTGCACGCCTCCGCGCTGCGGCTCGCGAAGGCGGAGGTGATGGACCGCCCGGTGCTCGGCAACTGGGACATGCTGATGGACTACCTCAACGCGGTGATGGCGCGAGAGCGGGTGGAGCAGTTCCGGGTGCTGTTCCTCGACAACCGCAACCGGCTGCTGGCCGACGAGGCGCAGGCGAAGGGCACGGTGAACCACACGCCGGTCTACCCGCGCGAGGTGGTGCGCCGGGCGCTGGAGCTGCACGCGACCGCGCTGATCCTGGTGCACAACCACCCGAGCGGCGACCCCACGCCGTCACGCGAGGACCTGGGCATGACGAAGCTGGTGCAGCAGGCGGCGGAGGTGCTGTCGATCGTGCTGCACGACCACGTCATCGTCGGCAACGGACGCTGGCTCAGCTTCCGACAGCAGGGGCTGCTCTGAAGGCAGGAAGCAGCAAGAAAGGTTGAGGCTCTGCCTCAAACTCCGCCAAAGGCTCGCCTTTGGAAACATTTACTCAAGTAAGGCCGGTCCAGGGGCGGCTCGCCCCTGGCGGGTCTGGGCAGCGCCCAGCCTTGCTTCCTTCCAGGCCGCCCCCGAGTTGACAACGCCGGTGCGGATCACGGAAGACACCCGCGTGCCCATCGCCCGGAACAGACGGCTCGGCTCGCGTGCGTCCCTGGCGCTGGCCGGCGCGGCGTGGCTGGCGCTCGGCGCGTCGGCGCGCGCGTCCGCGCCGCATGACGGCGGCTTCGTCACCAGCGACGGGGTGAGGCTGCACACGCTGGTGGCGGGTCCGGACGACGGCGCCGCGGGCGCCGGGGTGATCGTGCTGGTGCCGGGCTGGACCATGCCGGCGTGGATCTGGGACCGCCAGCTCCGCACGCTGAGCGCGCACCACCGCGTGGTGGCGCTCGACCCGCGCGGTCAGGGCGAGAGCGACATCCCGGAGTCCGGCTACGACCAGGACCGCCGCGGCCAGGACATCGCCGAGCTGATCGCCACGCTCGGGCCGCGGCCGGTGCTGCTGGTGGGCTGGTCGCTGGGCGTGCTGGACAGCCTGGCGTACGTGCACCGCTCCGGCGACGAGAGGCTCGCCGGCCTGGTGCTGGTGGACAACTCGGTCGGCGAGCCGCCGGCACCGGTGCCGTGGCGCGGGTCCGTGCGGCCGTTGCGGCCGTCGGATCGCGCCGAGTGGATGGCACGCTTCGTGCGCTCGATGTTCCGCCAGCCGGTCGACCCCGCGATGCTCGACCGGCTCACGGAGACGGCGCTGCGCACCCCGCGCGAGGCCGCCGCGGCGCTGCTGCGCTACGACGTGCCGCGCGAGTACTGGCGCGAGGCGGTGCTGTCGGTGCGCCGGCCGGTGCTGTACGCGGTGACGCCGCGGCTGGCGGCGCAAGGACGCAACCTGGAGGCGGAGGACCCGCTGGCCCGCACGGTGGTGTTCCCCGGCGCCGGCCATGCGCTGTTCGTCGACGACGCGGAGCGGTTCGACGCGATGATGGACGGGTTCATGACGCACCAGGTCTGGCCGGACGGCAGCCGGTGACGACGCCCGGCTCGCTGGTCGCCGAGCGGACGGCGTCGCGGACGGGAGTGGCGGCGCGCGTGGCGGGGCCGGGCCTGCGGATGCGGGTCGCGCTGTTCCTGGTCTCCGCCGCCTCCGTGGGCTACGAGATCGCGCTCACCCGCTACTTCGCGGTCGCGAAGTGGTCCGAGTACGGCTACTGGGTGATCTCCATCGTGATGGCGGGCTTCGCGCTGAGCGGGGTGGCGCTGTCCCTGGCGCGGCCCTGGGCGGCGCGGCACGGCGCGGCGCTGCTGCGCTGGCTGCCGGCGGCGCTGCTGGCGGCGGCGGCGGCCGGCTTCCACCTGACGGCGGGCAACCCGTTCAACCCGCTGCAATTGCAGAACGCGGCGACCTGGGTGCCGCAGGTCGGCAACATCGCGCTGTACTACGCGGCGCTGCTGCCGTTCTTCTTCCTGACCGGGCTGTTCGTGGGGGTGTGCTTCATCCTGGACGACCGGCGGATCGGCCTCGTGTACGGCTTCGACCTGACCGGCGCGGGCGCGGGCGCGGCGCTCGCCCTGGTACTGATGTGGCTGGTGCCGCCGTTCGACCTGGTCGCCGCCCTGCTGCCGCTGCTGGCAGGCGCGGGGCTGGCGGCACGCGGGGCGAGGGTGTCGGCGCCGGCGGCCTGCGTGGCGCTGGTGGCCGCGGAGGCGCTGCTGCTGCTGGCCAGCCCCGCGCGCTACAACGACTTCAAGGCGATCTACGCGCCGCTGCACGTGCAGGGCAGCACGGTGCTGTCGCAGGTCCGCTCTCCCCGTGGCTTCTACGAGCTGCTCGACGACTTCACCGAGCGGGTGGACGACGACCTGTCCAACGACGCGGCCCTGCTCGGCCTGCCCGGGCCGCCGGGCACGCTCGGGCTGTACCGCGACGGCAGCCGGATCGCCGGCCTGCCGCGTACCCCGGCGCTTGACGTGGGGGCGCTGGACGTGGCCTACGCCGGGGCGGGGCTGGACGCGCTGCCCTACGCGCTGCTGCACCGCCCGGACGTGCTGATGATGGGCGCGTCCGGCGGCTTCCGCGCCCGCTCCGCCCTGGCGCTCGGCGCGGCCCACGTCACCGCGATCGAGCCCGACCCGGTGCTGCGCCGCGCCGTGCGCCAGGGGCTCGCGGGCCAAGGACTCGCCGGCCAGGGACTCGCCGGCGAGGACGACGGGCCGCAAGCGGCGCCCGATCACGACCCGTCGCTTCGGCTGAGCGGGGCAGGGCCGCTGGTAGCGGCGCGGTCCGGGCAGCGCTACGACCTGGTGGATATCTCCTCGGACTTCGCGGACTCGGCGGAGGCGGGGGAGGCCGCCTTCACCACGGAGGCGCTGGCGTCGGACCTGCGCGCGCTGCGGCCCGGCGGGCTGCTGTCGATCCCGGTGTCGATCCGCGACCTGCCGGCCTACGCGCTGCGCGGCCTCGCGGCGGTGCGCGACGCGCTGGCCGCCGTGGGCGCGGCCGACCCGGCGCTCGACGTGGCGGTGGTGCGCTCGGCGTGGAACGTGCGCATCCTGGTCAGCCCGGACGGGCTCGGCGCGTCCCGGCTGGCGGCGCTGCGGCGGTTCTGCGACGACCGCTCGTTCGACGTGTCCTACGTGCCGGGGCTCGACGTGGTGGCGGCCCGTGCCGGGCTCTACAACGACCTGCCGGCGGTCTCCTTCGACGAGGGCACCATCACCTCCGCCGGCGAGGGCGCGCACGACGCCGTGGCCGACGAGGCGCAGGCGATCCTCGCCGGCCGGCCCACCCTGTCGTCCGAGGCGTTCGACCTGCGCCCCGCGACGCTGGACCGCCCCTTCGCCTACGACATCCTGCGCCTCGCCCACCTGCGCACGGTGCTGCAGCGCCTGGAGCTGCTGCCGCAGGCGGAGATCGGCCAGCTCGTCAACGTCGCGGTGCTGCTGCAGGCGGTGGTGCTGGCGGCGCTGGTGCTGCTGGTGCCGCTGCTGTTCGGCGCGCGCATCCGCGGCACGGGCCGGGTGCTGGCGCCGGCGGTGACCTTCGCCTCGCTGGGCCTGGGTTTCCTGTTCATCGAGATGTTCCTGATCGGCCGCGCCAGCCTCTACCTGGAGGACAGGACGGCGGCGTTCTCCCTGGTGCTGACCGGGATGCTGGTGTCCTCCGGCCTGGGCAGCATGGTCGCCGGGCGGGTGCGGCGGCTGCGCGCGGTGGGGGCGGCGATCCTAGCGTGGTGCGTGCTGGTCGGCCTCGGGCTGCAGCCGCTGATGCTCGCCACCCTCGACCTGCCCTGGGCGATGCGCGCGGCCGGGGTGCTGGCGCTGCTGGCGCCGGTTTCGGTGGCGCTTGGCATGCTGTTCCCGCTGGCGCTGGCCCGGGGTACGCAGACCGGGGGCACGCAGACCGGGGGCACGCAGACCGGGGGCACGCAGACCGGGGGCACGCAGGCCGGGGGCGCGGATGGGGGCAAGGTCGGGCCTGGGTTCCTGCCCTGGGCGTGGGCGCTGAACGGGGCGTTCTCCGTGGTGGCCACGCCGCTGGCCAATCTGGTGGCGATCCATTCCGGATACAGCACGGTTCTCCTGTGCGGCGGTTTGCTGTATGGCGTGGCGCTCCTGTTCTTCCCCCGCGCGCCTGCATCGAGGACCACCTCATGGCTGGATCTGCCTTCGACCTGACACGGCGCGCCGCGCTGATCGGCACGCCGCTGCTCGCAACCCTTGGGGCGTCACGCCCCTCGCGGGCTGCCCCGGTGAACGCGGAGAGCTGGACGCACGAGGAGTTCGTCGCCGCGATGCGCCGCTCCGGCCGCCCCATCGATCAGAGCCCCGCCGAGTTCGCCTCGATCCAGGGCCGCCGCGCCGCCTACCTCGGGCGCATCGAGCAGTACCTGAAGGCCCGCCTCGGCGCCGCCGACCCTTCGGTGATGGCGGCGTTCCGCGCCGTGCCGCGGGAGTACTTCCACTACAACTACGCCGAGCGCCGCGCCACGCCGGGCGATTCCTACGAGAGCGAGCCGAAGCCCTGGGCGCTCGGCTACGGCTCGGCGCTGTCGGACTACCTGGGCCAGGCGTACATGACGCAGATCTGCAAGCCGCAGGCCGGCGATACCACGCTCGAGATCGGCACCGGCAGCGGGTTCCAGAGCTCGCTGCTGTCGCGCATCGTGCACCGCGCCTACTCGATCGAGATCATCGAGCCGCTGGGCCACGCGGTGGACAGGATCTTCGCCCCGCTCGGCTACGACAACGTCGAGGGCCGCGTCGGCGACGGCTACTTCGGCTGGCCGGAGGTCAAGGGCGGCTTCGACATCATCATCGTCACCTGCGCCGCCCAGTACGCGCCGCCCGCCCTGTTCGCCCAGCTCAAGCCGGGCGGGCGGATGATCATCCCGATCGGCCAGCCGTTCAAGCGGGGACAGGTGCTCTACGTCTACACCAAGGACGAGGACGGCAAGGTGCACTCGCGCCGCGACGTCGGCGTGTTCTTCATCCCGATGACGGGCACCATGATGGAGAAGCCCAAGCCCGCCGACGCGGTCGTCAGCATCCGCGCGCCGGCCGCCCCTGCGGCGGCGGCGGACACGGCGCCGCCGGCAGCGGAGGTTGCCAAGCCCTGAGGGCGGCGGCGCAGGCGGGCAAGGTTGAGGCTCTGTCTCATCCGCCAAAGGCAGGCCTTTGGAATCCATTACTCAAGAAGGCCGGTCCAGGGGCGGCTCGCCCCCGCCTTGAAGCAGGGGCGGGTCTGGGCGGAGCTGCCAAAGGCTGCGACGATCCGCTTGGATCGTTGGAATGGCAGCGGAGGGAGAGCCCGGCCTTGCTTCCTGTCTTCCTGCCGTGGCGCTTCTATCCGTGCGGCCGCTGCTCTAGTCTGCCGCGGTGGCGGTTCTCGGTTCCCTGCGTGCGCGGCTTTCCGTCGAGGTGGTGCACGACCTGGTCTGTCCGTGGTGCTACCTCGGCGTGCGGCGCCTGCTGCGCACGCTCCGGCGGCGGCCGGAGCTGCAGTTCGACCTCGTCTGGCGGCCGTTCCTGCTGAACCCGGACATGCCGCGCGCCGGGATGGCGCGCGCCGACTACGTGTCGCGCAAGTTCGGCGGCGAGGACCGTGCGTGTCGGCTGTACGCGTCGATCGCCGAGATCGGTCTGGCCGAGGGCGTGCAGCTCCGCTTCGAGCGCATCCGCCGCACCCCGTCCAGCGTGGACGCGCACCGCCTGGTCCGGCTGGCGGCGCGCTATGGCCGGGCGTCGGAGACGGTCGAGGCGCTGTTCGCGGCGCACTTCACCGACGGGCGCGACCTCGGCGACCTGCGGGTGCTGACGGCGGTGGCGGCCTCGTGCGGGCTGGACGGCGAGGCGGCGCGGCAGTTCCTCCTCGGCGAGGAGGAGGCGGACGTGGTCCACTCCGAGAACCTGCGCGCCCACCGGCTCGGCATCAACGGCGTGCCGTGTTTCGTGGTGGGGGGGCGGCACGCGATCGCGGGCGCCCAGGAGCCGGAGGTGATCGAGCGGCTGCTCGACGTGGCGGCGGTCGAGGGGCTCGACGCCTAGCCGGCGGAGTGTCCGGAGGCGTGGCCGACAGGGGCAGGCAAGGCTGGGCTCCCTCTCCGCTGCCATTCCAACGATCCAAGCGGATCGTCGGAACCTTTGGCAGTTCTGCCCAGACCCCCCAGGGGGAAGCCCCCTCCTGACCAGCCTTATTCGAGTAATGGATTCCAAAGGCGAGCCTTTGGCGGATGAGGCAGAGCCTCAACCTTGCTCACTTCACGAGGTTCGCCGGCTCCTTGCCCGCGAAGATCGCGTCGAGCCCGTCGAGCACGAGCACGCCCATCGCCTCGCGGGTCCTGAGCGGATTGCTGCCCAGGTGTGGCAGCAGCACGGCGTTCTCCAGCTCCAGATACCCTGGATTGAGGTCCGGCTCGCCCGCGAACACGTCGAGCCCTGCCGCCGCGACGTGCCCGGACTTCAGCGCCGCGATCAGCGCCGCGTCATCGACCAGCGTGCCGCGCGCCGTGTTCACCACGACCGCGCCCCGCGGCAGTTTTCCGATCTTCGCCGCGTCGAGCCAGCTCGCCGTGCCGGCACCGCCCGGCGCGTTGAGCGAGAGGATCTCGCACTCCGCGAGGAAGCTGTCGTCGTCGCCGTGGAAGACCGCGTCGCCGACGAGCGACTCCGGCAGCCTCGCGAGGTCGCGGTAGTGGACCTGCATCTCGAAGCCGCGCGCCATGCGGGCGACCTCGCGGCCGATGCGCCCCATGCCCATGATGCCGAGCTTCGCCCCGCAGACCTGGGTGCCCATCATCATCGTGGGCGCCCAGCCTTTCCAGCCGCCGGAGCGCACCAGGCGCTCGCCCTCGCCGGCCCGCCTGCAGGCGGTCAGGATCAGCAGCACGGCCAGCTCCGCGGTCGCCTGCGACAGCACGTCGGGGGTGTTGACGAACGGGATGGCGCGCGCGCGCAGGGCGGCGGCGTCGACGTGGTCGTAGCCGACGCTGAAGGTCGCGAGCGCGCGCACGCTTGCCGGCAGGCAGCCGATGGTCTCTGCGCTGACCTTGTCGGCCGGCGTGACGATGACGGCGTCGGCCCCTTCGGCGCGGCGCAGCAGCTCGGCTGCGTCGTACGGCTCGTCGGTGTCGTTGAGCCGCACGTCGTAGTCGCGTCGCGCGCGGGCCTCGGCGGCGGGCGGGATGCGCCGGCTGACCAGCAGCACTGGCCTGCGGCCTGGGGCCTGTCCCGAAGCGGCGCTCTGGCTGGTCTCGCTCATGGTCGGCTCCCTATCGCCTGATGCGATTGCCCAGCACATAGCCGAACAGGCCGATCAGCACGACACCCACGATGTACTGCAAGCTGGCCACGAACAGCACCAGGCGGCTCGCCGGGTGCAGGCCGATGTCGGGCGTGCTGGAGGTGCACATCTCCAGGAACGAGAACCCCAGCAGGTCGCCGACCGCGTGGCTGGGCCGCATCACCGGGCCGTTCGGCCCGGCCACCTCGTGCAGCAGGCTGCCGCTCGCCGCGTAGTACAGCGCGAAGCACAGCAGCACCGTGACGAAGGCGCGCAGCACGCGGGGCAGGCTCTCGCCGTAGTCGCACAGCCACTCGGCGAAGCTGTCGCTGGCGGTCAGCGCCGCGTTCAGGGCGGCCTCGCGCCACCGCCGTCCGCGCAGCGCCTGCCAGGCGAGTGCGCGCGTGTGCCGCTTGCCCATGCGCCGCGCCCGCCGGTACGCCCAGCTCGCCGAGTCCGGCACGCCCAGGTCGCGAAAGTTCTGCTCGAGGTTGAGGTAGCCCTGGCGCGCCGCGTCGAAGTCGCCGGCCACCTCCTCGCCGAGCGCGCCGCCGAGCTGGTCCGCCCGCAGCCGCGTGCTCTCCAGCCAGGCGCCGGCGAGGCGGACGTGGTGCAGGTCGCAGGTCGACAGGTTGGCGCGCGGCAGGCTGGCGTCGGTGAGGTCGGCGCCGCGCAGCTTCGCGCCGGCCAGCAGCGCGCCGCGCAGGTCGGCGCCGCGCAGCAGGGCTCCGGACAGGTCGGCCTTGCGCAAATCCGCCTCCTCCAGGCTGGCGCCGGACAGGTCGGTGCCCACCATCGACGCCTCCTGCGCCACCACGCGGCGCAGCGTGGCGTACGGCATCTCCGCGCCGTCCAGCTTCGCGCCCCACAGGTCGGCGTCGGTGAAGTCCGCGTGCTCCAGCAGCGCGCCGCCGAGGCGGGCGAAGCGCAGCACCGCGCCGGTGAAGCGCGCATCCTCCAGCAGCGCGTCGCGCAGGTCGGCCTCGCTGGCGCGCACCGCGGTCAGGTCGGCGCCGGTCAGGTCGGCGCGCGCCAGGCTCGCGCCCTCCAGGCACGCGCCGGACAGCGAGGCAGAGCGCAGCGCCGCGTCGCTGAGGTCGGCGCGGGTCAGGTCGACTCCGTCGAGCACCGCCTCCTGCAGCGAGGCGCCGCGCAGCACCGCGCCGTGCAGCCGGGCCGCGCCGGACTCCTCGTGCCACCACGGGGGCGGGGCGGCGGCGCGCTCGACGTGCGGGCGCAGCGTCGCCGCGTCCAGCCGCAGGCTCGGCAGCGCCAGGCGCACGCCCTCCAGCTCCGGCAGCCGCAGGCAGGCGTCGGCGGCGCCCTCGATCAGCCGCAGGATGTGCACGAGGCGCTGCTCGGGGTCGGCGTCGCTCAGGCGACGGTGCAGCTCGCCGGCGGCGTCCGTGTCCTCGCCACCGTCGCGGCTCCCTGCGTCCTGGTCCACGTCGTTCTCCGCGCCTGAGGCAGCGCCGTAGCACACGCCAGGCATGAGCGTGGTGCCGAGGGGTGGCGGATGTTACCGGCCAGGCAAGCAAGAAAGGTTGAGGCCCCGCCTTCGAGCATGGCGATTATCCGGCATTTGACTTGCTCCATCGGTGGGGGTAGGTTCTTGTCAGACACGGGATCGCCGCCATGCCCAAGGCTCAGTTCACCAAGCAGATGACCATCGGCCAGCTTGAGGCCCTGTTCCCCGACGATGACGCCTGCAAGGCCTACCTCCGTGACCGTCGCTGGCTCAATGGGGTGTGCTGCCCCCGCTGCGGCAACGACAAGGCCTACCCGCTGGCCAACAAGCCGTTCCATTGGCAGTGCCACGCCTGTTCGCTCAACAAGGCTGGGTATCGCTTCTCCGTCCTCGTGGGCACGATCTTCGAGAACACCAATGTCGGCTTGCAGGTTTGGTTCAAGGTTATCCACCTGATGATGGTGTCCAAGAAGGGCATCGCTGCCTTGCAGGTGCAGCGGATGTTCGGCTTCGGCAGCTACCAGACCGCCCACTACATGTGCCACCGCATCCGCGCCGGCTTGGCCGATCCCGAGTTTCGCAAGCTTGTCGGCATCGTCGAGGTCGACGAGACCTACGTGGGCGGCAAGGCCAAGAACAAGCACGCCAGCAAAAGGACTGGCGTTCGCGGCACGGCGGGCAAAGACATTGTCGTCGGTGCCGTGGAGCGCAAAGGCACGGTCGTTGCCCGCGTCATCGCGAATACCGATGCGCCGACCCTGCAAGGCTTCGTGCGCGAGGCGGTGTCCACCAAGGTCGACCTGCTCGCGACCGATGAGCACGCCAGCTACGTCGGCTTGACCGACTTCCCGCATAAGGTGGTGCGCCACGCTCACGGCGAGTACGTCGTGGGTGCGGTCCACACCAACACGATCGAAGGGTTCTGGAGCCTCATCAAGCGCGGCGTCATGGGCACCTTTCACAAGGTCAGCGCGAAGTATCTGCCGCTCTACGTGGCCGAGTTCGAGTTCCGCTACAACAACCGGAACAACCCGGATATCTTCGGCGGTGCCGTAGCACGGTGCTGAGCCGCAAGAAGCGCCGTGTGAAGCGGAAACAGGCTCAGTGAAGGGAGTCATCTTCTTAGCATTTGCTATTGTAATCATAGGTGCATCACCTGTGAAAATGCCCATACTTTCAAATGAAAAAAGCACCGGTGGTGCTCAGAATACAACCTATAATGAAAATTATTCCGCCTATAATAGCATACCCATCCATATAGATGCTGGACCCAGCATACAGAACCAACAAAGAAAACCCCATGAGGAAAGCTCCTGGCCAAGTTACACGCCCGACCCTACGGCTATTATCGGGATAATTGCTATTGTAGCTTATTTTCTGCAAGCGCAAATTATGAGGAAAACCCTGGTAACAACCAATAGACCTTACGTTAGCATGGAACATATTGACGTTCCTAACCCAGTCACTAAAATAAATCATCTTGGGCAAATTGACCACTGGGTTTTTTCTCCAGTTTGGCAAAACGCCGGTGCTACGCCGACTGTCGATCTTACGATGTGGGCTAATTACACATATTTTCCTGATGTTTATGGTATTCCAGACGAATTTGACTTTCCAGACGGGTCTTCTAATGAGAGAGGATCGAAAGTTACTATTAGTCCAAGGTCCACGAAGAATGGCGAACGACTTAGCATTAGTATCTCTGAATTGAATAAGGCTTGGCGCAAGAATGGCAGGATTTATATATGGGGATGGGCAGAGTACAGTAGTGATCTTTTCCGATTTCGCTCTAAGAAAAGAAGCGAGTTCTGCGTGGAAGTTATTGTTGTTGGTAATCCTGAGATCATAGAATGTTCTTTCAAATATAGGAGATGGTATAAGTATAACGGCAGCGATAGTGAATGTCTTAGAAAGGCTGGATTTTGTGCAAGAAGGGTCGTAGCAGGAGACCCATTCTGGCCACCGCCAGCGCAATGACTTCAAGATAGAAGGTTGATGCCCATGACGGGCTTGTTGTCTGACGTTCAAGTCATTCGAACCAAGCGCAGCCCGCCTATCTGGGCCGTGAAGGCCGGCGCCCGCTACGTCGCCCACTTCTCGGGTAGGAATGCGGAACGGCAAGCAACGGAGCACGCGCAGGAGCACTACGGGGATCATGCGCGGGTCATCCCCGAGCCGAGACGGCGAGTTGCAAAGCCGGAGGAACCGGAGGCCGAGACTGGTGTGTAACCGGACACCACAAGTCTAGTTCCGGATAATCGCCTTCGAGCATGGGCCTCAAACTCCGCCAAAGGCTCGCCTTTGGAATCCACTTGTCTCAGTAAAGCCGGTCCAGGGGCGGCTCGCCCCCGCCTTGAAGCAGGGGCGGGTCTGGGCGGAGCTGCCAAAGGTTCCGACGATCCGCTTGGGATCGTTGCAATGGCAGCGGAGGGAGACCCCAGCCTTGCTTGCCTCGCTGTCTTGCGGCGAGCATCCGCCGCGAGGCCAAGCGCCGTCAGTACGGTCGCGGCAGCATCGCCGCGTCAGGCTGCATGGGCATGGCTTGATCCCCGAATCCGTCCTGCCCGCTCGCCGACGCCGGCCTGGAGACGGCAGGCAGGCCTGGGGCAACCGACGGGCGGCCCGCGCAGCCGCACAGGGCGACCGCAAACAGGAAGGCTGGGAGGGCTGTCGCATGAGGCACGGGCGCGTCCTTTCCGCCCGGACGCATCGGTCCGGGAGCGCCCGCCTACCCTGCCGCACGCCGCCGCGCCAGGCACTGCGGCGCTGCCCGCCGGCACGGGCGGGTCGCACCGAGCCGCACGGCTCCGGGGTCACGGCGCAGGGTCCGGCCGCTCCAGCGCCTCCGCCAGGCTCACCCGGCCGCTGCCGCGCGGGGCGGCGGGCCGCTGGTCGGGACTCGGCGCCCAGCCGGTCAGCATCGCGAGCCGCAGCCGCGCGGCGAGGCGGCCATCCTGCTGCGGCATCGCGGCCAGCGCCGCGGGGAACAGGGCGCGCGGCGGGATGCGCCTGTCGCGCAGCAGCACGGCGTTGGCCTCGCCGCCGGCGCGCAGCTCGCGCAGCAGCGCCAGCGGGTCGGCGTACAGCAGCGTCAGCTCGTTGGAGTCGGCCACCGGCATGGCGAAGCCGGCGCGTTGCAGCAGGGCGGCGCAGTCGCGCAGCTCGGCGAACGGCGACACCCGGGGCGAGGCGCCGCCGCACAGGTCCAGCTCCGCCCCGGTCAGGCCGGAGCGCAGCGCATCCAGCGTGCCGAGCGCGGGCAGGCTGGCAAGGAACAGCCCGTCAGGCCGCAGCGCGCGCCGCACCTGCACCAGGCTGCCCGGCAGGTCGTTGACCCAGTGCAGCGACAGGTTGGCCACCACCAGGTCGAAGCTCTCCGGCGCGAAGGGCAGCATCTCCTCGTCCGCGGCGACGGCGAGGCCGCCGTTGCGCGCGGCCATGCGCGGCGACAGGTCGCAGCTCACCACGCCGATGCCCCGCGCGCGCAGCATCGGCGCCACCACGCCGCGCCCGCCGACATCGAGCGCGGCCGTGAACCGCCGCGTGGTGTCGTCGAGCCGGTCGAGCAGCCGGTCGGCGACCTCGCGCAGCACGTCGTCCACCGCCGACACGCCGGCGGCGGCGCGGTCGCGGTGCAGGCGCACGGCGCGGCGATCGAACACGGTGGCATCGCTCATGGCGCAGATGTGCGCCGCGCGCCGGGCCGTGCAACCCCGTGGCGGTTGCGCCCGCAACCTGGACGAGTATCGCGGCCGGTGCGACAAACCTGGATCGGCAACGCCGGAACCACGGACATGGCAGCGGACGACGCACGAGGCGACGACAGACGGGGCGACAATGGGTTGGGCGATGACAGACGGGGCGGCGACGGGCAGAGCGCGGCGGGGCGGCTGCGGCGCGTCCTGGTGCGCGGCAGGGCGGCGGCGCTGGACCTGGTGCTGCCGCCGCATTGCCCGGCCTGCGAGCGGCCGGTGGACCGTGCCGGCAGCTTCTGCGCCGCGTGCTACGGCGCGCTGGTGTTCGTGGGCGAGCCATGCTGCGGCGCGTGCGGGCGGGCGTTCGCCAGCGCGGCGCTGGGCGGGGCGCAGCGGCGCTGCGAGGACTGCCGGCGCTCGCCGCCGCCGTGGCGCGGCGCCAGGGCGGCGCTGCGCTACGACCGCCGGTCCGCGGCGCTGGTGCTCGGGCTGAAATACGGCGACCGCGGCGACCTCGCGCGGCTGCTGGCCGGGCACATGGCGCGTGCCGGCGCGGCGCTGCTGCGCGAGGCGGACCTGCTGGCGCCGGTGCCGCTGCATCGCTGGCGGCTGCTGCGGCGGCGCTACAACCAGGCGGGGCTGCTGGCGGCGCGGCTCGGCCGGATCAGCGGCACCCCGGTCGTGCAGGACCTGCTGGCGCGCCAGGGGACGGCGACCTCGATGCGCGGGCGCGGCGCGGAGGCGCGGCGCGAGGCGGCGGCCGGGGCGTTCGTGGTGCGGCCGGGGCGGCGCGCGCTGCTGGCGGGGCGCCGCGTGCTGCTGGTCGACGACGTGCTAACCACGGGCGCCACGGTGGGCGCCTGCGCCACGGCGCTGCTGGAGGCGGGGGCGGCGTCGGTGGACGTGCTCGCCGCCGCGCGGGCGGGCGACGGGCCAGGCGGCGCGCGGCAGGACGGGGACGAAGGGCCGGAGGGTGGAGAAGAGTCGGAAAGGATGCCACAGGAAGGGCGCGGCCGGCCGGCGCGGGCGGCTGCCTGGCCTGGGGACGAGGAGTGAGGATGGTCAAGGTCGAGGTCTACACGCAGCCCTGGTGCCCGTACTGCATGAGGGCGATGCAGCTTCTCCGCTCCAAGGAGGTGGAGGTCACGGAGATCAAGGCGGGGCACGGCACGCCGGAGCGCGCGGAGGCGACGCGGCGGTCGGGGGGGCACACCACGGTGCCGCAGATCTTCATCGACGGGCGGGCGATCGGCGGCTGCGACGACCTGGTGGCGCTCGACCGGGCGGGCGGGCTGGACCCGCTGCTGCAGCGGGCCTGAGCGGCAGGAAGCAGAGTCTGGGAGTGACCGGACAAGCAAGAAAGGTTGAGGCTCTGCCTCAAACTCCGCCAAAGGCTCGCCTTTGGAATTCATTACTTAAGAAAGCCGGTCCAGGGGGGCCTCCCCCCTGGCGGGTCTGGGCAGAGCCCAGCCTTGCTTGCCGCCTTCGGCAGGTCACGTCGGCACGGGGCGCGGTCGCAGCCCGTCGATCAGCAGCAGCGCCACCCCGCAGCAGATCGCCGCGTCCGCCACGTTGAACACGTACCACGACCAGCCCCCCGCGTGGGCGTGGATGAAGTCCACCACCGCACCGTAGCGCAGGCGGTCGATGATGTTGCCCACGGCCCCCCCGGCGACCGCGCCGAGCGCCGTGGCGACCAGGGCGTTCTCCGCGCGCCGCAGCCAGACCAGCAGCACCGCCACCACCGCGACCGCCACCGCCGCCAGCAGCGCGGCGCCGAACTGCGTGTCGGCGCGAAACAGCCCGAAGGTCACGCCCTGGTTCCACACCATGGTCAGGTTTAGCCCCGGCAGCACGGCGACGCTGCCGCGCTCCGGCAGGTCGAGGCCGTGCAGCACCCACTGCTTGGACGCCTGGTCCGCGGCGAGGACCAGCAGCGCCGCCACCAGGCCGGCGGCGGTGCGGCCCCGGCCGGTGCCAAGGCGGGCAGCGCCGCGGCGGCCGGCGGCCGGCGGGGCGGGGCGGGGCGGATCCGTGGCGCTCACGCGGCGGCGGTCGGCTGCCCGCACAGGCCGCTGTCCACGGCGTCAGTGCAGCGCAGGCAAAGAGTCGGATGGTTGGATTGCAGACCTACATCCGATAAAATTCGCCAACATCGGGTACACTTACTGCCGGAAGCTGGAACGGCAACGGGTTCTACGTCCTTCCAATCTAAACCCGGTATCATGGTCGCATTACCAGCTTTGTGCGAACGAACGTCCACGTGGGAGACTATAGCAATTTCAGCCCACTGTTCTGCGTCGAGCGGGTTGCCATTGCCTGGGAACATCATCGACACCTGAGCCTCTAGTGAGGACTTGACCCGCTTGGCTGTGCGTAGGGTCTCAATCGCGGCGGTCGCACGCCCGCGCACCGCGCGGATCGCGTCCCAGCGCGCGTCGAGCGCGTCGTCGCGCCATTCCGGCGGCAAGACGGGGAACAGCGTGCGGTGCACGCTTTCGCCCGCGCCGAACCGTGCCTGCCACGCCTCCTCGGCGGTGAAGCACAGCACCGGCGCCAGCCAAGCGCACAGGCAGCGCTGCACCTGGTCGAGCACGGTGCGCACGGCGCGGCGGCGGGGCGAGTCGGGGCGGTCGCAGTAGAGCGAGTCCTTGCGCACGTCGAAGTAGAACGCCGACAGGTCGGTGGCGCAGAAGCCGTGCAGCTCCGGCACCACCCCGGTCCACTCGTGGCTGGCCGCCGCGCCGCGCACCCGCGCGTCCAGCACCCACAGGCGGTGCAGCACCCAGCGCTCCAGCTCGGGCAGCTCGGCGTATGGCACGACCTCCTCGGGGGAGAAGCCATCGAGCGCGCCGAGCAGCCAGCGCAGGGTGTTGCGCAGGCGGCGATACAGCTCGGACTGCTGCTTGAGGATCTCCGGGCCGATGCGCAAATCCTCCGAGGTGTCGGAGTTCATCACCCACAGGCGCAGGATGTCGGCGCCGTACAGGTCCGTGACCTCCTTGGGCGCGGTGACGTTACCGAGCGACTTGCTCATCTTGCGGCCGTGCTCGTCGAGCACGAAGCCGTCGGTCAGGATGGCGCGGAACGGGGCGCGGCCGCGGGTGCCGACCGCCTCCAGCAGCGAGGACTGGAACCAGCCGCGGTGCTGGTCCGAGCCCTCCAGGTAGAGGTCCGCCGGCCAGGGCAGGCCGCGCGCCTCCAGGGTGAAGGCGTGGGTCGAGCCCGACTCGAACCACACGTCGACGATGTCCATGACCTGCTCGAACGCCGCCGGGTCGCGGCCCTCGCCGAGGAAGCGGGACGGCGGCGAGGAGTACCAGGAATCCGCACCCTCGGCGGCGAAGATCGACACCACGCGGGCCATGACCTCGGGATCGCGCAGCGGCTGGCCGGTGGCGCGCTCGACGAAGATCGCGATCGGCACGCCCCAGGCGCGCTGGCGGCTGATGCACCAGTCGGGGCGGCCCTCGACCATGGCGCGGATGCGGTTGCGGCCCTTCTCCGGGATGAAGCGGGTGTCGGCGATGGCGTCGAGCGCGCGCGTGCGAATTTGCTCCGGGCCGTCCATGCGGATGAACCACTGCGGGGTCGCGCGGTAGATCAGCGGCGCCTTGGACCGCCAGGAGTGCGGGTAGGAGTGCACGAGCCTGCCGCGCGCCAGCAGCGCGCCGGCGTCGGCAAGCGCCGCGCATACGGCGTCCGCCGCCTTGTAGACGTGCAGTCCGGCGAAGCCCGGCACCCAGGCGTTGAAGGTGCCGTCGTCGCCGACGGTCTCCGGCACCTCCAGGCCGTGGGCGCGGCCCAGCGCAAAATCGTCCTCGCCGTGGCTGGGGGCGGTGTGCACCAGGCCGGTGCCCTGCTCCGTGGTGACGTGGGCGCCGGGGAGCAGGGGGACATCGAACTCGTAGCCATGGCCGCGCAGGGGGTGGGCCAAGGTCACGCCGGACAGCGCGGCGCCGGGCGTGGTGCGCAGGATCGTGCGGGCGGTGATGCCGACGTCGGCGCAGACCTGGTCCAGCAGCGCCTCGGCCACCACGATCCGCTCGCCGGCGCGCGCCAGGGAACCCTCGGCCGCCGCGTCCACCCGCACGAGCGCGTAGTCGATCTCCGGGCCGGCGGCGACGGCGCGGTTGGCGGGGATGGTCCACGGCGTCGTGGTCCAGATCACCACCGACGCGCCGTCCAGGTCCTCGCCCGCGTCGGCGGTCGCGACCACCGGGAAGCGCACCCAGATCGTGGTGCTGGTGTGGTCGTGGTACTCGACCTCGGCCTCGGCCAGCGCGGTCTTCTCGACGGGGCTCCACATCACCGGGCGCAGGCCGCGGTACAGCGCGCCGCCCAGCAGGAAGCGGCCGATCTCGCCGGCGATGGCGGCCTCGGAGGAGAAGTCCATGGTGGCGTAGCGGCCGGCCCAGTCGCCCTGCACGCCGAGGCGGCGGAACTCGGCGGCCTGCACGTCGAGCCACTTCTGCGCGTGGGCGCGGCACTCGGCGCGGAACTGCAGCACGGGCACGCTGTCCTTGTCGCGGCCGGACTTGCGGTAGGATTCCTCGATCTGCCACTCGATCGGCAGGCCGTGGCAGTCCCAGCCGGGGACGTAGAGCGCGTCCTGCCCCGACATCTGTCGGGCGCGGTTGATGACGTCCTTGTGGATCTTGTTCAGGGCGTGGCCGATGTGCAGGTGGCCGTTGGCGTAGGGCGGGCCGTCGTGCAGCAGGAAGGTCGGGCGGCCGGCGGAGTCCTCGCGCAGGCGGGCGTAGAGGCCATCGGCCTCCCAGCGCGCCAGGATCTCCGGCTCGCGCTGCGGCAGGCCGCCGCGCATCGGAAAGGCGGTGGCGGGCAGGAACACTGTGTCGCGGTAGTCGCGCGGGGCGGCGTCGGGCATGGGGGTCTCACAGGAAGGAAGCCCAGGCTCTGCCCGGGCCGGCCAGGGGCGCCCGGCGTCGGGCACGGGGCCTATGGAAACCGTTGACGAAGGGCGCGTCAGGCGAGCCCGGGCGCGTCGTCGGTCCCGGGCCTGTCCCGGCTCAGCGAGCCGGGCTGGTAATTCGCAGCATCCGCGTCGCCGCCCCACACGTCACGCACGGCATATGCGAACCGCCCCCGCCCGAGGTCAAGCGATGCCGCACCTTTCCGATGCCGGCGGCCTGTGGCGTCGACCTGCAAGGCAAGTAAGGCTGGGCTCTGCCCAGACCCGCCAGGGGGGAAGCCCCCCCTGGACCGGCTTTACTTAGACAAGTGGATTCCAAAGGCTAGCCTTTGGCGGAGTTTGAGGCAGAGCCTCAACCTTGCTTACTTCGCCCCGAGCACGTCGCGCGCCTGCGCCGCGTCCGCCGCGATCTGCGCGCGCAGCGCGTCCAGCCCCTCGAAGCGCCGCTCGTCGCGCAGGAAGGCGTGCAGCGCCACGGACACGAACTGCCCGTACAGGTCCTCGGCGAAGTCGAACAGGTGCGCCTCCACCCGGCTCTGTGTCCCGCTCGCCACCGTGGGCCGGCGCCCGATGTTGGCCACGCCCGGCACCGCGCGCCCGTCCGGCAGCCGCGCCGTGACCGCGTAGACCCCGCGCGCCGGCTCGATGTGCTCGCCGAGCGCGATGTTGGCGGTGGGGAAGCCGATGGTGCGGCCCCGCGCGTCGCCGTGCTCCACCACGCCGCCGATCTCCCAGGGCCGCCCGAGGCCGGCGGCGGCGCGCGCGGGGTAGCCGTCCTGCAGGTCGCGGCGGATGCGCGTGGACGAGATCGGCCCCGCGGCGTCGGTCAGCGGCGGCACCAGCGACAGGCCGACGCCGGCCGCCTCCGCGCGCCGCGCCAGCAGCGCCGTGTCGCCGCCGCGGCGGTGCCCGAAGGCGAAGTCTGGCCCGCAGGCCAGGTGCGCGGCGCCGATGCCCTCGCACAGCACGTCTGCGACGAACGCCTCGGCGTCCAGCCAGGAGAAGTCGTGGTCGAACTCCATCTCGAACAGCACCGACACGCCGCACGCCGCCAGCGCCGCCGCCCGCTCGCCCGCGGTCATCAGCCGGAATGGCGGGTCCTCGGGGCGGAACAATTGCCGGGGGTGCGGCTCGAAGCTCAGCACCGCGAGCGGGGCGTCCGGGCGCGCGGCGTGGGCGGCGGCCAGCACCGCGCGGTGGCCGAGGTGCACGCCGTCGAAGTTGCCGAGCGCCACCGCCGCGCCGCGCGCCCCGGGCGGCACGGCGCGCCAGTCGCGCAGGATCTGGGGAGAACGCACGGGGTCGGGCATGGCACAGCTCGCTGCGGGGGCGCGGCCAGGGCACGGCCGTCGGCGGCAGTGTGGGCGGGCGGGACGAAGGCGGCAAATGTGCCGGCGAGGGCAAGGGAAGGAAGGCCAGGGCTCTGCCCTGGACCCGCCAAAGGGCTCGCCCTTTGGAAACCATTCCGTTGGGACGGGGGGCGGGTCGGGCCTGGCGTCTGGACGGCACTGCGGGGCTGGTGCGAGCATTCCTGTGACACGGATGGGGGCGGCCATGCAGCAGGATGATCAGGCCGTGGCGATCGCGGCGGCGTGGCAGGCCCCGGAGCGTCGGCTTCCGGCCTGGCCGGGGACGCCGCCGCGCGACGTCGCCGAAGGCTACCGTCTGCAGCGCGCCGTGGCTGCCAGGATCGGGCCGGTCGGCGGCTGGAAGGTGGGCGCGAGCGGCCCCGACGCGCCGCCGAGCTGCGCGCCGATGCCGCTGTCCGGGATGCAGGCCGGGCCGGCGGCGCTGTCGCTCCGGCGCCACCCCTCTGCGATGATCGAGTCCGAGATCTGCCTCTGCCTCGGCCGCGACCTGCCGCCGCGGGCTGCGCCTTACACCGAGGCGGAGGTTCTGGACGCGGTGCGGTCCTGCCACCCCGCGCTCGAGGTGCTGCAATCCCGCTTCCTCGACGACGGCGCGCTCGACCCCGCGGCGCGGCTGGCGGACCTGCTCGGCCACGGCGGGTTCGTGTCGGCGGCAGGGATCGAGGGCTGGCGCGGCCTCGACTTCGCTTCGCTCGGGGTCGTGCAGCAGGTCGCGGGCGAGCCGGATGTCGTGGGCCGCGGCAACCCGGCGGGCGGGATGGGCCGCCTGCTGTGCTGGCTCGCGAACCAGGGCGCGCGGGAGGCGGGGGGGCTGCGCGCCGGCCAGTTCGTGACCTGCGGATCGTGGACCGGCAAGACGCTGGTCGCCGCGCCGGCGCAGGTCACGGTGCGGTTCGAGGGAGCCCCCGCGCTGGAGGTCCGCTTCGAGGCGTAACGGTTGATGGTGAACGGGTCATCAAGGAGGAGACAAGGGTGGGCTCTCCCTCCGCCGGCCATTCCAATGGCCCAAACGGGCCATCGGAACCTTTGGCCAGCTACGCCCAGCCCCGCCAGGGGCGATCCGCCCCTGGACCGGCTTTCCTTGAGTAATGGATTCCAAAGGCGAGCCTTTGGCGGAGCTTGAGGCAGAGCCTCAACCTTGCCTGCCTTGCGGCGGCGTCAGTAGGTCGCCCGTCGCCCGGCGATCGCGTGGTAGATCACCAGCACGATGACCGCGCCGACGACGGCCACGACCATGCTGTAGATGTTGAACCCGGTGACGCCGTCGGCGCCGAAGAAGGTGAACACCCAGCCGCCGACCACTGCGCCGACCACGCCGAGCACGATGTCGAGCAGCAGGCCCTGGCCCGTCTTGTTGACGAGCTTGCTGGCGATGAAGCCGGCGATGAGGCCGAACACGATCCAGCCGATGATGGACATGGGGATTTCCTGTGAGCCGGGTCTGTCGTGCGGGAGGCAGGCGCCGCAGCGGCACAACACCGGGCTGCCCTCCAGGTTGCAGCACCGGCAGCCTCCGCGGCCGGCGTGGCGGGAACGATGGTCGGCCGGCGGGTGGCCCGTGGTCGGATCCGCGGGGTCGCTGGCATGAGGCTCGGCCCGATCCACGCCAGCCTCTTGCCGTGGCCCGCATCAGGCACCACTTACCATCCAGTGGGATGGCTGGAGGATGGTTCCAGGTGGCGGAGGACAAGGGGCAGGCGGTGCGGGCGCCCGACAGCGAGAAGATCACGATCAACCTGGGCTTCGTGGACCTGGGCCAGGTGGACCTGCTGGTGCGCGACGGGTTCTACGCCACCCGGACCGACTTCATCCGCACCGCGATCCGCAACCAGATCGAGCGCCACGCGGAGCCGCTGCGGCATTCCGTCGCGCGGCGCACCCTCCAGCTCGGGCTGAGTCACTTCGGCCGCGCGGAGCTGGAGGCGGCATACGCCGCCGGCGCCCCGCTGAGCATCAGCGTGCTGGGTCTGGCCAGTATCGCGCGCGACGTCTCGCCCGAACTGGCGCGGGCGGCGATCGCCTCGATCACCGTGCTCGGCGCGCTGCACGCCAGCCCCGAGGTCCGCGCCGCCCTCGCCGACCGGATGCGCTGAGCGCACCGCCCGGCAGTCTGCCGCGTCCTGCCCGTGCACCGGGCCGGCGTGGCGGCCGGCCGAAGCCTCCTCCCGGTACGTCCGCCGGGCGACACCTTAGCTGGGCCGGGCGACAGCCGGGTCCTGACCGGAGCCACTCCATGCCCGAGCTTTCCCACCGCCCCGAGCTGTCCGACCGCATCGCCGAAGCCACCAGGCTGACCCGCTCCGGCCGGCTGACCGAGGCCACCCGGCTTCTGTGCGGCCTGGCATCCGCGGGCCGCTCCGCGCGCCGCGAGGGGGGCGTCGTGATCGAGGGAGTCGCAGAGGCGTGGGTGCAGACCGGCAGCCAGGCTGCCGCCGTGGCCCACGTCGGGCGGACAGGTGCCAGGCCGGCCGCCGACACCGCGCGCGGGCGTGGCGATGAGCCGCACGTCCCCGCTGCGGCGCGTGCCGGGCCCGCTGCGGCGCGTGCCGGGCCCGCTGCGTCGCGTGCCGGGGACCGCGTCGCGTCGGCGTCCGATGCGGCAGGCTCCGCCGGGGGAGCGCGGTTCCTGTCGTGCTCCTTCACCCTGGCCGCCGCCGCGCCGGACGTGGAGGCTGCTTCCGGTCGCGAGGGCAGTGTGGCGCCGGGCGGGTCCGGCGGCCTCGCGGGGCTCGGTGCCGGCTCCACGGTGGATGCGCGGCGCGGGACGGCGGGGCTGGCGTTGCCGGGATCGGCGTTTCCGCGGATGGCGATGCCAGGGCTGCCGCTGTCCGGTGCGGCGCGGGGCGCGACGCGGCCGTACCGGCTGTATGTTCCGGCGTCGTACGACGGCAGGCCCGTGCCGCTGGTGGTGATGCTGCACGGCTGCACCCAGTCGGCCACGGATTTTGCTCTCGGCACGCGGATGAACGAGGCGGCGGAGGCGCAGGGTTGCCTGGTCGTCTGGCCGGAGCAGGTCGCCTCGGCCAACGCGTCGCGCTGCTGGCGCTGGTTCGAGGCGTCCGAGCAGCGTCGCGGCGAGGGCGAGCCGGCCCTGGTCGCCGGCATCACCCGCCAGGTCATGGCGGAATACGCCGTCGATCCGGCACGGGTGTACGTCGCCGGGCTGTCCGCCGGGGGGGCGGCGGCCGCGGTGCTGGGCGCGCGCTATCCCGAGCTGTACGCGGCGATCGGCGTGCACTCCGGGCTGGCCTGCGGTGCCGCGCGCGACGCCGCCTCGGCGTTCGCTGCGATGCGCAGCCCTGGTCCGGGCCGCGCCGGCTCGGTCGGCGGCGAGGTGCTCCCGGCGATCGTGTTCCACGGCGACGCCGACACCACGGTGCATCCGGGCAACGCCGACGCGGTGATCGCCCAGGCTCGGGGTGTCCAGGCTGGGGGTGTCCAGACTGGGGGTGTCCAGACTGGGGGCACTCAGGCCGCGGGCGGGCAGGGCGGCACGGCCGGGGTCTGGACCCGACGCGCCGAGCAGGGCCGGGTGCCGGGCGGGCGGGCCTACGACAGGGTGTGCCAGGTCGCGCCGGACGGGGTCACGATGCTGGAGCAGTGGACGGTGCATGGCGCCGGCCACGCCTGGTCGGGCGGCAGCACGGCCGGCTCCTACACCGACCCGCAGGGGCCGGATGCGACCGGCGAGATGCTGCGCTTCTTCCTGGAGCACCCGCGCCGCTGCTGAGAGGCGGGGTGCCTTGGGCAAAGTGACGAAGACAGGAAGCGAGCAGGGTTGAGGCCCCGCCTTCAAGCACCCGCCTTCAAGCACCCGCCTTCAAGCACCCGCCTTCAAGCACCCGCCTTTAAGCATGGGTCTCAAACCTCGCCAGGACGAGCCGCCCTGGAGCGGCCTTGCTTAAGTTGCGCCAGTCCAGGGCGGCTCGCCCTGGCGGGTCTGGGCAGAGCCCAGCCTTGCCTGCTGTCTTGCTGCCATGAGCCGATTGCACGCCGGCCCGCTCTCCATTCCAGGCAGGTGCTGATTTTCGTGAAGTTCCCTGGTAAGAGCGTCTGCGGTGCGCCAAGTCTGGCGCCCACGGCGCGAACGCTTCGCGCGGGCGGGTGCATCGGCGCCCGCCGACCCTTCGCCCCACGGATCGCACGTCGGGCTGACGCAACACTTCCGGGAACAGGATCTCGACGATGAGTGCCTTCAAGGGAGCCGGGTTCAACGACCGGCGGGATGCCGCGGCCAACGCCAAGAAGGCGCTGCTGGAGAAGTTCAAGTCGCGCCCGGCGGCGGACGACCCGGCGATCCTGCAGAAGCAGGCGGAGATGAAGGCCATCGCCGACGCTCGCGACGTGCGCGCCGCCGAGCGCGCCAAGGTCAAGGAGGCCGACCTGGCCCGCCAGCGGCTGGAGGCCGAGGCCGCGCTGGTCGAGCAGGCGCGTCTCGCCGCCGAGCAGGAGGCGCTGCGCATCGAGGCGCTGGCCCGCGAGGAGGCGATCAAGGCGGAGCGCAAGGCCGCCCGCGACGCCAAGTACGCCGCCCGCAAGGCCCGCCGCTAGGACCTCGGGCCGCGCGGCGCCCGTGCTGCCGGCATCGGGCGTCCGAGCGCGTCGCGCCGCGTGCGACTCGGGGCCGCTGTTCGCCTGCCTGTGCCGTGCGCACACGGTTGCAGTCGCGCGGCAGCGTGACTGCGACCGACCTCCTGCGGTGTGGCGGATGGGCAGGCTGGGGCGCAGGTGGTCGCGCCGCGGTGTGGCCGGCGGTCCCGGTCCGGTGTGTCGCGCCAAATTTCTTTTGTGGTTCAGGTGGTTGCATTGGGCTGCGTGCGATCTGTCCCGCTTTGGCCTTGCCGGTCCAGACATGGTCCGGACAATGCAACAAAGAGCGTCGGGTCCACTCGGAACGGTATGAATTGGCCTGCGCGTCTGGCAGTATAGGCCTGCGAAGTCTTCCACATCGTTCCAACTGGATCAGACATGTCAGCCGATGCTTCCCATGACTCCGTCCTGGAGTTCGCCGCGCAGATCGTCTCCGCGCACGTCTCGAACAACTCGGTGCAGGCGAGCGCGCTGCCGGACCTGATCCAGCAGGTCTACAAGGCGCTCACCAGTGTCGGCACCGAGCCGGCGCCCGCGGAGAAGCTGGAGCCGGCGGTGCCGCTGAAGAAGTCGGTATTCGCCGACTACATCATCTGTCTGGAAGACGGCAAGAAGCTCAAGATGCTCAAGCGTCACCTGATGACGTCGTACGGCATGACGCCGGAGGCCTACCGCGAGCGCTGGGGACTGCCGTCGAACTACCCGATGGTGGCGCCGAGCTATGCGGAGCGGCGGTCCGCGCTGGCCAAGTCGATCGGCCTCGGGCGCAAGCCGTCCGGGACGGGCGCCGGCACGGAGCAGCTGGGCGAGGAGCCCACCAGGCCGGCGCGCCGCGGGCGCAAGCCGGGCCGGGCCGCGAGCGACGCCGCGCAGTAGTCCCACCGCGCCGGGTTCCGGTAAGGCAAGCAAGATTGAGGCTCTGCCTCAAACTCCGCCAAAGGCTCGCCTTTGGAATCCACTCCTTAAGTGAAACCGGTCCAGGGGGGCTTCCTCCCTGGCGGGTCTGGGCGTAGCTGCGCAAAGGTTCCGACGGTCTCCTGAGGCCATTGGAATGGGCAGCGGAGGCAGAGCCCAGCCCTGCTTTCCAACCGGTCAGCAGCCTGTTGCTCCTGGCTTCAGGCCCGGATCAGCTTGACCCGCCGGCCTTCGACGCCCAGCGCCACCCGGCCCTGCTTCAGCGCCAGGGCGTCCTCGCCGAACACCTCGCGCCGCCAGCCGCCGAGCGCCGGGACGTCGGGCATGTCCTCGGTCGCCAGCCGGTCGATGTCGTCCGAGGAGGCCAGCAGCCGCGTGGCCACCTGATGCTGCTCGCCCTTGGCCGCCAGCAGCACCTTGAGCAGCGCCACCAGCGCCGGCGACGGGCGCGGGCCGTCCCGCCCGGACGGGCTCTCCGGCAGGGCGTCCTCCGGCAGCGCCGCCGCCTCCGCGATCGCCGCCAGCAGGGCCTGGCCGCTCCTGCCCTCCGCGAAGCCGCGCGTGATGCCGCGCACCCGGCCCAGCGCCTCGGCGTCGCGCGGCGCGGTGGCTGCGATCTCCAGCAGGCTCTCGTCCTTCAGCAGCCGGCCGCGCGGCACGTTGACCCGCCGCGCCTCGCGCTCGCGCCACGCCGCGATCGCCCGCAGGGCGCCCAGCATGCGGCGGTTGCCGGTGCGCGGGCGCAGCCGCTCCCACAGCGTCTCCGGGTCCGGCCGGTAGGTCTCGGGCAGGGTGAGCACCGCCATCTCCTCGCCCACCCAGTCCAGCCGGCCCTCGCGCGCCAGCTTCTCGCACAGCCGGTCATACACCACGCGCAGCCAGGTCACGTCAGCCGCCGCGTAGTCCACCTGGGCCTTGGACAGCGGGCGCGCGGACCAGTCGCTGAAGCGGTGCGCCTTGTCGATCTGCCCGCCGCACAGCGAGGACACCAGCGCGTCGTAGCCGACCTGGTCGCCGAAGCCGGCCACCATCGCGGCGACCTGGGTGTCGAACAGGGGGACCGGCACGGTGCCGAACAGTTGCAGGAAGATCTCCACGTCCTGACGCGCCGCGTGGAACACCTTGACCACACTTTGGTCGGCGAGCAGGGCGCCGAGCGGGGCCAGGTCGAGGCCGGGGGCGAGGCTGTCCACCACGGCGACGTCCTGCCCGCCGGCGAGCTGCACCAGGCACAGCTCCGGCCAGTAGGTGCGCTCGCGCATGAACTCGGTGTCCACCGTGACCACCGGCTCCGCCCGCAGCCGAGTGCAGAGCGCGTCCAGGGCGGCGCTGTCGGTCACCAGGACGGGGGACGGGAAGGCAGCGCGGTCGGGGCGGGGCATCGCAGGGTCATACACGCGCCACCGGGCACGGCCAAGCAAGGCTGGGCTCTGCCCATTGCTTGAAGGCGGGGACCCGCCAGGGGCGAGCCGCTCCTGGACCGGCCTTACTGAGTAGTGGATTCCAAAGGCGAGCCTTTGGCGGAGTTTGAGGCAGAGCCTCAACCTTGCTTCCTGCCTCGCGCCGCACTCATCGTTCGGCAAGCTTTGTCGTCCAGACTGCGGGCCATGACCGATCTCCCCACCCCGGCGTGACCGGTCTCGCGTTCCAGGCCCGCGAGGCGCGCTGGCCCGGCGTGGACCGCGCCCTGGCCTGGGCCAGGGTCCTGGCCGCGGTCGGCGCACTGACCCTGCTGGGTCTGGTGGCCGACACGCGCGGCGGCACCGTAGCGGACTCGTGGGGACGGCCGCTGGTGACGGATTTCAGCAGCTTCTGGACCGCCGGCCGCCTCGCCCTGTCCCCCACGCCGGAGATGGCCTGGGACCGTGCCGCACATGCGGACGCGCGGCGGCGCCTCTTCCCGGCGCACGACGGCTTCGCTGCCGACGAATACCCGTTCTTCTATCCGCCGCCGTTCCTGCTGCTGTGCGTGCCGATGGCGCTGCTGCCGTATGGCGTGGCGGCGGCGCTCTGGCTGGTGCTGACCAACGCCGCGTGCCTCGCCGCGATCCGCGCGCTGCTGCCGCCGCGCTGGCCCGCTGCCCTGGTCGCGCTCGCGTTTCCGGCGGCGCTGCTCAACGCGGAGCACGGGCAGAACGGCGCGCTGTCGGCCGCGCTGCTCGGGGTGGCGGCGCTGCAGCTCGACCGGCGGCCGCGCGTCGCGGGCCTCTGCCTGGGCCTGCTCTGCGTCAAGCCGCAGCTCGCCCTGCTGGTCGTGCCCGCGCTGCTCGCCGGGGGCCGGCTGCGCGCGCTCGCCTGGGCCGGGCTGGCCGCCGCCGCCGCCAGCCTGGCCGCGTGGCTGGCGTTCGGCGCGGCGGCCTGGCGCGGCTTCCTCGCCAGCTCCGCCCTCGCGCGGCTGGTGCTGGAGGCAGGGCTCGCCGGCTATCCCAGGGCGGTCAGCAGCTTCGCCGCCGCCCGGCTGCTCGGCGCCGGTCTTGCCGCGGCCTGGACGGTCCAGGCCGCAGTGTCCGCCGTGGCGCTGGCCGCCGTGGCCGGGGTGGCGTGGCGCAGGCCGGGAGCACGGGTCGAGGTCGCCGTGCTGGCCGCCGCCGCCTGCCTCGCCTCGCCGTACCTGCTCGACTACGACCTGATGGTGCTCGCCGTGCCGCTGGCCTGGCTGGCGTCGGCCGGCGTGGCGGGCGGCTTCCTGCCCGGGGAGACGCTCGTCCTCGCCGCCGCCTTCCTGCTGCCGATGGTGGCGCGCCCGCTCGCCCTGCAGTGCGGGGTGCCGCTCGCGCCACCGGTCGTGGCGGCCCTGCTCGCGTGCCTCGTCCGCCGTGCCCGCCCGGCCCACACGGCTCCGGGTGGGCGCGCATGAGCGGCGTGCCCGCCCACGCCGAGGCCAGGGCGGCGACCTGGGCGGTCTGCGTCGTCTCCGCCCTCGCCGCCGCGGCGATGTTCCTGGCCACGGGCACCGCGGTCGCGGGCACCTCCCTGACGATCGTGGGTGGCCTGGTCCTGGTCCCGGCCAGCCTGCACCTGGTCTACACCCGGCTGCGTCCCGACCCGTTCATCGGCCCGGTCGCCGGTGGCCTGGCGGCACTGGTCTGGTCCGGTGCCACCGCGGGCCTGACCGCGCTTGCGGCGCTGCGCACCCAGGCTCCGCTGGTCGACGCCTCGCTTGCCCGGGCGGATGCCGTGCTTGGCGTCCATGCGCCCGCGCTCGTGGCCTGGGTGGCGCTGCATCCGCCGCTCGGGGCGATGCTCGACGTCGTCTACGTGAGCACCGTCCCGGCGGTGTTCGCGACCGTGGCGCTGCTGGGCTGGACCGGGCGCGAGGCGGTGATGTGGGACCTCTGCTTCGCCTTCGCGGGGTCGGCCACGATCTGCACCCTGCTCTCCGCCTTTGTCCCGGCCGCGGGAGCCTTTCCCCACTACGAGATGTCGCCCGGCGTTCTTGCCCGGCTGCCGGCCGGGGCGGGACAATACTACCTGCCCGTCTTCGACGCCTATCGTTCGGGAGCCCTGGCGATCGCCGACATCCGCCACGTGGACGGAGTCGTGTCGTTCCCCTCCTTCCACGCCGCGATGGCCCTGATGACGGCCCATGCCGTGCGTGGCGTGCCGCGACTCCTCGGGCCGGCCCTGGCCTGGTGCGGCCTGGTCCTGGCTTCGACCATCCCGATCGGCGGCCACTACGTCGTCGATGTCCTGGCCGGCGCCGTGGTCTGGGCCGGCTTCGCCCTGCTGCCGCGGGCCCGGCGGGCGCTGTTCCGCGGGGCCATGGCGGTCAGGCAGCAAGCAAGGCTGGGCTCCGCGCAGACCCGCCAGGGGGGAGGCCCCCCCTGGACCGGCTTCTTTTAAGTAATGGATTCCAAAGGCGAGCCTTTGGCGGAGTTTGAGGCAGAGCCTCAACCTTGCTGGCTTCCTGCCTCGCCTCGCCTGCGCCGCCGCCGGGCGAGCTGGCCCACTGCCGGTTGCGTGCCGACCTTGACTCGCCCTCGGCCGGCGGCTTGTTCTGCCGTTCATCTCCCGAGCGCAGGACCACGCCATGCACGCCTACCGCACCCACACCTGTGGCCAGCTCCGCGCCGGGGATGCCGGACAGCAGGCCCGCCTGTCCGGCTGGGTGCACAGCAAGCGCGACCACGGCGGCCTGCTGTTCGTCGACCTGCGCGACCACTACGGCCTGACCCAGGTCGTGTTCGGGCAGGGCTCCGCGCCGTTCGAGGCAGCCGACGCGGTGCGCGTGGAGAGCGTGATCACCGTGACCGGCCAGGTGGTGCTGCGCGAGGGCGCCACGGTGAACCCGAAGCTGCCCACCGGCGCCATCGAGCTGCGTGCGGCGGAGATCACGGTGCAGTCGGCCGCCGACGTGCTGCCGATGCAGGTCGCCGGCGGCGAGAGCTTTCCCGACGAGATTCGCCTGCGCTACCGCTTCCTCGACCTCAGGCGCGAGCGCACGCACCGCAACCTGATGCTGCGCTCGGCGGTGATCGCCAGCCTGCGCGCGCGCATGGCGGGGCAGGGCTTCACGGAGTTCCAGACGCCGATCCTGACCGCCTCGTCCCCGGAGGGCGCGCGCGACTTCCTGGTGCCGAGCCGGGTGCATCCGGGGAAGTTCTACGCGCTGCCGCAGGCGCCGCAGCAGTTCAAGCAGCTCGCCATGGTCGCGGGCTTCGACCGCTACTTCCAGATCGCGCCGTGCTTCCGCGACGAGGCCTCGCGCGCCGACCGTTCGCCCGGCGAGTTCTACCAGCTCGACCTGGAGATGAGCTTCTGCACGCAGGAGGACGTGTTCGCGGTGCTGGAGCCGGTGATCGGCGGGCTGTTCGAGGAGTTCGGCGGCGGGCGGGCCGTGGACAGCGCGCCGTTCCGCCGCATTCCCTACGACGAGGCGCTGCTGCGCTACGGCAACGACAAGCCCGATTTGCGCAACCCGCTGCTGATCACCGACGTCACCGAGCATTATGCGGGGTCGGGGTTCGCTCTGTTCGCGAGGATCGCGGCGTCGGGCGGCATCGTGCGCGCCATCCCGGCGCCGGGGGCGGGGGCGAACCCGCGCTCGTTCTTCGACAAGCTGAACGCCTGGGCGCGCGAGCAGGGCGCGGGCGGGCTGGGCTACATCACCTTCGACGCGGACGGGGCGAAGGGTCCGATCGCGAAGAACCTGGAGACAGCGCGCGCAGAGGCGATCCGGCTGGCCTGCGGCGTGGGTCCTGGCGACGCGGTGTTCTTCGCCGCCGGGCCGCACGAGGAGGCGCGCAGGTTCAGCGGCCTGGTGCGCACGCGGGTGGCCGAGGAGCTGGGGCTGGTCGAGGCGGGGGCGTTCCGCTTCTGCTGGGTGGTGGACTTCCCGATGTTCGAGCTGAACGAGGAGACGGGGCGGGTGGACTTCAGCCACAACCCGTTCTCCATGCCGCAGGGGGGGATGGAGGCGCTGGAGACGCAGGACCCGCTGGCGGTCAAGGCGTTCCAGTACGACATCGTGTGCAACGGCATCGAGCTGAGCAGCGGCGCGATCCGCAACCACCGGCCCGACATCATGGTCCGCGCGTTCGGCATCGCCGGCTACAGCGAGGCGGACGTGGAGGCGCGGTTCGGGGGGATGCTGGCGGCGTTCCGCTTCGGGGCGCCGCCGCACGGCGGGTCGGCGCCGGGCATCGACCGCATGGTGATGCTGCTGGCGGACGAGCCGAACATCCGCGAGGTGATCCTGTTCCCGCTCAACCAGCAGGGCGAGGACCTGATGATGGGGGCGCCGGCGCCGGTGGACGCGGGCAGGCTGCGCGAGCTGTCGCTGAGGGTGGAGCTGGCGCCGAAGGTGAAGGCGGGCTGACGGCGGGCTGGAAGGAAGCAAGGCTGGGCTCTGCCCAGACCCGCCAGGGGGGAAGCCCCCCCTGGACCGGCTTTACTTAAGTTTTGGATTCCAAAGGCGAGCCTTTGGCGGGGTCCCCGCTTCAAGCATAGGGGCAGAGCCCCTGGCCTTGCTTTCTCCGGCCCTTCGCTACTCGGCCAGGCGGAAGGTGAACGGCAGCTCCGCCACCCCCTCCACCGCCGCCCCGCCGCGTGTCGCCGGGGTGAAGCTGTAGCCTCGCACCGCCTCCAGCGCCGCCCGGTCCAGCGCGTCCGAGCCGCTGCCCTGCGCCACGGCCACGCCGAGCACCCGGCCCGCCGGGGACACCGTCGCACGCACCACCACCCGGCCCTCGATGCCGCGCCGCCGGGCCTGTTCCGGGTAGGCAGGCTGCACGTTGCCGGGCGAGCCGGCGAGCGGACGCGGCGCCACGGACGACGCCTCGGTCCGGGCCGCGCGGGGCGGTGCCTGCGCTCCTGCCGATGGCTCGGAGGCCACGGCGCGCGGTGGGGGAGCCTCGGGTGCCGGCGCGTCCGGCCGGGTCGCCGGCGACGGGGCAGGGGAGGGCGGGGCTAGGCGCTGCGGCGGAAGATGCGCCACGGGACGCACCGGCGGCGGGGCCGGCACCGTCCGCGGCCTGGGCGGTGCCGGAAGCGGAGCCATTGCCGGTGGCAGCGCTCCCGTCGGCGCCGCCGCCAGGGTCTCGGGCGGCGGGACCGGCGGCTCGGCCAGGGGCAAGAGCGGTGCGGTGTCCGCCGGGGGCGGGTGCAGGATCGGCGCCTCGGGCATCCCGGCCGGCTCAAGCGCACGCTGCGGCGGCGCTCGCGGCGTGTCCGCGAGGGGAGTGGGCGGGGCGGCGTCCGGCGCGGGCTCGAACACCAGGGGCACGGCCGCCTCGTCGGGCTGGGGCGGCAGCACCGCGCGCGCCGTCAGCAGCAGCGCCGCGAGCAGGGCAGCGTGCAGCGCCGCCGATGCCAGCAGCCTCGGTCCGCGTGGGTGGGAAATCGCGGCGCCGGCAAGGGGCTGACGGTCCGGGTCGGCCACGTTCAGCCGTCCGGCCTCGCGCGCGACGCGGCGCTCGGCGCGCACCGGCTGCGTGGCGGCCTGGCTGTCCCGGTCCACGAGGGCGAACCACGACCCTGGAGGGGTCGTGCGGCTCGCGCGCACCGCCTCGCTCATGGAGTCAGGGACAAGCCAGGTCCGCGTCGCGGATGTCGAAGGTGGTGTCGTGGGTCAGGTCGACGCCGGCCTTGACGCAGGCGTGGCCCTTCGTGGTCACCGCCCTGACGTCGTACAGGCCGTGCCCGATGCCGGTCACCGCCAGGCGCTCGGTGGGCTCGACCTGGTGGTCGCGGTCGTTCAGCGCCTGGTTCGGGCCCCAGTCGGTGGTGCCCGCCGGCGCCAGGTAGATGCCGCCGAGGTCGCTCGCGGTGGTCAGGTTGTAGACGAAGAACCGCTCGGCCCGCGGCGCGTCCGCGGCGCGCACGCCGCCCGGACCAGCCACGAACACGGCCACGGCGATCCCCACCGCCGGTCTGCGCACCATCACACCTCCCCGCCGCCGTCGCGCGACTTGCCGGCAGACTAGGGGGCGTCCGGCGCAGCGGCAATCGCCTCGGGAACGAGGATCAACCCCGGTCAGGAAGGGGTTAGTGGGTCATTTTCAAACTGGCCCATGGCTGTCAGGAAGCAGGTAAGGCTGGGCTCTGCCCAGACCCGCCAGGGGCGAGCCGCCCCTGGACCGGCTTTACTGAAACAAGTGGATTCCAAAGGCGAGCCTTTGGCGGAGTTTGAGGCAGAGCCTCAACCTTGCTCGTTGCCTTCCTCGCCTTCCTTGCCGGCCTTCAGGCGGGGGCGCCGCCCAGGAACGCGAAGCGCCCCAACAGCTCGGCACGCAACGCGCCGCGGTCGCCGCGCGGCACTGCGACGTCGGCCGCGAGCGAGGCCGGGCGTCCCGACAGCACCAGGATGCGGCTGGCGAGCGCCAGCGCCTGGTCCAGCTCGTGCGTCGCCAGCAGCACGATCGCGCCGGCCTCGCGCGCCCGCTGCGCCACGATCGCGCCGAGCGCCGCCGCCAGCCCCGGGTCGAGCGAGGCGAACGGCTCGTCAAGCACCAGCCATTCCGGCCGGATCGCCAGCGCGCGTGCCAGCGCCACCCGCCGCTGCATCCCCAGTGACAGCGCCGCCGGGCGCATCCGTTCCGTGCCGTCCAGCCCCAGCAGGTCGAGCAACGCCGTCACCGCGGCGTCGTCCAGCGAGGGCGCCACCAGCCGCAGGTTCGCCGCCACGCTCAGCCAGGGCGCCAGCCTCGGCTCCTGGAACACCACGCCGGCGGGGCCGGGCGGGCGCAGCACGCTGCCCTCGAAGGCGGGGTCCAGGCCGAGCACGATGCGCAGCAGCGTGCTCTTGCCGGTGCCGGATGGCCCGAACACGGCGAGCACCTCGCCGGCCCCGGCCTCGAACGCCACCGGGCCGAGCACCGGCACCGCGCCGCCGCGCCGCAGCCCGCCCGAAGCACCCGGGCCGTGGCCGTCCCATCCAACCCAGCCGCGCCATCCTGGCGCGATCCTGGGCGCGATCCCGGGCGCGGCGCTTCCCACGGGCGGGCCGTAGCGCTTCAGCCGCAGTCGGACCTCAAGCCGCGCGCCAGCCATTGGCCCACCGTTCCAGCGGCTGCAGCAGCGCCGTCTCCACCACCAGCATCAGGCAGGCGAACACCACGCTGTACGCCAGGATCGCGGCGACATCGAAGTCCTGGAAGAACAGGTTGAGCGCGAAGCCCACGCCGTTCGGCCGGCCCAGCAGCTCGACCACCAGCACGATCTTCCAGGTGATCGACAGCCCGCCGCGGCCGGCCGCGGCCAGGTAGGGCAGGAGCTGGGGCAGCACGACCCGCGCCAGCCTGCGCCCGGCCGGCACCCGGAACGCGGCGGCCATCTCGTCGAGGCCGGGGTCGAGGGCGCGCGCGCCCTCGCGCAGGGTGACGATCACGGTGGGCATCTTGGCGATGGTGACGGCGAGCACCGCCGCGGTCTCGTTCAGCCCGACCCAGATGTAGGCCAGCACCACGACCACCAGCACCGGCAGGTTCAGCGCGACCACCAGCCACGGGTCGATCAGGGCGTTGGCGCGCCCCGAGCGGCCCGCCAGGGTGCCGAGCGCCACGCCCGCCGCCATCGACAGGGCGAACGACGCCGCCACCCGCAGCAGCGTGGCGCCGATGTTGCGCGCCATCGAGCCGTCGGCCAGCAGCCGCGCCGCCACCCTCGCCACCGCGAGCGGCCCGGGCAGGAGCTGCGGCGAGCCGCCGAGCCGCGCGGCCAGCCACCACAGCCCCACCAGCGCCAGCAGCGACGCCGTGCGATACGCCCCGCCTGCGTGCGCAATGCCGCTCGCCCCCGCCGTCCTGTGCGCGACGGATGCTGCCGCCGCGTCCTTGTCGCCCGGGTCGAGGGTGCCCGCCCAGGCGGCGGTTTGCTCCGCGCCGGGCGAGGGTGCGGGGGTTGGCAGGGAGTGCGTCAGGCTCCCTCCGGCCAGAACACGCCGTCCGGCACCGCGGTCGGCGTCGCGGCGGCGTCGCCCTCGCGCAAGATCGCGAGCACCTGCCCAGCGGTACTGCGCTGCGCGGCGGCGTCGGGGTGGACGATGCCGGCGACGAAGCGGCGGCGCAGCGCCTGGAACGTCGCCTCGCCCGCCTCGCCCGGCGGAAGCTGCATCAGCGGGCGCAGCGCGGCCCAGGCGCCGGGGTCGGCCGACAGCCTCGACTGCGCCTCCGCGGCGGCGGCCAGGAACCCGTCGATCGCCGTGCGGTTCGCCGCCGCCCAGCCGGCGTGGAACACAAAGCCCAGCAGGTCGAGGTCGGCCGGCAGCCCGAGTGCCCGGGCGCAGTCCGCGACGCTGACGGCCTCGCGGAAGCCCTGGGTCTCCAGGCGGGCCTCGAAGTTCCAGAACGTCAGCAGGGCGTCCAGCTCGCCTTGCGCGAGCTTGGCGCCGAGCAGCGGCGGCGCGCCGTAGTTCGGCTGCGCGTCGCGCGCCAGGTCGAGGCCCGCGCGCCGCGCCGCCGCCTGCACCAGCAGCCAGGACCGGTCGTTCGCGCCGCCGGCCACGCCGAGCCGCTTGCCGCGCAGGTCGGCCAGCCCGTGCACAGGGGAGTCCTGCGGCACCATCACGCCGCCGGAAGCCGCGGAGAACGGCGCGAAGCTCAGGGCGGTGGATTGCTGCCGCTGGCGTGCCACGAACAGCCAGTCGGTCACGGCGACGTCCGCGGAGCCGGCCATCAGCGCCACGCGGGCGGCGTCGTTGCTGGCCAGCAGCACCGTGTCGAGGGCGAAGCCGTGCGCCCGGTCGAGGCCGAGGGCGCGGATCGTCACCGCCAGCCACTGCACCGTGCCGAACTGCAGGATGCCGAGGCGCAGGGCGGGCAGGTCCGTCGCAGCGCCCGCGAGCAGCGCCGCGCGCAGCAGGACGCGCCGCGTGGGCCCGTGTCGCTCTGGCATCCCGGTCTCCGTTTCCCCGCCGTTGCCGGCGGGCGACATCAGGGCCGAGCCCCGCGTGCGGCGCAAGGCCTGGCGGGTGCGATCCACGCGGCGAGGCGAGCGGAAGCAAGGAAGGTCGAGGCTCTGCCTCATCCGCCAAAGGCAGGCCTTTGGAAACCGATTTACTTGAGAAAGGCCGGTCCAGGGGCGGCTCGTCCCCGCCTTGAAGCAGGGGCGGGTCTGGGCGGAGCTGCCAAAGGTTGCGACGATCCGCTTGGATCGTAGGGAATGGCAGCGGAGGGAGAGCCAGCCTTGCTTCCTGCGCCACGCCTGGCGCGACAGCCCGGGTGGGCGCCGCTATGATGCGGAAAAGCCCGCTTCGTCGCATTGGCGAAGCAGGATCGGCGGAGGGAGGACGCGATGAAGCTCAAGACATGTGCGGCCGTCCTGCTGTGCGTGTGCGCAGCGGTCGCGGCGGCGGCCCAGGATGCGACGCCGGGCGGGGTCGGCGCGCTGCCGGAGGCCGGGGCTTCGCCGGCGCCGACGCCGGAGCCGGCGGATGCGTCGGGGTATCCGGCTTCGGCGCGCAGGGACTACATCCTGGCCTGCGTCACGGTGAACGGCGGCACGGAGGCGGCGCGCGCGTCCTGCGGCTGCTCGATGGACGTGATCGCGTCGATCCTGCCCTACGACCGCTACGACCAGGCCGACACCATCCTGCGGATGCGCAGGATGGCCGGCGGATACCTCGCCGGGGAGTTCCGGGTGCAGTCCGCCAACCAGACGCTTGACGCGCTGCGCGAGGCGCAGGCCGAGGGCGAGGTGCGGTGCTTCTGAGCACTGCAGAAAAGCAAGGCCGGGCTCTCCCTCCGCTGCCCATTCCACCGGTCCGCGAGGGCTGTCGGAACTTTTGGGCAGCTCCGCCCAGACCCGCCCCTGCTTCAAGGCGGGGGCGAGCCGCCCCTGGACCAGCCTTACTAAGTAGTGGATTCCAAAGGCCTGCCTTTGGCGGAGTTTGAGGCAGAGCCTCAACCTTGCCTGCTACGCAGGCCGCCTTGGCCCACGCCGCCTCGACCCTCGACGCCAAGCCGCCGGATTGCTATATGCAACCCAGCGCGGTGCCCGGAGCGGGATAATCCGCGCGTCAACAAGGGGGATACTCGTATGGCCTGGACCGTTCCGACGTTTCGCGAAGTCTGCGTGGCGCTTGAGATCAACGGCTATATGCCCAGCGAGTTCTGAGCAGGGCTTCTCTCCAGGTCCCGGGGCTGCGTTCGTGGTCGAAGGTGGCCTGACCGCCCTGGTGCTGGGGTCGGCGGCCGGCGGTGGGTTCCCGCAGTGGAACTGTGCCTGCCGGCTGTGCGAGCTGTCCCGCTCGGGTGATCCGCGTGCCTTGCCGCGCACCCAGGCGAGTGTGGCGTTCTCCGCGGACCAGGCGCACTGGCTGGTCGCGGGGGCCTCGCCTGACCTGCGCCAGCAGATCCTGGGGGCCGGGGCATTGCGGCCGGCAGGTCCGCGGCACTCCCCGATCGAGGCTGTGGCACTGGTCAGTGCCGACGTGGACGGCATCGCCGGGCTGCTCAACCTGCGCGAGCGCCAGCCGTTCCGGTTGTACGCGCCGCAGTCGATCCTCGATATCCTCGCCGCCAACCGCGTGTTCGACGTGATGTCCCCGGTCGTGACCAGGGTGGCCGTCGAGCCAGGGCAGCCTGTCGCGGTGGGCCACGGGCTGACGCTCACGCTGCTGCGGATGCCCGGCAAGACCCCGCTGTATCACGAGGCCCGCGACGCGACGCAGCCCGAGGCGGCCGACACCTTTGCCGCCCTGGTCGAGGGCGGCGGACGCCGTGCCATCCTGGCGCCGGCCTGCGCGGAGATCACGCCGGCGGTGCGGGCGCGGCTCGCGGCGTGCGACCTGCTGTTCTTCGACGGCACGCTGTTCCGCGACGACGAGATGATCGTTGCCGGCGTGGGCGCCAAGACCGCGCGCCGCATGGGGCACGTGCCGATCGACGGCGCGGACGGCTCGCTCGCGGCGCTATCCGACCTGGCGGCGCGTCGTGTCTACCTGCACATCAACAACACCAACCCAATCCTGCTGGACGACTCGCCGGAGCACCGCGCGGTGCGTGCGGCAGGGTTCGCGGTGGCCCATGACGGCATGGAGATCCGGCTGTGACCCTGCTCCCGCCGACCCTCTCCCCGCACGTCTTCCCGGCGCCGGAGGGCATGGGCGGTGGGCTCGCGCCGGACGCGGTGCTGTCGCCGGACGCGCTGGAGGCGGCGTTGCGCGACATCGGCGCGCGGCGCTACCACAACCTGCATCCGTTCCACCGCCTGCTGCACTCCGGGCAGTGCTCGCGCGCGCAGGTGCAGGCCTGGGCGCTGAACCGCTACCTATACCAGGCGGCGATCCCGCTGAAGGACGCCTCGCTGATCGGGCGCTGCGACGACCCGGCGATCCGGCGCGAGTGGCGCAGGCGGCTGGAGGACCACGACGGCTTCGACGGCACCGACAGCGTGGACGGCGGGGTGGCGCGCTGGCTGGCGCTGACCGACGGGCTGGGGATCGACCGCGACACGGTGGTCTCCGGACGCGAGGCGCTGCCGGCAACGCGGTTCGCGGTGGGGGCGTATATCCACTTCGTGCGCGAGAGGCCTTTGCTGGAGGCGATCGCGTCCTCGCTCACCGAGCTGTTCTCGCCGCAGATCATCGGCGAGCGTGTGTCGGGGATGCTGGCGCACTACGACTACGTGACGCCCGCGATCCTGGCGTATTTCTCCAAGCGGCCGCCGCAGGCCGCCCGCGACTCGGACTACGCCCTGGCCTATGTGCGCGAGCACGCGACCACGGCGGCGACGCAGAGTGCCTGCCTCGCGGCGCTGTCCTTCAAGTGCGACGTGCTGTGGTCGATGCTGGACGCGCTGTATTTCGCCTACGTGGCACCTGGCTTCGTGCCGCCTGGCGCGTATCGGCCGGAGCCGGTCGCTGGGCTCTCCGCCCCGCCTGCGGGCGGCGCGAGCGACGTGCCGCGCGGCCAGCCAGCCGCCTCCCATGCGACCGTGCCCGACGACCTGCCGCCCTCGGTCAGCCTGCATCCGGCTGGGCATCCGGCCGGCGCCGCCGGGCCGGACGTCGCCGTGCCTGCGGTGGTGGCGCCGCCGCGTGGGCCGGAGGGCGCGATCGACCCCGGGTCGAAGCCGCGCCTGGCGGCGGGCGTGCGGCTGCACAACGATCCCAGGCGCGGCTGGGTGCTGCTGTGCCCGGAGCGGGTAATCGAGACCCAGGGCCCGACCAGCGAGATCCTGCGCCGGTGCGACGGCCGGCGCAGCTTGGCGCAGATCGTCGACGAACTGGCAGAGGCGTTCGCGGCGGAGCGCGCGGTGATCGCCGCCGATGTCGACACCCTGCTGCAGGAACTCGCGACCAAGAAGCTGGTGGTGCTGTGAGCGGTATCTTTGCCATTCCGGAAACCGACGCCATGCCGGAGGCCGGCGGCGTGCCGCAGGGCGGCGGGATGCCCCATGCGCCCGGCCTCGCGGAGCCCGGCGGCCTTGGGCGACGCGATCCTGTGTTGCTGCTGCCGGTCGGCCTGCTCGCCGAGGTGACGCATCGCTGCCCGCTGGCCTGCCCTTACTGCTCCAATCCCACGGAGCTGGAGGGCAGGGCAGGCGAGCTGGAGACCGCGGACTGGGCCAGGGTGTTCCGGCAGGCGGCGGAGCTGGGTATCCTGCAGCTTCACCTGTCCGGCGGCGAGCCGATGTCGCGGCGCGACATCGTCGAGATCGTCGCCGCGGCGCGCGATGCCGGGCTGTATTCCAACCTCATCACCTCGGGCATCGGCCTGGACGCCGGGCGGCTGGAGAGGTTGCAGGCGGCGGGGCTCGACCATGTCCAGGTGTCGATCCAGGACACGCTGCGCGACAGCGCCGACCACATCGGCGGCTACCGCGGCGGGTACGACCGCAAGATCGTGCTGGCGCGCGACGTGGTGGCGCGCGGCATGGCGCTGACCATCAACGCCGTGATCCACCGCGCCAACATCGGGCGGGTCGAGGACATGGTGGCGCTCGCCGTGGAGATGGGCGCCGGGCGCATCGAGGTGGCGCACGCGCAGTACTACGGCTGGGCGCTGCGCAACCGGGCCGCGCTGATGCCGACGCGCGAGCAGGCGCTGGCGGCGGTGGCGGCGCTGGAGGGTCTGCGCGCGCGCTACGAGGGGCGCATCGTCATCGACGCGGTGCTGCCCGACTACTACGCGCGCCGGCCGAAGCCGTGCGTCGGCGGCTGGGGGCGGCGCTCGCTCAACGTGACGCCGTCCGGGCGCGTGCTGCCGTGCCACGCCGCGGAGACCATCCCGAGGCTGGAGTTCTGGAACGTGCGCGACCATGCCCTGGCCGAGGTCTGGGCCGACTCGCCCGCCTTCAACGCGTTCCGCGGCGAGGCCTGGATGCAGGAGCCCTGCCGCTCGTGCGCGCGGCGCGCGGTCGATTTCGGGGGGTGCCGCTGCCAGGCGATGGCGGTGCTGGGCGATGCGGCGGCGACCGACCCGGCCTGCGAGCTGTCGCCGCACCACGCGGCGCTGGTCGCGACCGCGGAGCAGGCGGGCGTGGGTGCGATCGAGTACGCCTACCGCGGGCGGGTTCCGGCTCCGGCGGTCTGACACCGATGGTCCTCGGGTGTGATCGGGCGGGCAAGCAAGGCAACGGGCTCCGCCCCATGCTTGAAGCGGCGACCCCCCAGAGACTCGCCTTTGGAATCCACTTCTTAAGTAAAGCCGGTCCAGGGGGGGCTTCCCCCCTGGCGGGTCTGGGCGGAGCCCAGCCTTGCTTTTCGAAAGGTCGATGGCAGGGGCTGCGTTCGAGCGCCGCGGCGCACCGGTGATGCTTCTGCCCGCGAACGTTCCCTCGCCGGTTAATCATCCCGTCGGTTTGGGGAGGCGACGCGCTGGCCAGCGCCATGTTGCGCTGCACAACTGAATTTGTGCGCTGCAATACAGGAGGGGGGCGGCAAAAGCGCTATCGTCGCATGGCTGTCAGCTGTCAACAAAATAGCCAGTATTTCAAGGCTTGTTTCGCCCGGCGCGTAGCGGGGTATGCCGCGGACGCGGCCGATCCTGCTTTTCCGAGGAGAATTTCCTGTTCCGGCGAGGCATGTTCCCGGGCAAGGCTATTGCGCGGCTCACGGGGTCGTGACTACGCTTCGCGACACTTCCGATTTCAGGGTGGATCGCAGGGAAGGGCGGGACATCTCGTAGGCGGGCACCTGCCCTCGCGACGGCATCGCCGGGCGAGACGTTGCCCTTCGTGACACGTCGTCGCGTGGTCGCGGTCCCAGACGGCGCAAAGCCGCGGGACGTGCCCATCCGGCAAAGGACTGGTCGGAAGTCCGCGCCGAAACCAACAGGGAGAATTTCCATGCGTTCCGCTTCGAGGATTGGCTTCACGGCGGCGCTGTTGCTGTCGACGGCGCTGGGGGCCACTGTCGCCTCCGCCGCGCAGACCGCCGACGAGAGCCTGGTCAAGATGCAGCAGAACCCGGCCGACTGGGTGATGCCGACGGGAGACTATGCGAACACCCGCTACTCGCAGCTCAAGCAGATCAATTCCGACAACGTCGGCAAGATGCAGGCGGCCTGGTCGTTCTCGACCGGCGTGCTGCGCGGCCACGAGGGCGCGCCACTTGTGATCGGCGACACGATGTACCTGAACGCGCCGTTCCCGAATACCGTGTACGCGCTCGACCTGAACCACGACGGCAAGATCCTGTGGAAGTACGAGCCGACGCAGGACCCGAACGTCATCCCCGTGATGTGCTGCGACACGGTGAACCGTGGCGTCGCCTACGGTGACGGCAAGATCTTCCTGCACCAGGCGGACACCTCGCTGGTGGCGCTCGACGCCAAGACCGGCAAGGTGGTGTGGTCGGCCAAGACGGGCGACCCCACGAAGGGCGAGACCGGCACCGAGGCGCCGATGGTCGTCAAGGACAAGGTGTTCGTCGGCATCTCCGGCGGCGAATTCGGCGTGCGCGGCTGGATCGCGGCGTTCAACACCTCCGACGGCAAGCAGGCCTGGAAGGCCTACTCGACCGGCCCGGACGCGGAGATGATGGTCGACCCGGACAAGACCACCGTGCACGGCAAGCCGATCGGCAAGGACTCCTCGCTCAAGACCTGGGAAGGCGACCAGTGGAAGATCGGCGGCGGCTCGACCTGGGGCTGGTACTCGTATGATCCGAAGCTGAACCTGGTCTATTACGGCACCGGCAACCCGTCGACGTGGAACCCGGGCCAGCGCCCCGGCGACAACAAGTGGTCGATGACCATCATGGCGCGCGACGCCGACACCGGCATGGCCAAGTGGCTCTACCAGATGACCCCGCACGACGAGTGGGATTACGACGGCATCAACGAGATGGTGCTGACCGACATGAAGCTGGATGGCAAGGACCGCCACCTGCTGCAGCATTTCGACCGCAACGGCTTCGCCTACCAGATCGACCGCGAGACGGGCGAGCTGATCTCCGCCGAGAAGTACGACCCGGCGGTGAACTGGGCGACCAAGGTCGAGATGGACAAGACCAGCCCGAACTACGGCCGCCCGCTCGTGGTCGCGAAGTACTCGACCGAGCAGACCGGCATGGACAACAACACGAAGGGCGTCTGCCCCGCGGCGCTGGGGTCCAAGGACGAGCAGCCGTCGGCCTACTCGCCGGCGACCGAGATGTTCTACGTGCCGACCAACCACGTCTGCATGGACTACGAGCCGTTCCGCGTCGCCTACACGGCGGGTCAGCCTTTCGTGGGCGCCACCCTGTCGATGTATCCGCCGACCGGCCAGAGCAACATGGGCAACTTCATCGCGTGGGACCCCAAGGCCCACAAGATCGCCTGGTCCGACCCGGAGCAGTTCTCCGTGTGGTCGGGTGCGCTCGCCACCGCCGGCAACGTCGTGTTCTACGGCACGCTGGAGGGCTACCTGAAGGGCGTCGACGCCAAGACGGGCAAGGAGCTTTACAAGTTCAAGACCCCGTCGGGCATCATCGGCAACGTGATGACCTACGAGCATGGTGGCCAGCAGTACGTCGCGGTGATGTCGGGCGTCGGCGGCTGGGCCGGGATCGGCCTCGCGGCCGGCCTGACCGACCCGAACGCCGGCCTCGGCGCGGTGGGCGGCTACGCCTCGCTGAACAGCTACACGGCGCTCGGCGGCCAGCTCACCGTGTTCGCCATTCCCAAGAGCTGAACACGTCCTGCTGACTGGGGCCGGCGTCCGGGAGACCGGGCGCCGGCCCTTCTCTTTTGGCCCACACTCCCACGGCTAAGGAACGATCGACGTGACACCCATCTCCCGCGTGGCATTGCTGGCCGGACTGGCCGTGACGTTCGCCGCCAGCGTCGCACGTGCCGATCCGCCCAGCGACCCGTCCGCCATCAAGCTGCAGGACGGGATGTGGGTCGACAAGGACGGCAACCCGACCTACAAGGTCGACGGCAAGAAGGTCGACTACTACACATTTGCCGGGTACATCCGCTACTCCGCCAACTGCCTGCAGTGCCACGGCCCGGACGCGCTCGGCTCGACCTACGCGCCGAACCTGACCGACGCGCTCAAGACCATCGACTTCAACGAGTTCTACGGGATCGTGTCCGGCGGCAAGCAGAACGTGTCGTCGTCGCAGAACCTCGTGATGCCGGCGCTCGGCGCCAACAAGAACGTCATGTGCTACATCAACGCGATCTACGTCTATCTGCGCGCGCGCTCCACCGACGCTGTCGGCCGCGGCCGCCCCGAGGATTACGACAAGAAGCCGGCGGAGTTCACCACCGCCGAGAACTCGTGCATGGGTTGAGGCCGTGATGTCACGAGCTGTCACCTGGGCCGCTTGCGGAGCCCTGCTGGGTCTTGCTGCCCTGGGATGCGTGGTGCCCGCGCGTCATGCGGCGGCGCAGGCGCCGGGGCTTGGCGCCTCGGTCGAGCTGGTCGATCCCAAGACCCTGCGTGTGTGCGCCGATCCGCGCAACCTGCCGTTCTCCGACGAGAAGGGCGCGGGGTTCGAGAACAGGATCGCCAGCCTGATCGCGGCCAAGCTGGACCGTCCGGTGGCCTACACCTACTACCCGCAGGTGATCGGCTTCGTCCGCAACACCCTGAATGCCTTCAAGTGCGACGTCGTGATCGGCGATGCCCAGGGCGACGACCTGGTGCAGACCACGAACCCATACTACCGCACCAGCTACGCGCTCGTGTACCGCAAGGGACAGGGGCTGGACGGCATCGAGTCGGTCGAGGATCCCAGGCTGCAGGGCAGGCACGTTGGCGTCGTCGCGGGCACGCCGCCGTCGAACCTGCTGGTGCGCAACAACCTGATGGGGCTGGCCAGGCCGTATCCGCTTACGGTGGACACGCGCTACGACTCGCCGTCCAAGACCATGATCGACGACCTCGCGGCGGGCACCATCGACGCCGCGCTGGTGTGGGGGCCGATCGGCGGGTTCTACGCCAGGCAGGCGGGCCACGACCTGGTCGTGGTGCCGCTCACCCACGAGCAGGGGGTGCGCCTCGATTTCCGCATCTCCATGGGCGTGCGCCACAGCGACCAGGAGTGGAAGCGGACGCTGAACAGGCTGATCAGCGAGAACCAGGACGAGATCAACCACATCCTCGAGGACTACGGCGTGCCGATCGTGGACGAGCAGGGCCATCCGATCACGCCCTGAGACAGGCAGACAGCAAGGTTGACGTCCTGTCTTCAAGCATAAGCCTCAAATTCCGCCAAAAGCTTGTTTTTGGAAACCAGCGCTTAAGTAAATCGGTGTCCATAGGCCTTGGCTCTTGGCGGGTCTGGGCGTAGTTGGCAAAGGTCTCGACGATTCGCTTGGATCGTAGGTAATGGCAGCGGAAGGAGACCCCAGCCTTGCTTTCTGGCTGGCTGCCTTCCGTCGCGGCGGATTCACGCTCGCGTGCTCACGATGCGTTAAGCGGGCTGCCGCATCCTGTCCGTGCAACAGGAGCACGCACGTGGGCGAGAGCCGGCTGGTCAACCGCAACATCAACGCGACGGCCGGACGCACCAGCATGCGCCTGGAGCCGGAATTCTGGGATGCACTCGGCGAGATCTGCCGGCGCGAGTCCCTGGTGCAGGCCGAGCTGATCCGCGAGATCGAGCAGAACGCCTCCACCGTGAGCCGCACCAGCGCGGTGCGTGTCCACATCCTCCAGTATTTCCGTGCCGCCGAGGCGAGCGGCTTCCCCCGCCACGAGGGCATGAACGCACGCCCCCGCTGACGGCGGGCTGCCAGGAAGCAAGGCTGGGCGCTGCCCAGACCCGCCAGGGGCGAGCCGCCCCTGGACCGGCTTTGCTGAAGGAGTGGATTCCAAAAGCGAGCCTTTGGCGGAGTTTGAGGCCCATGCTTGAAGGAGGGGCCTCAACCTTGCTAGCTTCGCCGTCGTTCAGGTGAATCGTGCCAGCCTGACGGCGGTGTGTCCGCGACTCGGCCGCAGGCTCGGCATCACCAGCAGGCAGTCGTCGTGGGGCGTGCGCACCTCTGTCGCCCCGTCGGTCGCGATCAGCGTGTCGCCCGCCGCGATCACCTCGCCGCCGCGAAACGGCCGCACGAACGCGAAGTCCGTCGTCATCGCGGTCACCGTCATCGTCACCTCAGCGCAGCGCACCGCGCCGTCGCCGGGCCGTGTCGCCCCGCCCGGCCGCATCCCGGCCTGGCGCAGCAGCCCGTCGATGCAGGCCAGCGTGGTCTCCACCGTGTCCGGCTGCCAGTGCTGCCCCGCCTCCACCAGCACCGCGGCGCGCGGCGAGGCGGGATCGGCGAACGGCGCGAAGTCGATCAGCCGGCGTCCGCCGAGGTGCCCGGTGTCGGCGACCACCAGCCCGGGCACGCCGATCGCGCTCGCCAGGCTGCGGCCCTTCGCCGCCGGCCCGCTCAGGATCAGCGGGTCGGACGGCCACAGCATCGAGTGCAGGTCGAGCAGCAGGTCGGCCCGCTCCAGCAGCGGCCGCATCGCCCGCGCCCGCTCCAGCTCGCGCGACGAGCGCGGCCCGTCCAGCGTGGCGTGATCCCACAGCCGGTTCAGGTCCTCGTCGAGGAAGCGCGTCGCCGTGGGCTGCGCGCGGTCGAAGCGCTGGAACGCGTCGAGGTTGGCGAAACCGAGCGTGAGCCGCCCTCGTGTCGGCCGCGTGCCCGCGCGCAACAGCCGGTCCAGCGCCGCCGCCCCGGCCGTCTCGTTGCCGTGGGTCAGCGCGACCAGCATGACGTGCGGGCCGTCCGCCGCGCCGTCCAGCGTGGTGAAGCCGGGCAGCCCGGTATTGCCCGCGATCCACGGCCCAATGTCGGGCGTGGGCACGTCCACCGGGAAATCCGGCCGCCACACGCCCCCGGCCTGGCCCTCCGCCTGGGCGCGGGACGGCTCCGCCGCCATGCCCGGCCGGCCTGCGCCGCCGCTCACCGCGGATCGCCCGTCACGGCGCGGCCGGCGCGCGACGGCGGCGGCGGACAGGCGCACGCGGGGATGTCGACGGCCATGACGACGATCCTATACGCCCCGCGGCGCGCGACAACCGGGCCGCGCATCCGGTCGCGTCGCCTTTGCCTGTCAGCAAGCAAGGTTGGGCTCTCCCTCCGCTGCCATTCCAACGACCCAAGCGGGTCGTCGGAACCTTTGGCAGCTACGCCCAGACCCGCCAGGGGCGAGCCGCCCCTGGACCGGCCTTGCTGAAGAGAAGCCGGTCCAGGGGGGCTCCCCCTGGCGGAGTTTGAGGCAGAGCCTCAACCTTGCCTGCTTCGCTGGTCCCTTCAAGACGCCGTTGGTGTTCCTGCACCCGCCCCCTTGCTGCACCCGCGTGGAGGCGGCAGGGTCGGGCGGCCATGGTATCCGCGTCTGCCCTCCATCCCCTGCACAGGCTGTGGCGCGCGCTCCCGGCCAGGAGCCGCCGCCGCCTGCTGTCGCACGGCACCGCGCTGCTGGCGCCACGCCCCGACCGGCCGCCGCCCGCGGTGGTGCCGGAGCGAGGCATAATCGTCGGCGGCGAGATCGGCCGCGCCTCCGGCCTCGGCGAGGCGGCGCGTCTCATGCTGCGCGGCCTGGAGGCGATCGGCGTCCCCGCCCATGCCCTGCAGGCCGGCCTGCGCGTCCCCGGCGACCCCTCGGACACCGACACGCACGATCCGTCTGGCCGGTTGCCGGCCGGCCTGCCGCTGCTGCTGCACGTCAACGCCCCGCTGCTGCCGGCCGCCCTGCTGCGCCTGCCACGCGGGCTGCTGCGCGGGCGGCGAGTCATCGGACACTGGGCCTGGGAGCTGCCGGTGGCGCCGCCCGGCTGGCAGGCCGGCACCGGCTTCGTGCACGAGGTCTGGGCGCCGTCGCGCTTCACCGCGCAGGCTCTGGAGCCGCTGCTGCCCGGCCGCGTTCGCGTGGTGCCGTACCCGATCGCCGCCGCGCCGCCGCGCCCCTCCGCCCTGGGACGCGCGGGTTTCGGCCTGCCCGACGCGGCGGTGGTCACGCTGGTCTCGTTCAGCCTGGCCTCGTCGTTCGCCCGCAAGAACCCGCTCGCCGCCATCGCCGCCCACCGCGAGGCGTTCGGCGGGCGTCCCGACCGCATCCTGGTGGTCAAGACCGGCATCGCGGACCACCACCCCGGCGACATGGCGCTGCTGCGCGCCGCCGCGGACAATGCCGCCAACATCCGCTTCGAGACCCGCGTGCTGCCGATGGCCGACAGCCACGCCCTGACCGCCTGCGCCGACATCGTGCTCTCGCTCCACCGCAGCGAGGGTTTCGGCCTGGTGCCGGCGGAGGCGATGCTGCTGGGCCGCGCCGTGGTGTCCACCGACTGGTCGGCGACCGCGGAGTTCCTTGACGCCGGTTGCGGTGTGCCGGTCCCATGCCGCCTGATTCCGGCCCGCGACCCGCGCGGCGTGTTCGAGGCCGAGGGCGCCGTGTGGGCCGACGCGGAGGTCGGCGCCGCCGCACAGGCGCTGCGCGCGCTCGCCGACAACCCCGGATGCCGGGCCGCGCTCGGCGCCGCGGCACGCACGGCAGCGCAGCAGCGCCTTGGCGCCGAGGCGCTGCGCACCGCCCTGATGTCGCTGGCCACGTGAGCGGGGGCCGCGTGAGCCGGGTCGCCGCCGGGTGAGGGTGCTGGTCTGGCAGTGGGGCCGTCACGGCGCCGGCCCGCGCGTCGCCACCGAACTGGCCGCCGGCTTCTCCCGGCTCGACGGCGTCACCGCGCTCCTGTCGCTGGCCGAGGGCGCGGAGATCCTGACGGGACCCGCGCCGCCGCGCTGCGACCTGCCGGTGCGCACCTACGACAGCGTGCGCGGCTTCGTCGGCCGCCTCGCCGCCACGCCGGCCACCCTGCCGCGGCTGGTCGCCGAGCTGCGCGCCATGGCGCCCGACCTCGCCCTGTGTGCCATGCCCGGCCCGCTCGACCTGCTGATGGGCGTGGCGCTGCGCCGTGTCGGCGTACCTTACGCCGTGGTGGTGCACGACGCGGACCAGCATCCCGGCGACGGCTTCCCGCTGCAGATGACCCTGCAGCGCCGCCTGCTCGCCCACGCCGACGACCTGGTGGCGCTGTCCGGCCACGTCGCCGACCGCCTGCGCCAGCAGGACTCCGGCCGCCGCGCGCCGATTCGCGCCACCCTGCCGCCCTTCGTGTTCGGCCCGCCGCCGCCGCCGCCGCGCTGCCACGGCGGACCGCTGCGCCTGCTCTCCTTCGGCCGGCTGCTGCCCTACAAGGGCCTCGACCTGCTGGCCGGCGGCCTGGCCCGCCTCGGGCCGCGCGACGACCTGGAGGTCCGCGTCGTCGGCCAGGGCCCGGACAGCGCCGCCCTCGCGCAGCTCCGCGCCCTGCCCGGCGTGCGGGTGGAGAACCGCTGGGTGCCGGAGTCAGAGATCGGCGCGCTGCTCGCCTGGTCGGACGCCCTCGTCCTGTCGCACCGCGAGGCCAGCCAGAGCGGCGTGGCCGCCGCCGCCATCGCCGCCCGCCGCTGGGTCGTCGCCACCCGTGTCGGCGGCATCGTCGAGCAGCTCCGCCACGAGCCGCTCGCCCTGCTGTGCGAGCCCGACGCCGGCAGCATCGCCGACGCGATCCTGGCGCTGCTGGGGCGCGCGACGCCGGACGCGGGGGCGGAGCACGACCCTTACGCGGTGTGGAACGACACCGCGGCCGCGCTGCTCGGGCAGCTCGGGGCGCGGCTGCGGCCGGGCCAAGGTAGGAAGTAAGGCTGGGCTCTGCCCAGACCCGCCAGGGGCGAGCCGCCCCTGGACCGGCTTCACTTGGTAGTGGATTCCAAAGGCCTGCCTTTGGCGGAGTTTGAGGCAGAGCCTCAACCTTGCCTGCTTCCCTGTGCTCCGTCAGACCAGGGCGACTCACCGTTTCCGGCCACGCGTCGGAACCTTTGGCTGCCCCGTGCCTGTAGGTCGCACGACAACCGCTTCGAGGAGCCCGACGATGAGCGACACGCAACTGGCCAGGATCTGGGACCTGATCAAGGACACCAAGTTCGCCATGCTGACCAGCGAGGACGGCGACCACCTCCGCAGCCGCCCCATGGCGATCAGCCAGTCCGGGTTCGACGGCGCGCTGTGGTTCTTCACCAAGGCCAGCTCGCACAAGGTCGACGAGGTCGAGGCCCACCGCCGCGTCGGCGTGAGCTTCTCCGACCCCTCGGCGCAGAACTACGTCTCCCTGTCCGGCACCGCCTCGCTGGTGCAGGACCGCGCCACCATCAACGCGCACTGGACCGAGCTGCTCGCGACCTGGTTCCCGAAGGGCAAGGACGACCCGGACGTCGCACTGCTCAAGGTCGCGGTGACGCAGGCCGAGTACTGGGACACGCCCAGCTCCGCGATGGTCCACGCCTACGGCTACGTGAAGGCCAAGCTCACGGGCGAAGCGCCGCACCCCGGCGACAACGAGAAGATCACCCTGGGCTGACACGGCAACGAGCCCGGATCGCTCCGGGCCCGTGAAGGCAGGCAAGGTTGAGGCTCTGCCTCAAACTCCGCCAGGGGCAGCGCCCCTGGACCAGCCTCGGTGGAGGCAGGGAGCTTTCGAGGGTCCTGCTTCAGGCGGCCAGCGCGTCCTGCTCGACGACCGGCACCCGGGTGCGGATCAGCTTCTCGATCCCGCGCAGGTGCGCCCGCTCCGAGCTGTCGCAGAAGCTGATCGCCTTGCCCGCTTTGCCGGCACGCGCGGTGCGCCCGATGCGGTGGACGTAGCTCTCCGGCACGTTCGGCAGGTCGAAGTTGATGACGTGGCTCACCCCCTCCACGTCGATGCCGCGCGCCGCGATGTCGGTCGCGACCAGCACCGGCGCGCTGCCGTCCTTGAACGAGGCCAGCGCCCGCTCGCGCTGCCCCTGGCTCTTGTTGCCGTGGATCGCCCGCGCCTGGATGCCGGCGGCCTCCAGATGCTGCACCACCCGGTCCGCGCCGTGCTTGGTGCGCGTGAACACCAGGGTGCGCTCCATGCCGACGCGCTTGAGCACGCTCGCCAGCAGGATGCGCTTGCGCGACGCCTCGACGAACACGACCGTCTGGTCGACCCGGTCGGCAGTGGTCGCCACCGGAGTCACCGCGACATGCGCCGGGTCGCGCAGCAGGGCGCCGGCCAGGCCGGAGATCTCCTTCGGCATGGTCGCCGAGAAGAACAGGCTCTGCCGCACCACCGGCAGGGTCGCCGCGATCTTGCGGATCGGTACGATGAAGCCGAGGTCGAGCATGTGGTCGGCCTCGTCGAGCACCAGCACCTCGGTGGCGCCGAGATCGACCGCGCGGTCGTTCATGTGGTCGAGCAGGCGGCCTGGCGTGGCGACGAGCACGTCGACGCCGCTGGACACGGCCTTGGCCTGGCGCGGCTTCGGCACGCCGCCGAACATCAGGGCGACGCGCAGGTTGGTCTGGCTGCCGTATGAACGGAAACTCTCCGCGATCTGCCCGGCCAGCTCGCGGGTCGGCGAGAGCACGAGCACGCGGCAGCCGCGGCGCTGCGCCGGCTTCGGGTTGGCCAGCAGGCGGTGCAGGATCGGCAGCGCGAAGGCGGCGGTCTTGCCGGTGCCGGTCTGGGCGATGCCCTGGACGTCGCGGCCGGCCATCACCAGCGGGATCGCCTGCTGCTGGATCGGCGTGGGCACGGTGTAGCCCTCGGCGGTCAGCGCCTTGAGAAGGGGCGCGGCCAGGCCGAGTTGTTCGAACGTGTTCACTGTGAGTCTTCCGTGTCGCGCAAGTCCGCGCTCGTAGCAGCCATCAGGGCGGCTGACCGGCGCGGTATTTCCTGATGTGGCGCGAGCGCCCGAACCCAGGGTGCTCGCTGCGTCACGTCATGTCGCGCCGGGCAGTGTATGACGCCGCGACGTTGTGAAGTCAAGGTTTTCCATGTTAGCGCTACCACAACTAGCAACCGAAAAGATTTCTCGCCATGGTTGTGACAACTGGCGTTGCGCACGCGGCGTCATGACGGCGCGGCAACAGCACGGGGGCATACTGCTGTCGCCACGGCGCTGCTGCGGCTTGCGCTGTGCTCCTCGGTGACGCCAGTCTGCGGGCGTAACAACGTCGAGAGACTCGTCCCATGAACCGCTTCGTCCTCAGCCTGATCGCCGGCGGCATGTTGCTGGCGGGGCCCACGCTGGCCCAGACCATGGCCAGTCCTGGCGTCCCCGCCCGCGGCATGGTCCCCGGCGGCATGACCGCCGGCAGCATGGGCGCCGGGGGCATGGCTTCCGGTGGCATGAGTGCCCCGGTGACGACTCGACCCAGCGCGCGGGCTGGCACGCGGGCCGGAGCCGCGCCGGCCGCGCCGATGGCGCCCGTCAACGTCAACACCGCCACCGCCGCGCAGCTCGACGCGATCCCGCAGATCGGCCCCAAGCGCGCCCAGGCGATCATTGCCCACCGGCCCTACACCGTGCCGTCCGACATGGTCACCAAGAAGGCCCTCAGCCAGGGCATCTTCGAGAAGATCAAGGCCAACGTGACCACGAGCTGACCCGCAGCGGCGGCACGATGCCCCTGGACAGCGGCGTCGTGCCGCCGCGGATAGAGGCTGCGGCGCCGGGACACGACGACACTGCGCCGCAGCCCCGGCCGGCACCCGTCTGCCAGGTGCTGAGCGAGCCATACGCCGGCCTCCAGGCCCAGGCGCTCGGTCTGGCAGAGGCGGCCGGTCTGCGGCCCGAGCTGCGCGAGCTTGTCGCGTGTCCTCCCTGGAACCGCATTCCCGCCAGGCTGTGGGCGCGACCGCTGCGCGTGACCGGCCTGCAGGCCGATCCGGTGCCGGCGCTGGCGATCGGGGTCGGCGGCATGGGCGCGGCGGTGGGCGCGGCGCTGCGCTGCAGGGGCGCGCGTGTGGTGCAGGTGCAGGCGCCGCGCATGGACCCGCGGCGCTTCGACCTGGTCGTGGTCAGCCGTCACGACGAGCTGACCGGGCCCAATGTCCTCGTCACCCGCACCGCCCTGCACCGCGCCACGCCGGAGCGGCTGGCGGCGGCGCGCGAGGCGTGGCTGCCGCGCCTTGCCCACCTGCCGCGGCCCCTGGTCGCCGTGCTGGTGGGGGGCAGCAACGGGCGGTTCCGCCTCGGGCCGGCGGAGGGCGGGGCGCTGGCGGCGCGGCTTGCCGCGATGATGGCGCGCGACCGTGTCGGGCTGGCCGTCACCGCGTCGCGCCGCACCGATCCCGTGGTGCGGGCGGCGCTGGAAGCGGCGCTGCGGCCGCTGGGCGCGATGGTGTGGGACATGACAGGCGAGAACCCGTATTTCGGCCTGCTGGCCTGCGCGGACGTGATCGTCGCCACGATCGACAGCGTGTCCATGGTGTCCGAGGCGGTGGCGACGTCGGCGCCGGTGCTGCTGGCGGCGCTGCCGGGGCGCTCGCGGCGCATCGGGCTGTTCCTGCGCGGGCTTGCGGGGGAGGGCAGGGTGCGGCCGTTCGAGGGGCGGCTGGAGCAGTGGCCCGCCCGGCCGCTTGACGACACGGCGGCGGCGGCCGAGGAGATGCGGCGGCGCCTGGGGCTCTGACCGCCCGCGGGTCGCTCCCAACGGAGGCCGGTCCAGGGGCGGCTCGCCCCCGTCTTGAAGCAGGGGCGGGTCCGGGCAGAGCCCGGCCTTGCTTCCTGTCCTCTTGTGCCTCCGAGGCCCGCCATGCTCGACATCCAGACCTTCGACGCCCGCCAGGGCGGCAACGTGCTCTACAAGGCGTTCGCGCACCCGCTCGCCGCCGAGGCGATCGCGACGCTGGCCGCGCGGCTGCGCGCCGCCGGCCCGCTCGCCGTGTACGACCCTGACGGCACGGCCGACGCGCTGTTCGCGCTGCACCCGCAGATGCCGGCTGCCGTGGAGTGCTACGTCCACGACGTCGCCCGGCTGGGCGCGCGCACCGCCGGCGTGGCTGCCGCCGCGCTGACCGAGCTGCCGCGTTCCCGCGCCGCGACGCTGCTGATTGCCGCGTTCAACGCGGCGCGCACGGTGGAGCGCATCCGGCCGCTGCTGCCGCCGGGCATGGCGGTGGCCACGCTGGACGAGGCGCGCATCCCCGCGGAGATGCTGACCGTGCGCACCTACCTCGACCGGCTGAACTTCGCGACCAACTACGCCTTTTTCCGCGACGCGGCCGGCCTGTCCACGCGGCTGGTCACGGCGAACTACTGGGCGGGGTATGGCGCGGCCTCGGTGCGGCTGTGGCTGCGGCTGTTCGACGGCGACGGTCGCGTGCTCGCCACCTGGGAGCAGGCGGTGGCGAGCCACGCCGGCGGCCTGTCGATCGACAGCGCGGAGGTGCGCGAGCGCTTCGCCCTGCCGGAGTTCGCGGGGCAGCTCTTCATCCACGCGATCGGCGTCGCCGGGCACGACGTGGTGAAATACGCGGTGGACACCTATGGCTCGGGCAACGAGGCCAGCCTGTCGTGCACCCACGACGCCAACGCCTGGCCATCGCACCGCTACGCCGGCCTGCCCGCGCCGCGCGAGGACGAGCGCGTGCTGCTGTGGGTGCAGAACAGCCACGCGGCGCCGATCCCCGCCGGCGCCGTGTCGCTGGACCGGATGGGCGCCGAGGCGCCGGTGACACTGGAGAGGGAGATCCCGCCGTTCGCCAGCGTCGCGGTCGACGTCGGCGCGCTGATGCCCGGCCTGCGGTGGCCGGCGCAGATCGAGGTGCGTTCCGGCCGGCACTTCGTCCGCCCGCGCTACGAGGTCACCCGCGCCGGCCGCACCCGCATCGCCCACATGAACGTCGAGCGCGCCGACCTGCGCCCCGACCCCGGCATCCCGACGCTGTCGCCGCTGCTGGGGCGCGGCTACATCCTGCCGTTCCCGATCCTGCCGGCGGCGAGCTTCCGCTCGATCGTGCAGCCTACGCCGATGGCAGAGCGCCAGCACAGCCTGCCGCTGCGCCTCGACCTGTTCGACCCGGAGGGCACGCTGCTCGCCGAGCGCTTCCTCGGCAACCTGCCGCGGCGGTTCGACATCGGCCTCGACCTCGCCGAGCTGTGCGAGGGGCTGGACCCCGCCGCCCGCGCCCGGCTCGACGCGGAGGGCGGCCACGCCGACCTGGCCTATGACTTCCGCGACGGCGGCGAGGCGGACGGCTGGATGCACGCGCTGGTGCGCTACGAGCACCGCGATAGCGGCCACGCCGCGGAGAGCAGCTTCGGCAGCCACATCTTCAACACTGCGATGACCTACCGCGACGAGCCGCAGTCCTACTCCGGCCCGCCGCCCGGGCTCTCCACCCGGCTGTTCCTCCGGCTCGGCCAGGGGCAGCGGCGCTCCTTCACGCACCTGAGCTACGCCGCCTCCGCGCCCTGGCGGCCCCGCTCCAGCACCGCGCTGCTGCTGCACGACAGCGAAGGCGAGGTCATTGCGGAGGAGTCGCTGTCCATCGCCTGCTGCGGCTCGCGCCTGGTGTTTCCCGACACGGTGTTCGGCGACGCGCTGCTGCGGCAGGCCGGGGCGGACGGGTACGTGATCATCCGCGACCCGACCTGCCGGCTGTTCGGCTATCACGGGCTGATGGACGACCGCGGCGGCTTCTCGCTGGACCACATGTTCGGGTTCTGAGGCGAGGCCGCGTCAAGGCAAGGTTGAGGCTCTGCCTCAAACTCCGCCAAAGGCAGGCCTTTGGAATCCACTTGTCTAAGTAAGGCCGGTCCAGGGGCGGCTCGCCCCTGGCGGGTCTGGGCGGAGCCCAGCCTTGCTTTCTGCGCCCGCTACCGTGCGGGCACTGGCACCGGTGGCGTCGCCTTGTCGCCCAGGAGCTGCCGGTTGAGCTGGTCCAGCTCCTTGTCCTCCCGGGCGCGCTGCGCCCCGGACTGCTCGACCCCCGCGCTCTGCTCGCGCGCCGCGACTCCGCCGAGCGTCGGCTGGTACGACAGGCCGTTGGCGTGGTTCGCGATCTGGGCCGGCGGCGCCGTACCCTGCGCAAGGGTCGCTGGCGCCCCAAGCAGGAAGGTCGCAGCCACGATACGGATCAAGGTCATTGTCATGTTCCTGCCGACCAACAGGCGCGCACCGGGAGCGGCCACACCTCGTCCGCGCTCCTGCGCTGCCACGAAGTCTACGACGGGCCTGGACTGCCGCAAGCTGCGGCAAGGGCGAGGAGACGGATGGTGGGCGCGACAGGGATTGAACCTGTGACCCCCGCCGTGTGAAGGCGATGCTCTCCCGCTGAGCTACGCGCCCATCCGACCCCGGGCTTCTAGTGGCATCCCCCACGGGGTGCAACCCTTCGGCCGCGCCTCTCGCTCTGCCTCCGACACCACCCGCTTCAGCAAGGGACGCCGGGGCGGGCCTTCGGACGAACCTCAACCTTGCGTGCGTCCTTGGGCACGGCTCGACCCCGCCCGGATCGTGCGCCACTGTGTTTTGCCGCAGCCCCGCCCTGTCGCACGGCGCGGTTCGGTGCCGGAGCACCCTGGAGGCTAACCCGTGCCGAGCAGCGCAGCGATCGACGCCCGAACCTGGATCGGCCGGGCGCCCGTTTGACCAACACCCGCAAGACCGCGCGCGTCGCCAGCCTCGCCGTCGCCGCGTTGCTGCCCACCGCCGGCAGGGCCGCCGCGGACCCTGTGCCCGCCGCACCGGTCGCGGTGGCGTATGTGGCGTATGCGGCGGCGCTGCCGGTGCTGCGCCTGCACGCCTCCTATGCGATCGGGCCCGCCGACTACGAGGTGAAGCTGGCGTTCGACACCGCGGGCGTGTTCGGGGCGCTGGTGCACGCCCATGTCGACAGCGTCGCCAGCGGCACCCTGTCCGACGGCCGCGCGCGTCCCAGCCGCTACTACGCGGCCGGCACCCTGCGCGGCCAGCCGCACGTCACCCGGATCGAGTACCCCGCCGGCGAGCCCAGGGTCGAGCAGCTCGCACCGCCGGTCGAGCAGGACAACGAGCCAGTGTCCGCAGCCCAGCAGGCCGGCACCATCGACAGCCTCAGCGCCATGGCGGAGCTGGTCTCGTCCGTGGCCCGCACTGGCCGCTGCGACGGCACGCAGCGCACCTTCGACGGCCGCCGGCTCAGCGAGCTGTCCGCGCGCACCGTGGGCGAGGAGAGCCTGGCGCCCACCGGACGCTCCACCTTCAGCGGGCGCGCCCTGCGCTGCGACCTGGAGGGCCGCCAGATCGCGGGCTTCGCGAAGGGCGCCGACCCGGCCACCGTCGGCAGGCCGCTGCACGGCTCGGCGTGGTTCGCCTCGCTCGCGCCGGGCACGCCCGCGGTGCCGGTGCGCATCAGCTTCGAGACGCGATTCTTCGGCACGGCCACGGCCTACCTCGTGGCAAAGTAAGCAAGGCTGGGCTCTGCCCAGACCCGCCAGGGGGGAAGCCCCCCCTGGACCGGCTTTACTTAAGTAGTGGTTTCCAAAGGCGAGCCTTTGGCGGAGTTTGAGGCAGAGCCTCAACCTTGCTTGCTTTACCGGTCATCCCAAAGGACTGCCGGTACTACTTACCTCACCAAACCCTCCGCCAGCCCCGCGACCTCGTCGAACCCCGCCGCCACCGCGTCCGCGCCCTCCGCCATCGCCGGCGTGCCGTAGCCCCACCCCGCGTGGATCGTGCGCAGCCCGGCGCCGCGCCCGGCGGCGATGTCGTGCGCGTTGTCGCCCACCATGACCGCGCGTGCCGCCACGCCCCCGGCCAGCGCCAGCGTCTGGCGCACGTGGTCGGGGTCCGGCTTGCGCACGGCGAAACTGTCGCCGCCGGTCACCGTCGCGAAGTGCCCGAGCAGGCCCAGCCCCGCGAGAAGGTGTCGCGCCGGCTCGACCGGCTTGTTGGTGCACACCGCCAGCCGCCAGCCCGACCCGCGCAGTCGCGCCAGGCCCTCCGCCACGCCGGGGTAGGGCAGGGTGCGGTCCGCGGCGTGCGCCGTGTAGTCGGCCAGGAACTCGCCCTGTGCGGCGTCGTCCGGCACACGGCCGGCGTGCGCGAACAGGCGCCGCACCAGCACCGCCACCCCGTCGCCGACCATCGCCGTCACCTCGGCGTCGCTCACCGCCGGCAGAGCGCGCCGCGCCAGCATCCGCCGCGCCGCGTCCGCCAGGTCCGGCACCGAATCCACGAGCGTCCCGTCCAGGTCGAACACCAGCGTGCGCGCCGCGCCAGGAGCCGCCTGGGGCGATGCGCCGGCTCGCGGCGCGGGATCGTGCCCGGCGGCGGCACCGTGCGCGGGGCCCTGCGCGGCGAGGGGGCGATCGGCGCCGGCCTGGGGCATGTCGTCTCCTGCGAAACCGTCCGACATCAATCGTCATCGGCGAGGGCGCCCCGCGCGTTTGACACGGATCGCGCCGCCCCGCTACCGGGAGCCGATGTCACACACCGCCGTCATCCTGGCCGCCGGACAGGGCACGCGCATGCGCTCCCGCCAGCCCAAGGTCCTGCACCGCCTGGCCGGGCGCTCGATGCTGCGCCACCTGATCGGGGCCGCCGAGCCGATGTTCGACCGCATCGCCGTCGTCGTCGGCCCGGGGATGGACGCCGTGGCGCGCGAGGCGGAGCCGCACCCCAGCGTCGTGCAGTCCGAGCGCCGCGGCACCGCGCACGCGGCGCTGCAGGCCGAGGCGCTGTTCGGCGACGGCGACGTGGCGGTGCTGTACGGCGACAACCCGCTGATCTCCGGGGCCACGCTGCGCCGCCTGCTGTCGCGCCGGCGCGAGCCGGGCGTGGCGCTGGCGCTGCTGGCGATGCGCCCCGCCGACCCGGGCCGCTACGGCCGCGTCGTCGAGGCGGGCGGTCCCGGCGGCCTTGGCAGCAGCGTCGAGCGCATCGTCGAGTGGGCCGACGCCTCGGAGGACGAGCGCGCCATCGGCCTGTGCAACGCAGGCGTGCTGTGCGCCGCGAGCGCGGACATGGCGCGCTGGCTGCACGCCGTGCGTCCTGACAACGCGAAGGGCGAGTTCTACCTGACCGACGTGGTGGCGCTGGCCGCCGCGGAGGGCGCGGGCGTGGTCGCCGTCGAGGCCCCGGAAGCCGAGCTGCGCGGCGTGAACACCCGCGCCGAGCTGGCCGCCGCGGAGGCCGTGGTGCAGGCGGCCCTGCGCCTGCGCGCGATGGAGGGCGGCGCCACCCTGACCGCGCCGGAGACGGTGTTCCTGTGCGCCGACACGGTCCTCGCGCCTGACGTCGTGGTCGGCCCGCACGTCGTGTTCGGCCCCGGCGTCCGGGTGGGCGAGGGTGCGGAGATCCGCGCCTTCAGCCACCTCGAAGGCTGCGTGGTGGGCGAGCGCGCCGTGGTCGGCCCCTACGCGCGGCTGCGCCCCGGCACCGTGCTGGGCGAGTCGTCCCACGTCGGCAACTTCGTGGAGCTGAAGGCCACCACGCTCGGCGCCGGCGCCAAGGCGAACCACCTGGCCTACCTGGGCGACGCCTCTATCGGCGCGCGCACCAACGTCGGCGCGGGCGCCATCACCTGCAACTACGACGGCCACGCCAAGCACCGCACCACCATCGGCGAGGGCGCGTTCATCGGCTCCGACGCCGTGCTGGTCGCCCCGCTGCGGATCGGCGACGGCGCGCTGATCGCCGCCGGCAGCGTGATCGTCGCCGACGTCGCCGCCGACGCGCTGGCGTTCGGCCGCGCCCGCCAGTCGTCGCTGCCCGGCGGCGCCGCCGCGTTCCGTGCCCGCCGCACGGCCGCAGCCCCTGCCGTGCCGGCGCCCGATGCCGGTCCGCATGGCCCGGCGGGTCCCGTCATGCCTGCCTCGCCGGAGGGCGCTCCCTGATGTGCGGCATCGTCGGCGTGATCGGCGCGCGTCCCGCCTCCGGCGTCCTGCTGGAGGCGCTGCGCCGCCTGGAATACCGCGGCTACGACAGCGCCGGCATCGCCACGCTGGTGGACGGGCGCATCGAGCGCCGCCGCGCGCCGGGCAAGCTGGTCCACCTCGCCGAGTCGCTCGCCGCCCACGACCTGCCCGGCACCACCGGCATCGGCCACACGCGCTGGGCCACGCACGGCGCCGCCACCGAGGGCAACGCCCACCCGCACGCGACCGCGCGCGTCGGCGTCGTGCACAACGGCATTATCGAGAACCACCGCGAGCTGCGCGCCGAGCTGGAGGCCGCCGGCCAGGTGTTCTCGTCGGAAACCGACACCGAGACCGTCGTGCAGCTCTGCGACTTCCACCTCGCCTGCGGCCTGCCGCCGGTGGAGGCGGCGCGTGCGACCTTCGCCCGCCTGCACGGCGCCTACGCGCTGGCGCTGATCTTCGCCGGCCACCCGGAGCTGATCGTCGGCGCGCGCCACGGCGCCCCGCTCGCCATCGGCTACGGCGCGGACGAGATGTACCTCGGCTCGGACAGCCTGGCGCTGGCCCCGCTCACCGGGCGCGTCGCCTTCCTGCTGGACGGCGACTGCGCCGTGCTCACCCGCGACGGCGCCACCGTGTACGGCGCGGACGGCGCCGAGGCCAGCCGCGAGATCCGCCTGACCGCCCATGCGGGCGCCGCGATCGGCAAGGACGGGTTTCGCCACTACATGGAGAAGGAGCTGCACGAGCACCCCTCGGTGATCGGCCAGACCCTGGCGCGCATGATCGACCCGCAGACCCGCGCCGTCACCCTGCCGCCGATGCCGTTCTCGCTGGCCGCCATCCCGCGCATCACGATCTCCGCCTGCGGCTCCGGCTTCTACGCGGGCCTGGTCGGGCGCTACTGGCTGGAGCAGGAGGCGCGCATCCCGGTGGATGCCGACGTTGCCAGCGAGCTGCGCTACCGCGAGCCGCCGCTGTCGCACGGCGGCCTCGCCCTGCTGCTCAGCCAGTCCGGCGAGACCGCGGACACGCTGGCGGCGCTGCGTTCGCTGCGCGCCGGCGGGCAGCACATCCTGTCGATCCTCAACGTCGCGGAGAGCACCATCGCGCGGGAGAGCGACGCGGTGCTGGAGACCGTCGCCGGCCCGGAGATCAGCGTCGCCAGCACCAAGGCCACCACGGCGCAGATGGCCGTGCTCGCCTGCATCGCCCTGGCGTTCGGCCGCGCGCGGGGCACGCTGTCGCCTGGGCGCGAGGAGCGCCTCGCCGCCGCCCTGCTGGAGGTGCCGGGCCGCGCCGCGGAGGTGCTGGCGGCCGACGCCCGGTTCGCGCCCGTGGCCGCGGCGGTCGCGGAGGCGCGCGACGTGCTCTATCTCGGCCGCGGCGCGTGCTTCCCGGTGGCGATGGAGGGCGCGCTCAAGCTCAAGGAGGTCACCTACATCCACGCCGAGGGCTACCCCGCCGGCGAGATGAAGCACGGGCCAATCGCGCTGATCGACCGCACCGTGCCGATCATCGCCATCGCGCCCTCCGGCCCGCTGTTCGACAAGACCGCGTCCAACCTGCAGGAGGCGGCGGCGCGCGGCGGGCGGCTGATGGTGTTCTCCGACGAGCAGGGCGCCGCACGCCTCGCCCATATCGCGGAGCACACCGTCGTGCTGCCGGAGGTGGACCCATTCGTGGCGCCGATCCTGCACGCGGTCGCGGTGCAGATGCTCGCCTACCAGGTCGCCGTGCTGCGCGGCACCGACGTCGACCAGCCGCGCAACCTCGCCAAGTCCGTCACCGTGGAGTGAGCGCGGCTTCGATCGTGACTGGTGATGTCGAACCACAAAGAAAATTTTCAAAATAATAAAAATGTTTAATTTCCATAAACTTCCTTTAGTTTGAACAAAAAAGACTTTCGAGTTATGGCGGGGGTTTGGAAGATCGCGGTTGTGACTGTCGACGCTAGTGGCAATTATAGGGATACGTGAGATGGTGCCAAGAGTCAGCCGTTCTCTCCTGTCTCACGTTTCCTCTGCAGCGAAGAATTGCAGAATGTGACAAGAAACGGTCACGAGCTTGCAAATGGATACAGACGGTCGTGGCAGGTTTCTAAATGAAGGTGTCTGTCGTTAGCCGTCTAAATCAAATACCCCTCTGCAATATTTGCGAGAAGACACCGGATGAGTACATGGTGGAGAGGGTGCACAAACCCCTTCTCGTGCCTACTTCTATGATGTTGTCCGCATTCCAAATTAAAGTCGGGTCGAAGTCTAGGCATGTTTGATAGCAAAGCATGCTGGCGCGCAACCTGCTCTACACCGGCGTGACCCGGGGCAAGCGGCTCGTGGTGCTGGTGGGCTAGCGCAGGGCCCTGGCCATCGCCGTGCGCAACCAGGGGTCACGCAGGCGCTGGTGCAGGCTCCGGAAATGCCTGGCCGCCTAAGGTTCTCAGTCCAGCTTCAGCTTCTCCAGGACGCAAACGACGCGGCGCTAACAGGCCCGTCGCAACGCTGTACCAAGCGTCGGCGCCCGACAGCATTGCCTCTGCCGTCTTCGAGTCCACGCTGTGCCCGACCGAGAAGCCGGGCAAGTTGCGGGCGCGCAGGTCGTCGAGGTTGGAGGGACGGCGCTTCGGTTCGCAGCTAGGGGATGGATAGCCCGACGTCGGATTGGACACCGGGAAAGTTCAGTGAGCTGTCCTTCGGGTCTCGAACGCGTTCCGCAGTTCGAAGTAGGCGTCGTCCGGCGGCCATCGCTCGCTTTCGATCATCCCGTTCCTCCACCCATGCATGTAGGACCGCGACCGGACGCCGATCGCGATCGGCGTTCCACTGAAGCCGTCCAGATAACCTTCCAGCACCTCGCCGTCGTCCAGCATCCTGAACTCGGAAATCGTTCGCACAGGCTCATCGAGATTCATTGGAAAGCGCCTTTATAGATAGACGAGAATCTGCACGCGCGTCTTTCGACTCTTTCAAATATATAACAATAATGTTATCAAAAAAACGATAAATAAATAATAGATGACTCGTTCGAAGGGGTTATAGCCAAGAGAATCGTTCACTTACTTAGCGCCTGAGTCGTTTTCCGAGCCCTTTTCACTTGGTAACCGGCAGACAATCCCTCCAAATGATCCTCGGCACGAACCGTCACACGCGGACGTGCGAACTGCAGGTAAATTTAGAAGGATCCGGCTCCATGAACAACGTGGCAGTTCAGCTTCCCCTTTCTCAGCCACTGATCCGATCGAACGTCGCGTCGAAGAGCCATGCCAAGACGTACACGGCTCTCGTGGCTCTCGAGCCTGGTGCCAGACGAGACGCCTTCGCCCTCAGACACTCCAGCTATCTCGACTCCGGGTTCATCGAACCTCGTACGGGAGGCTTGTTCCGCGATAAGTTCGACGACCTGGACAACGCCGCCACCATCGTCGTTTACGACGAGAAGCGTCCGGTGGCCTCTGTGCGCGTCTGCTTCATGTCCAGCAAGCTCAGGGAAGCACCAGCTCACCATGCCTTCCCGGACGAAGTCGACGCAATCCTGGCCGCCACGTCCCCGGTCGTGATGGGCATGGAGGTGGCGGAAATCACCAGGCTCGTGCGAAGCCCCGACGCGGCCAACAACCAGGGGCTCGTCTTCTTGCTGTACCGTCTCGCCGGTGACTTGGTCATCAAGAACGACGTGCAGATCATCCTTTCCAGCGTGCGACGCAATCACATGCCCTTCTATCGGAGGATCGGGTTCGTGGACGTAGCGGGGCCGAGAGCCTATCCGGGATTGAACTGCCCGATGCACCTGCTCAGTTGCTCCAGGGCCGAGTACGACCGGGTGAGGACGGCGTTCCCGCTGATGAACCCGGCCGCCTCGCCGACAGGCACGTTCGACGGCTTCGAGAGCGGGCGAGCCGTTTCGATGCCTCTGAATCCTGTTACGTGAGGATTTCGCGATGATCGGCAACACGACCATGGCCGTGCTTTGCGTGGCGTGCTTCGGCTCCTTCGCATGGGCGGTCAAAGGCCATTTCCGCTCGCGAGGATCGGCCCCGACGGGGATGCGGGTCATCTCGGTCGCGAGCCTGGCCTCGATGGCCTGGTTCCTGGAGCGCCTGCTGGTCGACGACCTTGCGTCATACTGGGTGATCGCAGCGGCGATGGTTGTCGTCGCGTTCGGCCTGTTCTGGTGGACCGTCCGGACCACCGAACTCCGTCGCCTGACCCTGGCCTTCGACGACGACCAACCGACCTTTCTGAACCGGCAGGGACCTTACCGCTGGATACGGCATCCATTCTATGCGTCGTACATCCTGTTCTGGATCGCCACGAGCCTCGCGACCCCGGGCGTGCTGTCCTGGGTCGTCCCGGTGTGCTTCATGGCGATCTACGTCGTGGCGGCGACGAAGGAAGAAAGCAAGTTCGAGGCGTCTTCCCTGGCCCCGGAGTACTCCCGCTATCGTTCATGCACTGGTATGCTGCTACCGTTCAGCTGGCGATGGCCGAAAGACTAGGTCATCGTGGCGGTGATAGTCCGGCAAGCGTGGCCCCGGGCGGGAGGCAGGGTTGGAGGCAGCGACGTGCGTGCGACACTCCGGCGCCTGACTGTCACGGCAGTGCTCATGCGGAGCATCGAACTCCTGATACTGTGTCGCCGCATTCTAGCCCGTAGCCTCACACCACCGAGTTCGTTCCTTCGAAAGGAAGAGGGCCCCGGCGTCCGGCGCGAGGAACTGAAGCTGCTGGCCCAGACCATCGGCCTGTTCGCGGTGGTCGGCACATCAAGCGACGGGCTTCTCGCCATGGACTTCCGAGCCAGTCTCGGTCTTGCGTCCGGAGCTCTGTGCGCGGCGATACCGGTTCTCTACGGCGCTCTCGCGATGCAGGCATTCCGTTGGAGCAAGGGAGGCGGCGACAAGCCGTTTCTGAGAAACTCCCTGCTCAGCCTCGGGATCCTGGGCATTTCCTGGGCATTCCTGATCAACCTGCTTGCGCTGGTCGCGTCCCCCGGCCAACGTGGCCTGATAGACGCCATCATGGTCGCGCTCGTCTCGACGCCGATGGTCGCGGCCCCCCTCGCGGCGGCAATCGTGTTCTGGGTGCCGAGCGCCGTCTCCGGCATTGTCATCATCGTGGCGGCGAACGGAAGCTTCGATCCATACCTTCTGGTCTGCTACCTGGGCTATACGAGCTTCACGCTGTCCGCGATCGTGATGTTCAATGGGTTCCTGCTCGAACGCTCCGTCGGTCGAATAATCCTCGAACAGCAGAACCAGACCATCGGTATGTTCCTGCGCGACTACGAGGAGAACGCGTCGGACTGGCTGTGGGAAACCGACGCGGCCCTCAACTTGCGGCACGTGTCTCCGCGCATGGCGGAAGTCGCCCGTCGGTCGCGTACCTTCCTCGATGGCCTCCCCCTGCTCGGGCTGCTGACCGACGCGGGTGGGTGTCGGGAAGCACAGGACATCCGGAAGCTGTTCGGCGAACGGATCTCGTTCCGCAACCTGACTCTGAAGGTCGCGATCGAGGGCGAGGACCGCTGGTGGACCTTGACCGGCCGCCCGATCTTCGGCGACGGGGCGTGTTTCCAAGGCTACCGCGGCATCGGCTCGGACGTGACCGAGGCTCGGCGTTCGGAGGAACGCATAAGGCATCTCGCCATGCACGACAGCCTGACCGGTCTCGACAACCGTCAGTCCTTCACGGACGCCCTGGAGGCCGCGTGCGGGCAGGTGCCCGAGCTCGATGGAAGCAGACCCTCGGAAGGCATGACGAGCGGGCAGCGCCTCGCGCTCCACCTCCTGGACCTCGACCGGTTCAAGAGCGTGAACGACACGTTCGGACACGCGGTCGGCGATGCCTTGCTCGTCGCGGTCGCCGGACGCCTGCGCGGCTGCACGAGGAAGGAAAGCGTCGTCGCCCGCCTGGGTGGCGACGAGTTCGGCCTCCTGTCCAGCGTGGCGGACGCCGGCGAAGCCGCCTCGCTGGCACAACGCATCATCGACATCGTGAGCGTGGAGTATGCGCTGGCTGGTGGTCGCCAGAGCATCGGCGTCAGCGTCGGGGTCAGCTTCGTGCTTGCCGGAGAGTCCGCGCCGGTCGACTTGATGCGCGAGGCTGACCTCGCGCTCTACGCTTCCAAGGCAGCGGGCCGCGGAGTGTTCCGTCTCTTCCATCCGGAGATGAACGCCGACCATCACGACCGCCTGACGCTTCAGGCCGACCTGAAGGATGCGATCTCGGACGGGGGTCTCAGCCTCCTCTACCAGCCCATCGTCGACGCCAGAGAGGGCCGGATCGTGTCGGTGGAGGTGCTCTGCCGCTGGATGCACCCGACGCTGGGCGAGATAAGTCCTTCTAGATTCATCCCACTTGCGGAGGAGGCCGGTCTCATCTGCCAGCTCGGGGCATGGACCCTCACGCAAGCCTGTCGCACGGCCTCCGGCTGGCCTGCCGATGTGCGGGTCGCCGTCAACATCTCTCCGCTGCAAGTCAGCGGCGGGGATCTTGAGGCGTCGGTCGCCAAGGCACTGGCGGAAGCCGGTGTTCCGGCCGCACGTCTGGAGCTGGAGATGACCGAACACGCCTATCTCGACGCGACCGAGCGAACGCAGCGCGTGTTGCAGACACTGCGCGAGCAAGGAAGCAGGCTGGTGCTGGACGACTTCGGCACCGGCTACTCGTCCCTGAGCTGTCTGACCACGTTCAGGTTCGATGGCATCAAGATCGACGCGAGCTTCGTGCAGGACCTGGAAAGAAATCCTGCCAAGGCTGCGGTGGTTCGTGCCGTCGCGCAGCTCGCCGAGGACATGAGCGTTCCCATCACCGTGGAGGGCGTCGAAAACTTCCAGCAGGAAGAGATCCTTCGGCGTTACAACGTCACAAACCTGCAAGGCTACCTGATCGGATATCCTGGGGATGCACGCCGTGTCGCACAGCTCCTGGCAAGACAGGCGCGGGTGAAGGAAACCGGCATGGTTCCCTGATCTCCGAAAAGGTCACGACAGGCGGAGTCCGGTCATCCGTTGAATAGATCCACCGGAGGGAAGAAACTCGACGGTGCAAGCCACGACCGATCGTGCGGGATGGCTGTCCACGTCGAAGTCAGGAAGCGACAGCCATGGCAAGGACCCACACCTACCGCCTGCGTCTGGACTGGACGGGAAATCAGGGTTTCGGGACGGCCAGCGCAGAGTCATACATCCGTGCCCATGTCATCCGCGTGCCGGGCAAGCCGCCCATAGCCGGGTCGTCTGACCCTGCTTTTCGGGGCCACACGACCTGCTGGAACCCGGAGGAACTGCTGTTCGCCTCCCTCTCGGCCTACCACCAGCTCTGGTAAATCCCGCCTCCGATGGATTTCGGTTGCGGTGTGACGGCGGGTTCTGATTCGCTGTGGGTCATGGCTGCTGTGCTGCTGACCCCCTCCAAGCGGATCCACTTTCTTGCGCTGATGCGGCGGCAGACGAACAGCGCCGTGCATCGGCGGGTCAATGCCCTCCTGCTGCTTGATGATGGCTGAAGTGCGGAGTGCGTGGGCGAGGCGCTGTTCATCGACGCCGGACACCGTGCGCGACCACAAGCGCCGGTTTGCGGCCAGTGGCCGCGACGGGATCGAGCGGCTGGACTATGCCGGACACGCGCCGGTGCTGAGCGAGGAGCAGGCCCAGGTGCCTGGGGCGCGGAGTTGCAGGCCCGCTTCGTGCGCACCGCCAAGGAGGTGTGCGGCTTTGTGGCCGAACGGTTCAGCCTCCACGACACTCCCCAATGCCATGGCCAAGCTGCTGGGACGGCTGGGCCATGTCTGGAAGCGGCCCAGGCGTATGCCCGCCAAGGCGGACGCCTGTGCCCAGCGGGTCTTCCTTGGCGCTGTGCTCGCCCCCTTGATGGCGCAGGCCGAGGCGGACCCGGAGCAGCCGCTCTGTTCGTGGACGCGACGCACCCGGCCTACGATGCCCACCCGGCCTGCGCCTGACTGCGCCGCGGCGAGGCACGCGAGCTGAAGAGCCACGGCCGCGCCAACGTCACGCTGAACGGCGCCCTGCGCTGGTCCTCGCGCACGGTGGTCACGCGCGAGGCGGACAGGATCACGGCCGCCGAGATGGTGGCCCTGTTCGAGGAGCTGGCCCAGCGCCACCCCGCGGCTGTGGCCATCAACGTCGTCCTGGACAACGCCACCTACAACCGGGCCGCAGCGGTCAGGGAATGGCTGGCGGTCCCCGGCTGCAAGCTCCGCCTGTTCTATCTGCCGCTCTACGCCCCCAACCTGAACCTCATCGAGCGGCTGTAGTGGTTGTTCAAGAAGAAGACGCTCTGGAACACCCACCATCCCAGCTTCGCCGAGTTCAGGACAGCCATCCGCGACTTCTTCACCAATCTGCCAGACATCGCCAGCGAACTGGAAACTCTGCTCACCCCCAACTTCCAATTTACAGGGCAGCAGCAAAACCGGATTTCAACGGCGTAGGGGTTTATCAGCAAGCCCAGGAGACCGCCGCCCGAGCGGTTTGCGTGGTCCCTGGAAACCGACCTCGACCTCTGCCAGGCAGACCGCATGACGTCTCTCCGCCTCCTGCCGCTGGCGTTCCTGCTCGTCGTTTCCGTCCAGGCCCGGGCTGCTCCTCCGACCTGTCCCTGGTTCTTCCCGGGGGGCCAACCTCCGTCCCTGGTCAACCCGAAGCTGGACAGCCGGACCACCCTGCTCTGCAACGACGCCTACGCTGCGCTCGCCTCCGGCACGACCCATGGAGCGCTCTGGTCGGCGAAGTATCCGACGGCGGCCAGCCTGGAGGCGGCACGGGGCATCGGGCGCGTCAACGACTTCCACCCCGACGACCGCCTGCCCGTGGCCGATCAAGCGCAGGTCGAGGACTACCGCCGCTCCGGATACGACCGCGGCCACATGACTCCGTCCGGCGACATGCCGGACGCCATCGCGCAGGACCAGAGTTTCAGCCTCGCCAACATGGTCCCGCAGACGCCGCAGCTGAACCGCGGCATCTGGGAGGGCATCGAGAGCGCGGTGCGCCGTCTGGCCGAGCGGCAAGGCGAGCTGTTCCTGGTCACCGGTCCGGCCTTTGCAGGGGAGGCGCTGAAGTCCATCGGTCCCGACAGCGTGTTGGTGCCGTCCTCGACCTGGAAGGCGGTCTACGACCCGGGGGCGGGCGAAGCCGGAGTCTACGTATGCAAGAACACGGCGACGCCGACCTGCGTGGTCACCTCGGTCGCGGCACTCGTCCAGGCGGTCGGCATCGACCCGTTCCCGGCACTGTCCCCGGCCACGAAGGCGACGGCAATGGCGCTCCCGCAGCCGGAGGCAAACCCGTACGCTCACGGAGGCCACCGCAGACGTCGTCGCGAGAGGGGCGAAACGCCCGCCACGCCCGAGCCGTAAGCTTGCCGCCCATGTGATCACCCCGGCGCGGAGCGCGTCGGGCGCGGGCGACCATGCTGACTCAACCTGTGCGGAAAACACTTCATCGCCTTGAAACAGCGTCGTTCGCTGCCCGGAGCGTAGCAACGCGCTTTCATACGCATCGTATGTTCTCTATACGTTCTTACCCGGGAGGGTCGGGATGCCATTCACTGCGGCCGATACGGCCATTATCGAAGGTCTTCGCACGAGCATCGCCGTGGTCGAGCGACGCGGGCAGCCAACCTCCAGGGAAACGGCTCTGCCGTTCGGACTGGACGCCATCGACGCTCACCTGCCCTGGGGAGGCCTGCCGCTCGGGGCGGTGCACGAGCTGCACGCCGCGGGTCCCGACGTCGAGGTCGGGGCCGCTCCCGCCCTGTTCGCGGCGGGCATCCTGGCGCGACGGCCCGGCCCGGTGGTCTGGATCGGACATCGCCGCAGCGTCTTCGTGCACGGGCTGCTGCAGGCGGGGCTGGAGCACGGACGCGTCGTGTTCGTGGACGCGGGCAAGGCGGTGCTGCTGGCGATGGAGGAGGCGCTCCGTCACCCGGAGGTCGCCGGGGTCGTGTGCGAGCTGGAAGGCAGGCTCGACCTGGTGGCGTCCAGGCGCCTGCAGCTCGCGGCCGAAGGCTCGGACGTGCTCGGCATGGTCATTCGCCGCTCCCGCCGGTTCGACGACCCAGCGCTGCGACAGCCTTCGGCGGCCGTGACCCGCTGGCGCATCGGCACCCTGTCGTCCCCACCCCCTCTGGCGCATGCCCCCGAGCTGTCCGGCCTGCATCGGCCGGTGTGGCGGCTGGACCTGCTGCGCTGCCGTGGTGGCGAACCCGCATCCTGGACCGTGGAGAGCTGCGATGCGCAGGGTCGTCTCGCTATGGCTGCCGTTCTGGCCGACCGACAGGCTACGTCGGCACGACCCCGAGCTCTCGCCGGTTGACGCCCCCCTCGTCACCCGCGCCCACGACGGATGCCGGATGGTCATCGCCGCAGCCTGCCGGGCTGCTCGCACCCTCGGCCTGCGGGCCGGGATGCCCCTGGCGCACGCGCAGGCCATGGTGCCGGACCTCATGGTGGTGGACGCCAGGCCTGACGGCGACGCGGCGGCGCTGGAACGGCTCGCGGTCTGGTGCCTGCGCCTTTCGCCGATGACCGCAGCCGACCCACCCGACGGCATGTGGATGGACGTCACCGGCTGCGCGCACCTGCACGGCGGCGAACGGCCGATGCTCGACCTGCTGCTGGAGCATCTGAGGAGTCGGGGCCTCGCGGGCCGGGCGGCGGCGGCCGACACTCCGGGCGCGGCACATGCCGTAGCACGCCATGGCGGCGAGGCGGCGCTGGTCGTGCAGCCCGGCGGCCATGTGGACGCGATGGCCCTGCTGCCGGTCGCTGCCCTGCGCATCGGTACGGACACGGCGGACGGGTTGCGGCGCTTCGGGTTCGACTTCGTAGGCCAACTGGCGGCAACGGCGCGCGGACCACTCGCGCGCCGCTTCGGCGACAATCTGCTGCTGCGGCTGGATCAGGCGCTGGGACGGGTGCACGAGCCCATCCAGCCGGTGATGCCACCGGAGGTCGTCTCGGTGCGCCGGACCTTCGTGGAGCCGCTCTCCACGGTGGAAGCCTTCGCGACCGTCATCCCCGTGCTGGTGGGCAAGGCCTGCACCCTGCTGGAGCGGCGAGGGCAAGGAGCGCGTCGTCTCGACCTCGTCTACGAGCGCGTCGACGGCACCTTCCAGGTCGTCCAGGTCGGCACGTCCCGGCCGGTGCGCGACGTGCGGCATCTCGGGCGCCTGCTCGACGAGCGCATCGAGGACGTGGACCCCGGTCCCGGTGTCGAGGCGATGCGCCTCGTGCTGCCGCTGGTCGAGCCGCTCTCCTACGCCCAGCCAGCGACGGACCTGGCCGGGGACAGGACCGGCGAGGCCGACCTGTCCGAGTTAGTGGACTGCCTGACCAATCGGCTCGGGCCGGGCAAGGTCTACCGGTTGCAGCCCGTCGAGAGCGACGTGCCCGAGAGGTCGCAGACCTCCGTTCCCGCGCTGTCCGCCAGCGACCATCGAGCGGCGCTCGCCCGGCCATCGGCATGGCCGCGCCCCGTCAGGCTGCTCGAGCGGCCGGAGCCGGTGCAGGCGATGTCGATGATGCCCGACCATCCGCCGCGCGCCTTCACGTGGCGCCGCGTGCGTCATCAGGTGCGGTGGGCCGATGGCCCGGAACGCATCCACGGCGAGTGGTGGCGCCGCCCCGGCGAGCTGGCCGCCGTGCGCGACTACTGGATTGTGGAGAACGAGGAGGGGCGCCGCTTCTGGCTGTTCCGCCAGGGCGACGGCGTCGACCCGGCGACCGGCGCCCTGTCCTGGTTCCTGCACGGCTTCTTCTGACGGTGGCATCCCGATGAGCGACGACGACAAACTCGAGCTGCGTCCGGCCATCACCGGCGAGCTTCAGGAGAGCCTGTCCTTCGCCCTGCGCTACGAGGGACGCAAGCGCGTGCACCACGCCGACGACGTGATGGCCCGCATCACCGCCGAACGCCTGATGCGGCATCTGGAGCGTTCGGGCTACGTGCTGATGAAATGGCCCGATGCCGCCGCGCCCAGCACGAGCGTGCACAAGCACCCGAACGCCGACTGAGTCCGGCCATGCCCGGGTACGTCGAGCTCCAGGTCACCTCGAACTACAGCTTCCTTCGCGGCGCCAGCCACGTCGAGGAACTGTTCGTCGCGGCCAAGGCCTTGGGCCTGCCCGCCCTGGCCATCACCGACCACGACACCCTGGCTGGCATCGCCCGCGCCCATGCCCGGGCGGCGGAAATCGGCATGCGCCTCGTCGTCGGGTGCAGGCTGGCCCTGCGCGACGGCCTGCCGGTGCTGGCCTATCCCACGAACCGCGCGGCCTACGGACGGCTGTGTCGTCTGTTGACGCTGGGCAAGGGACGCACCGGCAAGGGCGGCTGCGACATCGCCTGGCAGGACCTCCTGGCGCACGGCGACGGGCTGCTCCTCGTCCTGCTGCCCGACGAGCCGGACGAGGAACTCGAAGTCCAGCTCCGCCGACTGCGGGACGGATTCCCGGGACGCGGCTACCTGTCGCTGAGCCTGCGTCGCCGTCCGGGCGACCAGGTACGGCTCCGGCGGCTGCACGACATGGCGCAGGTGGTTCGCGTGCCGACCGTCGTCACGGGGGACGTGCTCTACCACGCCCCCGAACGCCGCATCCTCCAGGACGTGGTGACCTGCATCCGCGAGGGATGTACCATCGACGACGCAGGCTTCCGCCGCGAGCGCTTCGCCGACCGGCACCTCAAGAGTCCCGACGAGATGGCGCGCCTGTTCGAGCGCTACCCGGAAGCGCTCGCGCGCACCGTGGAAATCGCCGGGCGCTGCACCTTCAGGTCGTGTCCGTCAACGTGGTGGAAATTGGGTGTGGCTGAGGTGGTCGCGGATCACGCGGCCTGGGTGGAAATCTGGGTGGGCACGGCGTCAGTCAGCACCGGTGTGATACCAACCGCCCTAATTCCGGACCGTCGCCCAGGTGCGTTCCGTGATTGACCTGACCCTTGCGATGTCACTGATGAACGCGTTCCACGCCGTGCAGCAGGTCTCGACGATCTCGTCGTAGCTGT
>JAABUY010000253.1_pt1 | contig 103575 bp, 98 predicted proteins | sample 5560271 | NCBI WGS metagenome assembly JAABUY01 (sample SAMN10711886, study PRJNA513374) | rock metagenome | isolation source: Antarctica rocks | place: Antarctica: Victoria Land, University Valley | reverse complement strand
TATAGAAATAAGTGTTTAGTTGTGATTTTAACATCAAAATGCTGTTGTTTGAGCTTGATTTTGAAGAAGTTTCAAAAAAAAAGTTGCGTGAGTGCTGGAGCCAACTTTGTAGGATCCGCTGTATGCATCAGAAGGCGGCTGGTTTGATACCAGAGCACTGCTCTTACTATTAACTACAGTATGGATCGACTGTTTGTACCCTGACGTTTGCTGTTGCGGTGAAGCTTGCACTCACTAAGGTACCGCTGTTGTCTCCAGGTTTGTGGTAGTTCTCCTTATTCTGGCGCTTGGAAGTTTATTGATGACTGTTTGAAAATCAAATCCGTTACTCGACTCTGGGTGCTGGATCCAAGGATACCTAACTTAGCATTCTTATGGACGCCGTGGGCAGATCACACAGCGCGTGCTTACACCACCTCAAACGGCCGAATGTCCGTTAGTTATGTTCCCAGTGTCTCAACTTGTTCCTCGAGCCTTGCATTATCCTACCATTTGGCATTTCCCAACAGCATGCATATTCTGGCGTGCTTGGAATTTGTGTTTCCATTCCAGTATTGGTTTTCATGGTCAAGTGTCCAAGATCTTAACCGCTGAAGAGATGTTTATGCACGTTCGACAAATCAGAAGGCTTGCCGCCTGCCCCCATGCTGCTGTCACACCCTCGTCAATGTCGCAGCGCGGCAAAGTTGCAGCAGCCTTCGCATGCCTTACCCACCAATAGGGAAGTAGTACTGTTGGTGATAAATGGCTTCATGTCCAACATGGCTTTGGATTCTTTCAATTTGCGAGTCGGTCTTTTCGATGTGTACATATGGCCGACCCGCTGAGCATTACTGCAAGTATCATTACGGTCGTGCAGCTTGCCGGATCAATAGCATCATTCTGTTTATCTTGTAACGAGGCGACGAAGGGAAAAGACAGCATAATCCAGCAGATTCTCGAGGAGCTCAAGGGTCTCACGGATGTGCTCGGTTCATTGGCTCAGTTAGCAAAAGAACATGGCCCTGAGACACGATGTCTTCGAGCCCTGGCTGATGCTGGAGGAGCACTGGACGACTGCAAAGTGCTGCTCGAGACTCTTAAGACCGAGCTGGAATCAGTTCTCGTTGCACGAGGAATGACGAAGCTGGGCAAGATCTTGACTTGGCCGATCAAAGAGAAAGAGGTCAAGGCTCTGCTAGAACGCTTGAGCCAGCGGAAGTCAACGCTCGCATTAGCATTGCACAACGTTCAAATGTATCGACGCACATCAGACTTGTGAGGTTCGAGTATTGTTTGCTGACTGCTGGTAGTGAACTCGGTCAGGTTCTCCAGGTCAAAATCGGCGCCGTCAGCGATCTTCTAGCCTCCGCTGAAGCTGGTGAGTGAGCTCAACTCCCCCAAGAATTATCATATATTGAGGCGGGCTCTGATCGGTGCTAGATGGGAAGAGGAACGCGGTTCTCCTATGGTTGAATAGCGGAGATCCATCGATTAGCCACGCGGACGCTTGTGAAAAGCGTCAACCGGACACCGGTACATGGTTTCTTCAGGGCTTGGAATACAGCACTTGGAAAGCTCATTCGGCATCGTTGATCTGGCTTCACGGCATCCGTAGGCGTTTCAAGTGTGCTCAATGGTAACGTTCTGGCTAATATCAGTAGCTGGATCCGGCAAGTCAGTTTTATGGTCAGCTGTACTCTTGTTGTTACCACCACCTACCGATGTTGTTGACGATGTTCTGTAAGCTCTAGACTAACATGTGATAGCTCTACAATTATCGAGGACCTTCTAGCGTATGCTTCGTCATCACCAGGAAGTGCCGTGGCATATTTCTACTTCGATTACAGCGATACCGATAGGCAATCTGTCAGAAGTCTTGTGAACTCGCTCTTAGGTCAGCTGTGCAAGCAGTTTCCGGGGGTGCCAGACTGTGTCACGGTATTATTTAACAGGCATAAAGATGGGGTACAACAACCAAGGGAGAAAGATCTAAGAGCAGCCTTAGTGTCTGTCATCAAGTCGTTTCCGCAAGTGTATCTGGCCTTGGATGCTCTAGACGAATGTACGGACCGGGAAGAATTGATGGATTTCTTAGGCGAACTCATGAGCTCAAAAATAGGGGGTCTCCATCTGCTGTCAACGAGCCGTCAAGAACGAGATATTGAGATTGGCTTTTGTGATCATCAGCCTGTCAAGGTCGGCCTCGAGGAGGAACAGGTCAAAGGAGACATCAAGCTCCATATCAGGAGCAGGTTGACCAGAGACGTCCGGCTCAAGAGACTAGCAGAGCCAATAAAGGCTGAGATCGAGGTCGCTCTGCTGGATGGAGCCAGAGGAATGTACGTACATTACTTACATTACTGTTTTTCCCCAATGAGTTTGACTCGCTGCGAAGCGATCTCACCCACTCCGACTTAGCCCATGTCTGTTGCTCACTTCTTCACTTAGGTTTTTGTGGGTGGTCCGGCAGCTCGATGCCCTACGACAATGCACAAAGCCAGCCGCAATCAAACGAGCGTTGACGTCACTACCGAAGGACCTTGACGAGACTTATAATCGTATACTACTACGAATGCAAGGAGACGATGAGTGTTATAAAGATGCTTTTGCAGTACTTCAATGGCTCGCAGTAGCGACTCGACCGCCCACCCTGTACGAAGTGGCAGAAGTTATCGCAGTATCGCCGGGTTCTGCAGCAATCGACGAAGACAATCGATTATTCGACGCTAAGGAATTGCTGTCCATATGTTCAGGTCTGGTAATACTCGTCAATGATGATAGCGAAATTGACAGGCTCCGGTTGACCCACTATTCTGTGAAAGAGTATCTACTTTCTGCGCGAATCCGATCGAGTCCCGCTTCAGAATTTGCACTCGACGACATGAATGCACACAAATTCGCGGCGCAAGTTTGTGTCACCTACTTACTCAGCTTTAAAGACGAGGACGTATTTATGGCGGCTGAACTCAACGATGTTGCCGAACATGAAAGTAGCGAGACTGACTCTGATCTGCCCAAAGTGCCAAAAGGTCGACCTACGAAGAAAGTAGCAATGACACCGAAATCAATCTTCAGAAAATATCCACTACTCCGATATGCCGCAAGGTACTGGTCGAAGCATGTTAGGGCACTCCCGTCCCACGAAGCTGCTAACTTACATGGTCATATTGAGCACCTGTTGGACCGTAAAAGAAGCGCAAGCTGTTTGAATTGGCTGCGGGCGTCAAATACTACATCCACTGTCGGGGGAGGGTACAATTTTGCTTTGAAGGCGAACGAGCTTCAACCGCCTTTGTACTATGCAGCTTTCCTAGGCCTGGCGACAGTGGTCCAGGCCATGCTGACCAAGGGTGCAAATTTGTACTATGTTCGGGACTCCGGCCACTCGCGGCGCACCCTAAGGTATCCATTGCACGCCGCCGTAGCTCGTGGGCATAACTCGGTCGTGAGACTACTACTCTCGCATGGGGAGGGCATACACAACGAGAATGAATATGGCGAGACTCCTCTACAGGTGGCGTGTGATTATGGGCGTCTCGAAACCGCCGAGTTGCTGTTGCAAGAAGGTGCTGACGTTAATCGGCCTGTCAATAGTTTAGCGGAAGATGTTTCGCTGCCTCTACAAGCCGCAGCCGGCCACAACGATGAACGCCTTACCACGCTTCTTCTGGATAAAGGAGCTGACGTCAACGCACAATCCGGCTTCCACTGCAATGCTCTCCAGCGAGCTTGTCGGCAGGGTTATGAGAATATCGTGAACTTGCTGATTGACAGAGCTGCATCGGTGATTGCGTATGGTGGTTATAATCATAGCCCGTTACAAGCGGCAGCGGCAACGAGAAATGCAGCTATCTGTAAAATCCTCATCAATCACGGAGCGGATGTCAATGCGGCTGGTGGGGAATTCGGGACCGCGCTGCAAGCTGCTTGTTGCTCAGGGGGTTATGAGGGACAGGAGAATTTTATCTGCTTTTTGATCGACAACTCGGCGGACGTCAATGCTCAGGGCGGTAGATATGGGAGTCCTTTACACGCAGCTTGCGTCTACGGACAGGAGAATATTGTCCGCCTTCTAATCCGCCATTCGGCAGACGTCAATGCTCAGGGCGGCAGATATGGGACGCCCTTGAACGCTGCTTGCCGCCACAGTCACGACTCTATTGTAACTTTGCTGTTGGACAATGGAGCCGATATCAATCTAGACGACCTTGGGCGGGGCACCCCTTTGCAAGCGGTTGCTGCTACAAATAACGAAGCACGATTCATGCAGTTTTTGGGTATGGGAGCAAATCTCGATGTCTCAGGTGGTGATGACGGGAGTCCGCTCCAAGCTGCTATTGCTCGCGAGAACGATGCCATGGTTGACCTCATTCTATCGAAAGGAGCCAAAGTCAATAGTGTTGCAAACGGCAAATTCGGCTTTCCGCTCCAGGCTGCAGCGTTTACAGACAACATACCTATCGCAGAGAAAATGCTTGGTATCGGATCAGAAATCAATGCCTTGGGCGGTAAATACGGTAGTGCTTTAATCGCCGCTGCGTTCTGCGGACATCAGGACATGGCTCAGTTTCTCCTGGACCGTGGAGCCGATGTTAACACTATAGGTGGAAAGTACGGGACCGCCATCTTCGCGGCAGCGTTCTTTGGGCGCCTCGAGATGGCTCGTGTTCTACTAGAGAACGGCGCGGACGCTACCATGTGCACCGACGCAGGCAACCCAGCGGGAGCGGCGCTCAAAGGTCGGAAAGGGCCTCACGAGGATGTCATCGAGCTTCTAGAATCACACGGCGCGACGGATGAGCTATTGCCGGCAGATTATGCGGAGCATCGTGACGACTGGGATTCGGACATCGACTATGACGAATCGGGGGAGGAGGACTACTTCGACACTGAGAGCGCTGATCTTTCGGGCGATGAGTGGGTTGATAACGACCCTCCTGGTTAGAGCGTCTGTTACTGCCCAGTATCTCTTTACGAAACATGCTTATCATAGTTTTGGATTTATCGTCAATTCTAAGCATAACTTTTCATTTACATTCTATAGCGGAGAGACATAGCTCGTCGACGTAACGCAAGCTAGCTAGCAACGCGCATACACGATGCTACTGAGCCCATCACTCTACCTCGTCGAACGCTGCTCGCCGTCTTGAGCGCTCCTTCCTGGTTTAGCTATCAAATATACTGGATAATAAGCCCGGACATCCCAAATAGACGTTCGTGTACTCAGTGATTTCACCCTTGATTCCTGCTCGTAGTCTTCCGTAGCTCGGCATTTCCCGCATCCCAGCCAGTGGGGCAGTCCTCCCCTCAAGATCGATGTCAAACATAAACACGATAATAACCCCTGCATGTACAGCTCAAATGGGCGGGCAGCACCACCAGAGTAACTTATCTATGGCATCATGGTGGTCCTACTCGACCTCGACGAGGACGTGGCGGATCCACACGCCGATGTCCGACACGGCGGTGGTTTTGCAGATTTCCAGATCCATCTCCGTAACGGCGCGGTAACCAAGAGCGACAGAACGGGACTCTCAGATGATAGAGAAGTGTCAAGGAAGGAGAACCCGAATATCAACGGTTTCTCGGCAGCGCTGGGATGTTATCCGTACGCGCTTCGCCGCCTACAGCTTCTGGAACGTCTGTTGACCAGAGCCGTGCCCGACAGCATCATCTCTCAAATGACGCGTTCGCTCGACCTCAACGACCTCGATGCCCTATCCCGCACCTGTCGCCAGTTCCACGCCAACTTGCTCTCCTTCCGAAGACAGCTCGTCAAGCACACTCTTCGATGCGAGAACGAAAGGGCCGCCTCTGCAACACGGAACAGAACGACATCCAATGGAGCACGACGCCTACGTGGCAACAACGGCATCGACCCCAGCCGGATGACAAGCGGCAGGGTCGGCGCGTGCGCGCGAGACATGGTAGCCGAGTGCCGGCGCTGCGGCAACGTCGTATGCAGGGCAAGCCCACCTCGCCCTCAACCCCATCGCCCTCCACCAGACCCCCACTAACGCACCCCTCCCGGCCCCACAGAATTGCATCATCAAACCCCCCTCCACATCAACTCTCCCAAACCGACACCGCCGCCTCTGCTCCACCTGCCTCTCCCTCCCCCTCGCCCAACACACGCACCCGCCACCTCCTTCTTCTCCTCTCCCTCCTCTCCCTCCGCCGCCGTCAACACCAACCTTCACGACCCCCGCCTTCGCGCGCACACCCTGCACCTGCCCACACACGGTCTGGCTCTGCCACCCCTGCGGCACGGAAGTGCGCTCCGCCGACACGACCTACAAGCGCGTGTGGACGTGGCGCACCCGCTACGCCACCAACCTCGGCGGGCTGGGCACGGGTATCGGCGAGGGCAACGAGGGGGTGCAGTGTGCGCGCGAGCACGCCTGTTCCGCGGCGACGTGCACCGAGGTCGAGTGCGAGAGCGCCGAGGTACGTGAGGTGGCGGGGGAGGGTGAAGAGGCGTTTGCGGGGACGGCGCAGGGGGTGGGGATGGTCGAGGAGCTTGTGAGCGATGGTGGGGTGGAAAAGGCGGGGTATTGGAGGCAGGAGATTGAGGGGATTGGAGGCGTGGTGAAGCGGAAGGTGAAGAGGAGGGTTCGGGTCGGGCGGGCGGTGCGGGAGTATGAGGATGAGAGGGAGTGCGCGGGATATTTGGAAAGGGAGGGGAGGGGCGAGGAGCGGAGTTGGTGTGGGTGGTGCTGTAGGGTCGTGCCTGGGGAGAGGGATTTGGAGGCTGGTGGGAGGGGTTGGAGTTAGGGGTTTGGGCTAGAGTGGGAGTGGGAGTCCGTATGGGCTGGAGGGGAAACTGGCTCGGGAAATGGAAGACGATGATCAATGTGAATGAGATAATGAGCTTTCGCAGCGCTATCGAGACTAGATATCCAATTCAATCCGATATCAAAAATTTGGAGCTTGAAGAGACGAAACTCTACAGGTAAACTACAGTGCATATCGCTGCCTACATCCACTCCCTCCATAGCGCTACACCCTCCATCCTCGCCGGCCCTGGGTCGATACTCTACCATAGCACAGCCCCCGCCCTCACTCTTCCGGAGCCTTGAACTGATCCTCCGTAACGCCCTTACCCATAGCGCTAGTGCTCGAAATGCCACCCATGACCATCTTGAGCATATTATCGACGTAATTCGCACCGGACCACTTCTGATGCGTCACGACATCGATCTTATTCTCCATCTCAGGCTCCTGGACCAGCTCTCCGTACGCTCGCATCCCTTGCTTGGCGTAGGCCTTGGAGAAGACGTCGGAGATGAGCGCGGTGGTGTGCAGGCCGGCGAGGGTGATGAACTGCCAGCAGTAGCCGAGCTTGGCGAGGCGTTGGATGTACGTCTCCTGCTCGTCGCGCGGCATGGCCGCCTTCCAGTTGAAGGAGGGCGAGAGGTTGTAGGCGAGTCTGTGGCGGGGTCGGGGGTTAGTTGGTGCTCATTCATTGACAGGACAAGGGGGGGGAGGGGGGGAATTGGGGGGGATGGGGCGGGGGATACGACGACGTACTTCTGCTCGGGCCACACGGCGTGCACGCCGTTGGCGAACTCCTCGGCCTGCTTGTAGTCTGGCTTGGCGCTCTCCATCCAGATCAGGTCTGCGTACGGGGCGAAAGCGATGGCTCGGTTGATGGCACATCCGCAGCCGCCTTGGTATCGGTAGAAGCCTTCTCTCGTCCGGGCCGCGTCCCAGTCCCAGTGGATGTCGACGCCGGTCAAGCCCTTCGCGATGGCTCTGGACTCGGAGTTGCTCTTTCCCTTCACCGCGGCGAGGTATTGCCGGATGAGGCCTTCCTTGTCGACGTGGACTCCGGCGTTGATAGTGTCCACGACCGCGTCGTCGAAGAGTTTGAGCCCGGCTTGGGAGGTCCACTGGTCGTCGATTGCTTGGAGGGCCTCGCCGTTTTTCCCGGCTTGCTCGGCTGCTATCATGAGATCGTTGAGTGGTTGAAGGGCAGGGTTGGTGGTTCCGAGGATGAAGGCATGGTCCCTGTGGTCGATCGTCGACATGATCAATGTAGCGGCTTCGGAGTCCGTCCTCGCGATAGCCAGTAAATCCGTGCCTATGAACCCTTAGCGCGGCTGAGGTGCCAGACATGAGACCGGAGGCTTACCCATGATATCCGCTTGCGCTCTGATCGCTACGAGTCTGTTGATGTGCTCACTGATTGGGACTAGCACCTTTCCCGCCATGTGCCCACACTTTTTGGTTCCGGGCATCTGATCTTCAATGTGAATGCCCGCGGCGCCGCTCTCGATGAAAAGCTTTGTCAGTTTCATGATAGCTGTGAGACCACCGTGCCCTGTGTCAGCATCCGCGATAATGGGTCGCAGAAAATCTGTATTCGCAATGCTACCACGATTCGCTTTGGGGGTTGTTATTCGCTCTTCTCGCTGTTTGCGGTCGTGGAAGAGCTGAGCCATGAACAACTGATGGACCTTGTTCGGGACGGTGTTCTATAGAGAATGTTAGACAGGATTTTTGATCTCAGGGTGAGTAATACGGCGTCGTACCGAAGGATAGTCAGCGAGATCAGGTGATGGCTCATCTGTAGAAGAGGCTGTTGAGGAGCATTGCCAACCGGACACGTAGACAGTGTCGAGGTATTTTGCCATCTGTGTGAGCATCGTCGGTTCCAAACACCCGTACGTGGCACTGACATCTCCGTTCTGGATTGCAACAGATGTCAGTCATGAAGTCCAGGGTGTCAATTCCATCCTCGATGACCTGCCTTGAATCTACCCTCGATGATGTTCCACAGCTTCTTGCTCATTGCGTTACTCGGATACTGAATCTTCAGATTCCCCCTTTTCGCAACAATCTGCTCCGCAGTAAATGGGCGTTTCGTGTACCGCCATCTTGAATCTGTCCACCATTGCTTCACAGCCTCAACATCCGCCTGGTACAGCTGGTCCTCCTGATCGATTGAAGACATATCTGTCGGTACTGCGTAAACGAAGTTCTTCTGTTCTGCCACTTTTGCGGTGACGTGTTGGATACGAGTGGAACGGAGGAACGACAAGCAACTCAAGGTTGGCGATCAGTAACTGGGCCGGACGTAATGAATTGTCCATCGTTGGGGGGGGGGTTGAAAATAGATGAATCACAAGCTTTGAACCTAAGTTTGGTTGGACTCGGTCCAGCGGCCGGCTCTGGGGAGCTTCTGGCCGAGGGGAGCTCGATATCGTACCACTATGGAAGGTCCACGGGCTGGTGATCCATTATTACTACATGCGAGCCTGGTCATTGCAACGAGCCGCCTACGGTCAAACGGCCTGCTGCTAATTGACCAGGCAGATTCTCGGCGCAAAGGTTAAAGAATTCCAATTGACGAGATAAGTTTTTGGAAATGACGTCGGAACCGAATATGGTTCTCACGTTCTTCGATGGCATGTTCTTCAACCTCGGCTCTTTCCTCGCCTTCCAGGAAGAGTGCAGATCAAGTAGAACATTTCCTTCTATTTTCTACCTTTCTATCTATCGAGTCCGAAAGCAAACTGGCAGAGGAATGGTTGAACGACCCAGAGGAGTATGTATGTTTGGGAAGGGAAAGAGCAAGACAAATAAGGATAAAAGCGCAATCATGAGCTCCCCAATCGAAAGAAACAAGCCGCCATGATGCCTGGACATAAACAAGCCCACACCAATGCCGATAAAACAAGCAAACCGTTTGGTTAAACAAGCCTCCCCCGGATTGACACACGGCGCCACACCCAAGCCAGAGCTCAAACGCCTGCGGTCTATAATTCGGTAGCCTTTTGGAACGTCTCGTATGGGGTACAAGCCCCCAGAGCGCGCTTCATGTGAGCGTTAACAATCTGCAAGCCATAAACATAGCTGGCATTAACCCAGCCAAACCTGTGCAAACAACGTGTCAGCCAGATACGGACTCGAGCGACGGCTTCCCAGCAGCTTACCCTTCTCTGGCAACGCCCTTGAAATCAATTCCTTGATTGCCATACTCGACGTCGACTTTATGAGGCGCGATGGGCCTCGTGACATCATACTTCTCGACGACGACACCGTTGAACTCCACAAAGGCCTTTGTGACCATGTACAGCCATTTGTACGCCAGTCTCTCCGCATCGTCCTGATAACCATAACGGATGAGGCCAGTCCACGCGAGCATCTGCTGCGGCGCCCACCCGAACGGATAGTCCCACTGCCTGTTGGGACGATCCAGTCCAGTGACACCACGCGATTCCTCCGATCCGGAGGCCAGACCGCCCATTGCTTCGAATAGCGGCAATGCTCTGGCCACCATGGCCGCGGCCTGCTTAGGCGTCGATACGCCGGCCCACATGGCCCAGAAGGTTGTCGCACTTTCATAGCTGATCTGTTCTCCCTTGACGGTGTCGTAATCGAAATACATTCCCTTCTCTTGGTTCCAAAGGTACTTGTCGATGGCAACCTTGCGCCGCTTGGCCCGACGATCCCACACGGCGGACATTTCCATCTCTGCCGTGCCTTTGGTACGGAACTTGTTAGAAATGGCAAGACTGTCACCAAAGAAATTGTGAATGGTTCGAGCAATGTCGGCTTCGTATTTGTAGAGCAGCGCGTTGAGATCGATTGTGGCAAGATTGGCGCATCTTCGCTCGAGACGATAAGATGTGTCGTGCCCGGATTCCCGCACCGCGCGATCGTGCAAGAAGTACTCGTCCAGTTCTGGCTCCTTCAGCGCACCGGAATTGTACGCTTGAACGAAATCCGTGACGGTCATGCTGTGCTTCTCAGCATAGGGCTCGAGGAGATGGGTGAAGTGCGACGCTTCCGTCTCCGGAGGTACACCGACTCCTTCGGGTCTGTAGCGGGACAGTCCAGTAACTGGGTCCAACCTGGGCTCCGCCATCCAAACGCTATGATATTCCTTGATTGCAGCCAGAATGGCGGTGCGTAGGAAGTCAAGTGCTCCAGGCTCGGTCTTGATCTTCTCATACACTCTCAGTGCCATATCTGTAAGGAAAGGCGGCTGAGAGCGGACTAGGTAGTAGGACCGGTTGGCGTTGAGGATTTTACCGTAGTGTTGGATGCAAAAGCAGAAGTTCTGAACCATCGACTTCGCCAAATCCACGCGATCACAAACGAGCAGACCGAGAGACTCCATATAACTGTCCCACCCGTAGAGCTCGTTGAACCTCCCACCTGGCACAACGAATGGTAGGCCCCGCAAATCGGTGGCTCCAGTTTTGTCATCCACCACATACTCTTCCATCGCCAGAGCCAGGAGCCCCGGCTTGCTATTGAGGTCTCTCACGTACTCTCCTGTAACCTTCCCATCGGGTAGCCACTGGACGTCAAGGCGGATTTCTGGTCGCGCTGTTGCCAATCGAGTGTAGTACTCATACTGCTCAGGCGCACCCCTCGGGACATATACTCTCGGTCGTGGGTCGTCCGTCCAGTCTTTGGGATCTCTGCCGACCTTTTCGATGACCGAAGCATCAATCCGGCGTGTGAGACCATCCCAAAAGCTGTGCTTGATTAGGCGCGACAGACGGTTGACGGGATTTTCGTTAAGACGAGCCTCATCTAGCACAATGTGCTTCCTGCCGTACTCTTGAGCCAACGTAAGCTCTTGCAGAAGGTTCGAGAGCATATAGGTGCCTCGAATATCGAAGCGGTTGAAGCCGTTGGAGGCGGCGGTACCAACAGACAATACCTGAGCAAACATCGCCTTAGCACTCGGACTGCAACCGAAGCATCTCGCACTTACCTTTGGCCCATCGTCATCGATTGTAATTTGCATATTGCCGTCGGTATCCTCTCGGGCAAGAAGGCTCCTCAGCGTCGATTGGACAGGGATGAAGAACTTGCGAGGCTGGAGTCCTTTTTCATCTGTACGGACAAGAGCATCAGCCACCAAGAGAAGGCGGAGGTTGGGCAGTGTGGTTCAGTGCTAACCAGTACTACCTCTCCGCATGGGAGGTACATCAGCCACTTGATTGTACACATGAACCCCACCAGAGTCGAAAATCTGCGATATTTGAGTTGTCAGCGGTGCCGTCGTTCATCGTCGTCCGGCGAAAACCAAAAGGGGATCGAGGGGGGTGCAGGTGTCCCTTCCGTACCGATGAGTATGTGCGGGTTTTCGGATGATTCCTAAGCTTTGAATCACCCTCGGCGGCATAGTAGATGTGAGCGGCAGAGAATGGATCGTGACCGATGGAAGGGTTTCGTTGTCGACGAGCATATGGCGAGCTCATGGTAGGGTAAGGGTATGAAGAGGTGGTGATTTCTGTGTCAACTGCGTCTGGGTGGTGAATGCGTTGTACTCTGCTTGTGGTCTATCGTGTTGGAGGATTCGAGCGGTCTATATAGGTGTAGCAACCAGACGGGATATGTAAGACAGAAGGATTGCGGACTCCGCCGAATTGATTCAATTATCGTCGGGCGTTTTCTAGAACAGGGCGGTGAAGAGATGTAATCCCGTCATGCATAAAGAAGTGTAGGAATCATTAAAGGCAATGTAAGAATATGGCATAGGATGGAATCTTGGTTGATGAGGGCACAGACTTCAAAGTGAATGCGGATGTGAGGTTGAGGATAGGAGAGGCGCAAGATTCGGAGGAGCAAAAAAAGGAAAGTAAGGTAAGCAGAAAGAAAGCGCCCGTTCCCTGGTGTACCTTACCTTATTATTATTGTTTTCGTTCAAAGGACTCACGATGTTTCAATAATTACAAAGTACAGTACCTTTCAGAAGCACTCTAATCCATTTTCAGTTAGCACCATCCACTACCGACCTCAATTGGAGCTCTTTTGTTACCTTAAGGTAAGGTACGATCTGTCTCGGGGCTAACTTATACCAAAGTCAATCAATCATCAAAACAATAGGTAAGGTAACTGAGGTACCTCATGTAAGGTAATCCTTACTTCGTACAAGTACCTTTATCTTATTTACCTTACATTAAGGTACCTCATATCATTTGCGTAAAATACTTTTCCTTATCGCTGCCTGCTGTACATACCTAGGTACACAGAGAGTACAGGTCCTGTACCTTACCGGCAATATATGGTTTCATATTACGGTAAAAACACCCATATATGGTACGTAAAAAGGCTTCAGCACATGTTAAAATTTTTAAACCAGTACTACTATGTAATTGATTTCGTACAGTGACGCAAATAATAACAGTTAACTTTTATAACGGTAAAACTCAATTTAAGAGTTCATGAATAGTAATTGAAATATAATGATAAGATTGTTAGATATATAACCCACAATAGCTATGCTATTAGTGTGGTGCCACCTTTTAACAGGTTATGAGCCTGGGTTAGTGCGTGATAACTTGCATAAAATGGCGCCTAGGCCACCTCTGCCAGTGGTTCAAGTCCATGGTGAGAGAGTAAGTCCAAAAGGTCACAAGTTTGAACCGCCATCTGCGCGCACCCTTTACACCTGCGGGTCAGTTGCGGGCCGATTGCGGGTTAGGGGGAGTGTTAGATATATAACCCACGATAGCTATGCTATTAGTGTGGTGCCACCTTTTAACAAAGATTTTGAAAATTTAAAATTCAAAAAATAAACTCAATAGAAATTGAATATGCATGTTGAGAAGTGATGTTCTAGCTGCTTCTATGAAGCAAGATAGAACTAGTGTCAGAGACTGAGTGAAGACTCTACTTACATTAACTACAGTCAACATTCTTTTTACTTCTTTTGTAACTCTCTTGATCAAGATGTACTCATAGACAACACAGTTTAAGGATTCACTAGACAGCATAATATAATATAAGTATTTACTTTCTTTTAATAAATTATGAACTCAGATTAGCAAGAAGCTTCTCAGAGAAAGTGTATACTTTTAGTGTAATGATAGCTGTGTATGTCAATTATTGAGATTCATAATCAATTTAGCTTTAACAGTATCACTAATTATTGAGATTTATAATAAATCTGACTTTAGCAGAATCAACATACTAATGACAGCTATATATGTCAATTATTGAGATTCATGATCAATCTGACTCTAACAGTATCACTGACTATTAAGATTCATAATAAATCTGACTTTAGCAGAATCAGCATTCTGCAGTAGCTGAGTATGTTTGACTTAAAAGATTTATAGAGAATTAATCTTAATAAAAATTAACATTTACAGTTGCTCAGAGAGCACTGTTCTGCAGTAACTGAGTATGTTTAATTTAAAAGATTTATAAAGAATTAATCTCAACAAAAATCAGCATTTACAGTTGCTCAGAAAGCACTGTTCTTCAGTAGCTTAATATAAGTCATTAAAATAAATAAACATTACTGTCTCACAAAACAAGAGACACAAAAGCTTTCTATTTGTTTTATTTATATTATCTTCAATGTATATATTTGTTAAAAGTGGGCACCACACTAATAGCATAGCTATTGTGAGTTATATATCTAACACTTCCCCTAACCTGCGATCGGCCCGCAACCGACCCACAGGTGTAAAGGGTGCGCGCAGATGGTGGTTTGAACTCATGACCTTTTGGACTTACTCTCTCACCATGGACTTGAACCACCGGCAGAGGTGGCCTAGGCGCCGTTTTTACACAAGTTATCACGCACTAACCCAGGCTCATAACCTGTTAAAAGGTGGCACCACACTAATAGCATAGCTATCGTGGGTTATATATCTAACACTCCCCCTAACCCGCGATCGGCCCGCAACTGACCCACAGGTGTAAAGGGTGCGCACAGACGGCAGTTCAAACTCATGACCTTTGGGCTTACTCCCTCACCATGGACTTGAACCACCGGCAGAGGTGGCCTAGACGCCGTTTTACACAAGAACAACTGCACTAACCCGGGCTCATAACCTGTTAAAAGGTGGCACCACACTAATAGCATAGCTATCATGGGTTATATATCTAACAATCATCATCATTATTGTCACTGACTTCTGTGTCAAAGACTTTGTATCTCTTTTTTTTTTCTTTATAGACTGACTTCTAATACAACTTAACTGCAGTCAATCTATACAGCTTGATTACAATTAATCTGCTTGTCTTCTTTTAAGTATCTTGCTTAACATCAGAAAGAAATTTACAATCTTTAATGAAGTGAAAGCTGTTGCAAAGAAAGTACTTAATAAAGCAGTAAGAAAAATGATTACTGTTTGAGCTAAATGATCTACAATAATATTGCTTAATATTAGCTATGCAATAATTCAATGAACTACAATTTTAATTTATTAAATGTTGATCTTCTTTCTATTTATCTATTCACAAAACAATGACAGTCTTATCAGTCTTAAGCTGTGTTTCTTTCTTCTAAAGCTTTTATAGATCTTTTTTAATGTCTAAATTGTTCTAAATGTTAATGACATTACAGATCATAACATACTTAACTGATAGCACTTAAAGCAGTGTTTAAAATTGTCATTCTGATTTAAACAATTCAGTCATATCAAACTGAGTTGCAGCAATCTTTCTATTAAGTTTGCTCAAATAAATCTATATTTCTTTAATAAATACATTCTCTGACATTCTATATTCAACAAACTTCATTAAATATTGTCTCTCAGTCATCTGCAGCTTCTTCTTGTACTTAAACTTTAATATATCTTAAACATTCTTTGTGTTAATTTTATTCATTAAATATTCTTAATCATCTATGTTTATGTAGATAATAAGTCAATATAAAGTCTTTACATCAGTTTTCTGACTTTCAAAGCTGAGACTGCTGAGAAAAAATGAGCTTAAGAATTTATTAATCAGTATGTTGACTGTTAAGATTTTAATAACATTTTATAGATCTTTTTCTATTAATCATTTTCTCATAAGAATAAATCATTGATTGCAGTTCTTGTAAGTAAGAATTGAGATGAGTTGTTGCTTTATAAAGAAGTTGTTGAAGTTTATGATGATGATAGTTAACACATAGTATAAGAAGTGAATAAAGTAAAATAACAATATTGTTAAAAGATGGCACCACACTAATAGCACAGCTATTATGAGTTATATATTTAACACTTTCCCTAACCTGCAATCAGCCCACAACTGACCTGCAGGTGTAAAGAGTGCACACAGACAGTGATTTAAACTCATGACCTTTGAGCTTACTCTCTCACCATGAACCTGAACCACCAGCAGAGGTGGCCTAGGTGCCATTTTACACAAGAACAACTGCACTAACCTGAGCTCATAACCTGTTAAAAGGTGGCACCACACTAATAGCACAGCTATCATGAGTTATATATCTAACAATGATTTCTTTTTTAAATTTAAAGAAGAAAAGAAAGTTAATAATGAGATTGCTGCTCTGTTTAAGAAGACTGTCAGTAAAATGCTTAAATCTGAATAAATTGCAGACTTTAAATTTTTCTTATACATAACTGATTAACTTTAACTTTTCAGTGACTCTCTTATATGAATAAGATGTTGATGAATTAGAGTTAAGAAGAGACATTTATACTCTCATTATTGTGAAGTAATCATTATACAAGTTAAGTTAAGAAATTCTGTAAAACTGAATTCAACACTTTATATGTCTAAACTTAAGATTAATCTTCTGTCAAGAAAGCAGATATGCAAAATAAAACTGTATGAAAGCTTTAATTAACACTGTCTTTAAATGTATAATAAGCACAGCAAAACTATAATAGAAGCATTAAAGTGAGATGAAGTCTATATAATTAAGTATATTACAAAGAGTCTTAATGAATTTGCTTTAATATCTACAGTGTATACATCACATTTAGAGATCATCTTCTCTGTTATTGCTTTAGATGTGAATTTATATGTTCAGACTCATGAGCATAATCTTATGATTAACTTTCTAGACATCAACATTGCATCATTAAATGAAAAGATTAAGATTTACAGACTTTAACATCAACAATTTGCTCATCTTGATTTTGTAAAGTTGTGTGATCTTTACAAAATAACAATTCTTGAAAAGTCAATTCTCATCATTGAGAACAATAAACATATATATAAGATTTGTGCTCTAATTAAGTTCATTAATAAATGAGATCACACTGTAAGCAAAAGAAAGATTAACATTCTTGTTTTTATCTTTATTGATATATGTAGCTCATTATTCTTGTCATTTAATGAATATTAATACTTTCTGAAGATGATAGATAATCACTTCTGAAAGATATAAACAATATTATTGAAGCAATGTAATGAGATTTCATAAACACTAAAGATTCTTGCTGTACAAAGCAACAATGAAATGAAGTTAAAGTTCACTTTAAATAACTGATGCAAGTCTCTTAACATTACATCACAATACATAATGCTCTACATGTCAATTCAAAATAATGTTGTCAAAAGAATCATTCAAATCACTGAGAACTCAGTGCACATCATAATTAAAGAAATATAACTATCAATAGAGTTCTAAGTGCAGACAGTATAGACAGATACTTATTTTCATAATTAAATAGCAACTAATTTCTTAATTAATGATAAGCAGACAATTTCTGAGAAAGCTTTTATTGATGTAAAGTTATTTATCAATTACATTCATATATAAGAATGCAAGTACTACAGCTACATTGATCTCAAGTTACTATCTGAAGGCAGACATAACAAATTCATGAATTAAGAATGAATGAGAGTCTTTATGAACTATATTGAGAAAATTACAAAGCAGTATTAGTTTTAAGCTTCAGATCTTAAGCACATCATTAAGAATCACACTGTAAAGTTTGCTGAAAGTAAGAAGAAAGACACTATTGATTTTAGACTGTAACAGTAAACATTAAATGTTTTTTTAAATAGAAGATTCATTAAACATTTATGAAAGAAGTTAATCATTGTGAAGATTACAGCTTTAAATCAAACATTTATAACTTAAAACAGTAAGATACAGTTTAACTTAATTACAGTTAAGACTGACAAGTCTTAAGATAAACAACATGAAATTAAGTTGACTGCAGTCAATCTAAATAAGTTGTTAAATAAGAAGATCAATACTGATTAAGTTAAGACAGTGACACTTAAAGAAGTTAGAATCTTTCTGTGTGTCAAGATTCTGAAACAAAAAAGAAATAATAATAATGATAATTAAGATGTAAATGAGTTCTTAATCAAAATATCAAGAGTTATACTGACACTTACAGTGTTCTTTACAGATAAAGAAGATTCTGTAATCAGATCTGACATTTTAACATCTGTCATCTATGCTGAAGCAGTGAGAGACTCAATCTGAAGAGAAATGTGAAAAAATGTTATTTATGTGAAGCTGACAGCCTTGATGACAAATGAAACATAAGAAGAGACTGTGTCATTAAGAAGAGTTAACATTATAATCAGTAAATGAGTCTTTAAACTTAAGCTGAACATCAATGAATTCTTAAATAAGCTTAAGACAAAACTTGTAACAAAAGACTTCTCATAAATATACAGTGTTAATTATAAAAATATCTTTACTTTCATTATTAAATTTAACACTCTGTGAATCTTTCTGACTATCATCACACTCAAGAATTTAAAGTGTCATTAAGTGAATGTCAATAATGTCTTTACAGAATTCTTTTTAAAGAAAACAATCTATATAACATTTTTTTTTAAAATCAATGTTACATCTAATTGTGTTCTATACATACTGCACAGTCTTTATGATCTTAAGTAAGCTGCACAGAATTAATATAAACAATGTGTTACTGAACTACTTAAGTTAAGTTTTCATTAAAGTAAGACTGATCTCTGTCTTCTTCTTTACAGCATTAAAAAAATTATGCTGCTTCTTTATATAAATAATATTGTTATAACTTCAACAAATCTACTATACATTCTCTGATTTAAGCAAGCTCTTATGAGTGTGTTCAAAGTTAAGAACTTAAAAAAGATACAGAAAATTCTTGATATTTAAGTTATACATAACTGCAAAATGAGAACTCTGTGTCTGAATCAGACTCACTACATAAATAAGATATTAAAGAATCTTCATATGCAATTTAATAAGCATAGAGTCATCAGCATTTCATTCAACAAATATGATATTCTTTGTTTCACTGACTCAATTAATCAAAGAATAGATCAAAGACAGTATTAACAGACAATTAAAAGTTTAATGTATACAGCAATTCATATTTAGTCAGACATTATCTTCACATTAAATTGATTAATGTTAGATATATAACTCATGATAGCTATGCTATTAGTGTGGTGCCCACTTTTAACAGGTTATGAGCCTGAGTTAGTATGTGATAACTTGTGTAAAATGGTGCCTAGGCCACCTCTGCTGGTAGTTCAAGTTCATGATGAGAAAGTAAGTCCAAAAGGTCATGAGTTTGAACTGCTGTCTGTGTGCACTCTTTATATCTGCAGGCTGGTCACGGGCCAATTGCAGGTTAGGAAGAGTGTTAGATATATAACTCATAATAGCTATGCTATTAGTGTGGTGCTCACTTTTAATAATTAAGTTAATATTTCAGCAATTCTGCAGAGCATTATAAACATGCATTTAAGAAATTACTGCAATACATAAAATCAATCATTAATCTCAACATTATATACAGTTTTAATAAGAGTCAAGCAATACTTAAATACTCTGACTTTAATTATGCTTTAAACAAGCAAAATTAAAAATTAATTTTAAAGTGTATTTACATGCTTAAAGATGAATCAGTATTGTGAGCAAATTAAAAGTAAAAGTTCATTATTATTTTGATTATTGAGACTGAATACATAACTATGTTAATGTGTACAAAGACTGAGATCTGACTTGAACAGATATTAAAAAATATAAATATAGATAAATATCTTGAAGTCAATTTACACTGTATGAGCATTTAAGAAAATAAAGTTCATTAAATATCTTTACTTATTCAGCTCAAAGAAGATAATTAAGTTGTTTTGATCTTAATTAAGAATGCACATATATGTTAGATATATAACTCATGATAGCTATGCTATTAGTGTGGTGCCACCTTTTAACAGGTTATGAGCTCAGGTTAGTGCATGATAACTTGTGTAAAATGGCACCTAGGCCACCTCTGCCAGTGGTTCAAGTCCATGGTGAGAGAGTAAGTTCAAAAGGTCATGAGTTTGAACTGCTGTCTGTGTGCACTCTTTACACCTGTGGGTCAGTTGTGGGCCAATTGCAGGTTAGGGGAAGTGTTAGATATATAACTCACAATAGCTATGCTATTAGTGTGGTGCCACCTTTTAACAATATACATGAATAGTTAAAGCACATCAATGTCTTTTATCACAACATCTGCAATCTGTATAAGTGCAATCAGATTCAGATAGACTTTATGCTTAATTAAAAGATAATTATTAATGAGCTTATTAAGTCTCTGTTTAAACAAATCTTTAAGCAGTTCATTGAATTCATGAAACTCACTGTTAATGATTAATTAAACTTTTAAATGATTTGTTGAATTCTTAATGATGCATTTAGTCATTTGATGTTTGCTGTCAGTGAGAGTCAATAGATGCAGCCTCATCAAGTAAGAATGTTGAGAAATGATGTTCTAGCTGCTTCTATGAAGCAGAGTAAAATTAATATTAAAAATTGAATGAAAACTCTGTTTACATTAATTGCAGTCAACATTCTTTTTATTTCTTCTGTAACTCTCTCAATCAAGATGTGCTCATAGACAACATGATTTAAGAATTTCACTAGACAGTATAATATAGCATGAGTATCTACTTTCTTTCAATAATGCAACATATTAAGTCATTTATTTATTACTTACCACTACATCATCAATTCATTATGCTTATAAGGCCCTTAACTTATTATATAGTCTAATTAATCAGTGAATTAACTGTTTTTGTTATGATTTCATGAAAATAACTGTTACACATTGTTTACTGTTTGAAAACCAAAATGTGCACCACACTCCACACATTTTTGTATTCTTTACAATAGATACACTGTTATTTTAATTCAAGTAGTGAAGTAATCGTTACATAACACATAACTGAATTATAACTGTAATATGAAACCATATACTCCCGCTAAGGTATGTATGAATAACTTACCAACTTAGCTAACGTACCTACATGCACTCAAGGTACCTGTACTTGACAAACTCTACTCCGTACCGTGTACAAGTTAAATTAGTGGCGCACACAAGTCTCGCTTATAACCTTAGCCTCAGCCTTAAGAGGAAGCATCTTGTGCGTGTCCATGTGTTTGCCGCCTAACTTACACGGCTTCTACCTACTTCGCACCCACTCATGGTCATGAAGCCCAGTGCTCAAACCATCTTCAGCATGACTGTAGATTGCCCTGTCTGTGGACATTCATCAGGTCTTGGTGACCCTCGGATGGACAAAAGGCGAATAACAATCACTACAACTTCTTAAAACCCGTGCAAGGCCATGGTAAAGGTCTCAAAGGAATCTTTTCCAAGAGTAGGGTAATTATCAATATTTCATTTATACAGATAGTCACTCAAACGATGCCTCTTTCGATGTCTTGGCCCTTCAAGGGCTTGACATACTTCTCTTCTTCTTCTTCTTCTTCTCCTTCTTCTCCTTCGTTTCCTTCGATGCCAACAGGTCTGCTGCCAGGCGTTCGGCAGCTTTCTGCCGAACCTGCGTGGTTCTTTCGTCACCGAGTCCAATGCCAATTTCTCTCATCTGATCTCTGGCGTACAAGTTGTTGGCGTCTTCGGCTCCGTTCATGGTCATGAACCTTTCCAAAGGTGTCTCTTCCACAGGTTGTGCGATAAGCTGGTATTGGCCCATGTTCGTTGTTCGTTCCATGCGTGCTTGCTCGCTGTACACCATACGCGTAGCGTAGGAATTGGATCCGCTGGGCTGCAGCAACTGTCAGTGCAGTACATTCGGCCTGACCTACTCCTGCTTACCTGCTGGGTAATGTTGTGCGCCATAATGATAAGCGTGCCCTTGCCGACAAGCTTTCACCTGCGCTTTAGCCGGTAGACGTTGCCCAACTTTCGGCTTGCCAGCAACGAGAGGAGTTGGGCACCAGGAGGAATCGGACCTTCAACGGAGTGAGAGCTGAGTTTCTGTCCCTGGGACGATCTCTTCAAGACCGCAATGAAGATAGTCCAACCACTGTCTGCGAATGATGAAGGCAGCGCTGTGGAACGGACTATCGCCGAGGTGAGGAGGAAATAGCGGCGTCAATCCAACTTGGTTGCAAGCTTGGCTCGTCTTCAAGAGCAAGAGGGCAGTGGGGCTCTCGACGGGATCAAATTGTTGGGACTGATTGAGAGGCGATGGTCCCTGGGCTCGTCACGCTTGGGTGACCGACAACACTGCCCTGATGCTATTTGTAGAACAAAGCACCGAGAGAAGAGGTCTGTTCAGATGGACAGTTGTGCAGAGGGCCTGACCGTGGTATGATGAGACTGGCAGGTGGAGCAACCGACTCAGGACGCTTCGGTGCGGCAGGAAGGCGGATGAAGGTACCGGTCTATACAGGCATTGATATCCACGGGCGCTATCAAGAAATATATATGTGGAGAGAATTTACAACCAATCTTTGGAACCAAGGATGTATTCTCCTCTCAACAGAAAAGGAAGGGTAGAGTGGCGATTTATATATATGGCGGACACCATAATGGGGAAGCGAAGAAGGCAACCGTTCTGAGTCCTTTGAAACGGTAGCATGTTTGCTTGCAGCAGGGCGACGCAGCGCTCCAACCCTTAAGGTTTCCCTCAGTGGTAGACCGAGGTGCTTGATGATCCTCTGATAACAAGGGTCGACCCACTCAAGGGTGGGCAGGGTGTAATGGCGCCGGTACATTACCAAGGGCAACTGTGGGCAAAGGGTGTGGAGAGAAGTGATATGACTCGCCGAGTGGTCCAGGTACATTAACCGGCAATCTGACTGGCCTATTTAATTTGGCCAGCATTAGATCTCATGGACAATGGGAAGGTGAGTGAGGCTCAAAGTTGCCAGTCATATCCTGGGGCATGGGCAAAAGGTACCGGGTTCGGCTGTCGTGGTGCATTTGCCGAGCTCATTGAACAGCGAATGTTACAGTCAATACCGCAACAAAACTTATCTTGCTCCCGATGCACAGTCTAACGATATCTCTCCACATCCACAGTTACACAAGAGGCACACTTCAAGCTGGTACCAGCTGTCATAACGGCGCCAGCAGCACGGCAGAGTGGATGAGAGCGTAAGAGCGCAGCCCAGCTGCAAACTCGATCGGCAGTATGGATACCAACTTCGACCTCGTACATGTAGGTCCGATATGGCCGACATGGTGGGGGAGGTGGATCGGGGTTGATTGGACGGCTGGAGTATGTGAAGGAATACTTACCTGTTAGTTTCTCGTTTCTTGTCATCAACTCGCTGCCTAAGGTACCGTATCTCCTCGATCTGGTTGTTTCTCCTTCATTTGGAGGACTGCTGAGTGGATTCACGTTACACCACTTCAGCGTTCCAAAGTGGTGCTCCTTAGTCAATAATATTCAGAGTTCGGATGGATGTGTTGGTTATGGTGGTTACGGATAGGTACCCACTGCTCGGGACCTAAAAGCGTAGTCTGTGCGCCAACCACAAGCTTGTTGCAACCGTCGCGGCCAATTCTTCTCACCCTGAGGCAATTATACTGATCATTTGCCACCATCATCATCATCACCATCATCATACTCCAAGAAAGGCAGCCTCGCGGTCAGGTGGCTCTACCTGGCCTGTCGACGCTTGCCTCGGCAGATTTCATGACTTTTGCCGAAAGTAGTCAACGATCACTCAACATACTGTTCTCGAGTTTCAATACTAGCTTGCGGTGGCCCCGACGAACAGGCCAGAGCTGTGAGCGAAGATGTTGTACACATTCCCGTTGACTCCCTGTCACGTCTGTGCAGTAAGTTACAGCCTTGGGTGGATGGTCAGAAACGGCAGTCCGTCGCAGGACTGCCAAAGGGTGCCAATGCTGATCTTCACATTTGCTCAACGGGCACGCCGACGTCCCGACACCCCATCTGGTGGATACATAGGATGAAACCTCCGACAACTTCTGAAACGATTAACTCCATCGGTAATGACGGCAGTCGCAGACATATCAGAGCATCCATCGATACAGGATAAGTTTACCTCGCGGCATTGTCTTCCAAGCAGGAAAGGATATCTACCGATCGCGGGCTCTTCAGGGAATATTTTACAGCGCACTTACAGGCACTTGGGTATGGTGATCGCCGCGGTGCAGCTGATTGCATGTAAGGAGTAATCTTGTTCAACTCACATAGATATTATTACACCAAGCACGTCGACCAGCTTTCAGCAGCCACAGGAAAATCAGAGTGAATATCTTACCAGACTAGGATCGTCTCATCTCCTGCACTACAACTATGTACGGTACCTTAGTCCGTCCCTGTACAGGCTGTACTTTACAAGGTATAGTACCTAAGGTAAGGTATAGCGTACACACCGGCTCGACTCCGCCAAAGTCAAGAGAGCGAACAAGGCTTGCGGCGTTACCGACGGGCTGGGGCGGCAAAGCGGTCGCTTCCAAACCTACCAAAGCCCCGGGTGCGATGATATGGTTGATGGCGTTGATGCGCATTCAGAGATGAATCCTCAGTTATTCTGCTCTCTTACTCAGAGTCCATCCTTCCGGACATGGTTGAATACGCAAGAACGAACTTTATTTTCATCCGGGGAACTTGCGCCATACATCCGATATCACGCCAATCTGCCCATTTAGTCGCTTTACCTACAGACGGAGTGAAAGCAACCAGAAAATGCCTCACTACGAGCTAGGCCGTCTTACCCCGCCGGAAGGGTCTCCTTCTCCATTCGTCTTCCTCGTATTCAGAAGAATGCAGGAGACAGGAGTGTTTGCGGGCAAGGGGCGTGTTCAAGGCTATGTCGAGACACACTTCGAGTTCTTCTGCACTCTTTATGCGCAGAATGCGACTGAGGCTTTTCCCTCTTGTGTGGTCAATGGAGATGCAACCAGGTCAATGGTACCATTGTAATCTCCCCAGGCAGTCATCCATCCTGGACCCTGGCATGGACACGGCAGGCAACACGGACCCTATACCGCGGACCGTCCTTTCGACGTGCGGGAAGCTAATACCGTTCATATGGTTTCTGGAGACCCCAGCTCTAGTACTGTAGTTTCGCACCCACCGCTTCCAAGACCCCAAGCCGCCAAATTCAAACCTTCCCCGTCAAAAACGCATCGGAAGCACGGGAGCAAAGTGCTCTAACCCGGTGCGTCAGGAAACGACAGGGTCCTGCAGCTTCCGCTAGACTAGCCCTTCCAAACCGTGCTGATTGCATAGTGGCTCCAGCCAGAGCCCGGACAACTACTCCTACCGCGCCGAGCCCGTGGGTTTACCGGTGGCCAGGATCGCGGGTCTGCCCTGGCGGTGTGGCGTTGACGGAGGCAATTTAGGCTTTTGCTGGTGGCTGCCTCGTCCTCTGAGCGGGAGGAGAGCGAACTCGAATTCGGGTATCTGGAGGGTCCCCAACATCTCTCTTCTGACGAGAGGTGTTCTGACGGTCGTACCCATCTGTCATGGAGATTTTGGAGCTCTGGAAACAGGGGAGCAATACACTGCCACAATCTGGTCACAGTCCATCATCACTTGACGCTGAACATGCAATTATAGGGACTACTCTAGCAAAACAACACAGCGTACAGGTTTCATCAGAGCAAACGCCAAAAGCCATTCTGGTTGATCCCAATCTCAAAATCCTGCCTCGACACCGGCCAGCCAAACTTTCAAACCGAGACCCCGAAGTGCTTCTTGACTAGTCCCGCTCTCATGTGTAAACGCCGCTCAACACCGTCGCTCATGTTCCCAAACGCTGTGTTATACACGATCCCGAGCGACCTGATAAAGTCAAGTCTGGCTGATCTCTGTTGTCACTTTCTGCCATTGACTGGCTGTCCACCTCTTGCTTCTGGCCTTCTCTACCGCACCGCGAACGACTGTATCCACCAACCCCTTGACTCGGACCCGACTGGCCTGTTCTCCTCTTCTGGCAAACTCCAAGGGCATCCCTTCCCTTGCCATGGCCGTTCTCTGACCGTGGTACCGCCCACTAGCGTAAGGATTCTCTCCGGTGGCAGCCGTCAACACGGTGACACCCAACGCAAACACGTCATTCTCCGACGTCGCGAAAGCCTTCTCCTCGACTCTATGGCTGAAGGCCTGCAGCAATTCCGGCGCCGTGAATTCGGTCGTTACGGCGCTGACCTCGTTGGCCTCGTTGGGCGCTTTCCCCGCCTCCTGCACGTGCGAAGACGAGAAGTCGCAGTACAGCGGGTGATATTCGACGGCGGCGTCGGCTGTGTGTAGCGCTCGAAGAAGTATGTTCGCCGGCTTGATGTCGCCATGGACGATGCCTTTCGAATGCAGAAAGGCAAGCCCGTCAATCAGAGCCTTGCACAATCGAAGCCACTTCGAGGGCCCCATGCTGGGATCGAACATGGTCCGTGTTGAAAAGTTCGCCCGGGCCTGTTCGGCGGCGGTTCTGGTATACGAGTCCAAAGTGAGAGGAACCGCATCAAGAATTACAGAGTGTCGCACCGCCTCGTAACCATGGAAAGGAACGACATAGGTACTTGCCTCTCGAGTCTGATGAAGGTACGTAAGAACACGCGCTTCGTTCTCGAGTATTGCATTTGCATCTCGCCGTATGGGCGACTTGACCGCCAGACATCCAGGTGCTAGGCCGGCGATTGGACAATGTGTAGCTGACGGTGACGCAGGTGGTGGTGTCGGTACACCCGTAGCTGCGGCTTCGCTCTGCCCAGACGTTGACATCTTCACGGCCTTAGCCTTGAACACGACACTCCACACGCCTCGCCCATACTCCTGATAACCAGAGCCGCCGTTGCCTGGCAGCAGCTCATATGGACCCGTATACCCCCGAGCTTGTATATTCGCCCACGAGCACTCTTCATCCGGACCGTCTATAACCGCCATCTCAACATCTCGGCCCACCGCCTCCCCGGCACTGACCCTATCGAGTTTCAGCACCTGCCCCACATCGCTCATGCCTGCCGATGACCTCCTCTTCCTCGGCATCGTTGTCGGCGTGAGTGGAGGCGTCAAAGCCCCCAGATCTCGGTCGTTCAGATCAGCAAACTCCATGGATCGATCGTGTGATCCCGGCGACGCGGGGGGTGAGCTCCATGTTCGGTTATGCGTCGGCCTGCTCGGGACGCAGAGGTTCTTCCAAGCGGATCTGCTCTGCGGAACCTGCACGACGGGGTTTGGCTTCGAGCGATCGAGGTTGGGTGTCACAGACGAGGGTGAAAACATCAGAGACATCTTCGTGTTTAAGCCTAGCGACTGTCGCTGGCAGGTCTTGTTGATCCTCCTCCTTTTAGAGATCTAAAGACAGCGCGCTTGAAGGAGAAAATGGTAATACAGAGTCAGGTCTAATGGATAAGAAAAGTCTCTAAAGCTTCGATTTATTTCTGAAACGGCAGGCACCATCAACCCATCCTTCTTAGGCAGGCAGCAGGCATTGACTTCCCCTCGGATTTCAAATCCTTCACTCGCGCCACTTCCCCTTCGTTTCTCCTCGCCTCACCCACTGAACCTATTCAGTTTATTCTTATTTTATATATCTCCAGTCAACCATTTCTTAAAACCCTTCTATCAATTCGCGCACATTTCCCCTTCCCACTAACTGGAGGAGAGAAAGGAAATTAAGGAAGAAAGGAAGGAACAAAATGCGTGCCCCCCCCCCGCCCATCAAGACATTTATCTACCTTATCCAATGTAACGGTGTCACAGGACCAAGCCTATGGGTTACATCACGCTCCATTCCCAGGACCAACGTGGCGGATCGAAGCGATATGTATCGACCTGCTCAGTTGTCGGCGCTCCGACTTGGTCTGTGCTTGCGGAGCACGTGGAGGGGCAGTGATGTCATGTCCGAGCGCCTGACCCCAAGGTACCAAATAGGCCTTCTTTACCAGGTAACTTCATCATCGAGGTTCATTTCTCTGAATGCAGTTAATTTGTACAAGAGACCATCAATCACTCACTAACAACATTCATTGTGTCTCGAATAGATCCCTAATAAAGTCTCAATGAATCACCAACCATCAAGAACTGATCCATCTCTCACTTATCCGATCTTGTGAAACACTCATTTGGTCCTACCAGCCCAGGACCGGGATGCAAACAACAATGCGACCTTTTCGCGACCTGCGTCCTGCATAAGATGGCGCACCTGGCACCCGGCACCCTTTCACAGGCTTTAAAACAAAATTCCCGATTCGAGTCACATGCTGTATTCGAGCGACCGTCCGAAAGGGATCGGATGAGAGAACCCGTGATGGTGAATGGAATAGACTAATGGCGTTATATTGAGGCGAGCAGAGTGACGAGTAACGAACGTATGGGCGGGTTGGAAGCACATTGCTGAATTGTATGTACGAAGGGAGGAGTGGAGAATCACTTTCTTCACTTCCGGCGAGGATCTCTGCCAGCACCGTCTGAGAGCCTGGACGCCATGCAGCCCGGTCTATTTATTGGGGAAACATGCGCTCAGATAGGTAGGTAGCTTGGCAAGTGAGTAGTAGCTGTTTGTTGGTTTTTCCATCTACGGGTCATGTCGTCGACTTCCGCCCTCGGGTGTTGAATAGGGAGCCCAGTGTGTCGGACTCGGGTGTCGAGTCTCCGGTACGTCTGGGGAAAAGCATTAAATACGTATGATATATGGTACCAGCGCAGGGGTGAGGCAAAAGTAGGAAGAATATAACACAGTTCGTGATGCAACGGAGAAAAAGCAAGAAAGAGCAAGCAACCCGTTACAAGAAGCCCATTGAGGTGACCACATGATACATACACATACATCCAATCGTAGCCGTCCACCTCCTATCCTCTTCTGATCGCCACACTTCCTATCCATATCATCCCACACCGCCAACAACTAATAAGCGAAAATCCGCTTCAGCCCCGACAACGCCGCATTCTTAATCTTAACCGCCGGAACCGGACTCCGATCCTCCCTCCTCTTGCCTTCCGACCTAGGCCGCTCCCTCTCCCTCTCCCGCTCCCTCCTCCGCCTCTCCTCCCTTTTAGCCCTCCTCTCCTCCTCCTCCTCCTCATCCTCCACCCGATCCTCCTCCTCCCTCTCCGCCCTCCGCGACTTCCCACCACCACCACCACCACCATCATACCGCTCTTCCGGCGCCGCCGCCGAGCGCCGATACCCGTACGACGCCGACGACGACGACGCATACCTCGCCGGCGACGGCCTCGCCAGTTTCTCCGTGTTGATCATGAGCGGCTTCTTGATGTGGCTCTCGCCCGACGTCTTGGTCAGATAGGTCGGTCGGCTGGGTCGAGAGGACGAGGACGAAGGGGCGGCGGTCAGGGCGTCCCCGTCCGTATAGCGGCGCGTCAGGCCCGGTGCCCTTTCCCGTTCCCGCTCACCGCGATATCGATCGCCATCGCGGCTCGCTTCAATCGGAAACGTTTTCGAAGCGCGTTTCTCGGCCCGCCGCCGTCTGCGTTCGTCGTCTTCTTCGCGTTCTCGCGCTTCAAGCGCTCGGAGCTCGTCCCGTCGCCGGCGCCTTTCTTCTTCCTCTTCTCGTTCCCGCTCCCGATCCTTGGCCTCGCGGGCTCTTCGCTCTTCACGTTTTCGTCGTCGGCGCTCGTCCTCTTCCCTCTCCATTTCTCGCTCTTTGATTTCTCGTAGTGACGAGCGTCCGCTGTCTTTGCTGTACTTGCTAATTTCGCTGTCTCGTCTTTTCCGCTCGGGCCGAGGGGCGGTCTTGGAGTCGCGGTCCCGGTCCTTGTCTTTGTCTCTGCTGGAGCGTTTGGATGGTCTCTCCCAGCGGCCGGAACGACGGCGGCTTTTGGACGAGGTGGGGGATGCGGGTGCTTCGGGTGGTGGTTCGGATGTGAGCTCTTCAACGATGGTTGTTTCTTCGGGAGCTGCTGCTGCGGATTCGGGCGGGGCTACTTCAGCGGCTGGAGGCTCTGTTGTGGTCTCGACAGGTGCCGGTTCTTCGGCAGTGACTGCTTCCTCCACGGGTACATCTGTCGGAGCCTCGGGAGGAGGATCCTCGGTGGCAGGAGGGTCTTCTGTCTTGTCCGCCTCCGGTACGGGAGCTTCAACCTGTGGAGGGTCCGCTGCTGCTTCGACCTCTTTCGGCGGTTCCTCACTTGGTGCATCTTCTGGTGGAGGCGGCGGTACTCCCTCTTCAACAGCGGCCGGAGATTCCTCGGTAGGCTCGTTTGTTGATGGTTCCCCAGTCTCGTTCTCAGTTGTCGCTGGAGGTTCGACGCTTGGCTCAGTGCTACTTTCTACAGCGACAGATTCTTCAGGAACGGCTTTTCCTTCGTTCCCGGGCCCTACTCCTCCCCCTTCCGCCTCTTTCTCATCCTTCGGCGCGGCCTCCTCCACATTTGCCTCTGCGGCTTGTTCTGGGCTGGCAACCGCTTCTTCGGTCGTTGTCTCCGGTACTGCGTCTTCTATCTTTGACTTTGTCTCCTCGCTCTTCACCTCTGGCTCGATTTCCTCTGCTCCCGCTTCTAGCTCGTTGGCTTTCGCATGCTCGACTCCGTCTCCCGTTCCTGCCACTTCGCCAGCTGGCTTCACCTCTTCCTCTTCAGCATCCGCTGCTGCTGGCTCCTCACCTTTAAACTCCTCCTTTTCGGCTGTTGTCTCAGCGTCTGGTGATGACCCTGACTCTTCTTCAACTTTGGGTGATGCATCCGGCTCTGGTGTCTTCTCCGTAGACGAGGGCTGGGTGTCCTCCGTCGTTGCATGCTCCTTTTCCTGTTTATCATTACCTGTGGCTGGTTCATGTGTCGACGGATCTGCCTCATCCTGTTTACCCTCCGCAGGTTTGTCTTCAACGTGGTCATCCACTACGGCGTCTGTGGTCCGGATCGAGGCTTCATCGTCAGCTGTCTCAGTGACGGTACCGGTTTCGGCGGCATCCGCCGCCAGGACTACTTGCTCTGCCGAGTGTTCGACTTGAGGCTCCGCTGGCTTCTCCTCTGGAGGCGTTGCCTCGCCTTTCGCATCTTCTGGACCCTTTACCTCAGCAGTATCTGCCTCCGTTGGGGCAGGAGCAGTAGGTTCGGGCTCTGGGGGTGTAGATACAGCAGACTCAGAAGCAGCGGCTTCGGGTGGAGCAGCTGATGTTTCAGCAGAGTCAGTCTCGGAAGACTTGCCTTCACCGGCCTCAGTCTCTGTAGGCTCGGAAATCTGGGCTTCCGGCTCGGAGTTTTTACTCTCAGGAGGGTCTACCTCAGTGGCAGCTTGAGGTGTTACTTCAGCTTCAGCTTCCGGAGCCTTGGTCTCAACAGTTTCTTGGGCAGCCGCTGTTGGCGCAGGTGTCGCTTTGTCCGTCTCTAGAGGAGGCCCCTCTTTGTTCGGCTTCTCAGCTGGTTTGTCCTGTTTGGTTTGACTTTTATCGCCCTTCTTCCGAGTGGTCTTCGCTCTAGGAGTCTTGATCTTCCGAGACTTGTTTGCTTTTGGTTTCTCTTCGGCTGGTGGCGCTGAAGAAGCCGGCTCTTCCCGTGGTGGAGGTGTCGGTGCCGGTGGGATCCCTTCGATCGGAGGTGGCAGATCTGACGGAGCGGCACCTTCATCCTGAGCAGGTGCATTTTCTGGGGCTGCTTGGTCGCTGCTGGCGGCTGCTTCCTCGGATGGCGTGTTCGATGATTCAGTCGTACCCTCAGTTTCTGTGTTTATTGTCTCGCCGCTGCCTTCATCAACATTTTCAGATGTAGCAGTATCAGTGGTTACTTCTGTTGCTTCGGCGGCACTTGCAGGTGGCTCATCCGACCTCGCACCAGTCTCGCCTACCTCGATGGGTGGATACTCAACATCTTGAGGTTCCGTGCCTGCAGGACTGTCGTTTTTGCTAATATCCGCGTCATCGGCTTTCACCTCGTCGTTGCCTTCCGCTTCACCTTCTGGGTGCCCATCACCCGCGGCTGGCGCATCAGCTGAGGTTTCGCCATTGTCTGTCGCTGCTGCGTCTGCCACAGCTTTATCGTCTTCTTGCTCATTTTCGGGAGGTGCAACATCGGCCGAGTCTTCGCTCTTCTCTTCGGCGGCTTGCGGATCTGCCGGAACGGCTCCGCCTGTAACACTCCTGTTCAGTAATTTCTCATGTAGCACAATCATGGATACAAACCTGACTCAGCATCTGGTGCGTCCTCAACAGTAGCCGGTACCGGCGTCTTGGCAGTGTCACCAGTGACATCGGCGTCGTTACCACTTCCGGGGGGAACGGTAGGTAGATTTTCGGGCTCTGGTTCTGGCGGTTTCGGTGGCTCTAATCTAACTTGTTGAATCTGTGGCTGAAATGAATACTGAAGTTGAGGCACATCATGATAGGCATATCTTGGAAGTGAAGCATACATCGGCAGCTGAGGCGTCATCGTGGACTGATGATGCGGAAATGCTGTCACTGTCCTCCTGGAGGGGTTTGAACTTCTTATTCTTATTCTTTTTCCCCATGTTCAATCAATTGGACGCGGGCAAGAGAGGGGTATCCGGCGAATGGAAAAATGGAACGATACGAAAGCGAGGGTCTGGAGCGAGGATCCGGGGTCCTCACGATCGAAGGGAAAATAACATGGGAAGACCTTCCCAAGTCTTTTAGGAAAGCTCTGTGTAACGTGACAAACGGCCCGAGGAATGAAAGGACGGAGGGCAGCAAATGTAGAGAACACAAACAGAAGCAATAACGATCCAGAGTCGTAGTACTCCAATGCCTCGACTTCCTCCTCCACCCCCCCCGCCTTTGGGTGTACTGAGGTGGGCATCGACATGGCCGTGTAACGGTCCAATAGCACGACGGGCAGCCGACGAATGGAGCCACGTCAAGTGAGGTCAACTATCTGACGAGAGACAGGAAGCAAAAATACGACCGAGCGACGCGCCATATATGCAGCGAAGGTCTAATGGCGTTACGGTGCAGAGCGAAGTTGAGGCTTTGTACAGCATTGGCCGGCTGGGGCGAACGATATCTTCCGAGTGGTTCGCGACATGTTATGGAAATACTTCGTAGGGATGACCATTGCCTTAGGTGAGCAATAATGCCTGACGTGCATGACTGGGCATCAACGACCACGAAAAAAGTGAGGCGGGTGAGCCACGGTCAAGCATGCGACAGCTTTGATAATGTAAGCGCATGTTGGCATATCCCTGAGACATGCAGCTGCTACTTGTGATGACGGAAGAAGAAGTTAGGTACAGTACACTACCTGACCTTAGAGTTGGGAATATATTTGTTGGTTCCAGGTGAGGTGGTTCGTTGACAGGGAGCCTATCGCGGGCCGTGCCGTGTCAGATGCATGATTAGTGGTTCAATAGAAGCCTGGGCTCTTGGGCAATTCATGATCTTTCACGTGTACACGTCCCTTAGAAAGACATTTATGCCAAGGATCTGAGATATTTGATGCTATCTCTATGCCAAAATTATGAGGACCTCAAAGTTCAGGTCCAGCACCTCAAGCAACTCCAATAAAATCCCTTCGCTCCGTTTTATGCGCCACTGGGTATGCACCGAACCCAACCATATAAACCCCCTAAGAAACTTCCCATAAGCCATCAGCGCCTCAGACATCAATTCATGTGGGCATTCATGGCCGTCCGCCATCGAGGCCCGAATTTTCGCATGGCCCATATGACTATGCTGCTTGCCGCGGCGATGACGCCCACCCCTGTGAACAGCCAACCGTTGCCGATGGCATCGAGCAGCGGTTGAGCGACCACGCCGCCAACACACGAGAGGATGTTTCGGACAAAGTTGTTGACCGCAACGCCGGAGGATGCCTTCTTCGGCATGAATTCTGTCAGCATCGTGGTGGCCGTCGCGAATATGAGCATACTGCCAACACCGAAGAAGAAGTTGGCGATCAACTGTGTGTTCCATCGTTAGAAAGGGACATGACAGGGTCGTTGCGCTCGGCTTTTCGTTCGTGACTCAAAGACTCACAGGTACAACCCAGAAGACCCCTTTCTCTGCTGCCCATCCGTACCAGATCAATGCTCCTGGATACAAAACTGCCGCTATCCAGGCATTTTCTCTCATCCGGTCCTCGGGTATGTACATCAGCTTCCCTCTCGCGTCGTATCTCCCCGCCTTGGTGGCCTCCCTGTGCATGATGGAGTCTGTCCACCTCCCACCGAAGATGCTCGCGAGGATGTAACCGACGGAATTCGGAATGTAAGTCAACCCAATGTTGATGGTTGGAAAGTTATACGGTGGTCGTGCAAATGTATATTGTAAACTGATGTTGAGCATATAAAGGGAGCAAAAAGCGATGCTAGCGTAATAGACCGTGAGTAGCACGGCCGGAAAACGAAGGTAGAGGATGATTTTCAACGGGTCAAGAAATATCCTTGAGGCAACCTTTACCCACTTTCTGGTCCTCTGTTGAACGACCTGTCGGGAGGGGCCTCGACTTAACGGCGGCCTCTGGCCAGCACCTGACGCTACACCTCTTTCTACCGTTTGAGATATGTCTTTCCTCACTTTCAACGTCTCTGGCAAACCGAAGAATAAAAGAGTGACCAGTACCCCTCCGTAAATAACCTGAAACCACTGCGTCGATCTCCAACCATACCGCTGTGCCAACACTCCACCGATGATCGGTGCCAACAGAGGCCCCATCAACGGTCCCAGGTAAAACATCCCCATTGCCCTGCCTCTTTCTCTAACCTCCCAGAGATCCGCGACGGTACCGGCACCGACGGCTTGCACGCTTGCCGCAGCCCCGCCGGCGAGGATCCGCATGACGATAAGCATGCCAATACTCGTGGACACGGCGGAGAGAACACTCCAGATGACAAAAAGGGTGAAGGAGACAAGATAGATGGTCCGTCGACCGAGAGTCTCGGAAAAGGACGACCACCACAGAGGGAAAATGGACATGCTGAGCATGTAGAGCGCAACGGAGAGGTTGGTGATGGTTGGTGTCGTGTGAAGATCCTCGCGAATTTGAAGGAGGGCCGCTTCGTTCGAGCAAAAGTTAGCTATCGATCACGGAAGCCTGTCGAGAGAGAACATACGGAAGAGAATAGCACTGCCCAACGGAGCTGCCGCCGCTGCGATGGCGATCATGAAGGTGATGAACCATTTCGTCCTCCGCTCGTAGTGCTTGGGCTCCTCAACTTCGGCAAGGATGGTGAATCGTCCGAAAAGGCCCCTCCGAGCTGACCTCCTAACTTTGACGGGGGTGGGTAGAATCGACGATGTGACGGATCGAGGAGGTCTCGGTCGCTGTGCAGCTTCTTGTTCGTTGCCTGAGACTGTTCCGCTCGAGGGTACGGAAACCTGACGCCCAGATGCTCCAGACTCGACCTTCCCACTTGGCGGTGAGCCCATGGGTGAGCGGTGGTCCTGATTTGATGAGGGCTCCACCTTTTCTATATCTCTGTTGTCCATGATTGCCTTACTATGATGGTTGCGCAGAGCTTGAGCATATACTCAAAGTGTCTGTCTGAACACATGGGAGAGTAGAAGGACGCAAGCTGAAACACGATGCTACGCAACGGAGAAGAGCAGATTCCGCATTGAACCAGAGGAGCATACGCGATATACGATTGCCCCCGATGCGTACTACACCGTCCCGACGATGGGAGGAGAGGCATGTGCCGTACCTCTACCATTGGGACTACAGCCAATCAGAAAAATATACGCCCCTCGATATCCGATCGGGGTTTCGGGACATTGTGGGAAGTAAGAGCCATGTGGAGTAACTTAATGCAGGAAAACAATTGGGTTGTTCACTGGCTGGAGAGCAGTGTGTGCCGACTTTCCGTCATCGATTGACTTCTGAAGATCTGGGGATGCAGAAAATAGTTACCGAGGTCCATTGGTCTTGGCATTTTCAAGCTTTGCAGAACACACAATCGGTCCACTACTAAATATCAGCCAATCTCATGACAGCATCTGTAAACCCTGAATTGCTGTGACAGACGTACATAACTCCCAGGATGACCGAACCCATAGCCAACCCACCTACAGACGCGCGTGCGCGCCTCCTGGCCACTTTCGCCGCGCCTCCATCCGAGCACGGTAAACGCTGGGACAAGCTCTGGGAGGAAGGAGACTTTCTGCCATGGGACAAGGGAACGCCCAATCCGGCGCTCGTGGACCTTCTGAACGATCGGCGAGATCTCATCGGCTCGCCACTTGTAGGGGAGGGAGATGACAAAAGGAGGAAAAGAGCGCTGGTGCCCGGGTGTGGGCGCGGCTACGACGTGCTGCTGCTCGCGAGCTTCGGCTACGATGCGTACGGCTTGGAAATCAGTAGGAGCGCCGTGCAGACTTGTGAGGAGGAGAAGAGGACGAATGGGACAAAGTATGCGGTCAATGACGAGGCCGTGGGAACTGGCGAGGCGAAGTTCTTGGTGGGGGACTTCTTTGCCGATGAATGGATAAAGGAAGTCGAAGGTCCTGGACAATTCGAGTTGATATACGATTACACGGTATATTAAGGCCCCAGCCAGATTTTGAGCTGCCCCTTGTCGCTACCTGAACGCGCAGAACCAAGAAGCCATGCACTGACGATAGGTGCTGTAGTTCCTTTGTGCTCTCCCACCCTCAAGACGTCCCGCATGGTCCCTCCGGTATTCCCAGCTCTTAGCTCCGTCGCCCTCGGGTAACCTGATCTGTCTCGAGTTTCCTACCTACAAGGCTCCTTCGACGGGTGGTCCTCCTTTCGGGGTCACAGCGAAGGTGTATGTCGAACACTTGAGCCATCCGGGAGAGGATCTCGCCTATGATGCTGAAGGCAATATCAAATCGGACATCTTCAGGAGGGCTAGTGAGGGTGGTTTGGAGCGAGTTGCGCACTGGCAGCCGGACAGGACGCACGATATCGGGAAAGGCACGGACTGGGTGAGTGTGTGGCGGCACAGATAGCGGAACGCAATCTGCGCTGCCGGACCCGTGCAGCTCGGTCATATAATTCTTTGTATATGATACCCATCCTAGATTCTTCAAGGTGCCTTCCGGAGCGAATTGTAGTGTTCTCCGAGTCCGTAATTGTGCCGATAATATGCCAGCCATATTGTTCTGCCCTCGGTGCTCGTATCCGGTACAATCTTCTCCAAGCTTGACGCACTCTGTAGAACATGTATCTCAACGCGGTAGGCTTTTGCAAGAGCCAGCAGCTCTAGTTGACCACCCCATTCTGCGGTGTCCTTGATTTTGTGGGTATAGTCGTCCAAGGGTTCCTCCAGGAAAGGTATAAAGTCATCCGGATTTAGTGCAATGTAATCAGCTGCAGCGTATCTGACAATCTTGTAGTCTGCCAGTTCTTTGGAGTCTGAGGTTGTTTCGTCGTCTACTATCTTGGCTGAGCCGTGAGGCATCAGACCTACACCAATCTGCTTCAGCTGATCCGCGACGGCAGAGTACAAGCAATGTCCATCCGGTCTAATGTCTTTCTCCTTCAGACCATACCGCTCGAATTCTTTCAGCATTGCCGCTCGCTCCATTTCCCGAAGATCCGGGAGAGCTGTAGCTTCCTGTGCGGCTTCAGCAGCCAGAGCTTCCTTCTCTGCTGCTCGTTTTGCGAGGCGGGCCTTTTGTCGATTGGGCTTCTTGTTTTGCTGAGACCTGTTGACTGTATCTGTAACTGAAAGTCCTTGCACGGCGTCTTTCAAGTCGTCGCCACTGTTTCCTCTTGCAGCTCCTCCAGGAGAATGGGAGCGACATTCGGGCAAGGAACTGTTGGACGTCCCACTTGTCCAGTCTTGTTCTGAAGCACTCGGCCTTGTCTGATCTTCGCCAGACTCGTCAATTGTTCCCGGCACCGATCCGACACCATGAGCCGCAATTTCTCCCTGTTGCCTCTCAAACAACTGTCTCTCAAACTCAGCACATTCGTCGTTGACACCTTTCCGAGTCTTCTTGGTTGCCGATTTCTTCTTCTGCGTTATTCTTGCTTGCAGATCTCGTTGCTCCTTTCGATGCCGAGCCTGTAGATCTTCCATGACTCTCCCGCTTCGTACGAGTTGACCTTGCTCTATTAATAACTCGCTTTGCACGTCGAGATTAGGTATCATACGCAAAAAAAACAAAAGATGTAAAGGCACGTTTGACCGGAGCTGCTGAGGTAATATTTGTCAAACATAGGAGGAGTGGCTAGTGGAATGAACGTGTAATCATAAGTGTCTAGCTACTCTATGGAAATGTGGCCCTATAAGAAGGCCTCCAATCAGCAAAAGGAAAAACTTTTATCCATAACAAACTGTTTGCCCTAGCAAACTCCGCATGTTCCTGAAATCTCTGTAGAGCTCCAAATCACTAAGGTAATGAAATGAGGCTGAAAGTTTGACACATTCCCTCAGCTCATTTCAGCAACAATGAGATAAAAAATGAAGACACACTTTCTTTATTCATAAAGTCAAGAAAGATGTGTTATGTCTCTGACTCAATTTGAATGAATGTCTCTTGAGTTTTGAACTCAAGTGTCATATCATTAAATCACAAGACCTTTCACTGACTGATGAGACTCATAAGATTTGTAAAATAAGTGAATTTCAGTGTTAAAAATGACTTTGTAAGCTTGTCAGCAATCATATTGTTTGTTAAAATGTAATCAAGATGAATAAATCTGCAGAATTTGACTTCTCTTATGAAGTAATGATGTATGTCAATGTGCTTTGTACAGACATAAAATTCAGAGTTTTTAATCAAGATTATAGCTTCTTAATTGTTCATTTAAATTATAACTGTCTCAAATCTCTTTAGCTCTAGCTCTTTAAGTAATCTCTGCATTTACACTGCTTTCTTTATAGCTTTCATTAAGATCATATATTTCACTTTATAAAAGAATAAGATGACTATTCTTTATCTTTTTAAACTTTAGAATACTGATTCATTAATCATTTTAAATATATACTCTGATGTAAATCTTCTCAATTCAAGATCTTCTTCTCAGTCTGAATTTGAATACTTTAATAATTTAAGTTAATTACTTAATTTGTACTCAAGAACAACATCTAAAATTCTTTACACATATTAAAATACTCACTTTAAAGTCTTTCAATGTATATTGTTAAAGTTATGTGCAAACTGACTAAGAGTTAACACTGTATATGTGATGTTGAGTTGAATTTGTGTCATAATATACATAAAAGATTCTATAATCTTCTAATATTAAGTTATTAGCTCTGATTCAGCTGTTCTGATAGTCTTTATAAGATAAGTCTCAGATTTCATTGAAGTTATAACTGTCTTGACATTCTGTAGACTGAAGTCTTTAAGCATTTCTGTAAAATAGATTTTCTGTAATAAAATAAAAATTTATAAAGTTCTATTTTGTGTAACTAGCATTTCTAAGTAATGCTTACATGTCTTGCAGTCAGTCATTTTAAAATAATTGCTTAATTTAATCTTAAGATCTAGAATTTTGTTCTTATTGAGTTCACATAAAAGAATATTGTTGATGTAAACAGCAATAATTAAAGTTTTCTTTCTAAACACATTATTATCTGTGTGAATCTGTGTGTATTCAAGGTCAGCAAGAAAGTGATGTATCATCTTACATTACAGATAAGATAACTATTTTAATTCATATAAAGCTTTCTTCAATTTATATATCTTGTCTCTCTCTTTTTCATATTCAGTAAGTTAAATCACATAAACTTCTTCTTTTAAATCATTGTATAAGAAAGCTGTTTTAATGTTCATTTGTTTTAATTTATAGTTGTAAAACACAGCTATGATAAAGATAACTTTATAAGTCATTAATTTGACAATCATTGTAAAGATCTCTTTATAATTGATTTTAAATCATTATTTAAATTCTTTGACTACTCATTAAGTCTTATGTTATAAAATTGAGTCATCAGGTTCTCTTTTGTAATGATAGACTTATTTGTTCTTTAAAACTCATTAATTAAGTAATAATGTCTTTAAAGTTCATGTAAAGTTAGTCATTAACAAGTTATATTCACTATTCATTGCTTTCTTTCAGTCTTTTAACTCATAACTTGTAATTGTCTGTTTAAATGTTTAAGATTCATTCTTAAAGTCTTTTTTCTTTTTTATGATTTCAATAATTGCATTAAACACAGCTAAATAAATTATGATTGCTTTAAGCTTTAGCTTTATAGAAAGTTATCTTTCTTTCTCAGAGTGTCAAGACTCAGCTGATACTGATTTATTAATTGTAAAGAGAATATCTATTAGGGTGGCCGTCAGGTTTTTTCAAAGCTGGTTTTTCGCTTATTTCGCATGCCTTGTTAGCCATGAGCAACCATAGTGGCAGGAACTTCAAGAATTTGAACAAAACTTCAGTTGTGTGCATTGAGCTTGAAAGCGATCTGTTTTTTGCGATTTTAGGCTCATTTTGTAGAAAATTGTGAGGGCTTTCCAACGATGTAAAAATTACCAAAATTACACGAGAAACAATGAAAATTACCTAATATTACGAGTCGGGTCGAGTTTCAAAGTTGGGCCCAGTGGGTCGGGTCGGGTCCTAAAATCTGGGCCTGACCTGACCTGACGGCCACCCTAATATCTATAACATCTTTTTTCTCTTTCTTCATTTCTTTTAACTGATTTGACAATATCAATATGAAAGAGTATGATGATATGTACTTTGAAGATAATGACAATAATAAGAGTTAAGAAGAAAATAAAATAAATAACTGTACACTTTCTTGTTCTGCATTAACAGTGTGAGATTGAATGACTTTAAAAATTGAGACTGCAACTTTAACATTATAAATTGATGAATCTTTATTAAACTATACATTTCTTGCTTTAATTACTCAGTCTGTCTTCTTCTTTTCAGAAAGTTATACTTTATATTGATTTCTTTTTTCATATTCAATAAGAATTCTCTTATTGCTCTAAAATTCAAATTTAATTCTTGTCATTTAGATCTTCTTTAAAATATACATATATACTATGCATTTAAAACACTGAAGATATTTAAGATTGATGAGATCTGCTAATCTATTCTTATTAAAAGATTTAAACAGTAGCTGAATTGAGATCTTGTTGTTCTTAAAAGCTGATGTTAAAAGTTAATTAAAAAGATAACATGCTGTTTTAACAGTCTTTAATCATAAGATTTCAGAGACTTCACTATTCAGAATTATAGTTTTAGCTTTTGTTGTCAAAAATTCATTACTTTTTTCTGTCATCTCATTCTGCTCTGATTCATAAGAGACTGTTGTTTCATAAATAATTTTGAGACTTCATAATCATTTAATAATAAGTTTATCTCTGAATTTCTTTCTGTTATCAAGTTGTATCTATGCAATTTGTAAATTCATCTGAATAAAAAGCATATTAAGAAATTATTTAATTTTGTCTTTTATCTGATCTTTCATTTTCATATTACAAACATATCATCAGTGAATAAGATCATCTGTGAAGACTATATATTACAAGAATCTGTCATATACTTTTGATGTAACAAGACTAATAACATTAATGTAAATCAGTTTAGTCATCTTTGTAACTTAATTTTGCAGTTTTCTTAAGATTTTCTTCTTTTAATTTGTCCTCATGCAGACATTACACAAGTGTAATGATGTTTTTGTAAGTTCTTGTAAGTTAAGTCTCACTATTTCAGAATTTTTTGACACATTATTAAGACTTAAATTCTCTATATAATTAAGATATTAATGTCAAGTAGCTCTTGAGATCTTGTTATCTTTAATGACTGACATGATCTTATTCTTGTTCACAGATTTTCTTATCATTAAAATTTAAAGATAATATAGCTTATCTTCATGTACTATGTAATTAAGTGTACTCTTTACTTTGTTCTTTAGATATAATAATTCATTCTTAATTTTGATTGATATCTCTTTCATTTCAGTCATTTCAATTGAGAAGAGATTGAGCTTTATATTAAATATAAAATAAATATCTATCAGAATGATATTTCAAGCCTTTTCATCATTGTTCTTTAACTGTAAGTTGATTATTTCTATCTCTTAAGTATGCATCACTTCAGACACTCTTCTTATAGAAGATTTATTGTTGAACATTTTGATTAAATTAAATGTAAAGAGATCACAACACATATATTGTATTGTGCTGAAGTCAGCTATTTATGACATCTTATTAATTACAAGATTATAGTTCTCTATCATAGTCAAGATCACTGTGTCCTCATTATATTGCTTATCTTTAAAATTTAAGAATTTCTTCTTTTTAGTCTCTTGTTTCTTCTTTAGCTCTTTAGACATCTTTTTCAGATATAACTTTCAGTAATTATTTTTAAAGTAAACTATTTTCTTGCAGTGAATGCACATCTCATTCTTACTCTTACTCTTATCAGCATTTCTCTTCTTATTCTTTTTCTTCTTGTCTTTATGATTTCTCTTTTTACTCATTAGAACAAGCTTCTCATTCTTTTCTTTGAGACACTCTTCATCAATTAGTTTAACAATTAAGTCATTAAGAAATAAGATCACATTATGAGTCTTAAAGTGTTTTATCATCACTCATTGAGAATAGAAGAATTCTAGATTTAATAGAAAAGTAATGATTTTCAGAATTTCATCAATAATGAGATTAAAGATCACAATTTCTCTTAAAAGTGTCTTATACTTTAAAGCATAAGCATTGACAGAGAAGTATTGATTGAGTTGACAGATATATAGATTATTGAATAGAATGTATTTAAGATTAAATCTATAAAATAAATAGAGATATATAAAATGATTTTACATCTCTTTTACTGTTTTTATGTCATCTATGATGACAGTGATCTCTGAGCTGACAATAAGAACAATAATGATTGTAATCTTATTGTTTTGTGTGATTTAATTAGCTTAAGTGACATCAGTTAAGATCATCAATGTAGTTGTCATTGTTTTAAGTATGAATTCTTCAGTTATTACTGACTGACTTGAAACATCTGACTTTAATATGGTTTCAACATCACTCTTTATTATTAAATTCTATAATTCAGCACTCATCAGACTGTATTTGATCAACATTCTTCATAATGAGTAGTTTGTCAACTTCTTGAGTTTTGTAACTTTTAAAAATGTAAGGTCATATGATATCATAGTCATTTTGTATGATGAGAACATCTAAATTGATGATGAAGTTGTTTTCAATGTAAAGATCTAACTTTGAAATGATTGTAAGAATTGTTTTTGACTGTTTTATTTGTGAATTTATAACAATTTAATGTGAATAACTTCTCATTATACATCAAATTCACTTTATCTCTTAAGACTCTTTCTAGTGTTCATAAAATAATGATGATGACAAGATGTTTTTCTTTCACTGTTTCAAATAGAAACAAATGACTTAATGAATGAATTTCAAAGAATATCAATACACATTCAGGCTCATAATCTGTCAAATATAGAAGGAGTGACTAATGAAATGAACATGTAATCATAAGTGTCTAGCTACTCTATGAAAATGTGACCCTATAAGAAGGCCTTCAATCAACAAAAGAAAAAACTTTTATCTGTAGCAAACTGTTTGCCCTAGCAAACTCCGCATGTTCCTGAAACCTCCGTAGGGCTCTGAACCACTAAGGTAACGAAACGAGGCTGAAAGTTTGACAATATTGAAGATCGACAAGCGCTATTAACTAATGGGCATGAGCGGGCGCTAAGACGAGAATGGAAGGGAACGAATCCTCGAGGCTGATAGGGCGTTGAAGGCTTCGACGCCCGTGCAATCGTAGGGGCTCATTCCAAAGAGCTGTGAACGAAACTACCGTCATGTATGTGCCTAAGGATTGTCTGCATCCCTAAGAGATCTAGTAGGTTACGAGTCTTCAATTTGTGTCGAGCAAGAGGGATGATCTATCGGTCCCCACCAGTCCTTTTAAGCTAGAAAACTTGTCCATCACAAGTGCGCAATGTGTCGAGAAAGAGTTGAGAGTGGAAAAGACTGGACAAGAATGCTGCTACGCCGTTGAATGCTAAGATGTGCACTGAGAGGCTCACGTAGTGATATAATTGTCTGGACTCAATGGAGTGGAACGACGAAAGGGAGAAGCGTCGTAACGAAGAGTGTGTACCAAGAAGAGAATAAAGCCGCCATCCTATGAGAAGATAAAGTATTCAACATTCGAAGTGAAAAGTCCAAATATGTGACTACCCCAGGAAGAACGTAAGACTCCTCTAGTACTCGTAAGGAAAGACCCATTACAGAGTAAAATGAAGCAGACCATCAAGCCACCGAAAATATGGTGCAACCACCCAAAGTGTAACGATAAAAGTCCCCGTCCGAAGATCCAAATCGAGGTTTATATCCAGCTTTTCAAAGTCCTCGCGGTGAACGAAACATGAGCTCAAAAATGAGACAAAGTCGAAATGCCCTCGACCAGCCTGGCGAGTACGCTTTGAGCCTCGTTCAACAAACCACCCATGGGGCCCGTGATCCTCCTGCGGACGCATTCCAACAAGCCCGCTGTGCGCCACCTCAGCGGCACGTCAGCCATCAACTCCCACGACGGCTTGTCCATCGCAGACAAATATGCCCACATCTCCTGGTCCTCCGCCGAGCTCTCCGCAGTAAATTCCCACAGTCCAGTCAAAGGGTCGGCGCCCGGTTGTGTGACAAAACCAAAAGCCCAGCAAACGAGGGCGGCGATGTAGATGCTCCACTGCTGGTGTAGCGCGTAAGTGTTAGTTTCGTTGCGCATCACACCTCGCAAAAGCGCAGTGGCGTGCCAAACTGCCTGGGAAGATTTGCCAGTGTCGTCGGCCCATGCACGAACTGCAGCTTTCGTGGCGTGGAATTCGGCTTCTTCGGAGAGTTTGTGCCCAAAGATCCATGACTCGCCACTGACGGTGAGCAAGGCCGCGATGGGAGTCCTTTTGGCCATCATAAGGGCGTGATAGGTCAGTAGGCCGCGGTTGAGATTATCGCCCTTGATGTTGTGCAGACAGCCTTGGAAGATGAGGAGCTTGCTGTCAGACTTTCTCTCCGAATCCTGGTTGCTCATCAGGTGACAAAGAACGGTAGTCGACTGGAAAAGGTCCATAGGCCCTCCGGACCACAGGGCCGCGTCAACGCCCTCTGTCAGGCAGCAAGTCCGTTCTGATGCGCTGTGCAAGCGCCACTCTTCGGCCGCTCCACTTTCCCACAGCATGCTCTCACATGAAAAAGGTAGGTCGTGCTCTACAGTAATAACATGCCGACTTTGTGACCTCTGCTGAGTCAACATAACCTGCTGCGTATCAAGGATGAACGCAGCCAGAAATATTCGACGCCTGGCCTCGTGGTCTATCCACCGGTGCCACGCGGCTTGTAGTATTTGATAGTCTGTATGCTTTGGGATGTTTCTCAAAGGAAGCATTGGGTCGGTCAAGAGTTGGTCCCGATCCTGGAGGAACTATACAGTGTTAGCAGCGACCGATAACGGACCTTCCTGATATACTAACACTTGAGTATAGGAGTCTGAAACGAGAGGACATGTGAACATCGGCTCTGCGCGATCGATACTTTGAAAAGATCTCCAGAAGAATGATTGTCTGCAGGTCAGGAACACGCGAACGGCTTGTTATTGGATCACGTTGCTAGTGATGTAAGTATAAACCGAATTCCGATTCGGGTAGAGGGCGGACTCACTGTTGACAAAAGTTTTATGCAAGCTTCGTGCATGAACGTGGAGTAGCTCTTCGAATGCGGTCGGCTCGAGAACTGAGCACCGATTGCTATGATTGCGGCAGCCAGAAGCGGCGGCGGAGTGCTGGCAAGGAAAGTAGGTCGATGAATGACAGGAAATAGTGGGTGGAAGTGCTGCCAGTAGCAATCTAGGTAGTCGTTTAACTTCCCCACATCACTCTCTACCACTCCAGGCTTGTCCAGCTTGACGCCGGCTGCCGTTGGAAACAATCCTCGTAAAGCGCCCCACTCGTATGCGTCCAGGTCGGAGAGCGGTATTGGTACTGAGGAGCCTAAGAATGAATAAGCTGCCCGCGCGTTAGGCGGACGTGCGAGGTGCGGAGTACCCACTGATTGAAGGAAGCTTCCTTCGAAATGGTCAGTGCCTTGCAGTTCCTGCGGCGGTAGGCTCGTCTCGGTGTCGTACCAGGCAGGAAGGGTCGAGGTCGTATACAAGGGCGGCTGGTAGCAAGGGCCCATGTGGGGTGTGAATGACGGTGATTGTTGTCTATCCTGCCTCGGAAGGTATGACTGACCAGCAATCTGTGCGTGGGAGTTCTCGGGATTAGGTGAGTAACAGCTATCAGATGAATAGATGGCAGATTCATCCGAATTTGCCCCGTAGACCAGTTCAGGTGGAAAGCCATAAGGCCCGATGGGAGCATGATCATTAAAGGTGTCCATGGGTGGGTGTACGAAGCCACGTGGCGTGTTGTGGTCCACAATAGAATATATCGACATCGCGCTGGACTGCTGAGTAGCCGGTTCGAGCATATTGGGAGAGAGCGGTGGGACTGTAGTAGCAACGATGGTATGTGCAGGGTTTGACTCCGCCATCGACACTTGGCTCAGAGATCGTTCATGGCGATAGTGCCCAAGAGACTCCGGATCATTGTGTCTTGAGCTGTCAGCAAAGTCCGATATTGAGAGGCCTGGAAACATACTGTCTCTCCATATGCCTGGCCAGTAGATCTTGACGATGAAAGGACTTTTGGCAACCAGCAACACCACACTGATATGGTTCAGGGCTATGGTTGAGTTCGTGCCGTCTACGGTGTCGTTTATTAGTAAATCGTGCGATGGACCTGTGCGGCAATGAAACGTACCGACGATGCTCGGCTCGGGTGAAAACCTGAGTCATGTCAGCATGACACGATTACGGCGGTGAGGCAATGGAGAACCGCCATACTTTCTCACATCCAGGGAATTCGCAGGCATGAACCCTTTTACCCTTCTTCGCTTTGCTCACACGACGTGTTGTTGGCGTGTAAGTGACCGCATCAGGCTCTGAGGGACCGAATGAGCGCTGCATGGTTGGAGGAAGGTCTCGGGAGGATCCGCCGTGGGGTCCGAAAGACTCTGACCTCGAACTGGAACGTCGCCTCAAGGTATTCCTGTGAGCTGCTGATGACTGAGCACCTGGTCTGGCGGCGCGGCCGGAATGGCGTCGACGGTGTCTGGGGGAGGGTTGCTTGTCGTCGGTGGTGATGGAGTGGACGGACGGGGTGGTGCTATCTTGGCGTGCTTTTCCTCGATGTTCGGGCGAATGCCTTGGCGCGTTGGTTTGGTCGTCCATGATGATGAAGCCAACCGTTGTTATATATCATCCAACGTAGTCGACAGTGGAGCCTCTTGGGCACTTGACTCGAGATACAGCCTGACGATGAAACAGCCGGCTTTGGAACCAACAATCTGGCACCTGAAAACTTGAAACTGTCGAAGCTCTAGAAGACAAGGGATCAAGCAGAGTGTTCAGCCTCTCTGAGGGCGGGCTTATCTGAGCGGGAGACTAAATATATGTTTTGCACAGCGACGAAAATAAGAAGATGATGTGATGAGGAAAGCGCTTGGAATGCTCGGATGGCGGAGTTACAGCGTGTCCGGCTCTGTGTCAAGCCCAGATGAGCCTTTTTCGGAGGAGGAGGGGGGTTGTCAGCAAGAGATATCGACAGATCTAGTCGATCGAGAGCCCTGCCTCAATCCCCGGTAAAATGACGGATCGATTGCGCGACGCATCTGGAGATATTCTGAGCAACAGTATCACCGCACGAGTGCGGCTGTGCGTACCTTTTTCGAAGAGAGATGACGGCAGTTCATCTTTTGTTCTGCCCGTCCGTCTGTCTGCCTGCCTCTGTCGCAGCGGGAGACGGACAGGGTAGGCACGCGTGGCAGGGATTGGAAATGTGGATGTGGGTGTGAACGACAGGGGATGCATCCTCTGAGCGAGACACCCTGGAGAAAGGCTGAAGCCATGGCGTTTGAGAGTGATCATTGGATCACAGAGATAGAAAACCGTAAGGCTCCCTCAGAGGATTTGGTGGTCATGAACGTTGATCGCGCGTCTCGAAACGAGGGTGCATAAGACTTGTAAGTTAAGTTACACGTCCAGTTTTAGTTACTTACTCGTTAACCATTCCTAATCAGGATAGGCTCCGGTACCTACCGCAGCAGTCGCCGATTTAGACGAAGATGGCGCCCTTCGAGCTGCAGTACGAGGTAGGGTAGCCGTCATCCCCGAAGATAAAGAGAGGTACCTTACCAGGTACCTTAGGTGTACTTTACCTCACGCTGTCGTACCTTACTGTTCTTGTACGCTACAGGTACCTACCCTGGTACCTGAGGTACCTTACAGTACAAGTACAGTACAAACTCTCGTTAGGGCGTTCTATATTCGGGATTCGCGTAACCTTTGGAGCAACTTGTCCTAAATTCCTCGTAAGCTATTTACGGAGTAACGTTACACTCGTCCTCCTCCTCATCATCGAGATTATTAAATCGCTGCTGCGGACAGGCAGTCCAAGGCAGTCCAAAATTGGTCTGCCTGCGCAGAAAGCCTACTACTGTTAACTACCTAACGGTACCTACTGAGATACAGTACCTCAGAATACATATGGTAAAATTGTCAGATTGATGGTGTGCATGCATACCTTATATTTGGATATCGTTACTTTGATATCATGAGCCCCAGCCATCCATTATTATTAGAATGAGAAGGATAACAGTACTCCGTACTATGATGAGAGCTGTAAAGTTGGTAAAATATTGGCGAGGAGTGAGCATGACAATCCTGCCTCCCATGGATCGCTTGCAGATCGGTCCGTCTCTCCAATTCTCCTCTGATCGACTCCTGCCTTGTACCACACTGCAAGATATCGGTTTCGACAAAAGAAGGTTGACTGCGGATGGGAAAAAGACAGGAGTTACAGGAAAGCTTAGTCGGGGGAAGGTCAGCACTCTCCTGGCCCTTTGTATTCCATGACGTCCACGAGGTGGCGGAAGGAGTGCACGACATGGTAGCGAGTAGCAGCAGAGCGGCAGCCATGTGCTTCGCTCGGATCACCGATTTCCGTCCTGCTTCCTGCGAGCCCACCCGTTGCCAATGTCAGGGGCATCGCAGATGCAAAGAATGCTCACTTCGCTTTGCCCCTGTATGATCATGGTACCAGGGACAAAGTTCAATGCAGTGGCCGGAATTCCACGTTTCGTGGTTTCATCGACAAAGCCACCAACAGCCATGTGCGTACTGCATGTGTAGCTGCTGGTGCTGGGCGTTCTGTGCCATGTACAACGGTGCTCGGGGCTTTTCATCCCTCCGTGTACAAGCGTATGCGTGTTTGTGACCCTGCCCTGTACAGGGTGCAGTACCAGGGTATGGACGCTACAGTATCTGTACCACCGAGGACAAAGTCCTAGAGGCTGATATCAGGTGGACAAAGTCAGTACGGTATAAGTACGGTATGAGTACTGGCGAATGGGTAGCCAGGATCCAGCTGTCTCTCTTCAGCTAGAGAAGGTATCAAGGATTGAAGACTGTGAGAGGATCAGCTCGGCTCGAACGACAATGATATCCATGCATTCATGGTGCATTGTTTCACGGAACGGAAGGGAATGCAGCCGACACGTGTTTTTCTGAGCCCTACAGTTGACCCTAGCTCTTTTCTCCCCGCCCTTTATGCAGACTCGATACCCACTTCGGAAATTGTACATACTGTAGGTACCTTAGGTATACGTATGTACTTTACCTTCCACGAGGCAGTTTGACCCATTCAGTACCACGAGGAAACTCTGCAGCTACCAGGTATATCGCATCTGCAAGGATTCGAATCCTCCTCATTCCTCTTTGCCAAACTTTTTCGCTAGTACGGAGGTACTGGTCAATCATCAACCTTTTAGGGGAGATGAAAGGCCCGCGACGTGCGATTCGAGCAGAAATTTGGAGATGGTGAGAAGATCATCCAATCAACGACCATGTCCCGCAGCTCGATTTTTCAGCTCTGTCCGCTCTGCAATAACACCGTCAGTAGGTACCTTAGTAGGGTGACACGAGTTTACTTCTGCATGTTACTTTGGACTTGCGACTGGACAGTGTCTGTGGTAGCCTTACAGGTATGGTTTGGTATCGTAAGCTGTCATGTCGTACACCTGTCCATGTACGGAGATGAGTTACTGCGTAAGACGTCGAGTGGATTTAAGTGGAGTTAAGAAACTTAGGAGGTCAAAGCTTTGTCCAGCTTCAAGGTTGGCACCCATTTTGGTTAGTAAGCATCACCGCCCTTGTTCAGGCGCTGATCACCCTCAACTCCACTAACTTACCTAAGGTACCTAACTTAACTCAGATAACTCACTCAGTGCTCAAACACATTGCTGTGCTTTATCTCTTGAGCGAATCATCCTCAATCTGACCCAGAGCGCCCCAAGTGCAGTGCTGATACTGATGTAATTCGCACCTGCTTGGACTAACGGATCAAACTAAAGCCTCTCCGAACCTGATACGTTTGAGCATTGGCACAATGGATCCTGCGCACCTCACTCCTGAAGCGAACAATGACTCGGGCCTTGATCGTCCGGTCGTGGTCCTCACAGACGAGGTTATAGCCGCCATGCAAGAGGAAGAGCGGTTGAATCCGCCATCTAGAGATCCGAAGAATGTTATTAGTCTCCTCGGAGATTATTCAGTTTATGGGTATCCTGACCACGAGACACCACTGTGTAGTGGAATTAGAGATATCTTAAAAGTCACCAACATCCTGGAGGAATTCAATATTCCATGTTGTATGGTCGCAGAACCTGCCTTAAACTACTACGGTGCTGACCGGATTATATTCGTTAGTAGAATTAGGAACTCCTCGAGGGCATTTCTCTTCTAACCCTTCCAATGGATGCAGGATTGGGATATATGTGTGCCTACCGAGCAGCTAGACGAGGCAGCCGACCTTTTCCGCAAGCGACCGGAGAGCTTTGAACCCTTCGGACCAAGCACGCTCAAGCGATATGAAAGACTGGGACACCTATATCCTCGATTTAAATTTGTCGGACTCCGTTTGTTCTTTACAATCACTTCATCACAAGCTTGCCATATACTATGTAAACCTGAGAACATAGAGTACAGTCAGATGGCTATACCGTACCCCAAGCTACCTGTATACGCGCAAAGCCTACCAGACACTGGAAATTACTTAGATCTTAAGGACCTCGTCGACGGGATGAATCTCACCCTCGAATGGGGGGAGGAGAAGCTGGATTTGGAAGGCACGATTGATGCGGACTGGGGCCGGTGGAGAGCGGAAACATTGAAAGGCGGTAAGGCGGAAGAGGAGGAAATACCCAAGTGGTGTATGAACCCGCAGAAGAGGCGTGATATGTGGACGAAAAAGACCAGCGACGATGCCAAGAAAAGGCGTCGAGGCTTCAAGTACCACCCTGATTACGAAACCAGGTTCTGGAGACGGGGCCAAAAGGATCCTCGACTACGTCAACGAGAGCGTTGCTAAGGCTGAATATTAATCTCTCTGGCTTTCGCATGACTTTCTGGAGACCTTCGGTCGCTTGACTACTCGAATGGTGCATGTAGTGGTAGTGTGCCAATCACCGGTCAACATATCAAAATCGCAAATGAGTAGAAGGACCAGAAAACTGTTCTCTTGATACCAGCTCAGCCGCAACGACCGTCGCACTTCTGTCCCGGAACATAACCGCAGACCCTCTCGCCCAAGCAAACGCCGCCCCCTGCGCACTAACGTCCGAGAAGCTTGCGATAGGAAGCCTGCCGCCGATCATCCACGCCCTCCACGCCCTCCACGTTCAAGAAAAACTCAACATCATCCGCGTCGAGCTGGTTACAGATGGCCGACACCTCGGAGCCGTAATTCTCGAGCAAGTGACTGATGTCCTGAAAATCTCTCTGCGCCGCGCGAATCGTACAGGCGCGGAGCTTGGATTTCATCATGGAGAGCACGTCGAGGGCGAGGTAAGTCTTGATCTGGCCGCATACCTGGACGTCAAGGCTGTCCTGGTGCCCCTCCAGTCGTACGGGTGTTCCGAGGGTGTCTTTACGCCGTGTCAGTGTATCTGTACCTTTCTCGGCGTCCGAGCTCCCAGTCAAGCGCCTCACCGGGTATAGCTAGCTCGACTTTAACCTCTCTGTCCTCCCGGCACGTGGCATCGCCGAAGCTAGGGCCCGTCTTGACGAAGATCCGGGTCGCGCCTTCGACGAGCCTCGTGTCCGGGATGAGCAGGCTGTAACACTGCGTCAACATAATGCCCACTCTAGAGTCTTCGACAATCCCTTCGTCCCCTTACCGTGGCTGCGGTTCTATAATCTCCCAGATCCTTCTCTGGGTGGCATCGGTCGCGACGACGACGTCACGGCTTCCACCTTGCGCTCCGCGGCAGATCATGGCGAAGCCTCCCATCACGGCCCAGTTGACGCCGTTGGCACGACAGAGCCGTTGGATGTAGTCTGCCGCGGCGAAGAGATTCTCCCGGGGTGGACCCAGGGGGTCTCTTGAGAGTTCTTCGTCTGAGTCGTAGTCGACTAGGCGGTACCGGGCGGCCGCCATGATGACTGTGGGAGTTCAGCGGGCGTAAGACGAAATACCGCTGAGCGGGCAACTATACCTGGATCTTAGAGGGAGGTTCCCTTTATACTGCTCAGGGCATGCTTAGGGCTTGTACGAAGGCTAGTCACAGGATTCTGGGGCACTATAGGAGTAGCATAATATATTCGCGGGGCGCTCCAGGGTTTCGCAACTACCTTAGGTATCTAAGGTAGGTAGCCTTCGTACTCAGGGCTACCTACTCACCCCTCGTCTCAGGTTAAAGCAGCGTTTACTCACGCCGAAAAGACGGAACGGGACCTACTTGTACAGAAGGTTAGGGTGCAAGACAATCTTGTCCGTCTATAAGGGCATGGTAAGTTACAATACCTTACCTTACCTACAGTAACTGCGGAAGTCCCATCCGGGGCTTTCCAAGGCATGAAAGAGCGCGAGTACTTGTAGATCAGCAGCAGTTCCTGATCGATCGCCGAGAGTCTCGGTGCCTCGTCTTGTTGCCTTGCCGTTATCGTGCTGGGTTTTGGTACGATGAAGATTACCCTTACATCTGTACTGTACGAGGGTATGGGCAAATTAAAAAGGCAAACTCGCATATCTGCCTGCGGCATATTGCGTAAAAATGATAGCCATCCTCATGAGACAGCCTTCTCTTTGCCCAAAGCGACAACAATGGCCGAAGATCAAACCAGCATCTCCCTGGTCGCTGGGACCAGCTCCGTGAGATCCCTGATCACACGTGCTCATGTATGTGAGAAGCCGTCCTGTACCTCCGTACAATACTACCTACAATACAACAAAGTACCGCACAAGTACAAGTAAAGTACCTTACAACAACGACCCAGACCTCGCGAACGTCGAGTGCTGCGATATCCGTTACCAAGGTACTGTTTCAAGGCCCCTGACAATCACCTGCACTTTCCTCTCAGTGAATATCAATGACGATGCTGTACAGCACAAGGCGTAACTTAGCATTTTCCCCACTTGTCTCCGAGTCCGTTGACGTTGGAGATGTTGATCGGCAGGCAGTTCAACGGCATCGGCCAATGGCGGGATATTTCTAAGCGCCCGTTCTTCTTAGCCTCTCAGCCGCAGCTGAGCCGGATCGCGAACTACTCCCTAAAAACTTAAGGTAGGTACCTTAAGGCTGTGTCCTGCCTCATCCGTCACTCGTAAAGCAAGGTACAGTCCGTTGCTGGAGATCTTCAAATAGCAGTAAGGTATGTTAGCTCAGGTAGCTAAGGGAAACTAAATCGATGGAGGCTTGGGTGCTGTGTTTCATGAACCGCTGTGCCCTTTTAGAAGTCGGATAGCTTCCTGGATCGAAGCTCTTATATTCTAGTACACGAGTCAGGGGAAAACCATCAAGTAAGCTGCGGTCAATTTATCATGCATGTCTCGAGCAAAGTTTACCTGACATGTATACCTTACTGTACGGAGTAAGGTAGAGGCATACTCTCACAAATGAGCCGTTGCATGTACCTCAATTACTGCATTGGTATCGGAGCTGAAGGACGTCTTTGTCGCAGATTGGTAAACTTATTACTACTGTTGGCTGGATCGAACAATGCAGATGCCGATGCCGATTCCCATCACATGCGAGAAGGCTTCCGTCCGATAGATCTGCCTCTCGGTGGAAACGGAAATGGACATGGCAGAGGAGGATACCTGCAGCAGCTGTGTTCCCGACGGTTACACGGGTCTGTTGGTTGCCTTGTAAGGCGATGTTCAAAGCGTGACACCGTTTTGATATGCATAAAAGTCTAAGTCTCTGCAGCGTCGTCAGCAGCAGCTTGGTGTGACCATCAAAGCGTCCATGGATGACGAGGATGAACGTGCCGGTTGTCCACGTGGGCAATTAGATGCCAGCCCGGTTCCTGCAGAAGACTCCTCTGTTACCCATTTTTGTAGTGACTCCAAAATTGCAATCAAAGGACACGTTTCCCTTGTGGGTCTGCGCTGTAAATGAAGGTGATTACCTCATTGATGCTGGGAACAGACCGCTAGCATATCATTACCTCATGCTTCGATATGTTTGGGACTCGTGGATAAGGGGGCAAAAATGAGAATTCGATCCCGCTTCCTTCTCTACAGAACCAGCTAACATGGGGAGATTCTAAATAAACAGTATGGGGTTCAACTACGAGCCAACATCAAATACTCATACGTCTTGAAATGCCTCATCACATACCCAGCTTTGCTATGTCAACCGCCGAACTGCTAGCTTCTTTGCGAAGCACAGACGATATCGTGTTTGTCGAACTCCTCCGATAGGAAATTAGGAACTCATTGTGCTGTAGGTTTCGGTGTGCTACAGAAGAGACGATGGAGTGTTCCATGAGGGTGCATGGCACTGGCAACAATCGTGGAGTCCAGCTCGCGGAAAAGAACGAGATGTTAGGTTCGATGGACTCGGGCGTGTTGTACTAAACTTCGCCGCCGAACTGCCGACGATGAAGTTTAGTACAAGAATTTGGTTACTCGACAGGTATTATCCACGACCAAGTTTGAATCCGGAAGCGGAGAGATTCGGCCTTGATCCATGTCACTGTGCTCATAGGCCTGAAGCCGTCGGGGTTTACTTTGGGGCCAGGGCTTGTTGCCTCCACATGAGCTTCCAGGTAAGCGAATAGGAACCGTCGCGGCGCCAACGACTGAGCCTTCTCAGAGTTGGCAAGTGAGAGCAAGAAGTTGTGCTTTGTGACCCTTTACTGGTCGTCTCGACGAAGGAACCATGGTTAAGTCGTCCTTTACCCACATGGAATAGAGACACTGGCTTTGAGTGTCTAGGTCTTGATACCCCCACCAGGCAAGGGGCACGAGCCATCCATCTTGAAGCATACTTGACTGTCGTTCAGGCTGGCTGACAATAGTTGAAGGTATACCCAGGGGTACGATAGCCCAACATCGACGGGATGCTTGCAGATCGTACATGATCGACCTCGTGCACATCACCAAATCGATGCGGACAACCGCTGAGGATCTTCGTTGTTCAACACCATAGCCTCCAGATGGCACAGAGACCTTGTCCTACGGTTTTTCATCTTCAGTCGCTATCTTCATGCGAAGGAGAGCTCTACAACAACTCCTGCCAGGACCATGCTACGGCGCAACGAAGCCACAGTCATCATTCAGAGCTTTGACATACCAATCTCCCCCTGCAACAGAACAGGGTATGTAAGGGTATCGGTCATGAGTCCATAATCTTACTTCCGAGCTTGTCTCCATGGCCTCCCAGAACCGCTCCAAAAAGCCTTGTGGAATATTCGAGTATGGAGTACTCTAAGTCTAATCTAAGGTATCTGTTCTTCGTAAGTGTGCCACGCCCTAGATTGACTTGAGTTCACGGCGGGAACGGCGCCTTCCCGTAGCTTGATCACAATGGGTGCTTGCCGTAACTTACTTGTAACTTTGCTTTACACATAGTTTAGGTAAGCTTAGCCGCGTGCTCTTTAGCCAAAATCTATAAATAAGGTAGCGGCTGAGTGCCTCGTGCATTGAGCGAAGGATCAAGTTAACGAATTATTGTCGTCGTTCTCCCAATCAAAGCCACGTACCTTGTAAGGTTCCAATGGGTAGCGATCTAAGGTACCTTACCTAGGGCATTCCTTTGGCTTTTCTTTGGCTTTTCTTTGGCTTTGTACAATGTTTCTTCCAGGGGTTCCTACTTCTTGCCCCTCGCTCCGAAAGCTGCTCACGCACCCGATCGTCTGTGATTGGGGCACAAGCCTGGGGAAGGTGGAGGGGATGTGCGAGGGATGTTCTCGTTTCGCATCTCGTCCCACATGTACTTCGTAGTGTACGAAGTACGACGGGAAGGACGATGGAAAGGAAAGTTATAAGTCATCTGGCTGCCGGGACCATGGCAGCCAGCCAGCTTCTGTCGTTTTCGTTGAAGAAAAATGTTCCATCTATCGTCTCTCGTTCTTGCATCATCTCTTTTTCTGAACTCTGCATTTTGTACTCCATTGAGGACATATTATGCGAATACCACGACCTCATGTTCTACCGCCAGTTCGAGCCGGGCAGCTTCCGACTCATCTTGCGGCGGCTGCCGGATTGTCGCCGATGGCGCACATCTGTTGTACTGGAATTCAATCATCAGCAGCATGGTAGAGGAGGATACTCTCCATGGGACGCATGACACCTCTACCTTTGCTTCAATCTCACACGCCGTCACTGTCACCGATTCTCTGCCCGTTGCGGAGGCCACCAGGACGCTTATCTACCCATACGTCGACCCAGAATATGCCCACCCCAACGCTACACATATCTTCCCAACCGAAACGGTATCGGGCTTTGAAGCGTATGTGGCTTCGAAGAGTGTCAACTTAATCGTGGGCTGACTCTCCTCTAGAGTATATCCCACTCCATATGTATTCTTTGGTGAATACGAGATCGAGAGAGAGCAGCTCGTGACGGCCAACGGCAAAGCAGAATGTTCGACGGTGACGGTCACTTCGCAGCTTTCCAAGGTGTACGGCTTTGCCTATTCGGGTGCTGCCAGCCTTGACTGGGCGGGAGCTGGCGATAGAAGTGGTCCGATCCCTCTCGCGTTTGCCCAAGCCGCCGGCATCCAGTCATGTTCGCCAGGGATCTACCGGGGCGCCCCGACTGTAGAAGTTCCTGTCGGAACATTCACATTCCATGATGCCTCCAGCCCAGTGCAGGCGGTGCAGAGCGTGGCGGACCTCGGACCGGTCGCTATCACATCTGGCGCTGTGTCCCACGCAGCGCCCTCGGCATCCCCAGCCCAGAATCAAGCCGGTACGCCTGCAGCGCGGACCTCATCTGCAACAGCGAAGACTGTCCCCGTAGCAGCGGTTGGACCGTCAAGTAGCGCCGTGCCGCCTCCGCCTCCACCTCCGGTCGTACCTTCAGCATCGGCGGCCTCGCATGCAGCACCGGCTGGACAGTCAAATGGTGGTGTGCCGCCTCCAGCTCAGGCCCCACCTTCAGCAGCGGCGCCCGCACCAGCATCCGCTGGACAGTCCAGTAGCGCAATGCAGCCGCCACCTCAAGGCTCGGCTGTTGCCGCCCCTATATCAAACCCGACACCTGTAATAGTGCCGGTGGACTCTACTGTTACAAGTGTTGGAGCTGCCCCGGCCAGCGGCGCTGCTGTTGTGGCAGCCAGTGTGCACACCGAGAACTCTGCCGGGAGCTCTGCAGCAAATAACGTTCCTTCAAACGCCCAACAGTCGCAATCCGGGCAACAAGTAGGAGGGATATCTCAACAAGGCTCTGTACCTGTCCAAACCAGTGGCAGTCCTGCAGCACCTCTCGTCAAATCACAGGGGCAATCCGCCGAAGCACCGTCTGGAAGTTCACAAGGTGGCGCGAAGATCATTGACAACAAAACACCGCTGGCCGTCAGTCCGAGCACGGGTGTTACTATCTTCACCACGACCAGTGGATCATCGACCATTGTCGTGACTCAAACTCTTATACAAAGCAGCCCTGGAGCCTCATTGCCAGCCTCTCCCGACGAAGGGGCCGGCTCTCAGGTCAGTAAACTGACAACATTCACAACAACAAGCGGCTCCTCAACATTCGTAACGACACAAACACTCGTTCAAAGCGGTCCTCAAGCTACAGCAGCGGTCACTGTCGGCCAACCCGCTGTGCCCCTAATAACCGAAATAAACACAATAACTTCCTCGCTTGGATCTTCTACGTTTTTGGTCACAGAGACTATCGTCAAGGCTGGTTCTATGACCGCTCCTTCAAATGCCCCTGGTGGACCCTCCAAGCCCTTCGCCACCGAACTCACAACGTTTACCAGAATAAGCGGCTCTTCGACATTCGTGGTGACCGCAACTCTACTTCAAAACGGGCCGCCTGCCACCATCTCTGGACTCAGTGGGCCGGGAGTGACTGAGCTGCGGACAATCATGACGACGAGCGGGTCCTCTACCTTTGTGGTAACAGAGGCTATTATCGCCAGCGCCGTTGGAGCTACCCCTGTGACCACCATAAGTGGACTGTCGGCCTCTAGAATCACCGAAGTGATATCCTTCACAACGACCAGCGGCTCGTCGATTTCTGTTGTGACAGAAACCGTGGTTGTCGATGGTAGCGGAGGAATCGGAGGCGCCATCTTGAGCGGCTTAGGTCTAGGACCCTCGGCATCTCCAACATCAGCAGTGACTGGCACGAAACCAGCTCAATTCCAGGGCGATGCCGCCAAGTTAGATGGAAGGCATCTGGTTTGGCTCGCAGGTGGCGCGGCTGTTGGCAGCGTAATAGGTTTATGCCTTATGTGAATATGGAGAAGGATGGTACAGATTACTACCTGATGTATATAGACAGACACGCTAGGGTAATGCCTCATGGTAGTAATAGCAGCTAAAAGTCAATATCTTGTCACGATCAATAAGTCAGTGGCTCATGTGGTCGGATGCCCTGAGATCCTTCCAAGGCTGACTAATCAAAGATCCAATGGTGACCACAAACAAGTTGTTGTAGTTGCGTCGCGACCTAGCTTCGTTACTGCCAGAAGCTTATGGATCAAGACACTTCAGAGAACTGCTGGACGTCCATCACCGGACAGCCATTGCAATTAGATCTCCACGACGGCTTCTTAGGTCTGCCCACTCGTCCCCAAACTCAGCCACGAGACTTACGAACCTGGCGTGAAGGGCAATGCAGTTCGGTATCCACCTACAAGAAGCTCAACCAGCTCGGCGAAGGAAGTAAGGCATCTCGGCAACCTCGTATCCTCCCAAAAGCCAACCACTGACACCTGACCCCGTCCAAGCATACGGCATCGTCCACCGAGCGCGCCACACCCCAACCTCCCGCATCGTCGCCCTCAAACAACTCCGCACCCCGCCCGACGAGCGCCACAACGGCGTTCCCCTCACCGCGCTGCGCGAGATCTCCATCCTGCGCACGCTGCACCACCCCAACGTCGTGCACGTGCTCGAGGTCGTGGTCGGCGACGACGCGGAGATGGATGAGATCTATATGGCTATGGAGTACGTCGAGCAGGTTGGTGAAACCCCCATTTGCCGGAGGGCAGAAGCTTCAGAGGGGACTTGGGCGCAATTGGCTGGCTGATTGTTTCTCTCTGCCGCGAGGTGGGGGGAAATGTAGCCGGTTGTTTGGCGATTATAGGATTTGGCGAAGCTTCTTGATGAGATTGGGGTGAGGTTTAGTCTTAGTCAAGGTATGATGTGCCAGCGCTACGTATGGAGAGTGGGTGGGTGGGTGAGGGGCTGATGGGGGGTTTTGCGCGGGGTAGTCAAGTGTCTGTTTCGGCAGCTTCTTGAGGGGTTGGAGTATCTTCATCGGAATGATATTGTTCATCGGTATGTGCGCGTCATCTCGGGAACTAGCTGTCGTACTGACTGGGCTGATTAGAGATGTCAAATTGCAAAATATACTTCTCACCGCTAGAGGCGTCTTGAAGCTCGGTAGGCGTGCTACGGCTCCTATCACAGCGTTGTGCGTCCGTTGCAACTGACCATGCTCAGCGGACTTTGGCATGGCCCGGGAGTACGTCCCCCGTCCGTTGACACCAGGCGTCGTCACGATCTGGTATCGAGCCCCCGAACTACTGCTCGGAGCGAAGAACTACACCCCGTCCGTAGATCTCTGGTCCGCCGGTCTCGTTCTCGCCGAGCTCCTCCTGTCCGATCCTTGTCTGCCTGGGGAAACGGTTATCCAACAACTCTCGCTCATCGTCAAGCTTCTCGGCACGCCCACTCCCGATGACATGGCAGCTCTATCGGCCATGGGTTGCCCAGACCTCGTTAAGTGGCGGAGGGAGTCTTTACCACAGGGACGCGTCACCAATCTCGAGCGGGGGTTCCTACCGACTACCACCAGGGAGACCGTCAACTACCTGGCCGGACTGCTGACGTGGGATCCGGGTGTCCGGTGGACGCCGACTGAGGCTCTGGGGAAGGGCAGGAGCAGGTTTGCGGCTCAGGCAGAAAAGTGGTGGAAGGAGTCACCGAGGGAGGCCGACCGCGAGTTGCTACCTACTTATCCCGAAGTGCGAAACAGCAACGCCGTGTCGGAGGTGGCGCATCGTGGGAAGGGCGTCAACCGGACGGCTGGTGTGCCTGCGAGTGCGGCGCGACAGGCGGTGGCCGAAGGTGACTCGGAGGGGTCGCGGGGCTATGTTTTCGACTTTGATGATGATGATGATGATTCTGCGAGAAGGGGGGCGAAGAGACGCAGAGCTCTGTGATGGTGGATGCCTTCGGACCTCGTCGTTGCGTTCTCGGTGTGGTAGTACGGTGCGTCGCGGTTGGCGTTCTCGCAAGGCAATCGTACACATACAATGGCATCATACGCATATGCCGGTAGCCTTTGAGCATCTCCTTTGAGGAACGCCTGCATGGTTAGTGTCGGTGCAAGCTCCAGATGCGTACAGTACTGTCAGTGATACTAAGTTATGTGAATTACAGCATTGATAACATGACAGGCTCAAGATAGTAAGTATCAACTATACAGTTAGCTTTCTGGATTGTGATTCTATTACTGCCATATCACCGAAGGGTAAAAGACCTCACTGGTCCATGCATGTGCATAAAGGACTTCGGTGGTCAACGCTGCCCCAAGAAGACTTCAGTAATCATTGTGTTTACAGTATAGTACCTAGCTAATATTACATTCCTCGCTGACCTCACTGCCTCACTGTCCTTGCTGTCCTTGCTGTCCTTGCTGTCCTCATCACTGCCCTTGTTGCTGCCCTTATTGCTATTCCTACTGTTATTGTCTCACTGGTGAAAGCTCTGACTGATGATGACAAGAGATATAGGACGCTCAGCAAGGGCAGAAATGATGATTTGGAATGACAGAAAGATGTACGGAGAACAGTAAAGGGCCCGGAAAATTATTCCTCTGAGTCTGTATTTGGTGGCGTCTTCTATGCAGCCGCATGGACCGGCGAAGTCTTTTACCCATTACAGGGCCTCTAAGGTACAGTATTTACCCAAGTTACCCAGGTGAGTATTTTTGGCACCAATGCAAGCTTTTGCTGGCTGCTGAAATCCTTCAGTCCATTCTGTTTTTAGCACAAGGCTGAGAGAAGCCGCGCCGAGCCTCAGGTCAGAGATGGAAAGCTCCATACATGGCTGCCTAACTTGATCGTTTGCTTTAAAGCATATGCGAGTCCTTTGTCGGATACAGATGGGCACCGCTTTTGTTTGAAGTTTGGGTGGAAATTGCTTGCCCGAGTAGGGTACCGTCAATCCCACGCCAAGTATGATGACCAAGGACGATTCAGCCAAGGTGGCCAGCGAGGAGATACTACTAGCAGACCACTATGAGGACGGGAAGCCATCAAATGAGGACAACAACCTAGCTGGCCTCGGAAAGCCCGCCTCGGGCCACCTGTACTCCTGGCAAGATTACGTCGTGGTGACAGGTTGTCTGACAGCCTTTATTGTCGCACTCCTAGTGGGTATTCGTGCCTCGTTATGCTATCTACTGGGGTCAAACAACACAATTCATCTGGGTCGGGTTATGCCTCACGGCGATGGCCTGGTGCGCGCAATTACCCGTTCGGCGGCTGTTCCTCGTTTCTTCCATCAACTCGCGAGCATCGACGCTGCAGTCGCTCGACGCGATCCTGCGCTCCGATCCGACCGTGAGACTGGCAGATTGGCGGATCCGCTTGCTGCTTGCCCTTATGTTAGGGCTGGGACCGGCGCTCAGCGTGGCTTACAAGGCTTTGGGAGGGGGGCAGAGCCACTCTGTTCGGCATGATGCGACCGCTCAGCTCGGTCTCACTGGTCCTCCGGGCACTCAGAACCTGGGGTTTGGCCTCTCGCAGTTCGTCAATGCCACGTTACCGTGGTACAAAGATCCTGGATCTCCTGATCGTGTCTATGGCTTCAACATGCATGTTGCGACTGAAAACGTCACGGCCATGCTTGACGGCCCGATGCCGAGCTATATCAGTGGCATTCAAGCTTCGCTGAGGACTGAACAGTCGAAAATGGTCACAGCCAATGTTACGGCCCTGGTCTGTCAGCAAAATGATCGGCTCAGCAAGAGCACTGACTATTATGTCAAGCTATACAACGGCCAAGGGGCGCAAAACGGAACTCGTATAGTGCTAGGAGTCGCATGGGTTAACGACAACAAGCTTCACGTAGCAATGCTGTTCCCAAATCAAACAGACAATCGAGACATCGTCGTCGGCAACTACAATCAATCTGCCAACGAGAGCTTTGGCGACCACCTGCGGCAGTATACGTTATCAAGACAGAAATACACCGGAACCTGGCACATTTCCAAGACTTCTGTCCAGCTCACAAGAGCGGTGCCGCAGCATCAGCCGGTCGACGATCGCGGCCTGTTGTCCGACAACTTCCGCTCCTGTGCCGATCTCTACGCGGTGACACTCGCCGAGTACGACTGGCGGTACAGCGATTCGGGCGATTCACCCTCTGCAGCTATGAACGACGTATCCAAATATAGGGACAATATCAAGAGCGACTCCACTTTCCTAGCGGCCATGGTGTGGTCTCGTCTCGTCGCGGTCGACGGACCCGAAGTCTGGGCTCCTGACACCACTTATGGAGTGTACGGCAGCGGTCCATTAGCCCCACGCGGCAGGCCCGAGCTTCGTTACGACGAGCGTGTTGTGGAGGAAACGGTTGCCACCACCATCAAACCCCGCTGGGGGATTGCGTTCGTCCTTGCGCTCAATCCGGTGATGCTCTTCGCCTCTCTGCTCTGTCGGGTCCTTGCGTGGCCTTATTCGCCTATAGGAGAAGGGTTCGGCACCATCTCCCTTTTGGCGAGCGTGGAACAACGCAGCCTCGCACTGTTGCGTGGCGCTGGGTTCTCCGGAACCTTGCGGCGACGTGTCTTTGTCGGTTTCTTGGTCGGCAGTGGGAGTGATGGTGTTGATGCGCCGGAGAGGGAAGAGGTTGTTACGTTACTCGATACCGAAGAGCTGGCGAGTCAGGCGCTGAGCAAGGGGACTCTTTATAGCTAGCATTGCCAGGGGCAGATTTGTTGATTGTATAAATGGTGTGGCTCAATGGATGATCCATCAAGGTTCTTAAGACAGAGCAGGCCATGAGCTCAGAGCCCATGACACCAATTGTCCTAGACAGCTTCTCTGTGCACCGCCTTCAATTAATATAAAGACAACATCTCCATCAAGTCAATCATTAAATCACCTTCCATCATTTGTCGTGATGTCTGGAATTGAGAGACAACGAAGCTCTAACTACACACGCGTATCAGTACAGTGCTCTTGAAATCAAGCAGCAGCATGAAGTGTGTGCAAGCGAGTCCAATCCCAGGCGAGGGCTAACGTCACGACACCTTGAGGGCTCAGCACCCGCATCTGACATCCAACCAATGAGCGTTAAGTTATCAGAGCACGGGGTCCTCACGATAGCTGTCCAACTCTACCTTACATTACACAACGTTATCATCTTCAGATCACTTCTTGTAATTGAAGGCCTTCTTATAGGGCCACATTTCCATAGAGTAGCTAGACACTTATGATTACATGTTCATTCCACTAGCCACTCCTCCTATGTTTGACAAATCAGCATCAGGTATAGCCCTTCGCTAAGCACGGCACCAGCGTGGACTTTACCAGCTAGGGTATCGTCTACGCTACGCAGCCTACGCAGCCTACGCTACCCCACATAACGGTGCGATCGATCTCATCATTGCGTATACACTCTTGACCACCTTACCGACTTATCTTCGCTCTTACCCCGCGATCAAGTACTGAGGGAATCCAGGTGCTGCAGAAGCCTCGCGGATGAGGAGTGTACGCAGGTCACCATGACGAGGCGCGTTGTATACAGTGCTGCCCTCGTGGCCTTTCTCGCCGGTCAGTTTCAGCGTAGTCGTCGGTGAGTGAAGGGCACGAAAGGCTGACTGTCATGTAGCGACCGCGATGACAATCATAAGCATAGTGATACCCAGATGGATCAGTTGGGATAGCGAGACGGTACGTTGCATGTCATCCACGAGGCACCACCTCACACAAGAGCTATGGCTTCTCTTCGACGCTGGGTTCCTGGGGCTACATGAAGGCTCAACAATCTTACTGCTCATGTCTCCACCCCGCGTGCTATTTAGAGCCTGCGAGCTGGCAGCAGCGGCTCAGTTATGCCCTTTTGGTCGCGTAGACTAACCAACTTCTCCCACCAGGTTGCCGGCGAACCCATCCACTACACCTACGGCCTACACAAGCGCTGCTCGTCCCTCAGCCACACCTGTGAACCCTTCCCCCAATACGAAGACTGCCAAGGCGACAACCGGTCTTTCTGCTCCATGTGGCGCACGGTCGGCTTCCTGATGTCCTTTGCCGTCGTCATCGAGGGCATGACCCTGATCGCATACCTCGTCATCCTGGTCGGCGGGAAGCAGAAGAGGGAGTCCGGCTGGAAGATCCTGAGTACCCTTCTTCTGCTGGCAGGGCTGGTGCAATGTGCCGGCATGGCGCTGATAGTGAGTTTCGAGCCCCTGGACTTCCGGGCACATGTCGACTGCCGTGCAGCGTCGGGAGTGCTGATATTGGGGGGTTGGCTTAGGCATATCTGTACGACCATGATGATCGGTTCTTTCCGCCGTGGCAACTTGATACGTCCTGGACGTTGTGCACTGGTAGCTGGTGCATCCTGGTGCTCTCCGCTGCTGGGATAGCTGTGGCGGCGTTTGTGCTGCCTGAGGAGGGAGGTTATGAACTGATCCCGGGGGATCGTCCCACATTTCCGATCGACGATGATTGACGGGTGTATGACTTTTTGAGTTTGATTTTCTGTAACGGTAATGGTTGAACCCGGAACCACAGTTTTTTGTCTCTGGATGAGGGGGGGTTTTGCTCTATGGAAATATTGTTTTTTGGTGGTCCGCCGTTGTGCAATGGTGATATTTCTTGCAGCATTGTGCGTATCTTCAGCAGCAGATTTTCAGTTCTTGAGTCGTTACTGTTGGACGCGGTGTGGCCTTGTATCTGTTATATAAGATGTGGTTGGAGGCTTCTTGCATGGGTCCCACAGGCGGACGGCTTCCGATGAGACTAATCTACATAATACTTCAAGGAACGATGTTTCGTGTCTCATACAGCAGCGCTAAATCTCCTAAGCTAGCACACATGTGACCAAGATCTTGAATCAAGCCATAACGCCAACAGAAAGGACCTCCTAGAATCTCAGAAGGAGGTAGGTTCAATCCGAAGCAAGCCTAGCCCAACCCTCAGTCTCTTCCTCACGCAGAATTGAGCAAAGGACAACATACCTGTAGCTAACCAACGTATCCACCCGATGGTTACTCGTACTGAAACTCCGCAACTTGACCTTCTCCCCGTCCTTGATCTCCTTCGCATCGCTATCGCCCCACTCCAACGGCACCTCCGAGTCCGCATCAGCGTAGACGAGGACGTTGAACGTACAATTGCCGTCCAGCATCGGCAGGAACGTCACCGACGCCGTGATCTGCCGGAAGATGGATTGGATCTCGTCCTGGATCTGCTTCTCGGTCTTTTCGGCCGGCGGTGGGACGTCGCTTTCTCTACACGGTCGACGGTTTCAGTACGACTGGAAACGCAGAAGTCGGGTGGGGGTGGGGTGGACCGACTCCGGTGCCGCGTTCTCCTTGTCGAGCGTCTTCTTCGCCGTCTTGCCTTTGGCTGCTTTGCTGAAGATGTGGACCTACGGTGCGAGGTGAGCTCGTGGGATAGGTATAGGTGATACGGAGGGTATACGTCGAACTCCCATCGCTCGACGGGTTCGCCCGTCTCTTTGCTTGTAATCACCACGACCAGCTTCGAGATCTTGCCGCCGGCCATCCACTTGTTTAGCTGGGACATGATTTTCTTGATGTACGCTTTGACTTGGTCGTCGTAGGAGACTGGGGCTGGAGTTAGTGTGCGCCGCGGGTGCGAGAGCGTGCTGGGGAGGCGTACCGAGCATGTTGAGGCCATATTTCTTGACGCTAGGGGGAGGGTTAGCGATGGCTTAAGAATGCAATGGCAGAGGGGCTTACGCTGTGAAGTCTTCGGCGGGATAAACGCCTCTTTGGAAGCTATTCACATCGTTAGCAATTACTCACATTTGGGCCAGGGTCAAGAGGTACAGGATTGTGTTGATGGAATATTCAAACTGGTCGCGTTAGCCATGCCACTTTCATGCAGATGTCTGATTTGGCTTACGAATTCGGCGACAAGCTTCGAAGACCCTACGTTGATCAGTGATGGCCATATCAATTGACGAGTGTCTACATCTAATTACCTTTGAGTGAAAGCTTGTGCACCTTTGATTTTTCCCTCTCGACCGACATGGCACAAACCTAAAATCAAGGTTCCAAATAGCAAATAGACTGTCGATTGATCTGTCGAGTGAGAGGGCAGATGTGAAGCCGTGACAACAATGAGCAGTGATAGGGCTGATAGCATGGCGTATTTACGGTTTAAGCTTGTAGATCGTATCTCTACGGTAACGCGATCCCACAAAGTTCGTTCAGAGCCTCAGATTTCAACATATTCGAGAAAGTCGCAGCCTGGGAACTCATGCGATCATGGTGCTTCCTCGTGAAAGGTACAATTTCGCCTCCGCGAATCCTTCGAGCATCCGTCGTTTTTCACTGTCGTCCCAATCATGATGTTATCCGAGCTTTTACTGCCTCAACCCGGAGGTCGGCGCAGCCCTCCAGGGTTATATCCGAATTGGAGAAGAGAATCGCCGCAATACCCCTGGAGAGATTTCGAAACTTCTGCATCGTCGCGCACGTCGATCATGGCAAGAGTACGCTCAGCGACCGGCTCCTTGAGCTGACCGGTACCATTCAGCCGGGTGGTAACAAGCAGATCTTGGACAAACTGGATGTAGAGAGGGAAAGGGGGATTACAGTCAAGGCGCAGACATGCAGTATGATCTACAGCTACCAGGGGGAGGATTACCTGCTACATCTCGTCGATACTCCCGGTCATGTCGACTTCCGTGCGGAGGTCTCGAGGAGCTATGCCAGCTGTGGCGGCGCACTCCTGCTCGTAGATGCAAGTCAGGGCGTTCAGGCGCAAACGGTCGCGAACTTTTATTTGGCTTTTTCGCAGGGCCTGCAGCTGGTCCCGGTTATAAATAAGGTGGATCTTCCGTCGGCTGATGCGCCCAGGGCGTTGGAGCAGATGAAGAATACCTTTGAGTTGGATCCTGCAAAGGCGGTGTTGGTGTCAGCGAAGACTGGGTTGAACGTTGAAGCCATCCTCCCAAATGTTATCGAGCAGATACCCGCGTGAGCAACCCTGAAGACAGTAGACCTGCTGCTAGCTGATATATATCAAGCCCGGTTGGCGATCACCAGAAACCTCTTCGACTACTCCTGGTGGACTCGTGGTACCACACTTATAAGGGTGTCATCCTCCTGGTACGCATCTTCGATGGCCAGATCAAGGCGGGCGACCAAATTGTGTCGTTCGCCACAGGCCTCAAATATTTCGTGGGCGAGGTTGGGATCATGTACCCCGACCAAACTCCACAAAACGTGTTGCGAGCCGGTCAAGTCGGCTACATCTTCTGCAACCCGGGGATGAAGCGAAGTCAAGACGCTAAAGTCGGAGACACGTATACCACAGTAGGATCTGAGGCACTAGTCAAACCACTCCCAGGCTTTGAGGAGCCCAAGTCTATGGTGTTCGTCTCCGCATTTCCTGTCGACCAGGGTGACTATCAGCACCTCGAAGATAGTATCAATCAGATTGTACTCAATGATCGGAGCGTGACATTGCAAAAGGAATCTTCAGAGGCCCTGGGTGCTGGATGGCGCCTTGGCTTTCTAGGCACACTGCATTGCTTGGTCTTTGAAGACCGGTTACGTCAGGAACATGGAGCAAGCATCATCATCACGCCGCCCACAGTACCGTTCAAGGTTCTCTACAATGATGGAACGGAAATTATCATACAGAATCCAGCCAAGTTCCCCGATAAGGATGAAGCGTACTCCCGTGTGGCAGAGCTCCAGGAGCCGTATGTCTCGACAACCATAACCTTTCCCGAAGAGTATCTGGGGAAAGTCATCGAGTTGTGCGAAGCAAATCGCGGAGAACAGAAGGAGCTGAAATTCTTTACGGCCACACAAGTGATTCTCAGATACGAGATCCCGCTCGCGCATCTTGTGGACGATTTCTTCGGCCGCCTGAAAGGTGCGACCAAAGGCTACGCCAGTCTCGACTATGAGGAAGCGGACTGGCGGCGCAGCAACATCGTCAAGCTTCAGCTCTTAGTTAACAAAATACCAGTGGATGCGGTGGCGCGAGTCGTCCACACCAGTCAAGCGGAACGACTGGGACGTCAGTGGGTCACCAAATTCAAGGAGCACGTCGATCGCCAGATGTTCGAAGTTATCATACAAGCGTCGGCTGGCAAGCGCATCGTCGCGCGAGAGACTATCAAGCCCTTCCGAAAGGATGTGCTGCAGAAGCTACATGCAAGTGATGTTTCACGGCGGAGGAAGCTGTTGGAGAAACAGAAGGAGGGGAGGAAGAAGCTCAAAGGTAGGTAGAGCCCTTTCTGTACCTCTCTGACATCCTTACTGACTACTTCGGACACTAGCTGTGGGTAATATTGCTATTGACCATAAGGCCTTCCAGGCGTTTCTGGCTAAGTAGGTAGCATGGGAAGTTCTTTTCGAAGTGAAGGAAGCGGCAGTAAATAAATCAATACAAATGGTCCTGTCACTATTGATGAACTGACTGTGTTTTGATCAGCTTTCAAAACATAGTCTTGATAAATTATAAATTTATTGCAGAGGTAAACATGAAATGTGGTCGTTCGCAATCGCATCTGAATCGAGGGGTCGACGTCGCCCGCCCAAGAACATTGCCCCACCAAAAAAAAAGTGATCATGACTCAACAGGCACATACCCCACTGATGAAAGCACCTTATCCGCTGGAATATTTATCAAATGACCGATCGTCTGAACCTATCCTAGACCCGATAAACTCTTTCTGTAGAGTTTCCATCAGCCATTTACTCTCCATGTCTTGTCCACGGTAGCACTCGTCAATATGCAGCACACCACGGCGGGGGCGGAGACGGTGAAAGAGCAGGTGGTGGACAAGGTTCCCAAACGTATCAAGGAAATCAAATTTGGTATACTGTATGCATAGAATACACCACAGCTTGGAGGAGGCGGCCAAGTGCTGACCTCATGTAGATCCAATCAAGATGTCGTCAACCAAGCGGTGCTCGAGATCTCGGATCGACAACTATATGACCTGTCGAGAGACCGGGCAGTGGCAGCTAATGGCCCACTTGATAACCGTATGGGTATTTCGAGCAAGAATGGCGTCTGCCAAACCTGCGGCGAAGCGCTACTGCTATGCAATGGCCACTTCGGGCATGTCAAGCTGGCACTGCCTGCTTTCCATATTGGATACTTCAAGATGATTACCAATATACTCCACGATATCTGCAAGGTACGCTATCCCATACTCTTAGCTCGAGTATGTATGCGGTCTAATAGACACAGGATTGCGGTAGGATTCTTCTGCCTGAGAATGAGCAACGAACCTTTCTCCGACACCTCCGCCAACCGAACATTGACAACCTCCGTCGTGCACAGATATGCAAGAAGATACACATTCAGTGCCGGAAGGCTCGGACATGCTATTATTGTGGAGCGATCAATGGGGCTGTTAGGAAGGCGGGTCAACATCCACTCAAGATCATCCATGACCGCTTCAGAGCTTACACCCAATCTAACGCTGCTAAGAAACAACCACCCGTGAGCAAAGTCCTGTTTGACCGGTCGTTTGAGGAAGCAAAAAAAGGAAATCACGAGATCGAGAAGCACTTCAAAAAGGTTTTTGACGACCTGAACCCCCTGAGGGTGCTGAACCTCTTCCAACAGGTCACGGACTCGGACTGTGAGCTCCTTGGAATGAATCCCGCGGAGGGAAGGCCGGAAATGTTTATTTGGCAATACGTACCTGCGCCACCAGTGTGCATCCGGCCGTCTGTCGAACAAGACTCTTCGAGTAATGAGGACGACCTCACCCAGAAGCTCTCGGACATTGTCCATATCAGCTCACTGATCAGGGAGGGTCTAAAGAAAGGGCAGCCTGTGCAGACAATCATGGAGCAATGGGATTACCTACAGCTTCAGCTAGCCATGTATATCAACAGTGACGTCCCTGGCCTTCAGCAACCTGGATTTGGAAAGGCCATCCGAGGCTTCTGTCAGCGGCTGAAAGGGAAGCAAGGTCGCTTTCGCGGAAATCTCTCTGGAAAGCGTGTGGACTTTTCTGGCCGCACCGTTATCTCACCTGATCCAAACCTGGGCATTGATCAGGTGGCAGTGCCGGAACTTGTGGCGAAGAACCTCACATATCCAGAACGAGTTTCGAGGTACAACAAAGCCAAATTACAGCAAAGGATTCGAAACGGTACCAACAAATGGCCGGGAGCCAATTACGTGCTTAAGAAAGAAGAAGACTTCAAGGTGTTCTTGAAGTACGGCAAGACTAGTTTGGTGGCTGATAAGCTTCAAGAAGGGGACATTGTAGAGAGGCATCTTGAGGATGGCGACATCGTCCTTTTCAATCGACAGCCTTCTCTTCACAAACTAAGTATCCTCAGCCACTACGTGAAGGTCAAGCCTCATCGTACATTCCGGTTCAACGAGTGCGTTTGTAACCCTTACAACGCCGACTTTGATGGCGATGAAATGAATCTGCACGTCCCGCAAACAGAAGAAGCACGAACTGAAGCCATCGAGCTAATGGGGGTCAAGCACAACCTGGCGACGCCGAAGAACGGAGAGCCCATCATCTCTGCTATCCAGGACTTTATCACCGCTGCTTTCCTACTGAGCAGCAAGGATAACTTTTACAACCGAAAAGCGTTCACTAACATCTGTATGTACATGTTGGATGGCAATATGCAGCTTGATCTGCCCCCTCCAACAGTCCTTAAGCCGGAGATGCTATGGACGGGGAAGCAAGTCTTCAATGTCATGATGCGGCCCAACAAAGCGTCAGAAGTCAAAGTCAACCTCGACGCGGCTTGCCGAAGTTACAGAGTCGTGCCGGGATTACATCGAGACCTAGATCAGAACGATGGGTGGCTTTGTATCCGCAACTCCGAAGTGATGTGCGGCTTGATGGACAAGTCCACGATCGGGTCGGGGAAGAAGGATTCAGTCTTCTACGTCATTCTTCGCGACTTTGGCCCTGACGCCGCAGTGCAGGCCATGAACCGTCTGGCAAAGCTATCTGCCCGGTGGCTCACTAACCAGGGCTTTTCTATCGGTATCAGTGACGTGTATCCCGGAGACAGGCTCGTGAAACTGAAGCAGGAACTGGTGGAACGCGCTTATGGACAGTGCGACGCACTCATACAAAAATTCAAAGAGGGAGAGCTAGATAAGGCGTCTGGTTGTGACCAAGAGCAGACGATGGAAAATCTTATATCTGGTATTCTCAGCAAAGTTCGACAGCAGGCTGGAGATTACTGCATCTCTGAATTGAGCAAATGGAATTCTCCTCTGATCATGGCTACTTCTGGATCGAAGGGCTCCAGTATCAATGTGTCCCAGATGGTAGCTGTGGTAGGCCAGCAAATCATCGGTGGAAAGCGTGTTCCGGATGGGTTCCAAGACCGAAGTCTTCCTCACTTCCCTAAGAACGCACGGCAGCCTCCTTCGAAAGGATTCGTGAGGAACAGCTTCTTTTCTGGTCTCACGCCTACGGAATTTCTGTTTCATGCGATATCCGGACGTGAAGGATTGGTTGATACAGCTGTCAAGACCGCTGAGACCGGATATATGTCACGTCGCCTGATGAAGTCTTTGGAGGACCTATCGACACAGTACGATGATACAGTTCGGAATTCCTCCTCGAACATTGTACAATTTCAGTATGGCGACGACAAGCTGGATCCAGTCGACATGGAAGGAAAGGCAAAACCAGTGCACTTCGACCGGACTTTTATACATGCGGAGGTATAGAAATATGCTTAATAAATTGGTAGATTTGCGCTGACGTTATCTCTAGACCACTACCTGGAGCAATGAGGAGCGGAGCCTTCTCCCTTGGGAGATCATGGCTTTATGCGATGATCTGCTATTCCCGGAGCGAGCGCGGCTGACACGCTTTTCGTTCGACGGGACGAAGCTGGACTACGATGATCGCAGTGACGCCGGAACAGATCAGCTGGAAAGCGCTAGGGACTTCGTGCAGTCAGTTCAAGACTATATCTACGCCAGAGCTGAATCATTAGCTCTTGTTCGGGAAAAGGCAGGCATGTTACCAGCACGGTCGAAAGGTGAAGTTAATGACTGGCAAAAGGCAGACCGCGATTTCACATGTGAGGATCCTACGAAATTCTTGAGGTTCGTTGCTGATGCAGGGTAGTAAATGGCACCAAAGAGATCATTGAAAGCACGGCAAAGTTGTCGAAGTCCACTCTGGTAGCTTTTGTCAAGGGATGCCTGACAAAATACAAAGTAGCGCAAGTCGAGCCTGGCCACGCTGTCGGTGCTGTCGGGGCACAGTCAATTGGAGAGCCCGGCACTCAAATGACTTTGAAGACGTTCCATTTCGCAGGTGTCGCCGGTATGAGTATAACTCAAGGTGTGCCTCGTATCAAGGAAATCATCAATGCCTCGAAGGTCATCAGCACACCTGTTATAAGCTGTGAACTCCTTAGCCAGACGGACCTGGTAGCTGCTCGTATCGTCAAAGGCCGCATCGAGAAGACTTTCCTCCGAGACGTCGTCTACTACGTTGAAGACGTTTGGTCAGCCGAAGGCAGCTATCTTGCCATGAAAGTAAACTTTGAGACCATTGGAAGGTTGCAGCTGGATCTCGACATCAGAGACATTATGATGGCTATAACGAAACAAAAGAAGTTGAAACTCGACTTGAGGGATATCAAATGTGGGAAAGACCACATCTACATCAATGTTCGCCCTGCGGATAGCCCGAAAGCTACGAAGGCCCGAACAAGAGACGAAACGGATCTCTTCCTCCGCGTCCAGAACATCAAGCGAGCTCTCCCTAATATACCCATCTGCGGTTATCCAGAAACATCCAGAGCGATCATCAAGTCGGACGAGAAAACGCAAAACAATTCCCTCCTTGTCGAAGGCTACGGCCTACGAGCCTGCATGACAACCGAAGGCGTCAACGGCCTTGCCACCAAATCCAACTCGATCATGGAAATGCGCGACGTGCTCGGCATCGAAGCGGCGCGGAAGACGATCATCGACGAGATCGCCGTCGTCATGGGCGACATGGACATCGATCCGCGCCACATGCAGCTGCTGGCCGACGTCATGACGTACAAGGGCGAAGTGCTCGGCATCACCCGCTTCGGTCTATCCAAGATGCGCGACTCGGTCCTGCAGTTGGCCAGTTTCGAGAAGACGCCGGATCACTTGTTCGACGCGGCGTGGCATATGAAGAGCGATAAGATCGAGGGTGTGTCCGAGTGTATCATTATGGGTCAGTCGATGAGTGTCGGCACGGGGGCTTTTCAAGTTCTGAGGAGGCTGAATATGAAGGCGGAGCATTTGCGGAGGAAGGAGACGGTGTTTGAGGATTGGTTCGATGAGGGGAAGGGGGAGAGGAGGTGATGGTTTGTGTGGTGTGTGCTTGTGGATGAAATATACCCCTTTCTACACTCTGCTTTACTGGGACCAAGTGCGCTGCATCTGCATGGGAGGGTGGTTCGGCGTTTTGAATGTATAGGGTCCCATGGGAAAGGGCGCTTCTCAACCTCGTCGACAGACGGTGTAAATAGCTACTATAAACGCTCCTCGCCGTTGATCATGCTGTCAGAGACCTGACCTCTTCCTGAGAGATTATTGATACTTTATCAACCTCAATTCCTCTTTTGCAAGATCGACAAGCAACATATCTTTAGTAGACAAGAGTTTAGTACTAGTAAGTGAGCGTTGTCTATTTGTAAACTGCCATATTAAAACCAAACACCGGCGTGATAAGGTAGCTCCGAAGTCGCTGGCGCTAGCACGAATACGGTATCAGGCGTTTTGCGCAACTGAAGGATTTCGCTAAGCCTCGACTCATAGGTACACGGTACAAAACTGACGGGAAGCTGCTACAAAAGCTAGAGTCAGGTAGACACAATCCCTTCTTCATATCAAATCCACCTCAAACGCTCTATCATGGCCTCCCGCAGCTTCACTCGAGCTCTCCGCACTCCGCTGGGGCGGCAATTGATCTCGCCAGCAGTGCAACGCCGAACCTTCGTTTCTGCCCTTGGCGGTGTGCGAGCTGGTGTTGCAGCAACCGTGAAGGGTGCCGTTGCAGGTCCGGTGCAGCAGGTCAGAGGTGTCAAGACGATTGACTTTGCGGGCAGCAAGGAGACTGTTTTCGGTTTGCGTGGACCTTTCGAATTTTGTTTCCCAGTAAACTGACTGCGTGACAGAACGGGAGGATTGGCCGAGAGAGAAATTACTGGTAAGTCAGCTTTAGCTCAGAGAGACACCCTGCGAAAAGCTCGGTTGACCTCCCAAGAGCGTTTTCTCGTGTGAGCTGACATGGTATGGTAGGATTACTTCAAGAATGACACACTCGCCTTGATCGGTTACGGATCGCAAGGTCACGGGCAAGGACTCAATCTTCGGGATAACGGTCTCAATGTCATCATTGGCGTTCGGAAGAACGGTGCGTCATGGAAAGAAGCTCAGCAGGATGGCTGGATTCCTGGTACCAACCTCTTCGAGATGGACGAAGCTATCTCGAAGGGCACTATCGTCATGAACTTGCTCAGTGATGCTGCTCAGAGTGAGACTTGGCCTGCGATCAAGCCGCAGCTGACAAAGGGAAAGGTAGGAGCGATCACTCGCATGACAATGTGCCCCGTGTAGCTGATCAACTTCATTACAGACGCTCTACTTCTCTCACGGCTTCTCGCCGGTCTTCAAAGATCTCACGAAAGTCGACGTACCTAAGGATATCGACGTGATACTGGTTGCTCCCAAAGGGTCCGGCCGCACTGTTCGTTCTTTGTTCCGTGAGGGACGAGGTATCAATTCCTCTGTTGCCGTGTTCCAAGACGTAACTGGCAAAGCCGAGGAGAAGGCGGTCGCTTTGGGAGTGGCTGTTGGCAGCGGTTATCTCTACAAGACAACCTTCGAGAAGGAAGTTTACTCGGACCTCTACGGCGAGCGTGGCTGTCTGATGGGTGGCATCCACGGCATGTTCCTTGCGCAGTACGAGGTTCTCCGCGAGAGAGGACACAGCCCTAGCGAGGCTTTCAACGAAACCGTTGAGGAGGCAACACAGAGCTTGTATCCACTGATTGGAGCGAACGGTATGGACTGGATGTACGCTGCCTGCTCAACTACCGCCCGACGTGGTGCCATCGATTGGAGCGGAAAGTTCAAGGATACTCTGAAGCCGGTGTTCAACGAGCTCTACGACTCGGTCCGCGATGGAACGGAGACGCAGCGCTCGCTGGATTACAACTCGCAACCCGATTACAGGGAGAAGTACGAGAAGGAGATGCAGGAGATTCGGGATTTGGAGATTTGGAGGGCTGGAAAGGCTGTGAGGTAAGTCATCCCTCGTAGCTGTCTACGTGAAACGTTGAATAACTCATGCGTCCATTAGGTCTCTTCGTCCGGAGAATCAGAGATAGGGAGTTGGAATGCATTGGTGAAATGAACAGGATGGATCTTGTACAGGCATGGGCGCATCAGTACTATTTCCTCTGGGCTTTTCTCCACTTGTCATCTAAAAGTTGCCTCCTCTCCTTGGTTGCTTTAGAATTCGAATGTTCCGTGATCCGCTAGCAAGGCCGAAGATCGGCATGCCACGCTTTCGCATCGCATTGTGCCGAGAAGAACCACTGAAATGTTTTAGTGGCATCTACACTGATTTAACCTTAACCAAACATTCCACAGGCGACGACCTTGGAGGAGATACCACATTTCAACCTCCCCCTCAGCTATGGCAGACCTTTCCAAAACCCTTCCACTGACGCGTGAATCGGTCCAATCGGCATACTCACGAATCGAACCTCACGTCCACCGCACCCCAGTCTTAACATCACGAACGCTCTCTGACCTCGCCTCGACGCCGCAAACCCCCGGATCCCTCATCGGCACCCCGTTCGAGGGCCAAAGGCCCGCAAGACCGAAGATCAACTTCTTCTTCAAATGCGAGAACTACCAACGCATCGGCGCCTTCAAGATCCGCGGCGCCTTCCACGCCCTAAGCCGGCTAAGTGACGACGAAGTGCGCAACGGCGTCGTGACGCACAGTTCCGGTTCGCGCCACCGCCGTCCCCCCTCAAGGCACCCGAGCTCCCAAACCCTCTCGCATCCTTCCATCTCCCCACACTTGGCCGCCTCCCTAACCCCGAATCTACAACACGCTGACAGTCAAGCCGGTCAATCACAGGCAACCACGCGCAAGCGCTGGCGCTCGCGGCGCGCACGCGCGGCATCCGCGCCTACATCGTGATGCCGACCATCTCAACGCCGTCCAAGATCGCGGCCACGCGCGGCTACGGCGCCGACGTCATCTTCAGCGGCAGCACGTCCGAGGAGCGCGAAGCCGTCGTGGCCGACGTGATCGCGCGTACCGGCGCCCGCCTCGTGCCGCCTTACGATCATCCGGATATTATCGTTGGCCAGGGCACTATGGCGCTTGAGCTTGAGGAACAGTTTGCGGATCTTTTGGCCGAACGGCCCGAGCTGAGCGTCCACCACAATCACCACAATGACGACACCGGTACTCGCGCGACGAATGGCCCACCCGACGCCGTCGGACCGCCGCGCCCACCCCGTCTCGACGCCCTCCTCGCCCCCTGCGGCGGCGGCGGCATGCTAGCCGGCGTCGCGACATACCTCTCCGGCACGGGCACGCTCGTCTTCGGCGCGGAGCCATCGCACGAGGCGGCGGACGACTGCCGGCGGGGACTGGCTCTGTCACCGCCCGCACGCATCCAGTCGGTCAAGTCGCTGACGGTGGCCGACGGGCTGCGCACGCCCGTGGGGGTCATCCCCTGGACGGTGATTTCCGACACGGAGAAAGTCCGGGCCGTGTACGCCGTCAGCGACGAGCAGATCAAGGCGGCGATGCGGCTGGTGGTGGAGCGGATGAAGGTTTTCGTGGAGCCGAGCGCGGTGGTGGGGCTGGCGGTTGCGTTGTGGGATGAGGGGTTTCGGGGGTTGGTGGAGAGGGAGGGTGGGGAGAGGGGGTGGGATGTGGGGGTTGTGCTTAGTGGTGGGAATACGACTGTTGAGGCTTTGGCGGGGTTGTTTGGGGGTGGTGGGGAGGTTGGGAGTGACGGGGGAGGGGTTGGAGGGAAGGGTGATTTTGAGCGGAAGAGGGAGGAGGGTACTGTTGGGATGAGGGGGGAGGGGGTGGCCGAGGTGGAGAATGTGGCGGGTTAGTTTGGATCACTGTTTTGGGATATTTTGGAGGAGCTGGAGGAATGAAGCCGATCGAAGCCGGGTCTGGTGGTTCTTATCTGGAGTGATAGAACCAGACGAGATGTCGGCCCCACGTTGCGGGTCCGACTGGCATGTGTTAGAAGTTTCATGCATTGCATCGATTGTGCACACCCTGGTGGTCCGCTCTATCACTGGCTGCTCGATCCTCCATAATGTGCTTGGTAGCATCCCACCAAATTCTTGAAAAGATCTAGTTCTATATGTCACAGATCGGGCTATGCGAGCTAGAACCTGTATTCGTAGGTACGTAAGCCGCTCCGTAGAAGCATCAGCCCAAGGACGCTGCGCAATCATAATACAGGACTTCAATACTGCTGTCCCAGTGCGCCCTATACAGTGGCCCTCAGCGCAGAAACGCACTGCCTTTGACTATCCTCTGAAACTCCCGTCCTGCGACGCCCCATCATTCGCGAATCCGTCACCTTATAAGAACCTTCTCATACGACTGGTTCCGCACCTGTCCCCCCGCCATCGCCATCCGCACATTCCTCTTAAAGCCCTCCCTATTCGACCTCAAGTCTTCCGCCGCCTCCTTGTTCAACGGATCCGAAGCATTCGGCTCCAGGAAGAGAAACTGTCCGTTATTACACATCATCAGCACCACCGTTCCCCACACCCACTCTCTCATCTATCCCCGGACCCTCCACCACGACCATCCGAAAACAAAACCCCGAAAAAACGCACCTGCAACCCAACAATAACGGCATTCAGATTCAAGACCGGCTTCCAATCCTCCCTAAGAATATTCAAGCACACGTTCCCGTCCAGGTCGATGTTGGGATGGTAGATTTTCTGCACGCACTTGACCTTGGGCGGCTCGTGCGGGAAGTTCTGGTTGACGGCGAAGCTGAAGCGGAAGGAGCCGCCCTTGTACATGCCCTCGTCCGGCTCGATGGTCAGCACGAAGTTCATGATGTCGTCGTCTGTCGGGAAGTCGGCGCGCATCGTGTCGCCGAGCGAGAGTTCCGAGACGTCTGCACGGGCGAGGGGTGGGACCGGGTCAGCGTGTGCGTGCGCTCGTCGAGATCGCGCGAGATGGAAGAGGGAGGGGAGGGGAAGGTTCAGTCGGGTGTTAGAACCCCTGGGACTGCGGCGGGGACAACGTACCTTTTTGCGCCCGGAGTTGCGCGGCGGTGACTTTCTTCTTGTTGCCGCCTTCGGCGTTGGCGGCCGCCTGCTGGTCCTTTTTCTGCTGGGTGTCAGTTGTGGAGCTTCTGTGGGCTTCGGCGATGTGGGGCTCCGTGTGCCTGCAGAGGCCTCGACGTGACATACCATAGACCATATCTTCAGCATTTTGTCGAGGCCTCCGGGCGGCGTTGTCTCTCGAGATATGCGGGTAGCAGAGTGCGCAGGCCGGGACGGGTAAGGTGTTCCTGATGCCTAATCTGTAGAAGGTGCGGCAGCCCGCTCTGGATGCGGGGATCTGGGCAGCACCGGAGAGTTTCTGATGATGGCGACAGAAAGGTTGTGTTCCCGTATAATAATAGCTCGTGATTCAGCCGGGTACTATAGTAGGAGGGCGAGCTGGCCCACGGTTGAAGGCTGCTAGCGGTTAGCGACGCTGTAATGGCGAAGAGGCAATGAAGATGAGCACAAATTCGTGGTCGGTAGTTGTGATGTCACTCTTCCAGGAAAGAGTCAACTGAAGCCAAATTAAGGTCAGCGTAGGTATAGGAATGTGGTCTGGACTTTGATTGTATTTTTAAGGCTGCTATAGGTGACTCGGTTGGGTGATATCGTGCATCTTAGTTTAGTCTATCTTCTAACACTCATATCACCAACAAGGAAATATTCTACTTCTACCTTGTGTACATAACTCAATCTTACCGTTGCGGTGCAAACAAGACCCTTCACCAGCAGCCCCACGTAAGGAGCAAGTTGAGAAGTTCTGTTTAGCGTTCCGGAGAACGTAGGCTTTTCGCTATGCAAACTGACAAGTGTCTATCTAAAAGGGCCAGCATTTATGAGAAGACAGAGCTGCAGGATAGCCAATGTGGTCCTGCCGGGGCAAGTCCAGAGCAGAGTCGAGGCGTAACCGAACAATCCCTAAAAGTATCGAGAGTTGCGAAACGCCTTCTAACTAGTAATCGGTCACCTCAACGTCTCGCAAAACAACACATGATACCGGACCGGCCCAAGAACCAACAACACCCCATGAAACGGATTAGTGAGAGGAAAGAGGTGGCCCAAAGCAGGATTTGGAAGAAACGAGCGGTTCGTGCTGAAGCGCCAGACTATAATGTTTAATTAGCCGGGTGTATCTTGAAGGTCGAACAAGTAACTTTAGTGTCTGACTTACAGGCATGCCAAACTTGTCGAAGTTATCACTCGTGATGACAATAGCCAGCAGAGCATTCGAGAAGATCCATGATGTCACCAATTTAGTTCGGAAGCTCTTGTACGAGTCCTCCAGTGTCTTCTTCTCAACAACCTTTGGCTCAATGTATGGTTTCAAGGCTCGTTTGACGGTGACCGCGAACTGTTCGTCAATATCCGCTTGCGGCTTGTCCGGCTCCTCTATGACTGCAGCTTTACCATCGGCAGCTTTGGTGGTCTGAGCGGACGGCAGCGCATCCGCCTTGTCGGCTCCCTTGGTGCCCCATGAGACATCGTGCCAGTTGCTGAAGGCATATACGTTGAGGATGTTGACGTATGATGACATGACGAGGAGGTATTGCGGGAAGGAGGTGAACATGTGCCACGGGTCCATGTACATGAAGGAAGCCACAAAGTAAAGGCCAAAAGTGGCAGCGAGAGCGATGATGATGATCCCCGAGCTACTGGAGGAGAAGAAGGACTTCAGGAAGGGATCAACACCATCCTTGGTGTCGAGGCTGGTCGTGTGGCCTCCAGTGAAGGCTCGAACCACAAGGTACATCGAGAGGATGATCAAGTACAGTTGGATAACGCCGAAGGCGACAAAGGAAGTAATGTAAGTCCACCGTGATCTGATTCAGTTGTCAGTCTGGGTATCTCCACGTAGCATTGCTGGCACGACTCACCCTTTCGGCCGGTTACCCAATGCAAGGATGAACTGTAGTAGCAGAAATGCGAGATAGATGTACTTGAGTACTGTATTGAGTATCGGAGTGACAGTAGGACCAAACGGGAACGCAGTATGACCGTTCTGATCGGACGGGTTCCCAACTAGATCCATAATGACAGAGGTAGTCAACCAAAACGCAGCTTTATAAAAGCCGTCAGCCTTCGCCAAGTCACGTCAAGTATCAGGTTGTACTTACCTAAAGAGAACCAGGCCAAGATCACTGTGAAGACATTGTACAGAAGCTGTATATGGAAGAAGAACATGCGCAGAATGTTGTGACTGCTCTTGTACATCCGCCCAAAATGCATTAAGGCGTATATGCTTGCCGCGAAGGAGCCGTTCAGCCATCTTCTTCGCTGGCCGATGAATTCCGGAGCACCTTCGGGCACATCTGTCTCCCCTTTGGACGCTTTGACATAGGTCAAATGCCAGTTGTAGCCCTTCTTCGCCACGAGCTCAAAACACAGGATTCGATCTTCGGCTAAGAACATATTTTTCTTGAAGATGTTCATGCCTTCGATCCCGCCACGCTGCTTGAGAGTGTGGTCACCGAGGAAATACTGTTCGAGTGGCACACCCCGAATCGCATGGAAGCGGTATGCGGAGAAAGCACCCGGTAAGACGCTGACATACCCGAACGAGCTCTCCAAAGGTTTGTCGAGAATATTACTGATCTTGTACTCGAAGTTTTGCGCAGCCACCAGAGGGTTGAGCACATTTTTCCACCCTTTTCCCAACATGGCGTGGATTTCGCCACAAGCTCCGCCAAGGTTCTTATCATTGTAGAACGCTTCCCATAGAGCGAGTAATGACTTGGGTCCTGGTTTGGTACCGGCGTCGAGAAGGATACAAACTTCAGGGTTCAGGATCAGGCCGAAAGCGTCGAAGAGCCAACGGTGCGAGTTGATCTTCTTGCTGTTTTTCTGCTTGAGGCAGAAAATCATCTGTACCGGCGGAAGGGTGCTGGGACTGTCGTCAACCGGTCGGATCAGCTGCTGATTCGCTGTTACAGATAGCTGAGTAGTATATTCGAACTGTAAGGAGTCAGTCATCGCGGCCGGAAGGTCATGTCGGCCAACCCACAATATGAGCGGTAGTCTCTTTGCCATCAACATCTTTCTTCATCACTCCATCTTGGTAAACTCCAATCGTCGCCAACACATCCAGAGTCTCTTTATCGCAAGGGTCGATCCCATCGAATATCAGACACACAACGATCTTCTGCCATGCTGGACCCCCCTTATTCCAGAACTTGGACTTTTTGAGGTTGACGATATCACGTATGTTCTGCATGACACCGTGGAGCGTACGCGCGGTGAGTACTTTGTCCTCGTTGTAATAAGTGATAGCTATGAGTAACTCCGTGTGCCGATTATACATGGCGGGGCGAAGGTGGTAGCCATTCTTGAGTATGAAGTCGGAGGGATCGCAAGTGGCAGCGGTGTCTTAAAAAGGTCAGCAGAATCCTCGTGGAGTACTGTGCCAGTAGCCTACATCTCATGTGCGTAAACTCCTCACTACCAATCTCCAGATCCTCGCGATACTTGGCCTGAATGTCGTTCTGGATGGGACTGGGAACAGGATAATCTACGCTAAGGACGGAGCCATGGACCAGCTTGACCTTCCTCGTGTTGTATCGATGAAGGCCTCCGGCGCCTCCGGCACCTGCGATTTGTCTTCGTCTCCACGCCTCAGTCGAGCTTGTCTCACTTCTCGAGTAAGGGGTGGTGGCTCGACTCGGCACACCAAATGGAGCAGTTGGGTCCGCAATAGTCGAGCCCGCGTTCGGAGGAGGGTAGCCGTGAGGGAGGCCACTTTGATCGGTGGCATACGTCTCGTTCAAAGTATAGGTAGAAGCAGGGCGGATCGGAGGTGTGGCGGTGCGTGAATGAGGATCATCAAAGGGACCACTGAATGGGCCCGTTTGGTTTTGATGCAGGAGTGATCGCTCCGCTTCTTCATCATCGGATCCGTCTCCATTGCGTGGCGGCAGGTGATACTAGTACCACAGTCAGTGGTGCTTCACGCATTCTTGAATAGAAGAGCATACGCCATCAGCCGACAAGTCATGAAGTTGATGACCGTCTCCGTAACCATCTGGTCTACCCAACCCTTGATAAGCCATCGTGATCCGTGTGTAGCAAATCCAAAAGGTTGTTAACTGGTTAAATCTGTCCTAAATGGTAAATCGAGGTGCCAGTCGAAGCAGTGAATCGACGTTGGCGTACCTAGTGTAGCAGGTTGATGCACGAGGTCAGGAGGAGGATGTGTACAGAAGTCAGTCAATGGAGGTAGGCACTAAGTTGGACTTGTTTCGCCGCCAGGGCCAAGCAAAGCAAACAAAGGGATCGTTCTCTTCCGATTCGAGTAAGGAGTGATTGAGTTGGATTGACAGTGATGGTAACAGTACTAGTAGTGTCTAGGTAGGGAGTTGAGCTGCTTTGGGTTTACGAGAAGAGGTGTCTACCTTAGTGAGGGTTGTTGTTGAGGTGCGTTTCGGATTCACCGACCATACCATAATCAGTTACAAAGACCTGCACTGCACTTCTCCTTCAGCTGGCACATGTCCTCCATATATCCATATATGCGTGTTATTGTCTTGTGTCACAGTACTGTACAGCGTAATCAGCCTGCATCGAACCGGACTACGTTCTTTTCATTGGATGGATGTATTAATATTGTAGTGGTCAACGGCTGTTCGCAGGGCACAGATGGAGCATTCCTGTCTTGTACCATTGTTTCTGTCATTGTCATGTTCATGTCCATGTAATATATCGCTGTCACTGACATCACAATCTTTGTTGCCTTACCTTACCTTGAGTGCCTTAAGATACCTTACACATCTAATGGAAGGAGTAAGCCCCACATCAGATCTCATTCACAAGGCGCTTTGTGGACCTAAAGAAGACGTGGCTAAAAATAGATACCCTACCCCTTCTCCACGCGGCTGTGCGTCTTGGCGAAAGATTTGTGAGACCCAAATCCAGTTCAACTTACATACCTTACCTGAATCACGAGGTCGTCTCGAACGGAGGATGAGGATGACAGCATGAGGCTTGTTATAATCCCTAAATATGGGACACCAATTTGATCATTTCGCCCTGCGGCCGACGACTATGTGGGGTTTGACAGCTACTGTAACCCAAGGTCGGGCTTTGCTACCAAGGCTTATTCCCCAGTTACAAATATGTACCATGGTACCGTGTCAATTGACAGCTAAAGAACTCCACAACAAGTAGTGGAACTTGTCAGTTGCTCTCTACAACGAGCAAATGATTGCGTTACAGATAGTTTACGGTGCAGTTTATCTTGAAAAGCCAATTGAACTCTCTTCGACTCGGGATCTGAAAGCGTATCTTGGCCGGTTTCGCCAACAGTGGTTCTGGGTTTGTTGCTCGTCGTTGCTTGTCATTGCCTGAAGTCTTGAATGGATGGGGAGTGGTCCAGTCCATCCATGCGTGAAGCTGTTTGACAGTTCAATCAACTCTGGCCATCCGTTGTCTCGTCGAAGATGAGATTTCGCATGGGACATTGGACGTGTGCATTAGTTCTCCAAGAGAACGAATGGATCTGTGCTGGGCACTTGGAAGAATAGATCACAGGTGTATTGTAGGCCGGCTGTCATGACACGGTAGCTCCATGTTCAGCGAGCAGTCTCTTCATTATATAGCAATCTTCTCCTCCAGTCGTTGCCACATCCATGGCCGGGCCGTACTTCTCACTTTGGACGTTGGGGTCCATGCCATCCTTCAACAGGAGCCTTGCTACGGCTTCAAATCTCTCATGATTGTCCGATTCAACGTTTCTAACCTTTGACAGCCCAACAATGGTGGCGATTAGAAGTGTCTTGTATTCTCCGCCGCGCACATTCACCTTTACCCCTTTTTGAAGGAGCAAGTCAACAATACCTTGGAAGCCTTTGAAGGCCGCCGTGCAAAGGGCCAGTCCACCATGAGCATTGGGATCAGCCCCCTCGGTCGAGCAACAATCCAACCGTCGATCTCTGACTAGACCGTGCTGCATCACTCAAAGGGTTGACGAGTCGTTTTGTGTCAAAATGATGTGAAAAACGCGGGTTAGTCTCGACTATTGCCATTTACGTCCGCCCCTTGCGCTAGTAAAGTTCAATCATATCGTTCTTGCCATACTCAGCTGCCCCCACCAAGAATGGCGGAAGAGAGCTATGATCATTGACACCCGTTTCTAGAACAAGCTCGACAACATTCCGCCGTCCATTCTCAACTGCGCATGCTAGAGCATCATATGCTTTTTTATTGATTTGTGCTCCGTGACTCAATAATAGTTTCACCATCCCTTCACTTGCTTATTCCACAGCGCTTGATAGGGGAGTCCCCTCGCTCCTAGAGAGATTGACGTCCGTTTTCCTCTGTAGCAGTAACAGCGCTATAGGTAGGTCGTCTGCGTTAACAGCCGCTGAGAGTGCAGTACCCCATCTCGCGCTGTGACTGTCGATTTTTGCCCTATGCTCCAGTAGAAGCTGTACGCTCGTAATGTGCTTTCGCTATGTAGCCTACTAAAGAGGTGACGTCTCGGTGTCGCCTGAGTTGATATCTATATCAAGCCGTCAGAGTCGTCGAATGACATTATTATTCCCGTCGCTATTTGCGGCTCTTCATTGAAAAGCACTTCGGCGATCCTTGAGTTTCTCAGTGTCTGCTCCTTTCTCTAGCAACAGTTCAAATACGACATGGTTCTGTTGACTCGCCGCGAGCTCTAGTACTGTTCTTCCTGCTTTGCTTGGAGGATTGATCTCAGCACCCTTGCTCAAGAGGAATAGAACAGCATCTGCGTTGCCGGATCTAGCGGCAGCATGTAGAGCTGTCTCGTATTCGTAAGACGGGCAATCCTTAGGGGACTGACACAGATTGACCTCCGCTCCGTGCTCAAGGAGGAGCTGCAGGGCAGCGGTTGCGTTCTCGTTTCTTGATGCTGCAATGAACAGCGCAGTACCCTCAGGACCTTCAGCATCGACTTTTACACCTCTGTCAAGTAGTATCCTAGCGATATCAATATTGCATCTTTTCATAGCCCTCTGCAAGGCCGTTATTGGAGCATGATCATTGATATCTGCCTCCTTGTTGAGCAACGTTCTAAGAACTGCTATGTTCCCAGAGTATGCTGCTCGAAGAGATCCAAGACATTCCATTACCCCTCCTTCGGCATTCGCATCTGCACCTTTGTCGAGCAAAATCATTACAATCTTCTGGTGCCCAGCATCCACGGCTGCCTGCAGGGGTGTTACGAGTTTTGTGCCACTGATAGTCCTTTTGAGACCTCTTGCATTGACATCCGCACCTCGTTCAAGAAGCAGCTTGACTGTTGTGCCATGACCAGTAAGGCTTGCATTCGTAAGGGGGGTTCCCCAGACCGATCTTGCATTCACATCCGCTCCTGCATCCAGTAGTACTTTTACTGTCTGCCAGTGACCTTCTGCTGCAGCTAGCATCAAAGGTCTGGTACCGCTGACCGAGATAGGATCAATATCGACCTGCCCGTCGAGCAGAAGTTGAACCATGGTAAAGTGACCGTTCTCCGCAGCCAAATGTGATGAGGTCCACCCTTGGCGATTTCTAGATCCAAGAGCCCCATGCCTCTCACGCACGGCCCGTAAGCTGGTGAGTATTCCTAGGTCGACCAACACAGACAATCCTGCACTTTTGCCCCTCAAATACTTCAAAGGAACATTAGCTAATTGAGGTATAAATGCAGCCCATGTCTCAAAAAGTCTATCAGAGGGGTCCATAAAACGCTCACCAAGAGAGTTCTGAGGCAATCCAGACTTCTCAGCACAGGACGCGTGATAGAAGACAGAACGAAAGGCGTAATTGAGAAAAGGATAGATGTGTCCAAGTATCATGGCCCTATTACTTTTCTTAAGGCGAAAGTTGCCAAGTTTAGTGCTCTCCAACAGTACTTCTTCCAACAGAAGATAATTGATACACGAAGCTTTGAGCATCTCGTGAACTTGCCCCGGCGACGTTGCTTGTCGTGGGAGAAAACTGAAAGCTAGACCACCCAGCTCCCGAGAGAAAATGGTCTCGGACAGACTCATGTATGAATTGGACTCGGGGTTCCTCGAATGATTTATAACGGCAGATCGATCCTTCCGGGGTGTAAATTCTCGAATTTACATGTGAAATCTCTATAAGTCCCCCGGATAGAAATCTGATCCTTTGCTCCATTCGATCGATACTCACGAAATCCTCCCCTGCCTCAAGGGTGACCTGTGAATGATGGGGTACAGTGCAAGCAAGTCCATAAGTCAATTCCGCCACAGACAATGGACGTTTGGCGAACATGACCCATTGGAATAGTCTTTGACTGCTCTCTCGGTGTTGCTGAGAGAAATTGTCAGAGATTCGCCGAAAGATAGTCTCAAGGTCTTTCGGTATCGTTTCAAGAATATGCGCAAGCTCCTTCCGAGAGTGGGGATTGTAAGCGGTGCCGTTTAATGACGCCACGACCAGGACCACCCACAGAAAAATTCCGCGTGCCTTTTGGACCAGTGTCTTGTGCATTGTGGCGTCAAAGTCATTGGAACAGTTTAGATTTGCTTGGAGATATTTTTCAATATCCCCATCGTTGAGACCATCTAACGAGATCTCCAACGGTTTGTCGGGTAGGTTAGGAAAGTGACGCCTTGAAACACAAATGTTGATCAGCGAGCAGTCACTCCCAGAGCTGGCAAGATCTTCAAGAAAAAGAACGATCTCTTCCCACGGTGCGTGATTGTGGCGCTGTTGGGTCTCTTGACACTCATCTAGTGCGTCAACAAAAAGATATATCGGATGTTGCCCCTGTTGTAAGAGAGCAGTACGCAGGCTGTCCCGAAGCTCTGTATAGTGCCATTGTACGTTCTCGCCATTGCGCTGCTTTTCTTGGTATTTGCTCAGAAGTTCCGACGGCCATCTTTGACGCTGCTTGAAGATCTGGCAAAGCAGAGACCGATAGAATCCAGCTGCCGATCTCTCCAGCGTATCTCCTCGAGCGTTGAAAAAGAACGAAAGGATTAAGGTTGAATTCCGGAAGAGCTTCTGAATCCGACCAAGAACATGTTTCAGCAATGTCGATTTTCCGGATCCTGGCTTTCCCCTGATCCAAAGAATGCCGTTATGCCTTGCAAGATCCTCTCGGCGTAGCCAAGTACGATAGGTCAAATGAGTGAAAACCCATTCGCAGGTCCCGGTATGCACATTTACAATGTCCATTTGTCGGTGATCAGCTCTATCGAACCACAAGGACTTGACTGAGTACATCAGTCAATATCTGCGCCCTTATATGCAATTTCAGACATACTCAGCTGATCAGGAGTCAAAGCAGTAGGGCCTATGAGCCATGTCTCTAGTCAGAACATTCGTCAAGCCAATCACCCTTCCCGTGCATCCCATGGCCGCTAGTAATGGAGAATTTGACTGGAACTGACCGCCAGCTAGTTTCTTGATGTGCCCAAGGACGGTCAGATATCCGGAACTAGAAGAGCTCTTATAACGACATATCTGACGATGATCGCAGCCGGCCATAGGCACTATGGTTTCATCCGCGATACTTAGAACCCCACTACTATCGTCGACAATCTTCTCTCGTCAGTCAGCGACCTCTCGAAGGTACGCTTATGTCTACTCACCCGTGTCTTGAGTGGTAGAGTAGTGCTTTGTTCGATGAACGAAACGATCTTGATATGAGACGTCTGATTTCTGAAATCCATTGCTAGTTTCACCAGTGATTCCGAGTCTTTCGACAGTGTCTCAAGCAGCTCCGTTCTCATCCGGCCCGTTACTCCCGAAGCGCCTGCGATTGCAAAATTGCAAACATTTGCCAACACTTCAGGATATTGTGTTGCTCCCGAGCCCCGGTGCGGTGTTGCTAAGAACAGTATACCGACTACCGACTCTCGAATATTACCGTAGTCATTATCAACGAGCTTCGCCGTGACAAGAGCCTATCAAACTTAGTAAGAGAGCTTCCCCATGTCAAGGGAGTCTTACCTGCTTAACAACGAGCCCGCCCATACTATGGCAAATAAAGATAATCGGTCGCGTCGAGTCCTAGATGACAAAGACACCAATTAACTGCGTCCGCACCAGCAGCGAGCGTCTCTGGCCGAGATACCTCAGCCGAGGACCTCCTTGCGTCCAGGTCGTTTAGTAACGAACGTGCAAAGTCTTCTAATTTTCCAGTTGCCAACGTGAGCCCAAGGTCTGACGGATAGCCGAAACTGAAAACCCGTGCCCCTGGTAGCTCTGCCGGAAGGAAATGATATAGCCACATTGTCTTCGTCTCGTCGACTGTCCAAGTCTTGTATGCGTCGCCATTGAGACCATGTATCGCAACGATGTCAGCGGAATAGGGCTGGTTGTTCGACCTGAGATCCTCTTCATATTGCTGACAGTTTAGAAAATGAAGCCCATATTTCTCAACTCGTTCCGGAAGGGGATCGACGGGTAGTGGGACGCTGGAGCTCGACTCGGTGCCGCGAAAATAATCTCTGAGGGTTTGCATCCTTCTCTATCGACATCTGGCATTTCAGAAAAGACAAGACACAGTCGATAACTGATCTGGTGGTGAGATCATCGCATTGGCGGTGATCATTCTCAGCTCGATGTGGCAGCCTGACGCTAGTGCTAAAAATAGCCCCACAGCTACAGTGTCCCACCTCGAGGCTTTGCAGTGAGGCGCATCCTTGATTTCCTTGGGTGAAATAGCAAGCTCAACCTTCGTGATGCTATACTCACGCAGCTCCAACAAAGTTAGGATGAGCTCGGGGAAGCGCGGCACTCAACCCCGGTTAGGGGCAGCAATCTGCTCACCACCAAGCCGGGAACCGCAGCCGGGGTGCGAATGTGGTGGTCTTGTATATAGATGTAATACCCTCTCTCCACATTTCCCTCAATGCCGTTGTCATCCTTCACAGAATCATATACTCATGGGAACCCCGCAGAGCTACTAAACCCAAGTATACCCGTCCTGTTCACCACCCACACCAGGAAACGCCCCGCTAAATGCCACCCTCAAAGCGTCATCCCAAAGTCCAAAGCGTCATCCCAAGATCCAAAGCGCCATCCGTCGCTCCAAAAAGAAGATTAGACACTCAAGCCTCCACATCCGATTTCTCCACCGCAGCCCTCTCCTCCGCCTTCTCCGCCGCCTTCACCCTCTTTCCCTCCAACCTCGCCTTATCCGCCTGCATCCTACTAATCAACGCACTCTTCCTCCGAATGCCGGCCCCATACTTATAAAACACGACCGGAATCGGAATGATCGCAACCTGCACCAAGCCCAACAACGTCCCGGCCCAATGCGGCCCCAGCCTCGAATACATGGCGGGCCCGGCGAGCGGCAAGGTGCCCCCGATGAGCGAGCGCACGACCGAGTTGCCCGCCATGGCGCTGGCGGCGTAGATGCCGTAGCTGTGGGTGAGGTAGTTGCTGGCGTAGATGAAGACGGCGGTGTTGCCGGCGCCGAACGGGACGCCGGCCAGGATGGGCCAGATCCAGTGCCGCGTCGCGGGCACGCACGTCCACGCGAACCAGAGCTCGCCGATGGGCGCCAGCACGGCCGCGATGCAGACGACGCTGACCATCGCTTCGGGGGGGACTTTGCCCGTTTCCGGGTCGCGTTGGTGCGCGTTGATCATGCGCCGGATGAGCGGCTCGGCGGCGATGACGGTGAAGGAGCCGACGCCGATGCCGACAAAGGCCAGGCCCGACATGCCGGGTGTCCAGCCGCGGATCTGGGTGAAGACGATGGGGTACGCGACGAAGCAGAGGTAGAGGATGCCGTAGATGATGGCGATGTAGACGTCCCAGAAGATGCTGGCGGTCGAGATTAGTTGGGTGTTATGGGTCAAAAGGAAGGAGGGGAGGGGGGTGTTCTTTTTACCAGATAGGTTCAGTGAAAGTCATGACGAACGGCCGGCTTAGATTGACTCTTAATCGTTCCCAGAAATCAATCTTCTGATCATACCGGCTCCACCACCTCTCGTCTCCCGTCTCTTTCCTTCTCTTCCTTGCCTTCTGAATTAACAGGGCCGGGCCATACGTTTCTTTGAGGATACAGACAAAAGCCCAAGCCACGCCCGACAATATCATCACGAGCCAATTCGTCCACCGCCACCCCAAATACTGCGTCACGAAGCCACCGATGACCGGTCCAAACACAGGCCCGTTGAGCGGCCCGATACTCCAGATGCTGAACGCCAAAGCTCGATACTCGTCGTTGACAATATCCGAAATCGTGCCAGGAGCGTTGGCGATCATGGCGCTGCCAGCCAAGGCACCGAAGAAGCGCACTATCAGGACTTCTGCCAGGGAGGTGGCAAGACCGGTTGGGATGACTAGGACCATGAATAGGCCCATGCTGAAAATATAGACCGGACGACGGCCATATATTTCGGACACGGGAGCCAGGATCACGGAGCCAACGGCCAGACCAAGGAGGTAGGTGGTAATGCCAAGCGCAACGAGAGGTTCGGAGGTCACATTGAAGTCGATCATCATATTGCCTAAGCCGGCGGTATATGATGTCGAGTAAAGGACTCTGCGGACCTGACGTATCAGCTACGGCAAGGGCATTCGACGAAACAAGGTGGGGAGTTGGCCATACACGACCCACGTCGACCAAGATATGAACCCAATAGTCAGCCCTTTGTACCACAACGGCCAGTTCCTCGGATTCTCAGTATCGTCTCCATCCTCCCAATCTATCTCGAACGCAGGGTCCGTGGTGGCTGTTGTGCGGATGGACGTTGCTTTCCTTGAAAGAGGAGGTTTGCTGGTGACCCGAGTGATCTGCGGCGTGAGTGCTGTCTCCGGTTCGTCGAAGTGGTCATGAACCGAGACCGTCTCTGCAATGGAATCCCCAGTTCTGGAGGAGGCGGTGGAGTGTAGAGTATGTGGCAAATGCTCTTCTGTGTGGGGTAAAGACATCTTGAGCGTGTGTTCAGAGGCAAACTTAAGAACCTGCAGTGATTGATTCTTCTCTACCCTAAACTCGTCCAAGAAGCCAAGTTAAAAGACGAAGAAAGTCCCATCCCTTTGGATAATCACTGGCCACGGGTAACTATGGTCTCAATTACCCAGTAGAAGTAGGTCTATCAGCTGATAGAAATCCTCCGTCAATCCATGACCGGCTCTCAGAATTGCAGACTTCACACCAGAAGAAAAAGACGGACATATAATCAAGGGACAGAGCAAGCCCAGGGCAAATAGGAAAGCAGCAGTGATGATATGCACCGAGACCCGAGATCCATGATGGGGACCCACGGCCTAACACCAAAAAAATCCCGAGGTCCGCAGCGATAGCGCCGATGATTTAGTAAAGACATCAACTCCCCACGACTGGGTCCGCGGTAAGCCCACGCCCAGAATGCATGAGTGGTGGAACATCATCAAAAGTAAAAGTAAGAAGGTTTCTTCGGATTCCGCACAAGATTTCGTTCCGCATCTTATCCTGTCAGGAGAACGTTGCCGATTTGCCGAGTTGGACGCTTGGCGAGTCAATAAATATTGTTTCTTCTCCCCAACTTATATCTGAACTCACCCCCAAATTCACCCCTGAACGAACTCACCCCTGAACTCACCCCTCATTCGCATCTGAACCCAACCCTCGAATAAGTCTAGACATGGATATGAGAGTATCTTCCGTAACGCGGCATGAGCCAGGTTTGAAATGAGGTATGAGTTTGAGATGTGTGAAACTCGGCATGAGTTTAGACGTGAGATTTACATGTAGGTTAGATCATAGCATGAATTACCTAGCTAGGTCTGAGAGACCAGACGGATAGGATATATCTCGTTTACTCCAGTGGTAAAGGTTGAGGGTACGCCGCATCGCTGATAGCACTTCTACGCCTTTGTCGCAGTCAATCTGAACTTATTGAGGATCTCTCATGCGGAGGTAGAGGTGCTCGAATAAATTCTCATGCAACGCCATAACTCTTGACAGAGCCTTCAACAAACGGCTAGCATGCGCCGTTACGCCACCTGCTGCTCTTCCTAGCTTGATCTTGCCAATTGAGATCGCCAACTATGAACACTCCACACAACATATCAGATAAATGTTCTAAGATTAAGTAAGAGGAGCCTCCGTGTGCGTGTATAGGCCCCTATCCAAGGTTCGAAGATGTACAGCCACGCCGATCGGTGGGAAAATGTTGCTTTTCGCCCGCGATAAATGGATTCTTGAAAGTCGTTACGGTCATTGAAGCCTAGTCCCTGTTGATGACCCTCAGACTTCGCCGTGGGTTCAACATCACGCCCAGGAAGCTTGGCTCCTGCCCGGCCATCAGATCGTCCGTACTGGAATTCGCCGTGCTGTTGCCTCCCATGGGCGGTTGAACAGGAATACTCGTATATCCACTGCCGCTGCTAGCACCTGCCGCACTCGCGCCCGGGCCACTAGACTGATCCGTGGAGAAATTCGTGGGGCGATCTGAAGAGCCTGCGGAAGCACGTGGGAACATGAAGCCCGTCTTCTCGATTGGACCACCGGCTGCCGCCCGTTGAGACATAGCAACGTGGTGCTTGTATAGCGCGAGCTGGCGGCGGTACACCCAGGCGCAGAAACCAAGGTAGCCTGCAAGGATGGCAAAGCAACCAGCGACCACGCCTGCCACGATGGCCGCGATATTTGGGCCTCCACTGCCACCGCTGCCATAAGAAGAACCACCACCGTTGATCGATGAGGAGGCGGTCTCGGTGACAACTGCACCATTTGACGCTGTGACGGTGTAGATGAGAGGTTTGCCCGTGGCCAAGGGACCCACCGTGGCTGCCTGGGCGGGAGCAGTGATGGTAGCACCGCCGCTAGCGTGACCTCCAATGACGGACTGCACCGCTGCTGGAACCTGATAACCGTAGCTACCACTGAGCCCCGTGTTGTTCTTCGATTGAGAGGCTTGTTGACTTTGTGTGTTCCCACCACTCAGGGCTTTGAACTGGTTCTCCCATTTCAACCCGGACGTATCAAACACGTAAATGCCAGGACTATCACAGCTAATGTCTTTACCAACGTAACCTCCCACAACAATCATCTGACCATCCCAGATGTGGCATGTGTGCCCAGCACGGGCCGGAGGCACAGATTGATTAGTAGTATCAACTTTGATCCACGTAAAACTCGGTACGGTAAGAATCCATATATCATCATACTGTTGCTGGTTGCCGGCTGGGATGAGATTCTGTCCGCCATAGAGATAAACATTAGTACTCGAGCCACTATTCGAAGAGTTAGCAATGTTAGTTTCTTCGACCAGTAACCAAGATGCTCACTCTGCCGCAGATGCCGCCACGGCGCACGGATTCACGCGGATGCCTGGAGTGGTCCCGCTCGTGGATTGTTTGTACCATGTCGAATTGGCAACGTCGTAGACGTCGATAATGTTCATTTGTGTCTAAAAGGATCAGCAAGCTGTGAGGTGTGGGCTGATCATCTTGGACTCACGAGAGTCGTATTAGTCCCACCCGCTAATCCCAAGATGATCCCCTCTTTGCCATATCCGGGAATATAGACCAACACGCCATCGGCTCGTTCGGTAAAGCCAGCTTGTTCCTGCAACCCACCTTGCGTGACGTTACGCCATGCTCCGTCACGCCCAGCAGTCTTGCCTCCACTCAGGCTCTGAATTCCATCATTTGGAGAGCCAGGAAATGTGAACTCGATCAATGACTTCAGATACACCCTAGGGACCGATTGCGACCACCCGGCTGTAGTCCACCCATCCAAATGTCCGCCAAAATACCACCCGCGACCAAGTTCTGGCACACTGATGCCAGCGCCTTCGGCTGCCTCCTGCACAGGAAGATTGCCGCCATCGCTGTTGTTCCCCTGAGAGGTGGTGGGATTGTCGTGTCTGATCCAGTTTGAAGAGGGGATGTCATATTCCCATAAAGCATAAGGGACGGGGGACGTTGGCGGCTTATCTGAAAATTCTCCACCGTACAAAAACAAGGAGGTATAAGAATTCCACAGATAGGCGTTCGCCACAGCTGGGGGACCGGACGGTTGAGCGAGGCCTTTGAGAGTGGGTGAGGATATTTGCCAGGTTTTCGTAACGTCAAGAGTAAGGAAGTCGTTGTCTGTGTGTCGTCAGTAAACGGCTAAGGCTCAGACTGATCGCACATACTCCAGTTATTAAGTACTTGTCCAGGGGATTTCGATGCTTGACCTCCGTAGATATACATTGTCCCATTGACGACGGCGCCTAAAAGATATCAGTGTGTCTCTGAGGAAATCGAAAAAGTGACACTACTCTGATGACTCCATCGTGTGCACACATCGGTGGGGCTGTTGTCCCTACTCACTAGCTCTCCGTCATTGGCGGCCCTTTCTTGTACCGCCGACCGCTCGATGACACGACCTTCAACCCCTACGATGCCGTGTCCAGACCTTCCAGTGAAGGGAATGTTGTGCAGCAAAGGTATGGTGATGACTAGTATAAGGGCCAAAAGATGAAGTCGAGTCATGGATGGAAGACTGGTCCGTGGAAATGCAGGGTCTGGATTTTCAATGCGCGGGGTACCGATCTCAGAGTCAGCGGTATCTGATTCACCATGCTCATGAAGCACCCCAGCATGGTGCGTGTTTGATCTCCGGTGGAAAGGCGCGTCCCGTGAGGGTCCGGGAGCTATATCTTCATAACCGTCGTCTAGGCCGATTTCCTTGAATTTCGATGTCCACCGGCGCTTTTCATGAGCGGAAGTGGTCGAAGCTGAACCGGAGTATGGTGATTGATCCATCGCGGATCCCCTGGCTAGAATTGAAGTCGAAGCTGAAGTTCGTAGCTGTGTTCGAGTATCGTTCAAATCCACTGCCACCGCCGACGGTGGAAGATTTGCGCGCTAAATCGGCATCAGGACAGGGGTAACGTTCGAAAAGTTAGCATCAAAGATGAAAGGACTAAATCTATCGAAGTGAATGTGCAGATGATGTGCGGCGAGGAGCGACGGTACAATTATCGATCAATGGAGATGCGGTTTGTGATATGGGTAAGGTAACGTTAAAGTGTGAGGTTGTCGAGCGAGTGATTCGGTTCTTCCCCAGAGCCGGGCAGTTGACCTGAATTGACAGGGACCGCTAAGGGACGTATGGTTAAGTTTCAGTCAACGTTAAGGTATGACGAAATACTTAGGTGAGGAATCCACTGCAATTTAGTGGCAGTGACACGACATGAGACGTGCCTCACCACCGTAAGTACTTTGTACCTGAGGTGCTATCAACAAATTATTAATAAGGTTTCAAGTCTCGTGGCAAAACCTGACCGAAACTTCGAGCTTTAACTCTTAGTCTTTAGGGTTGGCGGGTATCACTTCTACAACACCTTACAGTAAGTCAGCACCTTAAGAGAACCCCTTGATCGAAACATACTGTACGCAAGTCAGTACTGTGATTGAAGAGTCCAGTGTTGCTGGCTGGCATCCTCGGGTACGTTGCCGTTCATGATTGCGCGCTCCGGTGGCCATGTTACTGTAGGTAGGGTACAATTGCATCCGACGCCCAACGTATGCAGCTTTCGTTCTGCAGTGGTCCTATGGTATACAGGTGTACGAGTAAAGTTAGAAGGAGAGCATGCCGATTGAAGGATGGTCCAAAACTGTCATCTCACGGGTGGTGGCATGTCCGTGATCTATATATATAACACTCGCCTCCTGTGGCTGAGGGCTTGGCGAAAGGCCTGGCATTCCAAAGCCGCGGCACGGAAGGGACCTCTGTGTCGCTAGACGAGGTCCTACAGCACATCAGGAACTGTATTTAACTCATACTGCATATGTTGGTGAGAGTATGCCGCTCTGCGAGACGGCCTATGATGTAGAACTTCTAACCTCAGTCATGAAGTCGAGTAATTGGCATATGAGCACACTGCGTTACTGCTACGACTAAATGCAAAATTTCGGCTCGCAAGAGGGCAAACTCGATGGGATGGATGCCTTCCCAATTGCTTCCTCGTCGTCATCACATCCTTACAGACGAGACAACCCGGCTATCTCACGGGGTGCGTGGTAGCTGGGCACCTTCATGTCCAACGCGTCTCCGCTGTATCCGAGGTCTTCCGCAACGAGCATCGCGCACTTTTCGCCGATGAGCAGCGCCACCGAGTAGGTGTTGCATCCGAGGTTGTCCGGACAGATGGACAAGTCGGCGACTTTGAGGCCCTCGACGCCGTGTACGTTCAGGCGTTCGTCGAGGACACCGTGCTTGACGACGGAGTTACCCTCCTTGGGGGCCATCGAACAGGTCCCGAGGGAGTGCCAAGTCGTCTCGACGTGTCTCTTGACCCACTCCTCAATGTGCTCGACGTCTTGTTTGGTGTACTCCAGGTCCTCTCGCACATCCTGATGGGAGTTGCTGAGAAAGTTGGGCGCTGGTGGGCGCCCAGGCTGAAGCGGCATGGACCATGATCCTAGGTATCACTTAGTATTTCAAGGACGTTCGGCATCACTCGGATCTCACCATGCTGAATGCCGGCAGTGATGTGGTTAGGACCGGCGTATGCCTTGGTCGTGGGAAGATCCATATCCAGAGCTCGAGCTGGCGAGTCGAAGGCATAGAAGGGGTGCATGCTAGTAACTTCGCCAGCGTATGCTGACATACGACGTGCGGTTTCACGCGATTTGATATAGCTCCATACCATGGGAGCCATATCGCGTTTGTCGTTCATGAAGCCCGCATCGAAATCGGGTGCCTCATATGGGTTGGGTGACGTGATGAATGTCGAGCCACGAGAGAAAGGATACTGTGAGACCGTCAGCTTTTTATCGTTCCTCCAATGCTGTGAGAACGCACCTCGAGAAAGTGGAACATGGAGAAGAATTTTCCAGGTGGGAGGAGCATGTGGTCTCCGAAAAATCTACGCATCGGATCAGCACAGTCAGGTTATGTTCGAGCCATGGATCTTACCCAGCAATGACCGAGTAATGCATCACAGGCTTGTCTGGTTTGTTTTTGAAATAGCTGTCCCATCCGCTCTGGAATTCTGGGGTCGGCCATTTCCGCATTTCTTCAAGCTCCTTTTCCGTGGGACGAATCTTCACACCGGCCTCGATACCATTGGTTGCCAGAGGGCCGGTACCGTTGATATTCCACTGGTTGAAGACCTGTTCCTGGACCTTCGGGTCGCCCCGAACAAAGTCATCAAATGACTCGGTGTCAGGCTTAGCACGGTACACGGAGAAGGTAAGGTAGTGATCCTGGAAGTTGAGACCGACACCTGGGAGGTCCACCAACGGCTTGACGCCGACCTTGCGCAGCTTCTCTGCGTTACCGATTCCAGACCGCTGGAGAATAAGAGGAGAGCTGAGCGTGCCTCCACTGACAACGATTTGTTTGCGGGCTCGGAAGATCCTTGGCTCCTGCTCCCCCGGGGTCAGAGGCTTCGAGGGCACAGTTTGTACACCAACGGCGCGACCGTTCTCAATGATGACCTTGTCGATCTTGGTGTTGCACTTCAAGTGAAGATTACTGTGGTGAGCTCTTGTACTATGGATGTAAGCATGAGCCGAGTCCGATCGTCGTCCGGTATCACTACTCAAGTCAGCATCATGCGGTGCTATCTGCGATCCCACGTGAAGTGAAGACGCCTACCGATTGATCCATTTGAGCCAGTGCTCAGCACCATGAGCGGTCTTTAGATCCTGGAGGTCATCGGTAACCGGGATGCCTTGGGACTCAACAGCCCGGAGGAAGTCCTGCATGACCGGGTATGTATAGTTGCCGAAAGAGACCTTGATAGGGCCCTCAAAGCCATGAAGCTCTCGATCGTTGCAGGCACGTTGGTAGGTCTCGTGTTTCCTCATTAGAGGGAGGAGCTCTTCGGTAGTCCAGCCCTTGGTTTGAAAGTCATCGTAGTCGGAAGCCGAGGCCCTTGTGTACATCTACACTCATGTTCAGTATATTGCTTCAAGACTCCGGAAAGTATCACTTTACCATGAAGTTGATGGAGGATCCCCCACCAAGAACATTAGCACACGGCACCACGGCTCGACGGCCTCCAAGCCATTCTGATGGCTGAGAGTAATAGAACGTTGCCGTCTTCGAGTCCAGCTTCATGTTGCGAGGGTAGATACCCGGGCGGTATACCCTGATGAACAATCAGCTATCATCTTGTACAGTTGGAGTAGCTGCGGAGGCTCACCATGGGTTGTTCAAGTTGTCCTCGCCTCCCTCAATCAGAAGCACTTGGAGGTTGTGGTCCAAGTTGGCCAAACGCCCAGCAACAACGCACCCAGCCGATCCTCCACCGCAAACAATAATATCATACTCGTCAGGAATAGTCATCTTGAGGATGTGAAGTGGCCTGTGAGGGACTGCGGTGAGGTTGCTATGAGACTCCCGTAGAGTAGGACTGAGCTTCTGTTTTAAGCAAAACAAAGTGCAGTTGGCGCCTCTGATATAGGATCTCAACCCCGCATCTCCAGCATTCGGTGCAACGGAGAGAGATTGTAAGTACCAGGGCAGCAGCACGGTCCGCGATGCACACGTGGAAGGGTAGATGCTTCCAGCTCCCTTCGTGACAGAATAGAAATAGCTATAGGCATGATTTCGATATCAACCAACAATACAGAAACTAGCCCCCAAGTGTGAGGGTCCAGTCCCCTCTTTAGACAGTAGAAGGCTCCATCCAGAGACCCACAAGGAGTCTGGGGAAGCAGGGATAGCAAGATACTATGCAGCAACTGTTGCAGATCCAGACAATGGAGACCAATAACGATCACAGTCAGATGAAACCCTGCTCACAACATGATAGATAGTGCACGCCATGGTGGGAACGGAAAGCGTCCAACGGTTCACGGCTGATGGACGAATAGGGGATACCCCGCATCAGGGTTCTTTGTTGTCTTTGGTTGATGCTATCGTTGGTGGGTACATGGCTTAGACAGGTTGATATGAGGAGAGGAGTTGCGTTTTCATTGGGCAACGAAAGGTGCAGGACCTAACATTGACCCAAGAGTTCTAGACATGATTTTTCTCCGCCTGATCTGACCGGAACAAGAGCCCGAAGCTCACGCAATAACTCTGGAAAGGATCGAGATCGCACGAATGAGATAGTAAAAGTACTCATCCGCTCTTGACATCAAGTAGAAGACCCTCTCCCAAAGTCCTCCCATGTTGCGGATCGACACGCATCGGGTGTAACGGTCCTCGGACTTGCTTTCTTTGTGAGGGGTCATTAGGGTATGGCTCATGCAGGGTGCATGAAACCGTCTTCTGCGTTCCTTCTAGGCCTGAATTGCTTTTTGACCTTGGCATACTCCTCTCTTGATCTCCATGAGGTGACATTCTATTGGCATTGCTTACCTTACGAAGTAGGGGTGGACAGGTAAGGTAAATGGCGGGTAACGTTACCGGACATACCTTAGGTAAGGTAGGTTAGGTAAGCTTTATCGAGGTTAGGTTGACGTCCGGCGTTAGCTGACGCCTGTCATCCCGGATTAGCACCTAACCGAAACGCGGGGTAGCGTGTATTCCGGTTGCCCCATACCTGTTTGCACCACTACCAGGTAAGGCACAGTACTGTACGCCAGAATCTGCTTACCTTAGGGGTGATTGAGCGACACGGTAAGGAAATCCACGCGGACTCGATGCCTACAGCTTGGTTGCGGTCAATGCCGGTATTCTTTGAGCGTTCCATTAGCTGTTGACATGCCCCCTATACTGTGAGTGTGTCTTTTGATCGGAAGTTGGGACTGGATTGAAAGTAGAACCCGACGCAGTGCTTCACTCTGGCATTTTGCTTTCGATCTTGCATCTGACCAGTCTCTAAGGGTGCATCTCACAGAAAGGTTCTCTGTCTGAGCTCCACCGGCAAACCTTGAAATTGCACACAGTATTCAGAACATCAAGCTCCTCGAGGACCCTAGCAAGAACGTTCTAGTCCTCGATAACCCCACTCAGCACCGTATCCATCCTCTGCTCGGCGTGAGACGCTCTATATACATTAAACTTGTACCTGAACAACTTGTCCGCCTTGATGGTCCCGTCGTGAGAGGCCTTCGGACACCGTCCTGTGAACCGGCCTGGGGAAACACGCAATCGAGTACCGATGTTCGAGCTCCATCTCGGCAACAGGAATATTGATCCGGCGTAAGACCGACTTCAAGCGAAAGTCGGGAAGGACCCTCAAAAAGTCTCTCACGTTGACTATGGCGTGGCCGAGCTTCGGTTGGACATAGTCCCATCCATTTCAGGTGGTGGACGCCACTTGGAGGACCGCCAAACCGGCGAGAAGCTCCAAGACGTGGAAGGGTGATCTTTAGATGAAGTGCTGAAATCCCGTCCTCGTCGAGGACCACTTCCGGGAGTTTCTTTTCGGTCCAGTCCAGATCTTGCTGTGCAACTTGCCCAGTGCGGTTGATAGAAGTAGGGCTCATCAACCTACTTCAGTTATTCATACACCGATAGACCCTGGAAAGAAGCCCAGTCCGTACTCGGACAACCCGCCTCTTGAACGCATCTGGGTGGTCCACGGTGCTGGGGGCTGTGGAATATGCTCGGAGGTTTAAATACGAGAATGTACATGCCTGTGCCTTTCTTGATAGGCCCTCGTACTCGTGAGAACACAGAGAAGGTACGTGCTCCGTACAAGTAAGGTATGTCGATCTCGAGTCAGCCAACGGGACCGAATGTCAGCGGCGGGCGGTCCGCTGCCACTTCGGTCCTGACCGGCGTGATTTTACCTACCTAATCTAGTCCCCAGCGTACCGCTTCGGTAACAGTAGCCGCAACACATTAGTACAACACGTCAAGTTGCATGATTTTGTGGAGTTGACCACTAACACCACAGGAGACATCATGACGATGACATTTCATAACTAAATCATTAAACTATTGGTGCACCAAACTGTCCGAGAAATGACAGTCGATCCCGTCCCTCAACATCTACGCAGCGAAGGAGTCAAGATCCAAGCTACCGCCACACTCGGGCGTTCTCGTGTCCAAGTGGTACTGCTTAGCCAACGCGCGGGTCCAGCCGCCCATAAAGGTGGTGATGGTGCCGACGCCCGGCTTGAAGTCGTCTTGCACAGCCCACAGCGGCAGGTCGGATCCCACATCGGAAGACCGATAGGGGAACATAGCCGTCCATTGATTCCTGCAGCGGGTCAGCACACGTCCACGACGTTAGACTGGGTCTTGGATCTCGGAGCTTCGTACCCGTTAGCATAGATACCCCACTTCAAGCCCGTCGCCTTCAAAGCAGCCACCCATTTCCTCGCCAGCGCCAAGTTGGCCGTCTTGCTCAGGTTCCACGCGTTGCACCCGGTTGCGGCGGCGCTGGCGGGCTCGAGGTCGAACCACAGGCGTTCCACGTTGATCTTGTTGTCCAGAATCACCTTGAGGAACTCGTCGATCTGGGTCTGGATGGGCTTGCAGCTGCCGCTGGGCTGCGTGCCGGTACCTGGCCGCCGAAATCAGAACCTGCCATTCTGAACAGCGGGATTGGGAGAATGGGAGGCTTACATGGGAACATATACGCGTCGATGTTGGTGAAGCCAGCAGCCCGCGCTGCATGGTATGCGGGCACGAAGTTCGGATCAACCGAGCCGCCCTGACAGTTGGTCGAGCGTCAGCGATCGAGTGCACTGTGACCGGAGGACATCGTTGCGACGCTGGTATGTGAGGGAAGTCTTACGACGCCGCAAGCCTGCCTATACCCGCGGATGACGGCTTTGCCGTAGCCAGCGTTATGGGCGCATTTCCAGAAATTGTTGTTGAAAGGGGCTTGGGCTTGAGAGACGTCGAAGCCGCGAAGGTCCCCAAGGACGGTGCTTGCGAGCAATGAGACAAGGACGAACAGTTTCATGTTTGCGATACGCGCGCTGACTTGGTGTTATTGTTCAGGACTTCGTTCTGATGATGTACACCCGCAGGTTCACTCGAGCGGGAAGACGACGGTTTATATAAAAGTGGCCCCCATCCTGAATACGAGGCCAGAGCAAGGCCAGGCTCTGCCAAGGAAAGTAAATGAACTGGATTGCCAGTGTAGTTTCAGAGATCAGCTTGACAGCTACCCATTACTCGTATCGGTGATCGTCTTGCAGTGTTGAGAGTGACATGGTACCCTTTGCTCGTATCGGTGATCGTCGTGCAGTGTTGAGGGTGACATGGAGATGCATGCATGGCTCAGCAGCGTTTTGGCAGCAACAGCGAGGCTGAACAGAACTCGCTCTGTGTGGGGTGAACGAGCGGCCACAGACAATCACTCCCTCGCATACTTGGCAGCGGACAGAGGTTGTCGTCAGGCCCCAGCCGCATCTGATAATCAAGTTTTCCTCCTCAGCTTGGCCGGTGTGGAGATGAAAGGCCCAGGCATCGGCCCAGGGTTAGCGAGCATATAACGTATCCCCTTCGGCATCAGCCCTTTAGCTGAAACCCGTAGCGAAGCGGGCTCGCGAAATATATGCAGGAACGTTTCTTCGACCTCCGGATGTATATAGAACCACATGGGTAGCCCTGAGTGTGAGAGACGGCACGCTCGGTACGAGGATTGTGATTCCCCAGATTTCTCGCTTCCTCAGCTGTTGACCCGTGCCATAATACAACATTGCCATTAGGTAAGGGAGGAAATAGATATTAACCTTCACTCATCACAACTACACTCGTCTCACCTCCAGGGAGGTGAAAGGAGAGCAAAAAGCAAAAACATACAACAGCAGGTATTCGCTGGTCGTCACCGACCCAACTACTAATCCGCCGATCTAAGGCTTAACGTAATCGCCACCCAGTCGAGCCAGCCACCCAGTCGAGCCACCTCGCTGTCGCTTAATTAACCCTTGTCGAAACACCTTGAATTATTGAGATTACCACCCCCCTAGACTAACTACATGAAAA
>JAABUY010000252.1_pt1 | contig 103834 bp, 103 predicted proteins | sample 5560271 | NCBI WGS metagenome assembly JAABUY01 (sample SAMN10711886, study PRJNA513374) | rock metagenome | isolation source: Antarctica rocks | place: Antarctica: Victoria Land, University Valley | reverse complement strand
TGGATTAGCAACAAATTTTCCATCTGGCCAATCAACATCAGGCCTGACTGATAACGTAAGCAGGCCAACCAGTCCAAATGGACGTGATCAGGATAATCCACCCGAATCAAATCAGAATGAGTCAAATTATCAGACTGCTAGCAATAGCCGAGCGGAGTCGGAATTACCAACTGGTCGAAATCAGACTAGTCAGGATGGTTCGACACGCCAAATTACTACTGTAACCCCATCAGCTGTCATCAATAAGCTATCGGCCAGGAACAACAAATCTCAGAAAATTGTTCCAGAGTCATCACGTCGTTCCGCTCGTGACAAACCACGGATCGACTACAGCCAGACTAACAAGAGAGGTATAAAGACCACTGATAACCCGGATGGGTTTAGGGCCATGCTTACTCGCGTCGTCGACGGCACCAAGGAGCGTCCCTGTCCAACTTCAATAGATGAGGGAGCAGCACTAGTGCTCCTAAGCATCGACAACCAGGCAGCTATGAAATTGGCGACTAACCCGATCAATCATACTGCTACAAAACACATCCGAATGAGATATCATTTGGTTCGTCAACTCGTTTCGGAAACTAAAGAAATCCGTCTCGAATGGGTTGACACCAAAGGCCAATGTGCCGACCCACTAACAAAGCCCATCGGCCCCATCAACTTCGGCCTCGCTAGACAACAGTTGGGACTAGCTCCGAGTGAAACATGAGGGCATTCAGATGTGGTGGTTGTCGACAGGTAACCTACCTCGTTGCCACCGATCTGAGAGGGAGTGTTGGAATTCATGTCGGGTCAACCTCGGTAATTACCAATCAAGGGGGTCTTGGCAGACTAGAAGAGATTTTCTTGTCTGCGTTCCATTCTCATAGCTACATCCATCCATTAGTTATCATAATACTATTGCACTACACCCAAATCACGTGCAGATGACTCATTGACATCATACATTTTAACATATCACACCCTTCCCCTCTCTAAATAGGATAGGGTGAAGCTACTAGGCGAAGGTGGAGCTTACACCCCTATCTAGAGATTTAATTCTTAGAGTACGGTATCGCGCGCAGGGGGACGCACTCGGTCCGGAGGTTATATGCCTCTAGATCACGCTATTAAGAGTATGTGTATGTTTTACTTAAAACCCCCTCCTACTATCCTAGTTACCTTCTCTCACGTCTAACTTGTCTAAGCCGTCCTATACTTACTATAGTTATAATGGCGAATGCAGCGTTATATTTACCGGAGACCAATTCCGCCTAGTCAGCTTTCAAGGACATCTAGATCAGCGAGGAGATCGAGACTACATGCAGCTTACTAGGAACGGGTGGATAGGTGATATGCCCTGGCATCTTAGCTTTAAGAATCCTTACTAATATCTCGTAACCTTTCGTAGATACCAGAAACGCTTCCGCGTCAGTCTAGAGAATTACGTCCCGATTTCAGCGACGGGCTATAGACTCTTATTCGCTTCTTTATAGATAAACCCCTCCTAGAGGCTTTCGACTTAGATCGCTTCCTTTTAGACTCGGGTATCCCGATTAATATAGTTTCTCATATTATAGAATATAAGCATGCTGGGTCTTATAAACTCATTGTTATAACACTATATCTCGACTTGCTCTCAGAGAATTTCCAGGATTTCAACTTAGTAGTCGATTACGATCCGTTTAAGCCAGCTAAGGAGGACATATATATCTACAGGATCTAGGAGGCTAAAAAAAGAGCTCGAGTCAATATACTTGATACCGCTATAGAAGTGACCCGTAACGGATAGGGACTTGGACCGGCAGAATATTATCGAAGAGCTATCGGAAAGGCTGGCCTCGGCATAGAGCTTAAAAGAGTAATCCTGTATTAGGACATTCAAGTAAGCTCACATCTACCTTCCAATATACCTACTAATAACGCCTAGCATTCCAACCCTCGAATTATTAAAAATTTTACTTAAAACCTATTATACTTTTGTCTAAGATGTTGTGACCGGTATAACACCACTCCCGCCCTTGAAATCCTCGAGTGGGACTAGAACGACTGGCTCCAGCCTTTTCGGAACGGCCATACAGACTTATCCAGGCTATTGACGGCGGCAGACTTCCCTGTCGGGATTCGAAAAAGATTAGAACAGCAGACGATTTTATTATTCCGGAACTTTCTTGAATCTTCCGGTAGTAAGGTAGATTGTCGACAGTACGACTTCGGAATGGATTACACGACAAGCTAAAATGCGTCCCTCTACGGCGATTTTCTAGGTATCCCCTGTTCACGGCAATTTAGACGTTTCGACTAGGAAGAAATATATAGCGCGCTCACTAAATCGAAACTCTTCGCGGACCTACTAAAGCCAGCTATACCAGATACACTCGAATGGGGCCTTCATATAATATCACTGGTGCCTGTCGGGTTTCCCGACAACTATTTAGTATAGTGCTATTAAAATTAAGGCTCGCGCGCGCTGATAATGGCCCAGAATCTTCCGTCGTAACTGCTGTGCGGTTTTAGTACTCGACAAGTCGATTAGATACGTTTCCACTTGTAAATCAGAATCCTACGTATAATAAAGAAATAGGGCTAATAAAAGATAGTAAGCACACCTACCACTAACTTCCATCCCTTCGGAAAGAAGAGAATAATATTCTCGTGCTTCTTACTTGGAGCTCTACGTATTATAGTCAGACCCTCGAAGTACTAAGCGATTAGATAAAATCGGAGGAGAGCTTAAACCTATATTAAAGGCTGATTAAAGACCTTTAGCTCGAATAAATACCTGAAGCGTTTATATTAACCCTAGCTGCTTTATTATACCGCGAGCGACTGCTTCTATACACTATAAACGACACCGTTCAGCCTATTTAAGGCAGCTACTTGGCGGACTTTAATACTATCTTAAATGGTCAAGATATTAGTAATAGACGGGCGGTCTTTAAATAAATGACCTTGTCACTCCTGCGCGTGCTATATACTCTTAATACTAGCGAAGAAATAGTTCGACTTCTTACGGAGGTCCTTAATAAAGAAGTATTACTATAGGAACCGCTAGATAGAATTGCAGACCAGTATTGCGCGAGAAAAGTTGATCGACATAATTATAACAAAGCTTTCGAGGAAGCCAGAGAAGGTCTCTTGAAATGCGTGGAGGTAATGTTAAAGAGGGACAGGAATGCTGATGCCGAATGGACGGTGATACCGAGATTACCTCTGCAGCTGGTCAGCGCAGTATAAATGACTGGGAATTTCCTTATACGAGTAGATATTTGTGTTATTGGCAGAGAGAACTATTTAATCAATCTATGGAAGTTATTATTCTTCGAAAGGCCGAATAAGTAACGTCCTTCATGGCTAGACCGACACCCAATCATTAATTACTTCACAGTCGTCGTCCTCCTAATCCTTATCATCGCTGTGATCCTCATTATCGCTGTCTTCCTCATCATCAGTCTCGTCATCTGTATAATCCTCGCTCCCAAACCCACTCTCATCGCTCTCCAAAAAAGTGTTATCCTCCAAATGCCGAAAGTCATCCCCGCCACCCTCCTCACTGGTATCGTTCCCACTCTTGGTATCGGCATCCTCATCATCTAGTTTACCAAGTTCGATCTTCATGGCCTTCCCGTATTCTTCTTGTTTTAGCAGTTCCTTAATGTGGGAATGCATAATCGTTTTAAAGACATTTCGATAAGTGTCAGGCTTTTCTATCCCTCCTGCCTCCTGCACCACTTTGGACCAGTCGATCTGGTCGAGAGTCGATTCCCATACTTTCATCAGTTCTACCGGAGGAATAACGCGGTACTGACTGGCAGGAGGATACCGAGACTCGAGTAAAGGGAAACTGGCCAGATAAGGTTGCGTGCTTAGAATTCCTTCCTCTCCAGCAATCTTACGTTTCTTTGCCTCTCCTTCCCGCGGAGAATCATCTTGTTCGCTGAACGAGACAGATCGCTTACCCCCCTTAATCGGCAGGGGGTAGGGAGTGCGCGGCAGGCCCGCCTCACGGTTTTTAGTCAATTACTGCGGTGGTCTGAGCTTCGGAGGTTGCAGAGACAACATACTAGGCCTTCGCTTTGAGCCTGCAACGCTCGATTGTTCCATTTTGTTCAAGGTTGAGGGAAGATTCGGAAGGAGGTATGGTGTTTCCACCTTCGATTGATAAATTATTTTCCATTGTTGTCGTCCGGCGAATTCTCTTAAGTCTCTATATTCATCCAGTTCTGGCTCCCTTCCTCGTCCAGTCAGAAATGGATGCTTGAGAAGGAGCCAAAAGTGGATGGTGGTTCAGTGGAACGAGTCCTGTGTCACGACCACATTTCGGTCGCGTTTGATTTAGAAACTTGAGCCCATGTTTTGAGGACCTAAATGGCACGTGAATAAAGACACGTGGACTCGGCCTTGTATTTGAGAAGGGCTTTGCGAATGAACGTCTGGGCTATGCACTGCTAAGCCTCTCTTATTTGGAACCGACTAGGGAGAGGTAGTAGTGGATCTAGTAGAACATCCAGAGCTGAGAAGACATGGACATGTAATGGATGCTGGAGCCTGAAGGAGATGCTGACGCTCGAGTCAGAAGTGGATGCTCGAGCCAGAAGTGGATGCTCGAGCCAGAAGTGGATGCTCGAGCTAGAAGTGGATGCTCGTGCCAGGATTGGATGCCATGCGAGAACGAGGATTGAGAAATCTGCCAAAAGGCGACGATTACCGAGGAACGGATTGGTCCAGACGCCTGTATTCTCTGGGAGACCCATATTTAGAGTCAAAGCTGCAGAAATCTAATCCACGAGTCGATATGGTACAATCCACCAGCACGTCGCAATTGCATCCACCACGCTAAGGTAACCCACTGCGACCAAATCTTGGGCTCAACGCAAGTAGAGGACCGAGACCCGCGACAGAATATAGAAAGACGAACCGTCCCCGAAGAAAATGGCAGGCTGCTCAGGATGAGGAGATTTAAAAAGGGAAGGAGCTCCGCGTCTAAAATTGGGCGAAGCGGCGCGAACGTCTCAATAAACTGTCCGCCTTAAACCCGGAAGTCTCGAAAGCATTAGATATGAAAGAATGCATGCTGGAGGTGTAGGGAATGTTGTTGGGAAAGCTCGCTGCCGAAGAGAATCGCCTGAAGGGACTAGTAGAGGACTCAGGCCCGCCGATCGCAAACTTCGACGAACGAGTTCAAGAGGTAGAAGAAGTAATACGATCTATACAGTATTAAGTGCCTTAATCAGGGTTTGAACTCGGGGAATTGAAATGAGGAGACCAGGGTTTTAGATGTGGCGGTAATCGTCCCGAATGAATGCTTCAAATATTGGCTCAAGGCGTTGCGAGACCGCTTAACGTGTTGCCGCACCTAGATAGCAACCACAGAGCCATTCCTTTAGGTCCATGCTATATGTAGACTTGCCGACGCGTATACGGTTGGTTAGACAAAAGTGTGTTGATAGCAGCAATATTAGTTGAAAATTGAATCACGGCAAAGGACGAGAAGGTATATAAACGGGGTTTATAGAATTTGTTTCTTTCGTGCCTAATCTTCCGTGGAGATGTCATCGTTGGCAACTCTCTTTCTAGTATTATCCTTGAATGATCTAACGTTATCGCCTAATTAGGAAGCAGATGCGGCGAGCTACTGGGATATACAAACTCTTCCTGCTAGGAATAGAAGAATGACGTGCGTGCCATTTGCCATAGCAGCTTTAAAGCATTCCGAGGGGTGTAATGACTAAAGAGCCGTGTTAAATAGGTATCGTCCCTCCCTCGCGTGTTTTTCTGCCGTGAGCTCCACCGAAGAGGAAAGAGATGGACCGAAAAAGTATTCTTCTATTATAATCCAATCGTCTCCGTCGCGAAAGATGAATTTAAACCGTTCTTAAAGGGGTTCGTCCTTTTCCGTAGCTTCCATGGGCACTGAAGCAATTGGCCGAAGAGGAGTTTCCTTAAATAAGACCCTTTCTTCGAGCGGGCCCTCTTCGGGCAAGATCTCGTCTGAATAAAAACTTGATGAAATTATAGAAGGCGCCACCGAACCCTATTCTCTCTCGCCGTTATACGTCACTAGCTCTTTAATGTCGTCTATTAGGAGAGGTTCCTGATTTCCCTAAACACTATATAAACGGGGCGGACTTTTAAATAGATGGCTTATGTCTCCTAGCTACTCCGTATAATCTTGCTATTCGCTTATATCTCGATCCTCTCGCGTTTCCTCCGCGTTTAGTTGCCCTTAAGGTACGTATATTTAATCTATGCCTTCTCGCGAGGGGTCTCGTTCTTGCTCTTGATTGCCGTTTTCTCTGTTCTGATCATTTAATTCAGGTTCCGATTAGGATACCCGTCTGCCAAAGTAAGCCAGATAAACGGACTTCTTCACGAAAACGGGTTAGATACTGCTCCCTTAGCTTTTATCTGTTTCATTCATGTTATCGAGGAAAAGAAAGTCCTTGCTCTGCTTATACGCCAGCTCGAATGGACATGCACATCTTCTCTCCTAATACTCTCTAGGTCCGTTGACGACGTACGCAGGCTTCGATTATCCGGATGGTAACCGTCCGTCTACATGACTGGAGTATTTCGCCTTCAAATCGCTGATCTTCTCCGACTTGAACCCTAGCCGCTCCGCCAAGTCGGCCAGTCTATATAGTACAGATCTATCGAGATCCTTCGTCGTCCGGATCTTTCTCTCGCTGGGTTTAGGCTCCAACTTCGTGGAGCCTGGCGACAACTCACGAAGGTGTCGCATGATTTAGAGGAATACTTGTCGGTAGTATAGAGCCACGCGGTCTTGAGTCGTGCTGGATCTGAAAGTAAAGGCCGTTTCCGCTTCCTAGAGAATGCATTTACCTCTCTTCTGATTCGTTTCGGAGAAGCTCCGCGCCATCGCCGTATATAGAGTTCCCCTAGGAGGTACCTTTACCAATCTCTTCACCTAATGGGCGCAGGCTTGGATGTACTTGAAGTCTTCGAAGAAAGTCCAAAGAGTAGGGATGAGACCCTCCCACGCCTGTAACTTCGCCTAGATCTCCATGCGACGATCCAAGTTAAATGCGCTAAATATCTCCCCTTTCTTTAGTTGACGATATAAAGTCATGCTATTAGATATCAACGTGCCCGGTGCTTTAAGTTCTAGCGCCTTAATCGTAATATAGTCTACCTTCTACATATCGTGCTTATCGTGTCGAACCAAGCCGGTCTAGAATCTCCTGACATGGTCAAGGCAATGAAACATCTCCTATAACTTGATGATTTAGTAAGCTCACAATATAGAAGAAGGGCTGGCCTACCTCATCATATTTTAAACCGATCATGGCCTTCGTCACGCCGAATCGCATTCCGTCCGGCCACAGACCTGGGAAAGGCAACAGAGCATCGAAAGCCGCTGCGTAATCTTCTCTTCGAAGCAGCCTCCTCAACTCCTATTGCTTGTTCTCCGTCAGACATGCCCACCATCGAGCCGCTGCAAGCGGGTTGAGATAATGTTGACGGATCTTGCGGTAAGCTTCACCGTCGGTAGGTTTCTTCTCGTTAGATAGTTCCTCGGTCAAGTAGGTCCTCAGATCGTCGCTCAAATCTGGAGATGTGAGTGAGAGATGTTCTGCTCAGGCAAGGATTAGTCGATCATACCTGCCAGGTACAGATCCACGGTCCACCAAAGCTGGGGAGGGGTCATCTCCCTCCCCGCTTGAACCCGACACCGACCGTGGAGACATTCAAGCCGAAACCCCGAGGAAAGTTGTAGTTCAGGCCGTTCGGTCTGCACATTGTCGAGTAAAACGGTAGAAGAAATCCCAGCGGAGTGGATAGCAAGGTCCAATTGTTCCCGGTCGATTACGGCCGTCACGTGATACCGGCTATCTTGCTGAAAGCAACCTCCACCTTCGAAAATTGATACCAAATTCTTCACGTTGGATCTATCAGGCACGTCGGGTTCGCTCTTCGAGAAATTAAAATGCTCGAGCCTGATTCGTGCCGAGCCTATATATTTCGTCTGCTTCTCTCGCTCCAGGCCTTCTTCCTGAGCTTGCACTCGGGTACGCTGCATCACGAGAGCATCGCTTGATAGCTAGTATTACCACCTCCGTCTACAGGAGGAAGCTTCAGCATTAAGGGATTATCAACGAGACTTTATAACTAGGCTTGAGGAGGATCGAACCGGCGAGGAACTGGGGTAGCCAATGCCTCTTGAGAGATGGGCATACCGCCGCAATTGACGACCCAAAACGCCAGAAGTAGATGCCATCTTGATCACCAAACGGCTCTCTGCTACCTTCGTTCTTCCACCGTATTCCAAATAATTCCCCTACACCCTTCACTGCGTACTTTCCGTCCTCGTACTCTACGACCTTCCTGCTCCTTCTTCGTTTTTGGTCAGTAACGACACTCCGTCGCGATATCTAGAATGACTTCCCCTTCCCCCCGACCGTTTACGCAATATTACTTCCCAACCCGTCGGGCCGATCTACTCCCTTCGAATGATGTGCCACCTGCCAGTGGCAATCCCGTACTATCTAAAAATACCCAAGCCTCGTCGAACACTTATAACGAGAGCGCTGCCAAATCAAAAAGGAATAGAATATACCCTGATAAAGAAGGCGATAGACGTGCCGCTAGTTCTGCGGACCGAAAACGTTCAACTTCGAAAAGGCCTGGTATTGAACAGGACATTAGAAAGGCGGAGTCATCTCCACCGGGCGGTCTTCATCCTTCCAGTCAACCTGCTCCTGCCGATGGGACGTCTAGAAGAGACGGCGCTACTGGGAAGTTGAACAGAAAGGCATCTTTTAAAGTAAAGGAAGAGTCCCCTTAGCGGTCGTACGACGAAGGCTATAACCTCAGGGTTAGTAGGCTTATCACCGTGGCGAAGAAGAAACGTCCAGGTTCTAAAGTGGCAAAAGGTCGTCTAGCTTCCAAAGTGGTCGCAGTACGAAAGCTCTCAGGCTCAGGCAGGAATACCAGTCTCTCTATGCTCCTTCGAGTCCAAGGGGAGTATTTCGTCAAATGCACGGATACTTACGAGTTCGGAGCCGAACTTTACATTATTCTTGAACATATACCAATCTCCCTAGTCCAAGTCGTCGCGGCACCCGTTCACCCTAAAGAGACTCACGTGGCAGCAATCGTCGGTCAGGTAAGATTCCAGCCTATTTCACCTAAATGCCGGCATTAACGAGTCTAGGTGCTGAGCGGTATCGAATTCCTCGAGTCCAAGGACCTGGTTCACGGCAATATCACCTGCTCATCTGTCCTCTTGAACGATGACGGTGAGGTCAAAATCAGTATGCAGGAGCGCTGTACGGTCATGTCGAAAGAAATTAAAAGGGCGCATCCGGACGTCCAGGCTGTCGAAGATATGATGCAATTGTTGAAAAAGCGTGAGGGGAGCGAAGCGAACGATCTACGTCGTTAGTCTTCCACGGCTGAAGAATTTTTATCGAAGATTACGTCTGCTTCCGCAGTAGAGCTTCTGCAGGTCAGTGAATTTGGCCCTCTCCAGATGACGATAACCCTAACTTTTGAAGTATACTTTCCTCTATAATTAGAAGAAGGATGACCTCGGCTTGTTAGTATCAATCACCCAAGTCTCATCGCGCAGATTTTATACGGTGGAGTGGTAAGCCGCACCGTTCCTGCTTCTAGTGTGGTTTATTGACTTCCTTTGCGACTCCATACTTTGTATCCTATCTACGATTTGTTAGGCTACATCACGTGCGGGCATCAGTTATGGGCCGAAGTCTCGTCAAGTCCATAGCGCAAAATGAGCCATTGTCCTAAATATAGCCTACAGCCTGTCTTTCCGGAAGTTACAGTAGTAATTGCGGATGCCATAGCACTCCGATCCGCAGTTATTTCTGGATGCTCTGCAGTTAATTCTGGATGTCGTGGAGCCATTTCCTAACCCCGCTCCCTTCTCCCAGCCAAATTTGGACCCAGGTTCCTCGCCATATCTGATCTCTCCTGGTGCCCTTTAGTATTTAGTCAACCCTCATTGCTTCATCTCGTCCTCATGTCTTTCGCGCCAACTTTCCTTACATATTCTCATTATAGTACCGATTTATTATAGAGATTACTTAAATCTATGCTATCGTCGCAGGCGGCGTCTTCCTCCTTTTGATGTTCATAAAAGGCTTTCTATTTATCCAGCAAGTTCTCCAATCGCTTAATATTACTATATCCAGGTATCTCACCTATCTATTAATCGTGCGACGTCACCGTCTCTTAGGGCCGTAGAGGCCCGCCGATGTTCTACTTCAGCTTTTATATATCTCACTTAACGTCTTCTGCGTCACCTTTCGCGTGACTTCCTTTAACGAAGTGGGAGACAGGGCAGGAACTCTTTCGATAATTAACATGGCACCGCTTTTCTTTGGTCTTCACCTGAGCTTCTTAGCCGATTTGTTGGGTCTATCACTATCTAACTACCGACGGATCTATCGCTCCGCGGGGATGATGTCCTTCGTACTCGTCGCGCTATATACATTCGCCGCTATCTATTACGACCCTACGTACTCTTTACGCTTACTAGGGAACCTTTATTTGCTCATCGTAAGTCACATGGTCACTTCCGCCGACACTTCACTCACAGACTGGCAGGGTATATCTACTCTCAGCTTCTTAATGGTACTCTTATTACGCTTCATCCGCAAGCTTTCGTACGAATTTTTCCTTCGTAGCTACTAAGCGTTGGCGTTCATGATTAGGTACGTGCTCTAGCGCTATCTGAGTTCTAAATTATTCGTTAACCAGGTCTGTCTTTATATTTCGGCTGGGATCTTCGGCTTTATATCCGTGATTCAGTTCTTTGCCACTTTCTATCGGAACAGCGTGTTTCGGGGACGCCTCCCACGAGCAGTGGTCATTAAGGCTGGCGGCGGCTTCAGAATAAGCCTCACGATCTATAGTAAATTAAAGATCAACCCAGGATAGTATATCAACTTATAGATACCATTAGTCAGTTTTTAGTCCTTCTTATAAAGTCATCCGTTCATCGTGGCGTCTTGCGACGAAGGCGAGCAGACGAATCTAGAATTACTAGTCGACCCTTAGAAAGGATTCACCTCCAAACTTCAGCGGCTGGCCAGGTACGAAGGCGGATCTAATCGGAGCGATTTCCGTCTAGCATTATTCACTAGTCCGCATGGGGCCAGCGCTCCTCTAGGGGAATTTAAAAGAGTTCTTATAGTCGCTTCGGGATTTGGAATAGTCGCCCAATTGCCGTATCTACGACAGCTGATCCGAGGCTACAACGACTTTACCACCCGTACACGGCGAGTTCGCTTGGTCTAGTAATTAGAAAACATCGGTAAGTGCGCAGGTCGTCAGTTGATGGAACAGCCGACTAACGATGGCAGAGGACGGGGTACCGGCGCAAGAGATTTTAAATCAGGCCTTGAAGGACGATATACTGGATGACAGCTACGTACGTAAAATGCAAGATTCATCCTAAAATTGGTATTATTAATCCGTCTAGATCTTACGCATTTCTATCTACTACACGTCTGGACGTAGTAAGCATGGCTCACTACAGGAAGGCTAATACCGGCGAGTCTCTGCTTATAAGGGAACAATGAATCTAGATAATATTTTACGAGCGGAAGTATTAAGAGATTATAAATCGAATAAGTTAGCCGCGATGCTTATAACGATGGAAAAGGGAGGAGGAGAATAGGATAGAGGCATGCTCGTGGACGGAGTTCCTGGGCCTGGTGAAGCAAAGCTGGCATCCATGAAAAGAATGCTGAGCGGGCCAAAGGAAAGGAAGAAGGGCGGTGAAATGCTTGTCATGGGTAAGGCTCCCTGCCCGGTCGACTATAATAATTTACTAATGGACCGAAGTGTCTGGATCTCAGGAAATTCGAGATGATTTGCGAAGGCTTGTGCGAGGCTATTTGGATGACGGATTAAGTTTATTGGAAATGGATTATCAACCAAATAATTGATACGTAAGCATTATTGTCGCCTAGATAAAATTGAAGTATTCCACCTTGCCACGAATATCTTCGACTGTATGGGCAGAGAATCGACAAATTGGTCAAATAATCGTGTGCGAAATCTACAACTGATGTGGTGTGGACCACTTTGGGTGTAGACCACTGCTGATGGTGTAGACCACTCTGGGTGTGCACCACTACTGGTGGTGTGGACCACGCCTCGTGGTGTGGACTACTCTGGGTGTACACCACTGCTGATGGTGTAGACCACTTTGGGTGTGGACCACTTTGGGTGTAGACCACTGCTGATGGTGTAGACCACTCTGGGTGTGCACCACTACTGGTGGTGTGGACCACGCCTCGTGGTGTGGACCACTCTGGGTGTACACCACTGCTGATGGTGTAGACCATTTTGGGTCACGCATAAGCCAAGGTGACTGAAATCTACCGCTGGGGACGAAAATTCCCTGCATCCTCTTCGATCTATCCCCTCTATCTGCGAAAGACGGTGAATTCCAGCACAAAGAACACCACGTATCCCACCAAAAGTGCTACCCCCATCCACCTCCTTGCGCCGAAGAACACAATCACCGCAAACGCCACAACAGATGCCAAAGCCACCGCCAGCTCAAAAGGGGTTATCCTTCCCGCTTCGTGACCGCTCACATAGACCACTCCAAGACACAGCGTTAGTAAGAAGACGTTGCTGCCGGCGGTGTTTGCTACCACAATACCGCTGTGTCCTCTTGAAGCCCCAATGACGGCTATGAACTTTTCCGGTAATGTCGTAGCGAAAGCTAGGATGGTTATACCATAGACCGTGCCCGAGATGTTCAGCTCCGAGGCAATGGAGGTCGCAGAGTGTGATAGGATATAGCCGGAGAGCGAAAGAGCCAGGAACCCAAAGATGAGCTGGAAGACGTGGCTTCGTAGGCGTCTCGGGGTTTTGGAAGGTGGAGAGGCGGAGGTAATTTCCGCTATCGGAACTCCGTTCTCATTTGAGGTACTCTCACTATGTCCACTTAGACTCACAGGTGCTGGACTGCGATTGTTGGTACTGCTGTTGCCGTTGCTGGCGCTGTCGCTGGTGGTGTCGTTGTCACTCTCGTCATCCGGCGCTGCGAGAACGCCTCGAAATATGGCCACGCCAATGGAAACCAGGTAAAGCCCAAAGACCACAAGAAGGATACTACCAAAGATAACTCCTCCTTTGCCGAAGTATCCGAGCACAATTACCGGAGGAGTAAGTAGGAGTAAAAGCGTCACGTAGATCTTGGAGCTCCTATCGAATTGGACATGGCCACGTTGAAAAAGTAAACCCAAGGAGAAGGCGGCCAGAATATTAGAGATAGCGGATCCGATAACGTTCCCAAGAGCCAGCGGTGACTGGTGTTGTGCGATCGCAGCGATTACCACCGCAAGCTAGAATATGGTAAATAGTTGATAGAGTACCAGTATAGGGGCCCACGTACCTCTTCCCACTCTGCCCCGGCTGTCAATAAGCCAACAAGCGTTTGGGAGACGCCGAGACGCGATGCCACGATCGCAGTATGGTCGATGAATTTATCCGCTCCATAGTCTAAGAGGAAGATAGCCGCAACGAAGACAGCAATATTGAAGATCAAATTATCGTAATTCATTTCGTCCGTAGTGGCGATAAGTCATCATAAACATCCTTTGGAGCACAAAGTAAGTGGAGGAGGGGTCTGATTAAGCCATGTCTTGGCAGTCAGGTATAGATCCATATTGAATAAAGACAAAGGCCTCAGCCCTATAACTACCCGCCCTATCTCCAGCTTGAAGTCCTACATCTCGAACCTACTACAGCTACGCCGAATCAGTACTACCGCGAGCGCTAGCTTTCTCGATCTAATTCCGGCTCCCCATAGTATCAGCTAGTCGCATATCTAAGCTAAGAGGTATCCCTTGATATAATTCTCTCCCTCTTTCGTTGAACGGTAGCATGGTCGGTAGCTTCATATTTGTCTCTGAAATACTCTGAATCCAGAGAAAGTGAGTGACTTATTCTTTCTCATCGACCAGGACACTCAAAAGTCAACGACGCCACTGGGTGAAGTTGAAAAGGGTTTCCCCGGACGTGGCTCTTTGTGCTTGCATCGACTTGTCGAGCGAGCAAACTTCACTTGCTGTCGCTGCAGCCGTGAAAAATCATCAAAGCTTGTCGGTTATGCAAAGGACAAAAAGGACGAACCCTTATGCAATGGCTGCTATGGTAATCTTCTGTCCACTTCAGATAAGCTGGGCGAAGTACCATTAGAATTGAGGTGAATTTGGAAAACGATCATAGAAACAGACATTGGTATAAAGCTATTGAAGACCACTCAATCTGTAACGATCTTCACGGCCTTTTCCCTCGCGACAACTGTGTGAAGCTGGTCCTCCGCTGTTCATGGGTGGGAGATGGAAATTATTTTTTACTTAAGGTGATAAACTATGTTAACTTCTGGAACTTAGTATTCATATACAGCCCAGGATTAGAAAGCCCCTGGGATGACTCATTTGCAGCGCTACCATTTCACGTCATTGGGGGGAGATATATGTTTGTCCCAGTTATATTTCCCCCGTTTTTTCCTCGTTGTTCCTTTTGTGGCAATTGGTATCTGTAGCCCTTTCTTCAGACGAAGTCAGATCAGCAACTTTGTATCAGACCATCAACATGGCAAATACGACTAAAGTGGCGGCCACGAAATTTGGGGCCAGTGAAGAGGCAGACCCGGTGAATGGGACTGGGGATGCGGTCCCTGTCGTAGAACCGCATGACATGGAGCCAGATGTCATGGAGGCATTGCCAGCGACCGCACCGGAAAGGGTGGAGTTCAACGGGCCGGAGGAAATGGTGCCTCCGCAGGGGGCGGCCGGAGTGAAGGAGGATAGGCAGCCGCCTAAGATGCCGCCGAGCATACCAACCTCCGATCCGGTCTGCATGATCATATCGGGAGTGAAGGCCGGGGTGAGCATGGTGCTATTCTTCATGAAGCCGATAGGCTGCATCATGGCACGAATGGCGGCAGCGTGAATGCCATGTTCGGCGGCCAAGCGGGCACTCAACGAATTCAACACCGGTGACTGGATGTAATCGGCCAGACCGATAAAGGCACCGCATAAGGTGGCCTCCAGATAGAAGGCATTCATCAGATGTGCTGAGCCATTCGCAACAGGGGGAAAGGAATAGCTGCATGGCGGCGGAGTGAGACCAAGCGTCTTCCCCATGTCCATCAGCGCCTCCGCACCCAAAATGGCCTGCTTGCCGAGACCTTCAACATTTGCGACTGTGTTTTCTGCTAGAGTCATGCCGTTGGAGGCGGTCATGTTGGACGTAGGCAGTCCAGCGAAGAAAGAGGCGTTGACTGGAACACTGCCGTAATATTCTTCGATGAGGCCTTGGATTGTATATCCGTATGCAATAGATTTCGCATCGATCCGGGATAGGCTTGCAGGGCACAGATAGTCTGCCATGGCTACCGACGAAGACGCCGCGAGGGCGAAAAGGGATAGAAAGTTCATATTGGAAGGACTGGTGGTAGGTTAAACACGTAAAATAACGGAATTTCCTAATCTCTGGAATGTTGGAAATCTTCGCCTGTTGATCTCAATCTGTAGTAATACTTTTCCAATTGAGTAGTTTGCACGACTCTGTACCTATAACATTTATATAATGAAGGCCTATGCTATGACGTAATCGCTATCCCTTTCGAGTTCCCCTGCAGAGATCATCATTACCCCGCAGAGCCGGTAGCCGGATGGAATGCACTTTACCACTTGGGAGGCCCCAATTAGGCAAATAGAGGCAGCGATCGACCCAGCCGCAACCTCTTTTCAACCTAAGAATCCCAATGATTCGGAATCATCCTTCCAGAATTATACACTCCCGGCTTCTCTAACTATGCGGCGAAAGGCACTGCCTTGCGTCGACCAACCATAGGTCCGAGCTGATTCCACGTTTCCACGACCAGAGGGCCCGAAGGAGTCTTGGGTCAATACTGCTCGTCGTTGAATTCTTACGAAACTAGAGGCCGTCGTCGGAACGCGAGTGCTAGAACACCGCCAGTCCTACTCTTGGATTGGTGTTCACCGCGACCGTGACAGCTCAGCGACTCGACATCGCGGACTTCTCCACCAATAACTGCGGGTCATATTGGCCTTTGCAGAGGGCACGTAGCCCCAGGCCGCTGAACACTCTTTCACTTTGGCATGCTTGGTATGGTTCGTCATTGCTTGCGTCTAGTATCGTTATTAATGCTATTTGTATGTCTTCTCTTCTTACGAAACATTGGCACAGGTGAGCTAATACAGTCGAGGCTTCTTGACCGAAATGTATCGGCCTTCCTTATCAGGGGCCTGCCTTTTTATTTCACAGTCCGCGGCAGCTACACACGACTTACAGGAGCGATTCAGACTTCTATGATAGGCCGTGCCAAAAGGAGCGTCAAGATGTTGCTGGTCAATAAACCACTGCATTGTCTGCGGAAAAGCGCTGATCTTCCGTCGAGGCCTTCTTGCACTCGTTGCATATATACTGGTCGGCTGACCCAGATCCCGAACGGTGAACTCCACAGATTTCCGGTATCGTCGGCACGACGGGCAGAGGTCGCGTTTACCGAAGTAACATCCCAAGGCCCTGCTATGCGTTACGAAGGATAGGCGAGAAGGATGGATTCGCTCGAGCAATTCCACTATAACTTCACCTGGAAGACGGCATCGTATCGTCCCGAGACAGCGGATTCGGTTTCCTGGAAGTGGGCTCGGGATACAGCTCAGTTCAAAGTAGAAAGATGCTATAAGCAAGGCATATATCGTCTCCTCGCACTCTTGGATCATCTATGGATTCAGATGGACAAGTTGACGCAACTCGTCCATCCGGCTGGTGTTGTCCATCGCCGGCTGGTTCCTCGGTAAAACAACGTTAAGACGCTTATAGTCTTCACGGTCTTCGCGGTCCAAGCTGTTCACAACGTCTCTGAAGTTGCTTTCGCCGTCGAAGGATGACATATAGGCCCGCCACAGCCGAGGAATGAAGCCGTCGAATAGAACGTGGCGGAAAGAAGCAGCTCTCGGCGACTTCGTTTTGGTGCTCGTCCCTGTCCCCACGGATACCACGAGATCAGGTTTAGAGAGTGAGGGATCGATACGTAGGCTCTCCCAAAGCGCAAGTTTGATTGGATTGTTGTGTCCACTCATACCTCCGTCCTGGATCGGACCAGTCGCACAGGTATATGCGGGTGGGTAGAGACTGTAGAGATCAGTCACAGGCAACAGCGGAGGCAGCCAAGAACGCTTACACTGGAGCTGCCGAAGTCATTCGGCCCCTAGACAACTTGAGCCCATGCAATCGCGGATCAAAGGAGACTTACGCTTGCCAAAGGTACGGTTCGTCTTTCATATCAGTCGGACGGATGATTTTATAGCCTGACTTATCGTCAACACAGAATTGGAAAGGAATGTCCTCCATCCATACCACATTTCTCGTCCCACTTGCCTGAGCCATTATAATTCGTCAACAAGACCGGGATGCCTTTGTCAATGGTAGCTGCCGTGACGCCAACTTTCGTGGCGAAGAGGCCCTGGACGTGGTCGAATAAGCGGCCCTGTGAGCCTAAAGTTTCCTGCAGATGGGATTCCAAGGTTTCCGCATCGTGGCATCCGTCACGGTACCACGACCTCAGAACACGCCGGAGACGATTAAGGAGGCTCGTTCGATCGGGAGAGGGAGGAAATAGCTGCTTGGCCAGGGTATCAAACATCTTCACACACTCCGAAACTGGTAGCTGGCGCAGGAAGAGGATCAACACGATGAGGCCCCCTGATCCCATGTCAGCCAGGTCAAAAGCCAATGTTGGATCGTCAAACCCACCAACGCTGGTGCCATATGCAACATCGAACAAATCCTGGATTCTCCAAATTTTTCCTAGAATACTTTGCAAAACATCCATAAATCCTATCGCTATCACTCCGAGAGTTCCCCCACCGTCTATGCTCAAGAGCCGTAATCCGACAGTGAGCGGCCTCAATCCCACCAGGAGCTTCCCCATTCGACAAAGCATACAAGCGTCAATCCGATATTGAGAGTCAAAGGCCGAGGTTTCATCGCCGATGTTTCGAACGCAAACCTCGCATATGGCGTGTCCATAAGAAAGAGTGATCTCAGGCATTCGTCGAATACAATAAAAGCAGGTTTCATTGCTCTTCATCTGCACCCAATCAATATCGAGAGAAGCCGTTTTCTCTCGGTGCATCTGTAGGGTGGGCTTCCCGGATGCGATCATGGAGGAATGGAGTTGAACCAACTGGCTGCGAATGAAGGTGTCCTGGTGCTGAACGAGATCGCGGTCATCGTACGTCTCAGTAAGGGACTGAAGGCAAAGATGCCGATATTGAACGTCATAAAGCATCCCTGAATCGAAAACTGCGGATTTTAGTCAGATGTTGAGCATCCATGTTCGCCAAGGCCAGGATTGTCTTACCATGCATCTTTGGGGGATATGCGTCCAACATAATACTTGAAGCAACGAAAGTCATCAGTGCGTCCCGTGGAACCTGGCGGTCCTCTCCGGATCGCATGAATCTGGACAAGTGGTGAACGAAATCTGGCTCGACGTCGTTGCCCCTCCGGCTCGCCAATATGAAATCGAATGGCCGACTCATTGAGACTGCCGTGTGGGCCACAGCCATGCGAAAAAACCGAGTGATGTGCTCAGCAGAATACAGACAGCCGAGATCTTGTCGCGCTTGGCGCATCTCGTCCATCTCCCTCCAAAGGAGCTCCTTGAGCCGTCGAAAACGTGCCAGGGGAGACAGCTGCTCAGTGGCCAGGTGAAGCACTTTGATCGAAGAGAAGAATTCTTTCAGAGTTCTATTGTGGAGGCCCTGCTGAAGATCGTCTATCCTGAGAAGATCATAGGTGGGACTGGGACTGGCTGCGTCTCCACGTCTAACGATAACAACTCTCGGTCGAATCTTATCGAAATAAACGGACGCGCTGCCGGCCGCGGCCTATGACTTCAGCAATTAGACGGTTTATTCGAAGTCGGCAAAGTCATCGGCAAACACGCAGACGACATCGGCGAAGAGACAGAAGAGGCGGGCGTGCAAGACGTTGTAGAGGTGTTGCACAGTCGTATCTTCGGCCCACTGGATGGGAAATGACTCGGTCTTATAGACGCGAGGATCCTCGGCTGCCAAGGGTATCGCTTGACTTGGGCTACTCTCCGCAAAAAAGATAGGATGATCGGAGTAAGTGCTTGCGTTGTCGATTCGCAAGGTTGCCACGCCGTCGCAACAGTGTTTCTTGAAGTTGTTGTCGGGGAAAAGTTCCCGAAGAGCAAGATCCTTGACTTGTCGTCCCACGAACAATAGGGAAGAAGGTCGTTGATTCGAGGGATTTTTCAGTTCCCTTACCAACTGGCTCATGCGACCAGGGTCGAGAAGCCTGAGATCGTTTATGCCAACTACCTGCAACCACGCCAGTTGTTCGGAAGAAGCCATACGCACGGTCGACAAAATTTTAATGGAAGCAAGCCGGATTAGATAGATGGAATGACAAAATGTCGATCGGAAGAAGAAGGGGACGCCATACGGGATTTAATAGTACGGACGGTCATCCATAATTCGATGCTTTTGATGGATCCGCTTTTGGCGACGGGAGGGCAACTTCTTTTGCCACCACTTCAAACATAAGGAACACTGTCCACAGCAAAAGATTTGCAGCCAAGGAGCTTGCGATGACAAGATTTCATACTGATGGAACTATCTAAGTACGCAGAAAAATAACTCAGAGTGAAGTTGACTAAGAATCAAATACAAGAACGATATCCGCCGCTCTATCCCTCAACTACGCACTCGTTTTCGCTGCTCACGGGCTTCAGACAGCAGCACCATCTGCTCATTCTCTTCTCCACTGCTCTCAGAAGTCGGTGACATGGACGTGCTTTCGGGCGCGACCTCGAAGTTGCGTGATAGCTCTTCCAGCAAAAGTCGCTTGTGCTGGAGGTCGTCTCTGGTGTTATAGAGCTCCTGCTCTAAGCTTTTTGTCTTCGCCTCTAGTTGTTCGAGTGCCCCTTTCATGCCATTCCCTTCCAGCCAAATTGTGCCAATGCTTGCGTTGTCGTTGAGATCCGCTCTCCTCGGAACCTCAAGAGTATCCAGAAATCCAATGAAGTCCCGAATATAGGCACGCTCTTGCTCCAGCGACCTCTCGGTTGCTTTGTGACAGCTGGACTCGTGGTTCAGGGATTGTATTACAAGAGCGCGCTCCCTTTTCTCCAACTCTAATGCCTCCTGCTGAGCTGCAAATGCTCTTTGATAGTTGCTCACGGTCTCTTTCAATTTTGCGACTTCTTCGCTTTAGGTATTGAAGAGCCTCATGCGGACCTCGTTGGACTGATTGGCTTGACCAGCTTCGAAAAGCCGTTGGTGCAATATGGCATTCTCATTTTCGAGCGCCTTCTTCTTCCAGCGGAGTTTCTCGTGGGAAGCTAGCTCAACCCCGCACGTCTGGCAGATGGCTTGGCCGGGCTGTTGCAAATGTCATTGTTTGTCCATGCAAGCCGTGGGACTTTTCATACCGCTCTGGAAAATTGAAACAGTGCACATCCACCTTGCGTTGCCATTATTATCAGAGCGAAGGTTGGACGGGAATGTGAGGCTGTGAGGATGTGAGGATGTGGTGACGGGAATGTGAGAATGTGGTGACGGGAATATGAGAATGTAGTGACCGCCTTGAATGATTCGAGCACCTGGATCGTTCGGGACAAGCGATCGAAGAAGATGTACTTTATACATCGTTCGAACCCTGAAACAAACCCTGAAACAATGTTCCCAGACCAGTCCATCGCTGAGCCACCCAAACCTCAACGATGCCCAGTGCTATTTTAGGTGACAGCTCTTGTGCAATGCTTCAGGTACCTCGGGATTACATTTCCATCTAAATGTTTCATGAATGAAGGGACGCAAGGAGCAAAAAATGCACTGAAGTCATTTACGCGCTCGGACCGCCGTCAAGTACACTCAAGTCACGCTTGCGGCGGCGCTTTTCACAGCAAGAGGATGGGGCTGTACGGATGGATCTCAATCCATGTCCTCATCCTGCACAGCCTTATTATCGCTCTTTGCTTTCGCAACAAGGAATCTTGACTAATGTCATAGAGACTGCTTGAGCAGGATGATTGGCTACCTAAGGTCGGTAAGCTTTAGCGCTCGGTAATTCCGCGGGGCTTATGCAAGTCATCACCCCTGCCAGGAGGATTCGCGGCACAAATGCTGCTGTGCATAGGGCTTATGCGAGCTGAGCCAATTTGCGGGGTAAAATTCTCCGAGCTCCAGCGATATGACTGGTTCACATCCAATGCTCCATTAATGGCACCTTCCTGCGCCAGAAGTAGATACACGGTTGTATTGAGATTTAAAAGGAAACCGCGATGCGTAGATATCAGTGCACCATACTTGCAAGCATTTTCTGCCATGGCTAGTTTTTTCGATGAACAGTACCCCGAAAATGGATGGAACGACTTCATTAACAGCAACTACGCGACTGGCTATAAAGACCCGACATTGTTCTCGTCCTTGGATTATTTCGTTAGTCATGGCATCTTGGAACCCAATCCTCGACTAACGACCTTCTTTCAGGATCTTTCAGCCGAAAACTCGCATGCAGATCGAATCTCTACCCCGGCGTGCATCGATCAGGCCAACCTGCAGGGTTCGCTCGGAGGTCAAGAATCCAGCATTAGAGCAGGGGAGATGAGATCGGAATACAAAGAGATCAAGGCATTGTATGGAGAGAATACTGTGGTCTCAACATTGCTAATGTCTGTTTAGGATGGAGGAAAATTCGAGGTATTTCGATAAAGCAAATCAACGAAAAGTATTAACATTGGCGAAAGACAGATAGACCAACTGGGCCAACACGTCGAAGCGTTGCATCCCTATTTCGAAGCAATGAGGTCGACACTGAAAGATTTGACAGAGCAAGTCAATCGGCAGTGGGTAGTGAAAACACCCATAACTCCTTTCCCAAAGAGAGAAGACGGTCCGAGCCAGGGAGTGAATTCAGGTAAAGCCAACAAGGGCGAGATCGCCAGCGGCGAGGGAAAGGGAGGTTAGGGAGTTTTGAAATTTACGCCCTCCAGGCACCTGAGACAGACTCCACTGGTTCTTGTAATGCTTTTAGTCGCACATTGCTGGAGTTTTCTTTAACGGAAACTGTAACGATTCTTAAGCGTTTGTGGTCTGGTCTAATTAAGATGGGGCGAAGAGGGTCCCTGCCCAATAGAAATCCTCATTTTTTCACCTTACTTAGAAGCTTACGAAGGCACATCTCATCGTCGTATTGGCGATATTCGCTAGCGAGTCAATGAGGCAACACCTGTCACCGAAGGAGATCAACACGTCAAGGAAACCTCGCAAGAGAGGCGATGGTAAGTTCCGACATAGATACGGCAAAATCTCATGTAAGCATAACGGCAGTTCTGTCAAGGATTGGTGCGGCGTTAATACCCGCCTGCAGCTGACAAATCGAGGTGGGATTTCCATCCTTGTCATTGCTATGGTAATTCGATCAGAAGTTCGACCACGGAGTAGGGCCAAGGAGAGAGAGCTCTCAGCCTCTGCTGTACCAGAAGCTTCGCTCATTACCTAAAGCATGGGCGCCCACGAAGGAAGACTGATCTTAGCATCTGACTCTGGACCCTGAGCATCCAGTTCTGGGACAGGAAATCGCATTTCGATTCCCGACCCTAATTTGAAGACAAAAGCATTCATCTTTAGTCCATGCATGATCAAAAGGATTGGAAGCACGAGTACAAAGACAGTATGCAGGGCGAGGGAGAGCTTCCTCTTGAGAGGCAAGCAAGTTTTGAGGAGCACTAGTAATGAAGTTAGCTCGACTCGAAAGGAACTGTCTCACATTTTATGCGCAGTGGTCCGTGCTTCGGCAGTTTCGGCAAGTTGTGCCCGGCACTTTTCTATAATTTTCATCATCCCATCCCACAACCTGCACTCCTGGTACTTCTTCCAGAGTAACGTCCCTCCCTGCGTAGCGAGACACCCTCCGTGCCGAGACATGTGAAGGGTACTTGGACTTTGACCGGCTAGATTTCTGCGCACACACCAATGTTTGCCACAGTTCTGCATGCATCATGTGCTATAGCTATTCGTGAACATCCAAGACCCCTCATAATTAAAAATTACATTGACTTTATTGCTTCTATTTCAAAGTTACAAAGAACTTTCTTTTTGCGTAAAACGACGTCCTTCCGTTGCAGCATCACTGTCAGACTCTTACTATCCGCGATACCTACAGAAGGGCCTTTACCAACCTCAGGGCCTAGTAAAGTCCAATTCAGTAAGTTATCAGCCTTGTGTTCGTTGTTTGCACCCAAATTTATGCAGGGTTGTCACGCTGATCGGTACCCCCGGCTGGTGCCAAGCAGCCCGAACATCCCACGTAACAATCGCCGTGTAATTTACTGGTATAGAACCGAACTGATTGCTGAAGAGCAATCAGTAGAGCTGGGAGGTAGCTAATAATAAGGAAATGCCTCATGCTACTACCCCGCTCCATACCTTTACCGATATCGGTTAGGGTACGGGGACTTAGGTAGGACAGGTACGCAGGGCCGAGCACTGGGAGACGCGCCGCAGATTGACGAGCACCTCTTGTGGTGTAATTCCATCCCAAATCGCACGGTTCCACCGGGGGAAGAGGTACCAGATCTTGCCAGCATGCTGCCAAGAAATTATTGCTGGACCCAACCCAGGAAGGATGGATAAGGCGAGTAGCGCGAGACAGACTGCAAATGAAGCAGAAGCCACCTGAATCGCAGGTTTGCACCAGCCTCGAAGCGAGATAGCCATTAGACGACTAAGGTGGCGATGCGCCCAAGGTGGAGAGCGCAGGCTGCGGGAGCACCGTGGAGCAGGTAGACTGCTGTGTTTGCACATCCGCAATGCGGTAACGCTGTACCTGTGACTTATCCACGTCCGGGTTTGCACCAGCAACCACTCGAAATGGCAACTTACTCTATCAATTCATCTAGCCTATGGATATGAGGAAACAATAACGTATTTGAGCTCGTCTGAGAGGCATTGAAGATCACGAGAAACATACAGTCATTACACTATTGCCGTTACACAAATGAGGGAATGTCAGAGGCTGTCTGAACCGAAAGACATCCTCACACAATACCAATCCGGATCGTATCTTCATTGCTGCTTCGATCACGCTCTGATATACCTCTTATATTCCTCGTCCCAGTTTGGTTTTCCATCTACCATTCTCGGCTTGAGAGCGCGGAGTACATTTCTTGTCCTTTCTCCCCATTGGTCACCAACCACCTCGTAGATGTCTGGGCTCAGCAATCTGTACTGGTGGATGCTAGTACTCAATTCCGCGTACAGTTCATCTCCTGACCTGTAGCCATTGCCTTTCAACCCTTTCTTCGACTCATCAGTGATGGTTGGTAAACCTGGAACTGTACTCCTTGGCGCTGGAGGTGTCACTACCACCCCTCTGGAGCCTGCGAACATGTCCTGCAAATTCGTGAGAGGATGTACCTCTCCAGGACTAATTCGATATCCATTATTTTCTTCGATGATCGCCTCCTTCCAGAACTTCTGCCAATTGTCTGTGGAGTTTCGCGAGTCGTAGCGTGGAAGACTTGCATTCGTCCTCGTCCTGGGAGGCAAGTGCTCCGCCAGATGGCGAAAGACAAGGGCGGTGATTATCTCCTGCTGCTTTTTGTTCAGCGCGATCTGGGCTTGTAGGTCGTTCTGGAGTTTCTGAAAGAATGGCATCCGCGTTGCATTAAAAAGTCTCAGCTCCGCAAGGTTCATCTCGGGCTCCTCATATGCTTTCGGACATCCGACATGGTGTGTAAATGCTTTAAGCTGGCTGTTGAAAATGCGAACGCGGTCGTGGCGAGGGATGAAAACATCCAGGCAGTTCTGTATGGCGGCTAACCATCTCAAATGTTTCTGAGATGAACCATCTACGCCCCCTGGGCCAGGAAATATGTTTTCAGTGTTGCATGGAGTCACATGTATAAAGGCATCGAATGATCGTCTGTGACTGCATGGTGTTAGATGGCGGGCTCAGGATCTCCGTAACTATTGCCAATACGGATTGACTTACGGAGTGTCCAAGTGTTTCGCTCCATATCTTGACTTGGCTTCGCTGGCAGCTTTACAGTATGAGCGCCTCTCCTCGGAGTCCTCTGCGTCTTGAAATGACAATGCCCTCTCCATCGGCCCGACATCACCTTTGAGAGTGACAGAGGTCGGCATGGGCAGCTCCGTACGCTTCTGAAATGCATAAATGTATTGCAGGTATTCCAATGCTTCATCGTGCCTCATGAGATAATCGTTCCTCTCTCCGTATTCTTGCGCCTCCTGAAACTGCTCCAGAGTTCGTATACATTCACTGCCGTTCTCCAAGAAGGCCTTCCGTGCTCCTATGAAGCCTGACTCTGATCTGGATATGTCATCCGTCTTGAACTCGTCGATCCAGTCGCACCCTCTTTCGATACTCTCTAGGTCTGTTCGGTCAAAATATTTTGCGAGCTTCACAATCGTATTATTCACGGTTGATGAGGAGCTAGAGATTGTGTAAAGACCTGAGGGTTCGGGTTCGGGTTGGGGTTCCGTCAATTCATCACGATCTGAGAGTTCGGCCCAAAACATGATCGTTCTCGCGTCCTGAGCCATCTCGATATGTTATAATGTGACAATTTGCCGAATTCTATGCGAGCGCAGTGGAACGTGCAAGTAAGAATATAAAAACTGACGACTGAAGCTTCAACGGCGAGAATTGTTAAGAGTTGACAGCCTGGATGACAAGCTTTGTTGCCTGAGGCATGTGATTGGTCGTAGCTTAGTCATCTGGGGAAAAGACTTCTATGATGCAGCTGTTCAGAGTAGATAGGACCGAACGTGGCGGTCATATCTCTCTGGTGGAGGGAAATGGACGCTGCATGACTTAGAGGCCGCGTTGGTGACGCTTCAAAGCTACTGTTTGCTGCAGTGGCGGTCCGATCAGAGGAGCTATGCGATGCACAAGCTGGTGCATGCGTGGGGCTACGATCGGCTGGAGGCGGAGGAGCGGCGACCTCTCAGCGGCCTTGCGCTGGAGTTGATGACAGATGCTACGAGCAAGGAAGAGGTCGATCCGAGCCAGCGACTCCGACTGGTACCGCACGTGATGGCGTGCTTTGGAGCCTTCAGCCGCGTGGAACTATCTTCTGGCGAGGTAGGACGGGATGATCTTACGATGATGGACAGGATAGGAGACTTTCTGTATCGGAACGGGAGGTGGTCGGAGACATACAAGATATAAGTGTTCCACTTCACCCAGATGGAGGCGATATTAGGTCAGGAGCATCCAGATACGCTGACGAGCATGAACAATCTGGTATCGGTATTGAGGAGTTAGGGCAAGTACAAAGAGGCGGAGCAGATACATCGACAGGCGCTGGTCTTAAGGGAGCCAGTGCTGGGCAAGGAGCATCCAGATACGCTAACGAGCATGAACAACCTGCCTGCAACGTGCTGGAAACAAGACCAATGGGAAGAGGCTGGAGGGCTGGAGCTGCGGGTAATAAGACAAGAAAAAATACCTTGGGCCCAGAGCATCCCGATATACTGGCCAGTATGCACAATCTCGCGTTCACATAAAAGTCTTAAAGCCGCAATAAAGAGGCCATCTCTCTAATGAAAGATTGCTTCGAGCGATGGAAGCAGACTCTTAGCGCAAAGCATCCAGATACGAAGAGCTCCTTTGAAGCATTGCATAAATGGGAGAATGGAGAAGACGAACTCGAACATTTAGCTTAGGCTACCCTTATCCATAAGCATTCTAAAAGACGTAATTCAACTACACCCCAGCTTTCCCCTGCGAGGACGTTTAACAACTACGGGCACAAGAGGGATAAGCCGATTCTTTGCAAGAGTGCTAAAAAGAAACCCAGCCACTATACGATCCGGCGAAGAAACGATTGGTCGAGAGAAAAGCAAGAGTGAAGGGGCAATGGCAAATTAAATGGCAATAACAGCCAGGTGAGGGAGATGGGATAGGCAACGTGAGCGATAACGGATAACTTATGCTATTGATGTCTGTTCTTAGCGGTCTCTACTTAAACCTTTTATAAGGTAATAAATCGTTAACTTAATCGTCTATAGAAAGTTCTGGAAAAGCGCCATACTCTTTATCCCATCTGGCTTAGCGTAGAATAAAATACAGCCCATATACGCACACTAAATCCTGGCACTAAAACAGTTTTCAGACTTTTTGCTCGGAGAATTTCGGCATGCACCTTTTTGGAAAGCTTAACCTTAGTAAAGGCTTGGAGCTTGTTCTTTGATGATATAGCCATCATCCTCATCCTCCGAATATTAAAGATACTTTCATAGCTGGTGTAGAGCAGGGGTGTAAAGCTGAAGTGGTTCTGGGTATCACGAATAGAACGATCGATAGCGTCATTAACACCGCTGTAATTTTCTCGCCGCAAACTGATTTTCTAGGGAGAAACATTCGAAGACTATATTATGTTACTTGTATCTTTACAGACTTCAAAGGTGGAAATTGTAGAGGTTTAAACAATTGATGTGTCTCGGCACGGGGGGTGTCTCGCCACGCAGGGAGGGACGTTAACTTACGAGGATCTCACTCTGTGCGAAGAGAAGATGAGAGGATTGCGGGCACAGACATCCCCTTTTACTAGCCTTAAGAATTGGTCAAGACGGTTACAAGTCTTGGAAGTTGAGGGAATGGATGATGCATCGGTATAAGTCATAATTTTGTCTGTTAATCCACCAAGTATTCAAGAACTAAACGATACCTCGAGCGTATCACACTAAATACTGCTGTAGAATGAATACATTGTTAATAAAAATGTCACAACCCAAATGCGCTTCCTTCAACAGTCCTGCGACAAGAATCACCCTCTTCACTCAAAGGCCAGGATTGATCCAAAATCTCACGCAGCCAATGTTTCCCCAATTGTTGCAAGAGGTAGAGGTGCCCGCGAAATAACTGTCAATGAAATCGCCGCACCGGTCTCCGTTACTGGAATCCTTGGTGGAAATGTCGAGTTGCTCTTGGCCCTGGAGGCCCCGGTAGAGTAGTTCAAAGCTGTACGCCGTGCCATCCTCCGTGGGAAGCCACGTTTTCCCGGGAGACTGCGTGAGATCGTCCACCGTTCCTATAAACCCGTTGCAGTCCCTTTCGCTATAAACGGAAGCTCCGATCTTTGAAGACTTGTCCTGCCATACTTAGCCATTTTTTCAAAAGGGCTGGCGGGCTCATACCTGTCGTTTCTCTAATTGCTCGTCAATCTGGCCTTTGACTTGGGTTTCCGAACCTTTAGCTTCATTAGCAAAAGGATTATTGCTCTTTAGACTGCTTTTACCATCCGTATCGTGTGGGGAATTTGCCATACTGGGAGCTGCCAGAGCTGTGAACATTCGAGTAACGAGGATGGTACCGTAGAGCAATGCTTTGGAGGAGCGCATTTTCAGATTTTCAAAGAAGTAAATGTCGAATTTCGTTCAGAAGTGGAGCGAACCCGTTGCCTTAATATAATTACGGTCTGGACGACCCCTAGCTTCCACAGATCCACAATTGGCTCCCTAAAGGCGGTAGGTGGTTTTTAGATGCTCAATAAGGGAGTCAAAATAGGATTCCTCTTTAGCGAGTCTCCAATTCTTGCAACTTCACGCGGAATAGACTTTTGCACTGCAAGATCGGTTACCGGCCAAAAGTTCCGAGGGTGGTGCAATAATACTATGACTGTGTGATTCTCGTATAATGGGCTCATGCTTTGTAAAGGAAAATATGAATCCGATTTCCAAGTATTTTCGATGTATGAATGTATTGAATTGAAGCTCTATCTAAGCCAGATGGCGACTATATATTGCCGTCGGTCATAAAACCGAGATATCCCTCGCTGTGACACGGTTCGTAGTAGAGGCGCATATCGCTCGAGTTGATAAGAGCAGCTACAATGCTCTGCATGAAAATACTTGATTTGCCTAGTGAACCTTTCTGTGGACACGGGATCGGGGCGAGTGATGATGGTGACCAAGTTTATGTGCCAGGGGAAGTGTCAACAGTGGGGAGCCATGTGTTTTTTCTGTCCGTGATTCATCATTCCTGATCTGTATGTCCATTGGATTTCCTCCTTTGGCTGGTTGCCTTGAGGGTGCTTAGCAAGACGTCCCGATGCAACAAGAAACTAAGTTACTCTTGAGGTTGCTTACGTTGGCCTTGTTATCATTAGGATAAGTGTAGGCAGCCCCTGCGCAAGCTTTGAAAAAAGGCGGAGCGGGTTCATCCGCGATGTTCTGAGCGGGGTTGAGGCAGACAGGGCCGTCGACTTGACTGCTACATGTGATACCTGGCTGTTTGAATAGATCGATGTTGCAACCAGAGACCGCTGTGCCCTCAGAAGAGCATGTGATGAGCACAGAGTAGCCATCGACATAGCTGACGTCGATATCAGGTGGACCCGTAAGGCTGCCTTCGATCTTACTACTCCGATAGTCGGTGTTGGGCCCAACGTATATCCTTCCTGCCCATCCAGTTAGGAAAGCGTATTGAGTAGGCGAGTTGTCGGGGAGGACGGTCGCTGACGGATTTCCTACCGGGGCGGGGCCGCCAGTATTAGAAAGAAAGGACAGAGATAATTGACTTCCGTATACGTTCGTGATCGAAATCGTTATATAATCGGCTGAGCCATCGGTGCCCGTGGTACTTATAGGGGTTGGAGCACTCGTGACTGGAACGGAACTTGAAGCTGGGGTCGAATGTCCGTCCCCGAGAGTCACAGTTACAGTTACGGCCGGCGGGCAGTTGAATGGACTTGCAGCTACCAGAGCCGCAAGGGCCAAAATAGCAATCTGACAGGATTTCTTCATATTATAGCTGAAGGGTCAAGAGAATCGTCTGTGTCAAAGAAATCTAGGGCTGTCGTTGCCTTTTGTGGTGCTTCAACCAGTGCGTCAGTCTTTGGATGCTTATGGAAGCATCCATAAATGGACCCCCTTATGAGATTCCTTCGAGCGGCCAAGCACACAGCAGCACTTCCTTTACGGCCCATATTTGGTGTCCTCTTCTTGCATGGCGTTTGTGGTACCCTGTGAGAAATAGTGCGGATTCTTCTCAAGGGCGTCAACCGTAGATAAGAACGCTGCCACATCAAAATGATCCTTCCGGTGAGCATTGATACCCGCTTCCCAAAGGAATTGGAACACATCCTCATGCTCTCCAATCGCAGCGTAATGTAGTGCGATCCCGTGATCTGCTGCAGCCCAAACGTCAACGCCAGCGTTAATAAGGAGTTTGACAATGTTCATATGCCCTTTTTGGGCTGCAACGTGTAGCGGTGCCTTGAATGCTTCCCCATGTCCCGTTACGTTGTATTCGCGTCTGATGTGTTCTTCGGCTCTTTCTTGACTTTGCATTCGTATTCTGTTGTCTTCACGGAATTCCAGCTCGATTTGTCGACGGGCCTCACCTTCAGGTCCAGCGGTAGACGGAGCCGATGGGTCTGCGCCGGCTTGTATAAGCTGGTCCACAGCCTCTTCGTTTCCTGCCTGGACGGCGCATAGCAACGGCGTTTCGCCCTTGTCGTTCCGAATGTCGATCTTATGAGAGTGTTGGAGCTGACGGTGTTGGAGCAGTAGAGTCAAAAGAGGTAGATTTCCTTTCGTAGCTAGATGATGTAGCGCCGTGTCTCCGTCCTTGTCCTGGATTGACATATCTGCTCCTCTTTCTAATAAGAACTTGAAGGTGGCTTCGCGGTTGTGCAAAGCTGCCTATAGCAAGACGGTTTCTCCACTTGTCCGGGTATATGTAAGGGCTATATCATAGAACTTGGCTGATAGGACCGAGTTAAAGCGACGAGCCGTTCGTAAAAGCAAGCTCAAGTCCTTCGGCCTAAGGTAATCAGTAATGATGGAGATAATTTCGTTGGAGAGACTGTTGAAAGTCACGATGAGAGGCGTCAGACCCACAGTCCGTACAGGTTCTGTACTAAGGTTCGCGATTTTCGAGCACGTGGAACGAATCTCTTCAGATGTCGTTTGTGGTGCAAGTGATTCTTGGTAAGAAGGCTGAGGCGGTGCAGTCCGGCGTATCCAAGGTGCTGAGACATCCAAATCCATGATGACAATTATAGATTGGGCTTAGCAGGCTGCGCCCTGGGATGCTGCCTTGGGGGGCTCTGCCCTCTGGGGCTGCGCAAACTCCATGCGGCGCAAAATCATCGCGACCACAACCCACAACGTACCCTTTCTCCGGAATGAGGCGTGTCGCTGGAGAGCATTACAGTTCTCTTTCTGGTGATGCCGTCCGGGTCGTTGATCTTTGAGCTCCCGGCGGAACTGAGAAGCCATATCTCGCGATTCCTGACATTATCTCGCGCTGGCCGCTCCACAATAGAACCACACTTCTCTTTGTTTATCGGCAGATCTACAACGAGGTCCTGAGGTTCGTATATATATATTATACATACCCCGAACTTAGGATTGGGAATTGCCCTTCCGGGTCGGGAAAGGGAGCAAAGCCGCTATAGAGAGAGCAACGGGGGAGCAAGAAGGCGCAGCAGAGGAGCACGGGGGAGCATCGAGGAAGTACGATGGAGCACCGGGGGAGCAGATAGGCCGCAGCAATGGAGCACTTCGAGGCGGTGCAGGGCGAGATGGGAGCCTGGTTTGGCTGCCTCTTGCCCGGCTAGAGCTGCCCATTATAGGTGAGGCTAATGATATCCACCCTAAGGTAAACAGGGCGCTTAGCGATGACTTCAGATCACCTAAGGTTACGCTGGGATCTTTTTCCTCCTCTTTTCCTTCTTTTTCTTTTTCGTCTACTTCCATTCCTACTGCCTCATCGGTCGTGCTTCTCCTCACAATGACACCAAACGAAGAACGAGTCTCCGGCTGGCAGTCCACCAACTGCGGCAGAGGAACGAGTGACATCATTTGGAGCTGCTTAGTCACGATTTTCCTCAGTGTGTGGACCGTCATTCACCTCCCTGTCGGAGAATATGATGGCGAACGTGCTAGTACGTGGAGGGGCAAAATAGTTCGAAGTCGGATCGCTATGGCATTTGTTGGATTCGTCGCCCCAGAATACATAGTGATGAATGCAATAAATGACTATTATGGCACATCCAAGATATTGGAAACATGCTTGAAGCTTGGGCATTCCAAAATGACGCGCACGCACGCCTTTGCGCTTGATATGGGCGCTTTCTGCATTCAAACATCAGATGGGAGATACCATCAAGCCAGCCGCCAAAATTTTAGACCAGTCTGTCGTACTACGGAGGACCTAGTATACTTCCAATTCGGACTCTCGGATTACGAAATCAAACCGGGTTTCCTGGAGAAGATCTGTCAGACTCCCGCAGATGAAATCAAGGACCGTGCCAAATCCGATAGCCTTGCCAAAATAGTAGCCTGTGTCCAGTCATTGTGGCTAGCTGCACAGGTCATAGCTCGACTGTTCGGAAACATTGCGGTGACACCTTTGGAAGTCGCGACGACAGCATATGTTGCTTGTGCTCTTATTGCGTACGTCTTTTGGTGGGAGAAGCCTCAAAATATTGTGGTGCCGATTGTCATTAGGGATAGTGAGGGTTTCATTGGCAAATGTACATGGTCACATTCTCAATATGACCGTGCGAGAGACACTTGGCAAGAATACTTGTGGGCTGGGTGCGCCGTGGTTCAAAAAGGGGCATTCACTTACCAAGGCATTCGAGCCATGTCCAGCAGGATCATGTTCTCCACCTGCGTTTTTGCGGGTATCCATCTGGCTTCTTGGAATATTGAGCTCCCTACCCGTGTCGAGGATTGGTTTTGGCGAGCAAGCGCCTTGGGCTGCCTCGTTCTTCCAGTGACCATAACCTTAATATCGCTCAATCCTTTCAAGAAATTCTCGAATAGCTTTGGGCCGTTTGCATATGCTTGCTTCGTTCTATACGCTCTGGTCAGATTGTTCCTGTTAGTGGAGATGTTTGTTAGTCTGAGGCTGCTTCCAAAGAGTGCTTATCGTTCTGTTCAATGGGCAGATTTTCTGCCCCACGTATAGTAGGAACCATGAACGAGGCAAAGGATAGAGGAAAATTGGAGTCCTTTAAGCTCTTTCCTTGCTATGTATAGGGATCCCAAGTCTTTCTAGACCCTACACTTCCGTAGTATTCAGGTGGTTAAGTTAGTCGGTTAGTTATGTAACATAGCAGTATACAATTCGCGGTTCGAGCCCCAGCTAAAAGAATATGATATAGTCTAATAGTCTGATTAACAGCTATATGATAAATACTATTATAGATATCATAGTAGGCGGTCGGTGTAGCCATAACCGGCTCCTCTCTGATTAGTATCTAAAAGAAGCTGTAAAGTTGTAACAATGTATTACTAGCTAATGAGAAGGACATGGCTGAGGGGGAGCACGGGGAAGCAGAGAGGGAGCACATCAACGAGATGAGCGTCAGCGGGGGAGCAAAGCGGCAGCACCTGAGTCACCTAGCGGTCACGTGTTGGCCTGGGCTCGGGGACAATATATAAAGAAATCACCTTTTTGGCCTCGTCCTCGGTCTTCTAGGACTGTTTCAAAGTTCATCTCAGCAGCAGTATTGGAGAATCTGGCGAGAAGTGTCCTCATGGATCCAGCAACGCCGTTAAATCTCGGCCATGACGTGGGAGCAAGGTCTCTCGCTTGTGGATGAGAGGCTCACAGGCCCTGAAAAGCTTTGGATAGACGTCCATCGACCATACGACTCGTGGCTGATTCGGGATGGCGCCTGAATTGGAACCCATGGTTGACCATGTGTTAAAAATATAACCCTGAGGACGGAGAATGTAGCAAAACTGGAGCTGAAGGGAGTTAATATTGGATGCAGAGGAAGCTGGAGCTTGAGGGAGCAACAACTGGAGCTCAACATGAAAGCCTCAAAATTGGCTTCCCTCCACCGAACGCTATACGAACAAGACCTGGAAAGAAAACACTCCGAGTGCTGGTCTCCCGACATTTCTCTCCCAACTCGCTTTCCATCATTTGGCGGTATCCACGACAATGACATCCCCGCTCGGTAGTACTAGCACTGCGCTCTACGCTTCACTAGAAGCAGCAAGACACGCTTAAGGGCTCTCGCTCCGGAACTTTCTGGCATCACTCGTAACATCGGCGGCCATATTTGCTACCGAAGTCTGTGTATTTATTCTTCTTAAGGATCGACTCAAATAAATCTAGTAAGCCCCTGTCACCTTATAAGCGCAAAGATACTGAGTCGGTATGCCAGTCAACCTCGAACTTATCTTATACCTGAAGGACAACGCATAATTCAACGTCCTTTAGGTACTATATCCTGGATCCCACGTATATTCTAGCTTCCCGACAGGATCATCTTACAATACTCGGGCTTAGACGCTTTCTTCTTCCTTCGATATGTCCGCACTCTCCTTACTATCTTCACTAGCCTATCGGTCGTCATCATACTATGCCTTGTTCCCCTGAACCTACTTGGTGGTAATAGTGTTACAGGTGGAACCCAAGGTCTCGACAGGTACAGCTGGGCGAATATCGGACTCGATTACACTATATTCTACTGGGCCCATCTGTTTATAGCCTTGCTTGTGATTATATTTATATGTTACACCATTTACGTGGAACTACTTTTCTACGTTCACGTCCGTAATTCATACCTAGTCTCACCTGCGTACCGTCTCTTAGAGGCTGCCAACACGATTCTAGTGACCGATATTCCCGAGGAAGACCTTCCGGTATTGGAGGATGTGTACGGTATATTCCCCGGTGGAGTCCATTCCGTCTAGATTAATCGAGATCTCTCTACTCTATCGGAGAAGATCCAAGAGCGAAAAAAGCTCGCCACTATATTGGAAGTCGCGGAGACCAGCCTTATATCATCGGTAACGAAGTCGTTCCGTCAACGCAAGAGCCACGAGCTTGCATAATCGAGTGGGGCGGATACCGAAAAGGAGGGACCATTATAAAGGCGCTACATGAAGGAGAAGGACCGTGATCATATGTATATTCCACGACAAGGATACAACTGGATGCTAGTAATTCCTCTCATCGGAAAAAGGGTTGATACCATCCACCACTGCTTAGGCGAGCTGGCACGAATAAATAAAGAGATCAGGGCAGAATTAATAGAGCTGGCTGAGGTCGAGTCGGATAGGAGAGAATCAAATAAGTATCCACGAATGAAATCCGCCTTTATACGATTCAACACTTAATCTACCGCGTATATAGCCTATTAAACCCTCCTAAACTCCAACCCTCTACACTTATCCGCCCGATACATCAATGTTTCCGTGCGGGAATTAAGATGGAGCACTTTAACTCAACGATGGTGGAATCGATATATACGGAGTAGGTTAGTATAGATCGCCATCGCTTCTCTTCTTATAATGTGGGCGATACCCGTCGTATTCACGGGTTTCCTGTCCTAAATTACTACCCTGGGAGACTCCGTGTCGTGGCTTCACTGGATATCCGACGCTCCGGCGTGGCTGAGTAGGATTATTCAAGGTGTGCTGCCGCAGTCGATATTAGTAGCATTAAACGCATTATTGCCGCTGGTCCTGCGCGTTATTACAGGTTAGCAAGGTCTATTAACGGAGACGACAGTCGAGCTATCGCTATAGAAGTACTATTTCGTCTTTCTCTTCACGTAAAATTTCCTTATAGTGTTACTTTCATCTAGTGTTACGGCTATCGCTCAAGAAATCCTCTATGGCCCGAAATCTATACCCGCACTATTGGCCAGAAACCTTCCTAAGGCGAGCAACTACTTTTTCTCTTATCTTACATTACAAGGTCTTTCGGTAAGTGCAGGTGCCTTCCTGTAAGCCGGAGGTCTAATCAACTGGCTTATCCTCGCCCCATGGACGGATCGCACACCGAGACAGATATAGGAGAGACAGATGGATTTACCGGAGATCCGATGGGGTATATTCTACCCTCTTTACACGACCCTCGCATGTATTAGTAAGACGCTCGCATCTTCGCCGACGCCTCCGCTAATAATATAGGCCTGACGTACTCTATTATCGCTCCCCTAATACTCCCGTTTAGCGTCGCTACCTTCAGCTTATTTTGGTTCGTATTCCGCTATAACCTGCTCTACGTATCGGCTTTTCCGTACGATACTAGAGGTCAACTTTATCCGACTACTTTAAAGCAACTCTTTACGGGGGTCTACATGATGGAGTTATGCCTTATAGGCCTTTTCCTGTCTATTCACGATGATCAGGGTGTTTTTACCGGCATTAGTCAGGCCGTGGTTATGATAATTACTATAACATTGACGGTCATTTACCAACTGCTTCTGGGAAATATCTTCTCCTCAATTCTCAAATATCTGCCTGCCTTCCCGGAAGACAGGGAGGATGAAGGAGGAGAATCGAATTCGAAATCACTCCTTAGTACCTGCGCTCGATCATTTACGATACGTGGGGCACACCTGCTATAACTAGATGAGACCTTCCAAGAAAGTCCCCTAAGATCTCTAAGAAAGTATTAACGAGCTCGCACGCAACGAACTCGACGTAATAGATCGGCTTAGGTATAAATATAAGGCTACTAACTATCGTAGCCCTGTCGTCTAGATTCTAAAGGACGACCTTGGAATCAGCGAAGATGAGATCGCCTACGCTAAAAACTACGCTTCAGATATTAGAATTAGTAATAAGTTTACAGACCTTGATATTAAAGGGCGTATAACGATTTTATAGAATATCTCTAAAACTGATATCGTTTAATAGATAAGGTCTGAAGCTGTTTTACTTTTCTCGGCCAGCGTTTATGGCTGGCCTACGGAGCACATTAAGAGCCACACCTATTAGTTGAACCCCTGAATAACGTGGGCGTAGACGGTTGGGTTAGCTGTCATGTATTTCACAGCCTTGCTTACGCCGGCTTTACGTTGAAAATAGTAACCCTTAGCTACCTCTAACATTCTGCATGTATTTTAACTTTCAGTTTCTATATTAAACAATCGGTCGACCTGATCACCATTTCTCGTAGGCGGTTCATGTAGTCCGGAGCGTTTCGCCTTCTTCGCTTTCCCCTTAGCTTCTCGCTACAGGATGAGCAAATCGATAGTGTCAAATTGTACTAACGATGAGTACAAGACAGGGGTTCGCTTTTAGATACTGCTATTCGAAAGAGGCCCCTGTTATAGATACTAATGTCTGGAGCCAATTATAGATACTACCGCAAATTTAGATCCTAAATCGATAAGATATAGACTATTAGTCTGCCGAAAATGTTCGCAGATATTCGGATTCTCTTAGGAAGGGACTATTTATAAATATCACAACATCTATAATAGATACTCGAACTCTTAAAGTGAGGCTGTGCGGCATATCCTTTAAAAGACTACTAAGTTTTTTCCTAGTTTAAACGCTCTCTCAGGAGTTTACTGGAGGAATCAAATCCTGAAGAGGACGATAATATAAACCGTAAGATCATTAATATCCTCTAGACGCAGATTCGGCGACTCTCTAGGAAAGGGCGAGAAACCGAAAAGGTCTTACAGCCTTCAGCGGCTCATCCGCAGCCAGATACTACGCCTAATACGACTCTGCCAAATAATAAAGCAGGGCTGGTCTCCACTCGAACTGTGCATCCGTAAAATAAAACTGGCCTTATTACGACTGCCAGTAATCAAGTAAACCCAGATATTATTTATTCCTCGACGGCGGGTCCTATAGCATCCGCCTAAGAAGATTCGCAAGATGCCTCATCGTATATGTCGATAGACGATGCCGAAACAGGCTGTACTAAATCCTCTCTAGTGGTAAACCCGCCAGGTATTTCCCCTCAAACCATTCACTCTGGCGATACCTACTAACACCGAGAGACATTACGAACGATATAGAGCAAGAGCTGCAGGAGGTCGCTAGTATTATAAACGAGGCTTATCGAATCATTATATTCGTGGGCGCTGGGATAAGTACTAATTACGATATACCGGTGAGTATTAATCTCTACTTCTGACCATCTTTAGATAATAATCATCTAGGACTTTCGGTCTGAGACTGGCCTTTATAAGACGAATCGAGGTCTTTTTAAGAGAGAAGTACTCGATAATAAAGAAAGACGGAAAGAATTATATAAATGCTTAATCGAAATCAGGAATAAAGCGAAATCCGAAGATCTGGTTCAGACGGATACGCACCGATTCCTCTAAGTCCTGTAAAGATGCGGAAAGCTCCAAAGATATTATACCCAGAATCTAGATAGACTAGAGGCAAGGGCTGGTTTAAATGCTAATATCGAGTCTAAAGACTGCGACGTGGTCTAGCTACATAGTAACCTTGACTCCTTTAGGTGCTCTTATTGCAGCCATTTCACAAGCTGGGATGGCGTGCGCGAGACTGCTCTTACTTCCGGAGAGATCATATCATGTCCTGAATGCGCGTTAAAGGTAGAAGAACGGCGGAGAAGGGGAGGGAGAACGAACATCCACGTTAGACATTTACGACCCAACGTTATCCTCTACCACGATATTAACGATCCTCTAAGCGAGGTAAAAGCGAGGATTATTAACGAAGATGCGGAGTTAACGCCGGATATCCTCCTAGTCGTTAGTACATCATTAGCCATCGACGGTCCGAGGTACGAGCTCAAGAACAAGCTGATTCCGGCGGTACGTTAGAAGGGTGGGAAGGTAATATACGTCAATAACAAACCTCCTCCGAGGGCATTTTTTAAACCCGTAGTCGATTATATATTCGAAATGGACTACGACTACTAGGTGCGAGACCTTACCACACGCGAACCTTCTTTACGGGAAGATAAGGCGGGACACGGTTCCCAGCGTCTCTCCTGTAGCTTCGCCTTTCAGCTAAAAGCGGAGACTGTCGATGAAGTAATTAAAGAGGCTGAGCTTTAACTAATCTCCATCGGTGATTATTCGGATATGCAGTTCAGGACCAGAACGAAGGAAGAAGTGAGAGAAGACTTAAGTCCCTTTCTCCCCTCGTATTAGCTTTTAACGTCCCCACTTATGTGTGTTTTATCGCTTTTCGGGTGGGGCGAATCTACGATAGTCCTACATAGTAAGCATATAGAATTTAATATCAATAACGCCGAAAAGAGAAAGGAGATGCTAGACGGGCCTGTGTGGCCAATCGGACGGAAATATACACGCATAATCATTCCGCATAATCCCTGCGATTATTAGATCCTGATCGTAGTAGATATTCCGATCCGAACTATAAGCTACTACAGCTTACTGCCTGGGTATTACCTAGGTGATTGTTATAAATTCGTGGAGGCGCAAATAAAGCGGGTCGGTGAGAAACTCGGTCAAGACTACTCCGGCTGGAATTCTCCCTTTGAAGGCGTACGTACACTTTCCCCTTTACACGTCTAGTCAGCTAATGATTTTATAGAGTTTACATTAATAGACGAATGGCTCGGATTATAGGATATACCTTCTAGAGAATGCGAGACGTCTCAGCTAAGGCGAGGTTATCGACGGAGCGCTAATCGAGGCGGATAGCTTAAGGGTTTTTTACGCCGAATTATTATTGGCGAGGTCTCTTCACGAAGCTAGCGAGCAGACCATGCTAAAGAGCGTGTTATATCCGGAAACCTCAAGGTTATAGCAGGTTGGTGCTGCGCCTCGCTCCTACGCATTTAATCTCGACTCCACATAAGCGAAACGGAGGAAATTATAGATTAAAGAGGTAGAAGCTTAAACTGCTCGCATTAATAAAAGCGACTCTAATAGGGATAAGGATAGCACTCGGCGACTGGATCTCGCGACTATAAAGGCTAACATCTCAACCCTCTTTAAGTCGTCCCCTTCGTGCCTATAAATGAAGTACCTAGAGCGCTTCGCCAGCTGCCGTCTCTAAAGAAGTAAAACCCTAGTAGGATATACGCGGGCTTCTCGTCTCCTCGAAATAGTGGCGGCGTTCGCTTGTCCCGAACATTTCGTCGCCTTAAAGGGCGCTGTCGCTCACTACCGTTTGCTAGTACCAGAAGAAGTTATCCAGGTACCACTTGACTTATCAAGTCACCTGTACACGTTAGGCGTTTAAATAGAACGTCTCAGACTTATTAATATCATCCTTTAACGCTTCGTGCGCGCTTATTTTACCTCACTAATCGATGAAGGAGCGCACCTTTTCTAAGACCGAGCTGAGCAGGTGTTCTAGAACAGCTGCGCAGTAACCAAGTCTGTCAAAGCTACAGTGGTCAAGATACATCTAAAAATGAAAGGATAGGACTCGTCCACCGATCCTGCCGAAAGATCCGCATTTTAGGATGTTCAACGTAATTTAAGGAGGTGGAGACAGGAGGGGGCTATCTGGTCTTTAATCCAAAATCGATTCTCCTCTATTACTCTCCTCGCTCTGGTGCCGCATCATGTTTGAATACTCCCTGCTTCTTAGAGCATTTCGGGATCTTCGTAAGTGTCGATCATGAGGTTTGATTGGCATCGACTGATCTGCAGTAGCTTCTAAACCGAAATTCCAAGTGACGCTCGGGCTCTCTTCGTTGATACTCTCGCTGAGCTTCGCCCACACCTTTGGAGCTATATACCTAAACTGGCACACCTCTTCACTATACTTTCCAACCCGACCAAGCTAAAAACCCGCCAATTTAAGATAGAGCTGGCCCCCGATAATAAAATTCGGAATGCCGCTCCGTGTTCAATACTACTTATAGATGCTTTCGACTACGTGGACGAAGGAAAGAATAATCTACTCTCTAAGTTAGTAAGATAATCAACTCTCTATTGATAGCATTCCACTCTTAGTACAGCCAGATTCCCTATATTTAAAGAGAAAGATTAATGCGGCTAGGCTTCCCGTTAGCGATTTATAAGAGCTAAAGCACTTAATCCTAGAGAAGGATTTTACGACTAAGATTCAGATATTCTAAGAGTAAGCGCTCCTCGAGTCATTTGGGATAAAGCCCCTGCCACGTTAAAGAAATCGCATCCGAATTTAGCTCCCTTCCAGATATAGCTCTTGGCTCCGGCTGAAAAAGCCCTATCGCTCCTCCTGTTTAAATATATATCATTAAGTTGTTTACTTAAATTAGTATAATAAATCACGGAGATCTCCTCATTTTTAAGATTTCCGAATCAGTGTCTAAAGTTAATATATCTAGTACGGTGGAAACGTAGGCATGGCTATAGACTTGTCTAAGTTCAGGAAGGTGTTCTAGGACATACCTGAATGTCGAACTATGCTTATACGCTGCCTCTCGGGCGCTAATTTACTCGCATTACGAGGGGCGGTCGGCTTCTAGCTATCGGATAGGGAAAAGAGAGCACATCTAAGCTTGCTATAGGACGTGTTCGAGCACATAAAATGGAGTGAGGACACGGGAGGTGTCACTATAATGGGACGAGGCCTTGACTTCCGCCGAGCTGAAGCACTCATGCGAGAATCTGCTATCATATACTAGAAAAAGGTGATCCCTTTTATAATTATAATTCGAGCGTCTTTCGATCGCGAGAACCTCGTCCCCTGGATCAAGCAGGCCTTATCGAGTATAACACGGTCTACTAAGATGAATATCACGGAAGCGGCTAGACGTCTAAACTCGTGGGATATAACGCCTATTACCACTATTAAAGGGCTCGCAGCTAGTATTAAGATCTCTATTCTAATTACGACTTCGGCGCGAGAGTCACCTCAAAACCAGCTGGGAACTGTAACCATAGACAGAACTGCTGCTATATCTATCTTCCAGCCGGCGCTTAACGACGTTACTCGGATCGCGATTATAAAAGTGGAATCGGACTCTATTAGATACGAGACGGCGAATGTCGCCGCCTATAAAGCTAAGGATACTTTCACTATATGCATATTTAGGCCTTAGTTTATAACCAATACCTCACTTATACATAAGACGCCTTCAGAAGGACCGAGATACGATTAGCCTGACAGTCCTCAGGTATTTACGCGTGTAATCGATATCTACTTACTTATAAAGCCAGGTTCGACGTATGCCGCTTGGCAAAGGAGGAATTCACGTCGAGGATAGTAAGTATCTCGCCTGATAGCGCATCGTTTGTGAGAAGAGCGCATTACTGGGGGTTTTTGCAATTTCCCTATAAAAAGATAGTGACGACGCCTAGGCTAGATAGCCGTTCAGGTAATTACTTAATTATACCTAACTTATAATTTCATTCCCCGTTACCTAATTATCCTCTCTTTATTTGTTAGTTGACAATATCGCCGTCTCCTGTAGTCCTGCTGCTCCACCTCTTGTCACCCTGCTCCAGTTCCGGCGCCCTGCTCTAGTTCTGGCTCCCTGCTCCAATTCTGACACCTTGCTCCAATTCTGGCTTCCTGCTCCAATTCTGACACCTTGCTCCAACTCAGGCACCCTGCTCCGCTTCTGACACCCCTTCAATCCTGGTACCCCGCTTCGGTTCGGTACGGTGTATTGGAGCGGTTCGCTACCTGATGTTCCGCCTCTCCTAGGGGGTTCGTCCCAGGAGAATTCTTCTGGGACCAAGAGGCAGACACGATGAGCCGGTACTAGGTCAATGACAGTCAAGCCTTCTTAATGGTCCTGGGAGAATCGGCTCAGGACAGATCTCCTAGGACAAATGGCGGTGATACCAGAATACAAGATAGGGCGTCAGGGGCAGGACCAGGGTGTTAGAATTGGAGCGAGTTGCCAGAATTGGATGCTCGGATTCTCCTGGGTAATTTCTCTCGGGAATAATCGCCTGGGCCTTGGGCCAGCTCAAATGAGCTAATATTGGATCAGTTTGACTCAAAAGGCATTTAAAGCTCTTAGGCTCTTATTCCCACATTAGGAGGGAAACCCGAAAGCCTTACTACTCTAATCCTTTATCATATCAGTTTATTTCAATATGGAAGAGTACGCGAACGAAGGGAAACACTCTGATAGTGAGGTCTATCGGAAGATACGCAACTATCAGTCCTAAAAGCAGTCTAGTTTGGAAATGCGATGGTGGACTTGTCTCTCTCCATATAGAGCCAGAAATTTAAAACAACTACTCCGGTATAGGGAATTTACCCTTGCCTTTAATACTTTCTTGGAGATACCTGCGCTCTTAACCGGGATGAGAATTAGTACCCTATATAAGATATTCGCGATAAGATGCGATAAGGTATACGTTCCATTACCGACCTTATAAATATACTCATTAATTGCTAGGAAATCGTATATTATCTTCGTTATACCAAATAATTCTGGTCTGACCTACTTTAGTAAGACAAGAACGTGATAGCTAAGGTAGACCAAGCTACCGTGGAAGCGTTATAGTTCACCGCGCTATAGGTATTAACGCTGGATACCAAGATTCTACGTGGTAAACTACTAGGGGGGGAAATCTTTTACCGTTTTAGCTAATAAGAACGTGAAGGGATCTGGATTAGGTTATAGTCCTTTAAGGGTCTGGTTCCTTCTCTGTTCGAGTTCTTCAAGAACGTTAAATGCCTTGAGGCATAGGCCGACTGTTTAAAATGGCTGGTATGTATAGGTCCTCGGGAAACTCTCGCTACGGCAATGAATAAGATTTATACTAGTATAAATCAGAGCGTAGACTCGGCTCTAGTACAGGAAAACGAGACCACGTTCAAGTCTATGCCAGCAAGCTCCGCTCGCTAAATAGACCTAGGATATCGATAATTATGCGCCTTCGCCATGCGCTATCACTGTAAAGTCCCGAAAAAGCCCAGCGGGAAGGACCTTCTGGCAAAGCCAAGGGCCATATTAGACACCACGACATCGCGCGAGATAGCTGATCTTGCTAATTATTTGGGGTTTAAGTCGTCCGAGATCACCGCGTTAAAGCAATTCCCAACGTCAGTAGACCTAACGATAGTAAGAGGAAACGAAAGGCCTGCGTTCGTAATAGATAGTCTAGGGGAACCTAGAAAAGACAGATGCGGAACGCCACATGTTCAAAATTATAAAGAGGACCGCAAGTTTTTATATATCACTCATTTACTTGACGATAGGGATGAATAATCCGAGGGTATCACGTCCTACTTCAGGCTTAGATCCACGTACCTGAAGTTCTATAGGATACCGGACGACTCCAACCCACAACACCATCTCACTACAGCGACAGGAGAATTATTATTCCCGGCTTTCCGTCTGACTTAATCGGTTAATTCGCCACGAGAAGATCCGACTCGAGGGGCTAAGCATATAGAGGTGGACGGGGAATAAACAGAAGACATAATGATGTAAGATGGAGAGGGAGAGGGAGAGGAATAAAGGCCTCCGTTCCAAGCAGAAGGTGCCCTTGCATAAGAAGCAACGATATAACGACAAAAACTCTTGTTCGACGCAGGCGAGCTTGAAAAAAAAGAATATGAACAAGAATAATATCGGCAGAAGCTTGCGGAGGACGCAAGTACCCTCGTGGAAGAGGAGCAAAGACTGGAACAAAAACGACAAAAGCTCTTGTCCGACGCAAGCACACTTAAAAAACAAGAGCAAGAGCAAGAACTTGAACTTCATCGACAGCAACTTATATCAAACGCAGGTACAATCGGAGAACAGGAGCAGGAGCAAGAATAGGGACGACAAAAGCTCTTGTGTCATACAAACGTATTTGAAAAGCAAGAACAAGAACAAGAACAGTACCGGTAGAAGCTTTTAAGGGATGCAAGCGCATTCTATAAACAAGATCAAGAATAAGAACAGTAACGATAGAGGCTTTTATCCGACGTCAGCACGCTAGAAAACCAAGAGCAAGAGTGCCGGCAGAAGCTTACAGGCAACGCAGGCACACTCAGAGAACAAGAGCAAGAACAAGAACGACAACGACAAAAGCTCTTGTCCGATTTAAGCACGCTTGAAAAGCAAGAGCAAGAGCAAGAACAATATCGACAGAAGCTTGCAAAAGACGCAGTTGCACTTGGAGAACAATAGCAAGAACAAGAGCGAGAAAGACAAAAGCTTATCTCCGACGCAAGCGCGCTAAAAGAACGCGAGCGAGAGCAAGAACAGCTAAACCATAAGCTTACGGAGGACGCCGTTGCCCTTAGAGAACAAGAGCAAGCGCGAGAGGAACAACGCCAAACTCTTACGAGGGAAGAAAAAGAGCTATTGAATCTGAAACAAAGACAGGAGGAACAACGACAAACACTCGCGGCGGACGCAAGCGAGCTAAATATACAAGAGCAAAAGCAGGAGGAACGACGACACACTCTTGCGGCGGTCGCGGACGAGCTCGTGAACCAAGAGCAAAGGCAAAAAGAACAGCAGCAAAAGCTTGCGGAGTACGCAAGCGATCTTGGGCAAAAACAGGAGGAACGACGAAGCGCTGTCGCAGCGGTCGCGGAAGAGCTCGTGAACCAAGAGCAAAGGCAAAAAGAACAGCGACAGAAGCTTGCGGAGTACGCAATTGATCTCGGGAAACAAGAACTGAGGCAAAATGAACAACGAGAAAAGCTTACGGTAGACATCAGCGAGCTGCATAAGCAAGAGGAACGCTACAAAGGCTTGAAGAGGGATGAATTGAAGCAGAAACGAGAGCAAAAGAGCGTGGAGCCAGAGATATTGGGGAGTGAGCTAAATGAGTCAGGAACAATCCTGGATCGAGACGAGCGAGACATAGGTGATTTACAAAGACGAGGCCAAGAAGAACTGGCAGATCTTGAATTGCCATCTTCCTTAGAGCTCGAGTATGGAGCAATAGATGACGATCAAAATGTACCTGAAGTACAAGCAGAGGACTGTTCAATAGACGCAGTCCCAAAAGGTGGTACTCAAATGAGTGTTTCAACACTCAAAGGCGGTAATAGTCAGGCACAAGAGCACGGACCACAACAGGATAGAGCACAAGCGGAGGTCCAAGAGGAGAGGCTAACGGAGGAAGCCCATGAGCCTGAGGCCCAAGAGAGGGGCCAAGAGCAAGAGCGGAGGCACGAGCATCAAACGCAAGAGAACGAGCAAGAAGATAGAGCCCATGGGAATGGAGCGTACAAGGATGGAGCATATAAGGATGCAGCACATAATGATATGGTCCAAGGTGGTAGGCAAGCGGACGAAGCCCAAGAGGTTTTGCAGGAGGATAAAGCACATGGGGAAGGGCATAATGGTGGTGTGAATGAGGATGATGTACGAGAATATCGACAGCGGAAGCGCCGAGTGATGACTGAAGAGAGCGACGATGGTGCAGCACTTCGAGCATAACAGGTACGGGACGGACGAAAACCTGTGGAAAGGGGCAAGTATCAACGGCTCAACAGATTTGGGTCATCAAATCATGAAATGTACCCGGAAGATAACCCGTCAATGGATAGCACTAGAAAGGGAGATACCACTCCCATGCAGAGAAAAAAGACCCAGACGCCAAGCCGGCAACAAAGACAGCATTTGCAGGCACAGAAAAGGCCTACAAACGCAACGGCAGGAGCGAAAACGGAAAACCTAAACGGTTCAACGGAGTTAGCTTCTGATTTTACTTATGAAGCTCCACAGGTTCCATCTCCGGCTACATAATCTGTTATATCAAATGGATAGGGAATACATTTGCCAAGTGTGATTCATTTATTGTAAATGATTTGTGACCATGTCTTCGATCGCAATATATTTGCGGATTGAAGCCGAGTGCAGCATCTACGTGGCGTTAATCACAGAAGGAAACCCAGCACGGAAGATGGCGAGGGATTCATTGTATAGATCTCAAGTCGAAGGATTAAACGAGTGTGCCTTCCCGCCCCAAGCCAAATAAATCCAGGCCATTGCCTCACGGATGTCCCCAATTCTGCCACCCCTGTGTCCTGGGAACCACATGAATACGTGTATAAAGCAATTGCTCCACTTCAAGATACACTTCTAACCTTGTTTGTATTTACTCTTCCTTAGGTTCGTCTTTGTTCGAGTCATCCTTCCGTTCAGAATATAGCCGAAAGGCTTCGTACTGCTTGGTCTGTTCGTTATAATAGACGTGGACTGTTTGACCTGACTTTTCTGCGATCTGCCGAGCGGTTTTCATTCGTAGGGTAATATGCGGTCTGTTGTCAGAATGACTAGTATGTCTCGGATTCCTGACGATCGACTTAGCGACAATCATGAGACGAGATAGGTATATTTACTTGATCAACACATCCGTGAAATGCTCGCAGTCGGGCGTGTTCCATACAGCCAGCGTGAGGCTCTGGATCATTTGGCGTTTCGCTGGATTTTTGATTCGCTGCAGGAACCTGACTGCAGGGACGCGCCCTGGCATTGTCCTATTATTACTAGAAATTGCCCAAGCAAACCATGCGTGACTCTGCCTGGGGTTGATTTCCAGATCAGAGTAAGGAAATCAATGTTGACGACCCTATCAGGCGTGTTTAGTCTCGGAATATGCCGCTGACGGCTGGCGCCTAATACACTTAGACCAAGCATTTCGCAGTTAGCGCTCTCGGTACACGGGTTATCTATTATCCGATACAATCAATCGACTTAGGGAATGCCATTCTAAGTCTTCATTCTCTAACGATACAACTATGAGTTCATCCATACTTTTTCAGGTGCAGATTGTATGTCGTATTTTTCCCTTTTCAAGTGGCGCGTGCTGCCATCAACACGATCACTATACTCGAGACCGACTCTGAGATCCACCTGGATTCGAAAGCAGATGACTTCTAATTCATACCCAAAAGAGTCGGTGGCAAAGTGGACTGGAGCTCTCTACTGCGAAGTGGATGCCGAACCATTGGAGCGGTATCGGAAAGGGGGATACCATCCAACACATCTGGGAGATACATTCAAAGACGGGAGATACAAGACTATACATAAATTGGGCTGGGGTGGTTACGCAACTGTTTGGCTTGCAAGAGACCTATTGTGAGCATATGCAGGCGCTATTCAAATACGTAAGGTTTCGCAGAACAGCTTAAGCTGATCACAAAATAGGCTATCCCGCCACGTCGCTATTAAGATATCAGTTTCCGAACTATGGCATGATAACCACGAGGTCCAAATCCTCGAGCACTTATCGTATGGACCGGCCAGCCATCCCGGAAAGAAGCATATCATACAGATGTTGGACCATTTTGAACACGAAGGCCCCAATGGTACCCACCAGTGCCTCGTTCTTGAGCCACTTGGGCCAAATGTTCTGTCCGAAGCCGAGTTATATTCGAGTAATAGATTGCCTGGCAAAATAGCTTGGGAGGCTTCAAGGCAGACTATACAAGCAATTGCTTATATCCATGATAACGGTATCGCACACGGGGGTGAGTTGTAATTGAGCTCTTATTAAAGGCCTTTTACTTGCCTTTTGGATGCTAATTAGCGCGCACCCTTAGATCTGCATCCAGGTAATATTCTCTTCGCGAACACAACGACGTCATATCAATCCGACATAGATCTCCTACGTACTCTAGGCAAGCCCAAAATCAGTGATGTGGTAGCCTTATCCGGGTATCCTTTGACCGCGCAAGTCCCCAAATACCTCGTCCTCCCAACATCATCTCCCTCCGTGGTACGAGATTTCCCGAGCTGTCAGGTGAAGCTTGTCGACTTCGGGGAAGCATTTCTGCTTGGACAACAACGCCAAATTCGCTGCCCTCTGGTCTTTCGAGCCCCTGAAGCTGTCTTAACTTCTCATTGGGACCTGCGAGCAGACATATGGAGCTTAGGCTGTACAGTATCACGCCTTTTATATATCATTTTACGATTTCTACTAATCAATGGTAAAGATATTCGAGCTGATCGTGGGATACCCTCCTTTCGATAACTTCATGCCGAAAAAAGACGATCTCATACGAGAATGGGTTTCAATGTTTGGAGATTTACCAGAAGAATGGAAAGAAGACCTTCCTCCCACGAGAGCTACTGGTACGTGAATTTCGACTTCTGGTTTTATGATTCTTTGGCATAGGCTTGCTGTGGAGTCATCAACGTCAGTCTGTCTTTCTTTCGAGTTTGCAGCACAAAACGAGATGTCTAATTCCGACTTTTAGAGGTCCTCGAGTCCGAGCGAGTTACTCTATGTGATTGGCTGCATGAGACATACTTTGACGACGGCAAAAGACAATATTTCTCTAAAGCAGATATCGATGCTCTCGGTACGCTCTTAAAATCGGTAATGCAATATCGCCCTTCGGACCGTCCACGAGCGTCTGATTTGCTCAATCATATTTGGTTCCAACGCAATCCCTTTGCTACATAAAAGGGCTACAACAGCTGTTTCCCGAATTCGAGGATCCTCAGACAGCTTATGGATTGTATTACGGCCGAAGCTGAGCAGGCGAGCGTGAGTTCCATGAAAAGGTGGACTATCGGAGAGGGTATTTTCGCTAAGTGGAATTTGGGTGACCTTGTCCATCGGTGTATGCTGGAGGAGGCTCGTAGACCATGTGCTCTATTGCAAGGCAGTAAGCCATGGCAATCCAGTGATACCCAGTAGGTTTTAATTCTTTAACAAATCTGACGGCATTAAGCCGGTAGGATGGACTGTCGTGGTCGTAAGTCACGAATAGAAGATCTAGCGGCATGGCGTTTGACAAGTCGATGATATTTTTAATGATCTCGGAGCGACAGTGTTCGCGGCGCGATATCTTCTCCCGCAACGCAGCCAATCGAAGACAACCTTCACTCGAACCAGCATCCAGAGGGAAAGGCACTCGATTAGGAGAAAAGGTGATCTCTGACATAATTTCGGTTTGTCTCCCTATATACGCAGCGCGGCTGTCACATATCCAGGCGAAATCTGACGTGGTGATGGAGTAAAGGACGAAGACTTCCAGAACGGTGCGAATATATGAGAACTCATCCTCGTTTTCGGCAACGCAAATCTTCGTCGTAAGGAGCGTTATGGTAGAAGCGAAGGTCTCCCGACCGGAGATAGAAAGGTCTTGTAATATGCTTTATAGCTGATTAATATTCTTGTCTTGCTGGTGTAGTAATATTACAGATGATGGATCGGTTAAGATGGAGCGCCATTTGTCCACGCTTTTGTCTTTACGCAGGAGAGAACGCCAAATCTGCCGGACTGCAGACATGGTCCGGGCTGTCTTATATGATTCAAATGTAAGAGTGCTCTTATACTTGAAGGTTGGTCGGTATATGACTAATTCTAGCACTCTCCGCACAGTGACCTTTCGCTGATTTTATCCTGTGTATTGATCCCCGTATAAGAACCCCAAATTTCTGAGGGGGTCACTTCTGAACCACTCCTAGAAGAGCCACTTTTGGAGCACTGCCGAGAGTCGTGCGTATATCATTGATCTTGAAGTTGCCTTGGCAGATGTTTTGATGAAAAACGCCAGAACTCGATGCTCTGTGGTATTGCTTTCGCTTTGTATATGCCCTAATAATCTTCTCTCACTCTCCCTTTCTCAAGTCCTTAAACATTGTAATAGATTGCCACCTCCACCTCTACTGCCCCTCCTTTGTGCAATAATCTATAAATTTCACAGAACTGGTTAAGATGTACTATCGGGGTACCTCAGGACAAATAATAAGATGTGAACTGATTCCATTGCCATAGACGTGTGCGTAGACAAGAATGATCTCTAACCATACAACCCTATACCTCAGCCGTCAAAAATTCCCAACCCGAACCCCTATGCCCATACCGTGACAAACAAATCACCGATTAAGAACCCAGTCCAACCGAATGCTAATTTGACTTATGGAAGGATCTCTCTGAAGTGTATGGAGGAGCGCTTCCATTTGCTTGGGGAGCCACGAGAGAAATTGATTCACCACTTCCCCGAGTAGCCACATCCGTGGGAGCGACATCAAGTGGCGATGGTTGAGACGGCTTATCGGAAAGTATGTCGTAATCGTCAAAAAGGTGTCGGAATTTACGGTGCAGCCATCTGCTTAGCGGACTTTTGAAAGGCTGGGGAGGGCTTCCGTTGTAAGGCCTTGGTCGAAAAATGATAATAAGGCACATGTCTCAGCTTCACCATTATCTCAATCGAAAATTGACACCATTGCTATTATGAGGGGGACTTGCTAAAATATATACCGAAGCTTCCAGTCCTCATGTACTAGTCATGGGTGCTGCCAGTTCTGGATGCCGCCATTTCTGGATGTCGCTAGTTGTGGATGTTGCCAATTCCGGATGCCTCCAGCTGTGGATGTCTGGATGCCGCCAATTCTGGATGCCGCCAGTTGTGGATGCCGCCATCTACTTCACCTTCTAATAATGCAGCCAATCCCGAAGTGCTTGACAAGAGTCCTTGATTATTCTATAGCAAACGATCCTAAAGACGTTGCACGAGGTTATCGACTTCCTCACCAGAAAGCGCAATAGTATTCAGCAAGCATGGCGATAGTGAAGAGTGAACGGCTTCTTCGAGAAAAGCTTCGCAAGCGAAGGACAAGTCTGTTCAAGAAGGCGAACGAGTTAGCGCGGATGACCAACTCGAAAATATACGTAGTCGTTCAGCACGACGACAAATATCATACATTTAAATCAACAGAAGAATCGAACTGGCCACCTCCCGAAAGAGAAATTGTGAGTACGCCTGATTTACTACGGTCAGACCACTACTGAGGATGACAGGGGATACACGACCACAAGTATCACAGACGTCCTGCAGATTTTCACAGTCTTAAACCACCGGAAACTCAGAGGATGCGAAAAGCCAATCGGCCTGATAAAGGGCAAGTCGGCTTTAGGTTTCTTAATGAGACGGAACACAATGGAGATCGCGCCCTTGCTGGCAGACATACCTTGACTGCAGCCCAGAACAAGTCATTACTGCGAGGAGGATTGGAAGGCATGAAATTTCCGATGATGATATGGCTGGGCTATATGATAGGCTTGCAACGGGGACTTTGAAAAATGTCTGGGCGTGGACGGTAAATATCTATCTCGTGTAGCCCAAACAAGACGTATCTGCAAGAGCCAGATATACTTTGGAAAAGCGTACACTACCCTCGTGTTGCATGATTTGCTAGCTTACATAGCTGATCCGCGACCTCTTTCAAGAACTCATCTTTAGTCCATCGCATCAGACGCTCCACGTCCATAAGAAAGTCCTCAAGCCCGCCTTGAAGAGACCCATAGCACGTCCTAAATATGTTCATATAGTGGCTGCGCACATTGTCCTCCGACAGAGCATAATGTACCCAGAATTCGATCTGGGGCCCTTCTGTACATATTGAAAAGGCAAGATGTGTCTTTCTGCCTCTGAGATTGGGAAAGACGCCTTCGAAAAGATCAGTGAGCTGTTGTCGGAGATTGATCATACAGCCTCCAGATACAGCAGCTTGGTTCTGTGCTTCGAATACAGTCTTTCCAGTAGCGTATGCTTTACCTTCAATCACTAAAATTGGAAACCGGACATTCAAGAAGTTCTGCGTAGGATCGGAGTAAAGCTTCCGTTCGCGTTGTAAACCTTTCAGGAAATCGTCGGCCTTGAATTTGCTGAGCCCACGCTTTATTAGTGCGTTAGATATCGTGGAGTGACGAAGACCAATTGTAAAATCTGGACGAGGAGTTTTGACGGCATCCTGTTTAAATTGGGATAAAGTTGTAGGGGGCGGTATAGTCGACTGTGATGTATCCGGAGAAGGGAAGGATCGCTCCCCCTGTTGTCGCTTATTAGGACGGTCAACGACACCGTCAGCCTCGTTGGATTTACCTAGAGCATCCCAGTTCCAAACTTCTTGTTGAACATCGGGCTTGAGGCTTGGGTCCCAGTCTAGGTTAAGATTAGCGCGCAACGACATACATAGTGAAGTCAAAGGGAGTACAATACCTGCTTTCCTCGGAAAGTCGAAACTCTCGTCCTTGTGCATCATACGGAGAGCCTCATAGATTAGTTCTACCAGATCATCCTCTCTGTGAGCCCCTCGAAGGTTATTAATGAAACTTTGAGATATCTTCTTTGCTATGCCAGAGATTTCTTTCCTCCTCTTCTCGGGGATCTCACGCTCGAAGATAACATCCATCTGGGCTTGGATATCCATTGGAGGAGGTTCAGGGCGAACGTATATTCTGGCCTGGTCGAGAATGTGATAGCGGTAAAAGCTGTTCGAAACAGATGATTTCTGCGAGCGCAGCGATGCCGTGTCCTGGTTTAGGTCCGAAAAGCTTGCTTGCCGCGACGGAGCTCTCTTCCGCACTCGGTCCAAGACTGTAACACTAGGATCCATCTTGTCGGACGTCTCCCTTTCAAGCGTTTCCAAATCTCTTTCAAGCTTCTTTAAATTCTCTTCGGAGAGTTGGGATTCTGGCACGGATCCTCGGCGTCGCTTATATGAGTAGTTGTCTTCAGAATCGTATGATCGCTTCTTTCCCTTAGTCTGCCAGACACCGACTAGATCTTGAGAGGCCGCAGTGGGGACTAATACTGATGGTGGATCTTTCTGTAATCGCTTTTGCGAATGCTCGTCTTCGGCAGCGTGTTTTCGCTTCTGCTCTTTCCGCGGGCGGTCGATCAGCTGTTGGGGGGGTTTAAAAGGCTTTTGGAATGCCGCGGACGGAGTGGATTTGGCAGCTGCTGTAGTGGAAGAGCGTAATCGTCGCGGACTGGCGTTTTTTGGGGGAGAAGTAGGCTTGCGGTCTTTCCGCATACCCATAGAATTGTTCTCTTAAAGCTGTCAGTGTGGGCGGCTAGGGAAAAGAAGAGGGAAATCCAACCTTTCGCGCGTTCTCCCTGGGTCGCAAGATTGTGTCGGGGGGACATATCGAGTGGAAGAGAGGACGACGAAGCAGGTCGAGTTTATATTAGCGCCGAGGCCAGTGCTGGAGAAACGAAATGTCGAGATACGAGGGCGCTCCACTTACTCGCCTGGGGGGCGGAGTGGCTTGGCGCTGGATGACTAAGTCGGCGACGGCTCTCTCATTGGGTGTGAATGCCGGGTTGTCTGCTTGGTCTGTTTCAGAGCAGTCAGCAGTTGCCCATACTAGAATCCTTTGTATGTCACCTCTTTGCCCACCCTTGCAGGGCTTGCGACAGTAACCTAATTTGTTCCATGAGTCATCGGGTCATCCGCCGCCGCCTGAAACACATGGTTCTACTCCGTACTTTTAGATTAGAAACCACTACAACAATAACTTGCTTTGTCTAGCTGGACGAGGCCGGGCATTACGTTCATTCTATCCAGTCTTAACCCATCCAGAATAACATTACACTACACGTTCGCGTTTCCCTCTCGCCCTCGACGCTGTGACGCCGTGTTTAGAATCGTTCCCGACTCCATCGCTTAGCTCGGCCCTTGTGAGCTGGCTTCGAAGTCAGCCTTCCTCCTCCTTGTGTATCCCAGTCATCTCTTCAATGACGTCCACACACTGATGTGACCTACTACTGCCACCCCGCTTATCGCGGTACTCTGACACCGGTCAAGTGATTTCCCTCCCTTTTTTGACTGGAACAAGAACGCCGCATCGGCTTTCTACCACTGACAAACCTTCAACATCTAACGAGATCTACCGCCCTCGCCTCCCAAACTCTGCTTCTAAATCTTCTGCCCGCCTTACCCCGTCTGCAGGTTGATGGTGGGCCCCACCCACAGTAGCCCCACACTGGGGACACCTGGCCGTCTCCATCGGCATGCCGCAATCGCCTACCGTGAACGGATGCCCATTGGCGCAGTAGTACCAGTGGTCCGTACCCTGGAAGCTCTGCGCCATGGCAGCGTCCACAGCCGCCTCCTCCACTTTCGTCACTAGCGCGTAGAATGTCGAGTCGCGCAGCATTTTCTCCGCTGCGGACACTTCCTCCGACATGCCGGCTGTTTGACCCGGGTTGGTTTTGCAGATGGTGCGAGCGAGGTGGAGTTGGTCTCGGGCCCGGTCGACGAGCGCGATCGTGTCTGCGTCCGAGAGGCTGGCAGAGCGGCTGCGCTCAAGGGCGACGAAGCGGGCCCAGTACAGGAGACTCTCCACTTCGTGAGCCGGTTGTTGCCGGGATCGCGACTCTTGCATTAGGTTCTCGCAATCTTTTCGATTTGAGGCAAGGTTGAGACACACGTTCCTAAGATTTCCGCCTGAAGCCATGTCGCAGCCGTGAGTGACGAAATCGGAGAGTATGGCGTAGTCGCAACGGAGGAGTAGCACTGTTGCTAGGAGCCTGTTGTGGACTTGAAGAACGGAAGGCAAGTCAATGATTTCGGTGTTGACACCATGATGTTTACGCGCGTCTTGTACGAGATCATGAATGCGGCTAATGGGTTGTTCTGCTTCATCAACTTCCTTGAGGAATCTTTTAATGTCATTGCGGAGCCATGATATATCCTTGTATCTAGAATTTGCTTTGCAGGCCTTGAGAACTACCTTTATCTGCTGATCACGAGAACCGGTAAGCCCAATTTGCTCGAGGGAAAGCTTGTCAAGCGCGGAAGATAGCTCCGCTTGTCCAGGCAGCGGAGATTTGGGGGGTTGCTTTTCAGTGACGGATTCTCGAAGTTTGGCCTCTGCCTGCTCTATTCTGGAGGCTAAGGGAACAAACTAGGCGTTTGCCCAAACAATAAACTTCTTAGTCGCCTCGTCGATCCACGCTCGTCGAACTATGCGGCCATATCTATTGATATTGCGAAGAGGGCTGCGGCATATAGGACAGTTTTTCAGCTCCGAGGTCGAGAATGGAACCGACCTCGACTTCAATCCGATAATCGAGTTCTCACCATTGGTGTCATCAGAGATGATGTAGTATTTTGCGATCTCCATGTGGCCATCCATGCTTTCTATGGTGAGGATGTGACCACAAGATGGTATGATACAAGGGCTTTCGTCTGGATCAATCTCGGCGTAGGTGGATCCCATGATGTAATCAACCATCGTATCCTTCACCGACTTATCGGCGCACTTCTGACAGTATCGGGCCTCTGGACATATTTCTCCGCAGACAGCGCTCCTTCTCCTCCTCCTTTGCTTCTTTGAGCATTTGTATCCTCCATTCCTTGCTGAGAGCCGCAGCACGATTGTAATTCTCAGGATCCGTGCCACCCTCTCCATCGATACCCAGCGTATCCCTTATCGTAGTAAGCACTTCGGCGACTTCGTTCCATTCTCTGCTCTCTTGCATAGCAAATCGCACTTCCTCATCCGTGAACGAAATTGGACAGGCACGTTCTCCAACAAGATCGTCCCATTTAGAGTGGACTCCGATCAGGGCTGCTCGAAGGTTAACTAAATCACCATCTCAAGGCATGCCAGCTTGCTTGATCAGATACTGCCGCATGTCAAGGTATGGTAGCCGAAGCGCCTCCATGTGACGTTTACACTTCAGTCCCGTAGCCGCTGTGTGATAAAGGTTTGCTTGTTTATGCTTCAAGTCCATTAAAGCTTCTTGCTGTTCTCCGGGACTTATCTCCTTAAAATTATCGCTGAGTTTCGGCTTCTCTAACGTCTGTAGACGCCCTGAGTTGTGGTTATAAAAAACAGGAAATCCTGATTAAAGAAAGAACGGAAGTATTGAAGTACCTTACTATTCAATAATACCAAGTATGTCTGTTGATTGTGGACGTAAGAAGATGTTACTTTGGTGGAGATCAGGATATAAAGATAAAGGTATAGTACTTAAAGACGAGCTCTAATTAGATAGATTAATTAATTAATTAATTAATTAATAGATAATTTAATAAAAAGTATACGATTACTATAGCGAGGGCGCTACCTTTTCTTTCATTTTATAGGTATATTATTACAGGTGAACCCTAGGTTACGTAATACGGGCTTAGCGCTACGTATATAGCATTCTTCTATACCTACTTACTTCTTCTTCTAACATTATCATTATTTATATATAAACTAACTATTATATTACTGTATTAGTTCCTTTCGTGACATTTTTACTAGCGATATTGATAGTAATACCTTTAGGGCCGATAATATCGTTACCGACGAGTATATTAGCTCGTAGGTGTGAGGGTCTCAACCAAGATGGACAAATGATTAGACCAGGCTAGGTTACTAGGAGAATACTATGTAGGAGCAACAAAGGAATCGGGGGAAACCCTAGCTAAATGGACGTGGCACTTGGCGTTTCCCCAGCAACGTCGTTACGCACGGATCTCTCCCATGTTCAATGAACCTTCTATGCGTACGGAGCTCCAATCGTTCCATGAGCCTTCAATGTTCATTGAACCTTTGGTCGAAACGAAAATGTAGGTGCACAGCACCAAATCCTTTCTACGGGTCTTGACCCGTCACAGTAGGCCGTCGATAATATAGAGCTCTCTACGGAAAGCTATAGACACCTATCTACTATCTTTCTAACTATAGCTAGGTGTTACGAAAGGAACTAATATAGTAATATAATGGTTAGTTTGTATATAAATAATGATGATATTAGAAGAAGAAGTAAGTAGGTATAAAAGAATACTATATATGTAGCGCTAAGCCCGCAGCGCTAAGCCCGTATTACGTGACCGAGGGTTCACCTATAATAATATATCTACAAAATAAAAGAAAAGGTAGCGCCCTCGCTATAGTAATCGTATACTTTTTATTAAATTATCTATTAATTAATTTAACCTTTCCTTGGCATTGCGGCTAAGATGGCGAAGCACTCCCTAAAGTAGGAAAGACTGGGCATTTAATCAACTGGTGGCTTGAAGGTTCCTTAGTGGGATCCGATACTTCCTATTTAAGCTTTGCGGGGATTCTCAAGGCCTCGAATTAGGTGCAGGATCTTGAGTCGAGATGACGTTTTAGGACAGAGTCCCCAAATCATGGCGGCTCCAAAACTTGAATCTGAACGTTTGAGGGAGCTTAAGTATCCCCCACCGACGTCTCTTTTGATCCCGCTTCCAATCGCCTTAGGTCATCTTCTTCGAATTATCCCACAATGCACCTCCAATTCCAAACATGAAATTCCACGGCAGCATCGCTGGTCTTCTGGCCCTGGCTACTTCGACCTCCGCAACATACGAATGCCCCGTCTCTCTGTCCTCGACCGACGCTGCAGCGATCAGCTTTGGTCTGTCGCTGCAAAAGCTCCTTTCGAGCTATTACGATTCTGTTCCCGTCAATGCTAGCTTCTATTCCACGTTGCCCGCGCATACAATTCCCATGACTGACTATCTCGCCAACACGATGGGACTTGCTGTGCAAGCTAAGCTTGGCGTCGATGGCTTGATGCACGTTGCATCCGCCGCTGGGGCGTCCGTTCCAGATTGTCAATACAGCTATCCGCCAGTGACAGATGCGAAAAGCCATCTGATGAATGCATACGTCCTTGAAGCAACAATGTGCGGAGCTTTTATTGGCCTGGCGGACTATGTGCAGAGTCCTCAAGCGGCATTCTTGATGGCCAGACTGGCCGCGGAGCATGGTCAGACCTTTTAATCCCCAGTAGTCGACCTCAACTGACTCGGTGACGCAGGTATCCACGCATCCTACATCGGATCCCATGGGAAGCTTGTCGTCTTCCCCTCTAACAGTTCCATGCTCACTCCCGCCTTCACGCCCGAGATGGTCAGCATGACCGGAATGGGCGTCGGCACTCTCGGCGCATATCTGAACAACTGCGTTGCGCCTCCCGCAGCGCCATGTGGAGGCAATGTGACGATTGGGCCTTTGTGGGCTATGTTGGATGGCGAGGGGAGTATGAATGTTCCGGCCAATAGCACGACGATGGCGGGACCTTCGGGGTCAGCATATGGGATGTCGCCGTCAAGCAGTCCTATGGCATTCACCGGCGCTGCGGCTGGCCGTCCTGAGCGTTGGTCGCTAGCTGCTGGTCTCGTTGGCGTTGTGGCGGTGTTGCTAGTTTGATTGATCGGCGTCTCTGACCGACGTTCTTTTAGTCTTGATACATATTGCAGATTGTCTTTTCCACGGCTATTGTATGACGCGTAAAAGTTAATTTGAGATATAATGAATGCAGATGGCGATAATTTTAATGAGAGCGACGTCACAACGCAGGATGCCCATAGTTCATGGGGCTGACAAGCGCGACGATAAGAGATTTCGCATTGGTTCATCTGATTTGTTAGGTATACTAGAGTTACTCGTATGTACAAAGATTCAAGAAGCGAGAATGGCAGGTTGTTCAGTGCTCAGACTTGAGACAAACCGAGGCCTTGCGGGTTAGATCGCTGGCTGACTAATGCGTCGGTAGAACAAACGACCTTTTCAATCCGTGTACGTCATGTCTTGGCTGAAAATTCAACTTCCAGAAATGTCATCCACTTGTGATTCCAGATGCCCGCACGTACAATTGTTTGCACCTTTCTCACCCCTCGATGCATCCTACCGTTTCCCAGAAACGAGAGTTGAGAGGTAGAGCTCTACTGTCAGCTCAATAACACGGGCTTAGCTTAAACATGTCTCCTCCTGCTCCCGAGATTCTGGAGTTCAAGATCAGCAATTTCAACAGGGTTGCTGCAATCATTGGAGGTTTCTTGTCGATATTCGGTCTTGTGTCATATCTCTTGAAAGAGAAACTTTACCTCGGGGAAGCTCGTGAGTTGCTCTGCCAGGTTGTGTGGGTGCATGGGACTTTGCAGTCTTACGGGAGCCCCGCACAATTCTAGCTGCACGGCTGATTACTTCCACCAGTCGTATCCTTGATTGCTGGCATCATTTTCTCCCCACATGCTACGAATCTACTAAGGCCGCTCGAGTACGCTCACGGCGATGAAGAGACCCTTGAATCTGTTACTCTCTATTTTACTCGCCTTGTCCTCGGTGTCCAGCTGGTCCTCGCTGGTATACAACTCCCCAGCCGGTATCTGGTGAAAGAATGGAAGAGTCTCGTGTACCTTTTGGGACCGGGTATGTGCGCTATGGGGATGACCACAGCTCTACTGATCTGGGCTCTCGTCCCCAACATACCCTTCATCTACGCTCTTGCGGTGGCAGCCTGCGTTACCCCAACGGATCCTGTCCTCTCTGCCTCCATTGTGAAAGGCAAGTTCGCGGACCAGAACATTCCAAAAAAGCTACAAAAAATCATAGTCGCGGAGTCAGGAACGAATGATGGTCTAGGGTACCCGTTTCTGTTCCTTCCGCTATACTTGATTCAATACACCCATGACGGCGGATTAGGGCAGTCGGGCGGCGCGGGCAAAGCAATGGGATATTGGTTCGGTATTACCTGGGGCTACGAAATAGTCATGAGCGTGCTTTATGGAGCTCTTGTTGGATATATATACAGGGTTGCCTTGCGCTGGGCGGAGGATCATAAATATGTCGATCGGGAGAGTTTCTTGGTCTTTGCAATTACTATTGCGGTATGTTATCCTTGATTGTGCAACGCTCAATGAAGTGACATGCTAATAATCATTGGCAGCTTTTCATCGTGGGGACTCTTGGCATGCTAGGAAGCGACGATGTCCTTGCGTGCTTTATCGCTGGCAATGTCTTCACTTGGGAGTAAGTCTCCCCCAACGACCTTTGTTACGCTGAAATGAGCTGACAAACCGAAAGCGATTGGTTCCGCGTCCAGACACAAGATGACTCCTTCCAGCCCACTATCGACATGCTCCTTAATGTATCCATCTTCGCCTGGTACGGTGCTATATGTCCTTGGTATAGCTTCGCCCACAACACTGTCATTCCCATCTACCGGCTCATCTTTATTGGCATCCTCGTCCTTATTTTCCGCCGCCTTCCCGTCGTCCTCGCCATGCATAAACGCATCCACCAGATCGAAGAATGGCAACAAGCCTTCTTCGTCGGCTTCTTCGGCCCTATGGGAGTTTCGGCAATCTTTTATCTTTATACGAGTCGCGAGTTTTTACGCCAAATTCATTACCTAGATCATGAGCGCGCTGATGCAGAGCGTCTCGCGGAAATTTTCAATATCGTCGTCTGGTTCATGGTTGTCTGCTCAATCGTACGCTAGTCCCGTTCTCACCCCTTAAATGCTTGTTGACCTCGGTGTCCGTTTAGACTGTCCATGGGCTCTCCATCCCCCTCGGAAAGCTCGGATTCTACCTCCCGCGCACGATATCTCGCGCCACAACTAGCGATGTTGACGAGCCCGCCCCGTTTCACATTCGTGAACACATCGCGGACGAAGAGCGCACGATTGAAGCCGGGCTCCGGCACCACCGGCAGGGCAGCCATCCCGAAGGGGGAAAAAGTGATACCGGACCCAGTAGATTTGCGGGTTTTCCTATTCCACGGATACTGTCACGTTTTGGCGGCGCTGTCAAGAGGGATATCGAGGTCGATGGCACGAGGCATGGGGAGCCAGATGAATCTCCGCAGGGGCAAGTGAAGGGAAAAGCTGCGGAAGAGGATTCGGGAGAGGGTAGTCGTGGCGTTACGCCGAATGAAACCAGCAACCCGGTTTCCAAGGAGGCAGATCCGCCCGGTGCTATACAAAGGCGGGGTGACTCGATCAATCCTACAAATCCTACATCGGCGAAAACACCGACCAGAGATATTCGGTTCGGCGATGAGATGTCGGGTTGAGGGAAGAAAGGACCCGGGACAGGGGGCTGGATCTTGTTATAAAATCAAAATCTGAAGCCGTCGCTTAAAAGTTTGCGTGACTGGCCCGGTCACTTAAGATTCTGACCGCGATCCATCTCACGCTTGAGCGGGGAACGATTCCTCGAATTAGAGCCTTACGGGTACTCGAGTGTGCGAAAAGCGTACATATTGTAAGCAGCTACCGCTATTTGTGAAAAAGATCAACATCTCCAGGACTTCGAGCTTTTCTTAGATATGTGTTGGACCAGCGCTTTTGCGGAACGTCCCAGCCTGTGTTTTCGGATGAGTGAGACGAGTGACACTTTGCAGCTTTGGCAGGGTACGAGTGATGAAGACCAGACTCGCAATGTTTATAGGGTCGACGGTTGCTGATTTTCTAGGTAGTAGGTCAATGGAATGTAATAAACAAGTGGAGGGGAAAGGGCTCGGAGTCGGCTGAGTGGGACTAATGTCCTACGAGCTACAGAAGCTTCAACTTTCAGCATCGAGTCCTGTAGCATCGATGCGGGCCCTTCGGCCCATTATGCTCACCGCCAGAGAGCTGTCCTTGAGAAATTTCCCTAGCTCAAAGTCGAATGTATTGTCTGTGGACAATCCGTTCATCCTTATTCCACAGTGCGTTTAGTATGCATTGATGTATATTGCAAGCTATGCCTTAAGTCCTTCTTCCTACGTGTTACTAAGGACGAAAGCCTTTTCCTATTAAAATGTTACCGCTAACTAATTGATATTTCGACCATCGAAGCAGACTTCTTAGTCGAAGATTTGACCGTCTATCGAAGTGCTGAGTAAGAGTTTACCAGTACGGAGAGAGTTTACTGCGCTGATCTAGAGTGCGCTATGTTTATTCCTATACCGCAGCGAACCCCGGATTGTGCTTCCTGTGAGGTCTGTAGAGGTGAAACTTGTATGCACTGCAGAGCGCTAGCACATGATAGGGACTGCCCAGCAGATAAGGTAAGGCAGGGCCTCATTAATTTTGCGGATGAGCAAGACTGGAAACCCTGTTTTGGGTGCGGTGAAATGGTGTTTCGGTATGAGGGCTGTGACCACATGAAGTGAGTGATACCTACTGCTACCAGTCGTGTAAGTAAAACTGACCCAAATTGTAGTTGTAGATGCAGCGCCGAGTTCTGCTACAGATGTGGTGTAAAGTGGAAGGAATGCCTATGTGGCGACTGGGTGCAGCGTATGAGAAACCGTCTACTGCTGTTCTCCGCCGTTTCATTAGATGTAAAACATCGTATTCCTCAAGTTAGGATGAATCAGCACGTCTTCCGTCCTTGCCTCTGGATGTCCTCCATCGCCTTAATACACTTTGCGCCGGAGTTCCTTAGGGCGTAATAGCATCAAAAAGCCCACTGAGATAGCCTCTGGCCCTTTCACACACAATATCTGCATAGTAAGCAGGCGGGCAGATGCTAACAGCTTTGGTTGCGCGACCGAAAAGATCGCACACGCTGTGTGTCAGATCTTCGAGCACGTCAGCGACGTTCTCGAAGGGAGGTGGAACTCTACGCCTGGCAAAGATTTCGTCGAGCACGATGTAGTAGTGGGCGGGCCGGGCGGTGCCTCGGAGCGCGGTGTGGGACTGCAGGAAGAAGTCCCAGTTGCGGGCCTCGGTGGGCCTTGAATCGGACCTCTTTGGGTATGAGTAATGAGGAGCGACTTGTCGATCAAGTTTCTATAGGCCATATGGATAGATATGCAAGTCATCGTCGGATTTCGGTATCGGACTTCGAGCTTAGTGGGTCGCTAAAGGATTCAAGACACCATCTTAGAAATCTCGCGGGGTACAGGCAGCATACAATGCTTAATAGCAATTCGAGCTTACAGCATAGCTGTAGACGTAGCCTCCGAACCAACGATGTATGCACTTCTCAAGTTCGGCATTGGATATCACTCAAGGTCCGAACGTTAGTTCTACGGAGAAGCGGAGTCACGTCCGCATTGCGTCATCACCAAATCAAGTTCACATCAAATCCCATTGATTTGGGGTTTTTTGTTGTCTAATGCCCATCACCTCACCGTCATGTAGCTCTCCTTGTTATGGCCTCCTCCAACCCAACAGTCATAGCCTTCGATCTTTATGGCACCCTGCTCTCCACGGATTCTATTGCGAACGAACTTGCAAAACACTTTGGATCTGACAAAGCAGCCAGTCTTGCGGCACTATGGCGCCGTTACCAATTGGAATACACATGGCGTCTCAACAGCATGAGTATTGAGCCCTTTCAAACTACCTTTGCCCCTGTTCTTTCCTAGCCGTCTTCGCATTTTTTGCTCATCACGCCTGTTTCCATAGAGCAATATCAACCTTTCTCGACCATCAACCGCTCAGCCCTAACGCAGGCGCTCGCCGACTCTAGCCTTACCCTAGATGAAGCATCCATCGAGAATCTTATGCAATCCTACAATTCTCTATCTACCTTTCCAGATGCTGCCCCTGCCCTATCCGCCCTTGCGGAAGATCCTTCCATTAAAGCGGTCGTCTTCTCCAATGGCACGCATAACATGGCCAGCACCTCTGTACACAAATCGCCAGGTTTGAGCCCTCATTCTGCTCTGTTCAAGCACATTGTCCCGGTCGAAGAGGTCGCTTGCTTCAAGCCTCATCCGGCGACGTATCACCATCTGGCGGAGACGGTGGGGGTGGGCCACAGTGAAGAAGACATGGGAAGGATGTGGTTGGTTAGTGGGAATCCATTCGATATTGTCGGAGCTAGAGCGGTCGGTATGCTTGCCGCGTGGCTGGATAGGGGTGGTGCTGGATGGACTGATGCGATGGTCGAAGGGGAATCAGGAAGGCCTACGGTGATTGTGAAGGGGCTTGGGGAGGCAGTTGAGGCTGTGAAGAAGCATATGTACTGATAGTGAAGGGCCTGGTTCACCACTAACTATGACAGCTTTTTGTCTGCGGGAAGTTCGCGCATTCAGTATCGGTGTTACTAGAGGGGGTGGACGGTCATACGACGGAGACGGAGTTGGTAGCCCCGAGATGACATTTGATGCTTTCTCTGCAGGGCAGCCAGCGGGGCATTTGTAATTGGCGCGGCAAGGCCGTTATCGACTCGTCGTCTTACCCAATTGTATATCAAAGGTGTATACGGTCCAAGCCACCTTCTTTAACCCCCCATGGAATGATAAAATATGACGGAGATGGGTCCGACTGACATCATAGGGTATCAAAATACCTTACCGTATTTTAATTCGCATTTCAGGAATGCCTTTTACATCGAATTGTGTCACCTTCCATTGATGATTACTTCCACCGCCTATGTGCAGGCACCTGCCTCTTGTTCCATTACCAATCGATTTCGACAAATCAAACCCCCCGATTTTGGCATGAGTTCGCCTTCAGCTCGCGTGGCCTCGAGAGTCGGAGCTGTGATTGGAGACGAGTCCTTTTGCTTCGGCCCGCAGGGCGAGGTCAGGAAAAAGGACGTTGCATTTTCAGTTGAGGAGGGAGCGCGCGAAGGCGAGATTGCTTCCTGTACTACTTTCTTAATGGCGATTCTTTGCGGCATGTGGGGTTGAAGGGGTGAGATACCAGATCCTGCGCCTGTGATGATGGCAGTCTTCCCTGCCAACGAAACTGCCATACGCGCAAGAGGAGTCGATTTCAAGAGAGGATGGAAGACGTGCAAGCTTCGAGCCCCCAGGAAGGGCCCGAAAGGGTACTTGTACTACATGCTTGGAGGTGTATTGATTGGGCTTTGACCGTCCGAGGAGATGCGTTGTAAACATAAGCCTGCGAATGGCCGATCTGCAAGGATGGGCCATTGCGACGGAAGGCCGTCCGAGGGGTCGCTCTGTCGCATTCTCGATACGCCGAAGTTGAGATAAATCACCGAACGATGCTGTGTGTCAGTGGCTGTACAGGCTCGGAGGACACCATCGCCAACGACAAGCCGGAAAAATCCGCTTGCAGAATGTAAGTTGGGTCAGTCAGATCTCGGTAATTATGGGCTTCTCGACGTCAAAGCATACTGAGTACATCCTTCGTTTCGATCAATCATCAATCTAGGCGCTCTCAATCTTCTTCTGGAGGATCTGCTTCGGATTGAGAGCATCCGCGGCGAACTGGAAACACCCTCACGCAATTTATCCACAGCCATGACCTCCTCCTTGAAGTCGAATCGGAAAGTAGCCTCGTCGTTGATGTACGTCTTCTTCTTGATGTCGAGGGATGTAGCATCCTTCGCGTTGAGCTTCTGAGAAACTGCATCCTTGGAATCGTACAATATCTCGAGGAGATTGGGCTGTATTGACATGTGAGTAAGGTTTCTCCAGATTTTCGGGGTTCAATTATACTTACGGAAATTGTCAGGTAGTCGCAGCCAGCCAGCTCCGTGATCTCACCGATGTTCCTGAAAGACGCGCCCATGACAATGGTCTTGTAGCCGTTTTTCTTGTCGTATTTCTTGTAGTATTTGAAAATTCGCTGCACGCTCTTGACACCGGGGTCCTCGTGAGCAGCGTAGTCCTTCTTGTTGGCAGCCTTGTACCAACCTAAGATACGTCCAACGAAGGGCGAGACGAGGAAAGCACCAGCCTCGGCACCGGCAATGGCTTGAGGCAGGGAGAACATGAGCGTCAAGTTGCAGTTGACGCCGTGCTCGCCCTGGAGGATGTGAGCAGCTTTGATATCTTCCCACGTGGAAGCGAGCTTGATGAGGACACGCGATTTGTCGATGGCAATGGATTTGTAGAGCTGCAGTGAAATCAGCAAGGATAGTGGAATCGAGAAAGAAGCATATTTACATCAATAATGTGGAGGGTTTTCTTGACAGAGCCCTGAATGTCGAAGGAGAACTGTGCGTCGACTTCGGTGGAAACCTTGCCAGGAACAATGGCTAGGATCTCCTTGCTTCGCCCATTGATTGATTATCGGTGCTTTTCGAACTCACCACAGCCTGGACCGATTGAGATCGAAATCGTCGAATTAGGGAGCTCACCACAGAAGGGGGTTCGATGATGGGTGAGTACTTCTCCTCACCCTGTTCCTCAGTAGTCGAGCGATCCCTCATGCGGGCGCCAGTGCTGCAGATAGCCCCCGTCATTGACTCTATCGCAAGAGCTGGAACTTGGAGACTTCTAGGCAGCAGGAGCCTGAGCGAACGTCATAAATAACGCGAGCAGCTATAGCCGGGTACAGGGCAGCCAATTCAGGCTCCCATCTGCTGCGCCCCTGCACTGCCCCATAGTGCTCCCTCGCTGCTCCCCCCTGCTCCCTCGTTGCTCCCCCCTGCTCCCTCGTTGCTCCCCCTTGCTCCCTCGTTGCTCCCTCTAAAGCGGCCCTGCTCCCTTTCCTCATCGAAAACGGTAATTCCAAATCCTAAGTTCGGGGTGTATATAATATATATATATAATATCCCCGAACTGAGGGCAACACGTAATCGGCCACTGACTAAAAGGCCGCCGCTTTGCTCTCCCGCTAACGCCCGTTTCGTGCCACTGCTCGCTTTTGGCTCCTTTATGCTCCCTCCCTGCTCCCTTATGCTCCCTCTCTGCTCTCCCGTGCTCCCTCTCTGCTCCCTCGTGCTCCCCCCCTGCTCCCCCCGGCTCCCTCGCGGCTCCCTCTAGAGCGGCACAGCGGAGGAGCACTGGGGGAGTATAGGGGGAGCAGCGGGGGAGCATCGTGAGGCAGTGCACGGCCGCACTTAGTAGGAGTCTGAAATGGATCCCCATCATTCGGGCTTGAGTTGCTCCCATTATTATGTATGCTGCGTTGACGCAAGTATACAGTATATAGGAACAGATATCTGTTGACTTTTTGACTAGTCCATTTGGGTATGTGTCATTCTACATATGTGATGTAGTCTATGTCATTCCTTTCAGTGTCATTCTCTATCATGAGTGGCCTCGTGACAGGTGTTGATGCAAGTGTTGTCGCATGTATTCAGCATCTTTTGTCAGTGTTTGACACCAGACACTGTGTCATGCTCCTTTGTGCCTGACACTTCTCGCATGATGCATGACACTTGTCGTGTGTTCTATGCAGGACACAGCAGTCGTGTATTTAGTCTGGGCTTCGCCCATCCTCTTCTTCTCTCCTTCGTTAGTTGTCTTTTCAATTCAACACCCATATCGACTCGCTCTGTGCACGGTCCTGAAATTACCTTATTGACACAAGAAACTTTGTATTTTTGAACGAAGTCCATAACAGTCAGAATTTCCCAAACACAAGCATCATTCAACAACATCACCTTCCGCCAAAAAAAATTGTAGGTTTAATTCTGCTTTTGACTTAGCAGCCGAAGGCGGGGCTCGAACCCGCGACCTTGAGGTTTTCTGTTCTAAGAGCCACACGCTCTACCTGTAAGGGGTTAGTGACTTCAACATTCACTAGTTAATTTAAGTAGCCTACCGATTGAGCTCTGCCAATTATGTTAGCAGGGTTAGCAGGCAAGAAAGGAATATGGAGAAACTTACACCCCGGCTACCTATCCGAATTGTTCAAATGCTCTTATTATAAAACATAATCTTATTTCTCACAGATGGCTAATGAAAAACAAAGATAAGTGGCTTGGTTCTTAACATATTCGAGTATCAGGATCATGCTACCCAAAAAACATAGGAGAATTGTCAAAATCCCAAGAGTCATCGTGCTCAACACTAGCATTCACGACTCGCCGCTCGAAAGCCCGGCTCTATTCTTCCTCAACAATCTTGATCCTGAATGTTTGCCTCCGCCGCCACTGCTAAGAGACCGTTTCCCCACTATTCTAGGTCGAGTATAAAACTCCTTACCTAGGAGTCAGTAACGATATTGTTGAGAGTTGCGGTTGGACGGGGTATAATTAGTTCTATCTTAAACGGTTCGTTCAGTTTTGGTGAAGGGAGATGGTATGCGATATGTTGTATAAAGGAAGGGATATCGATGGGGTAAGGTAGCATGATGTATATAGCTTGGTGAATGTATATACTAGTATGATAATTACCTTCGTGGAGGATCCTGTTGTCCTGGTATGGAACTACCTATATATCTCAATATCCAAGGAGCATGTCTGGGTATCTAGCTCAATCCTATCAACAACCAAACCCAAGCCGTCATGATCCGTCTCGAAGAGCCGTCCGTCTGTCCAGTCATAATCTCATAATCATCGTAGATCATCGTCCAAGAACATGGCATGGGGCATGCTTGCCACAGAGGTCCAAATCGCATCAAATCGCACCAAATCAAATCAGATCATCCCAAAAAGAAATCCCCCGTAACCAAACTCTCCCACGGCCTCCCCGTCTGCCACACCATCTCCATCAACGCCCTCGCCTTCTTAACATGACTCATACCCAACCCCTCCATCCGCCTCAACCTCTCCATGATCTTCGCCTTTTGAGATTCGTCCAGCGCGTCGCACCCGGCGGTGAACATGGGGAACAGGAGACATCCCTCCGCCGTGCCTCCCTTGCGCACTTTGTACAACGCACTGACGATCTCGCGCACGGCGCACTGCACCTCCGGGTCCGTCGAGGGTCGGCCTAATATTCGTCTATTGACGTGGATGAGACCGGCGTGGTGGAAGGCTTCGTTCGTAGTAACCAGCTCCACTGCGTATGTGCTATCTTCGATCTGTGTGCTGGCCCTTCGGTGCGGACAGCCCTGGTAATGATGCTGTCGAGCTTCGATCAGGTCGCTTTTCAAGTTCATCGCTCGTTGCACGGTCTCCCGCGATGGCTGCCAGCCTTGCTTGACGTTGCCGGTCGGATCGATGCGCTCACCGTCACAGATCCTGGCCAGTTCGGCAATCTTGGCGAGTATGGAGACGCAGCGACTGGTGAAGCCGAGGAGGCAGTCGATCTGATAGTCTTCCTCATGATTCGATTGGCCATGCGCCCAATAGTCGCCGCCAAACAGGGGCTGGTCATATTTTCCGCCGCTGAGACTACCGAGGACATCGAGGTAAGCAAACCATCTGGTCAAAAAGTATGACACTTTGTCCTTGCGCTTTACCGAATTGGCACCACCGCGCGCTTCGATCATCTGACGGGCAATGTTCAGGTGCTGCTGCCAGCTGATGGCCATTCCGAAAGTATTAGGGTTCAATATCTGAAGAGATGCGAGCATTATGGCAGTTGCGAGATTGCTGTTGGATATTTGACGACTCGGGTCGTCAAGAGCCCGAGACAGAGAAGGGAAAACATCACTCATCCAAATGGCAATTCGATTGTTCGGTTCAGCATGATTGAGCAATCGCGACCGATGGCTAGCTGAATACGTTAATAGCAAATTAAGAAGATTTATATCCTGGACCGCCACTGTCATTATCGTCAGTAGATATCCATACGTGAGATCTTTCCTTCTTACTTTGAGGCAAAATACTCTTGAATGGATTCTCGGAGCAATCGTGGGGAACCAAGATCCTGGCAGTATGATTCAAGAAATGATGGAAGTAGAGCAGATTCATCGGGTTATCTTTGAGCACTGCCGGTAACGGCTCTAAGGATCGGGAAATGCTGACAGTCACTGGTTTGGAGTAGTATCCTTGCCCTTCTTGGAAAACATCTGCCGTGTTCAACCCAAACGCGAAACCCGCAAAAAGATCGTTGTTGGCCTCAGTTCCGGTATTGTCTAGACTGACGGCACCTATGGTCGGCGTAAAGCCATTCAAGGCCGTAGCGTCTGGATTCCTGGGCAGGTCTAGGTCTAGAAATCCCCGATCAGTGCCATACACGGTTTTCTGTGTGCTGTTCGAGCTGCTGATGTTGAGCTTTCCCGGAAAGATATTGTCACTGCCGCTCGTAGAATCGGGTGGAGAGCCCTCGGAGAGTAAAGACTTGACAGACAAGCGTCGGAAGTCTGCAGATTCTTGAGTGCTGGGTTGAGGTGAAGGTACCGGCATGGGATGGTAATTCTCGTCCGAGCCGACAGAAGCAGCAGGTGTAAGAGGGATACGCGACCCAGCATTCGAAGGACTCGACGACTGGTATCGTAGTGCTGGTGAAGAGATCGATGGGGCCATACTCAGAAGGGTGTTTGGAGCCATAAACTGGTTCGCCATCATACCGTGGCTCTTCTGGTACATGTCCGTCCTATCCCTCGAAGGACTAAGCCGCATTTTCTTCGATCTGTGCTCCGCAAATGTAGAACCCGGGTTTCCATAGAAGTTCATCTGATTCGAAAAGGAAAAGGACGGACTCTGGTAAGGAGGAGGCATATCTGGATTTGAATGGGAATAGTGTTGTCCACCATATGCCCCATTCATGCCATTGGGCAGAGGAGGGCTCTCCATGCTTGAATCTGCTGGGGACGGATATGGTCCGATCCCTTGGTCGCGGATGCGGGAAAGTTGTGATGTGGAGATATGATCCCTATATGGAGGTTGAACCTGGAAAGTGGTGGTGGATCCTGAGGAATTGAACTGTCTGACCATGAACCCTCTGGTTGGATTTGGACTGGACGCTTTGATCGTGGGGGCATTGTCGCTGTTGTCGCTTGTTGAACGTGAGAATGAAAGAGGCGGAGGCGACTTGTTCGTGACCTGGTTCTCATGGCTTGCTTTCCTCTTAGTACGACCGTCCCAATTCAAACGTATGCTGTAATCACAGGTTTCTCCTGCTTTCTCGCAAATTTGACACTGAGGCCTCTCTTCTCCACATTTGATCTTTCGATTCTTACAAGGCCTAGTAGAGTCAGATCAAGTCCCCGAATTGTGGATGGGAGTTGACTTACCAGCATCCGGTGCGACTTCGCCTCTTGGGCTCCGCGCCCCCAGGCTTCTTTGGTCGAGGCATGGCAACGGAGGTATCAGAGCGTAATGCAAGCAGTTCACAGTATATTTGAGGTAACACACGCACAGGAAAAAAAATGAACGCTATTGACCACTTGGCGGGGTAGCGGCCGTTATCGCTTCCTAGCAGCGCGTTATGTATATCTAGGCTTGCGCTACTGAGATTGCTGTTCACATAAAGGCCAAGAGAAGGATAAGTTCGTAGGTACGCTGTACACCGCCTGGCGACAGCAAAGCATTTGTCGTTGCAGATGGGAGATCCTGGTAGAGCCAACGATTAGGCATGTAGCACAGCGACGCCGACGACAGACGGTGTGAGCCATGCATTAGCGGGCGATCTGGAAGGCCTAGAGAACACTACAGATCAGCGCCAGAAAGGTATCTGTCCAATCCTAGGGCACCAGGGTTCGTGCGTGCTTGCAGATGTAGAATGCTGCGATCATGTCCGACCTTAACCGATGAGCTGCATATTGTCCTATTCGAAGGTGAGGTTATCAATGGCTAGAGGACCCGCCAAGCTTAGCACATATACTATGTAGTCTGATCGAACGAGGACGGATTTATCTAGAATATTATAATGATAGGACTCTTGTCTCCTTACGACCAGACGAGCCAGACTCACCCATCACAATCAGGAAGAGTCCACCCGCTTCCAGCATGGGAAACACGCGAAACGGTCCCGTCCAACGTCTGCAGTCTCCATCATTCCATGGCTTCTCCCCAATCCTCCATGTACTTAACCTTCCCAAATCCCAAAGACACCAGCCCTGACTGATCGCCCCTCCAGCTCCTCGGTCTATCCTCCTTCATCTACTCGTTCAAATGGCTCCACGACAACCCCAACCCCATCAACGACTCCTACGGCTGGCACTTTCAATACCTGACCATCATCGGTCTCACCCTCGCCAGCCTGACATTTGTCTTCGGGCTCCTCGCAGACTTCACGTCCTCTTCCCGCTTGTTTTACGCCAAGAATATGGTCTCAATATGTACGACGCCGCTGGAGGTCTTGATTAGTGTCTTGTATTGGACGCTTCGAACGTACGACAAGTCGCTGGTCGTACCCGAATTTGCACAGCTACCCCTCCAAGCCGACGTCTCCTTCCACGCCATACCATCCATCGTGCTCACGCTAGATCTATTGCTCCTATCGCCACCATGGAGTATATCTGCGCCTAGCGCGATGGGACTAAGTACAGCATTGGCGTTCTCTTACTGGTAGGTGTTCTCAGTCTATATGTCGGATCCCCAATCAACGGTTGAGTCTTGGGACATTACATGTTCGGATGTAAACCCTTCCCAAAAGCCCATCTCAACCCCTGGGACACTCTCTATCGGACAAACCCCCTATTAACTCTAATTCCCCCCATCAGGTTCTGGATCGAGCAATGTTTCGCACACAACAAATTCTACCCCTATCCCATCTTCGACATGGTAGGTACTCCCGGCCGCATCGGACTATTCACCCTAAGCGCCGCGATCATGACCGGAAGCACCATGGTACTAAAGCGTCTCTATTCCCTCGTGAACAATCAATCTCGAAACACCAACACCAACAGCACCGCGCTAGACGAAGGCACGATACAGGAACAAGTCGAGGCTTATGTCAAGGAGAGGAAGTACATCATAGACGCGCAATTCGGCAGCGGACAGAGCCTACAGCAAGCCGGTGCCGGTGTCGGCATGGACGAGAGCTCGATGGCGGAAGCGGCTGAGGCGTATATTAAGGAGGGGAAATATATCGCCACGGGACAGATGTGATGATACCCAAAATTTTGGATATTGTGTATATACCGCTCATCTGACCAGAAAGACACGACGTATCATCTCGCATATCTTTACGTACAAAACCTGGCACAGAGTTTCACCATCTTTTTGGGCCTCGGATGCGAATGCGACAGACAATAGATAATCGTGACTATGTTATATTATGTAATGCATATGATGCTACGATACTCGTTACAAAAGGTGATAGAAACACGACATAGACCAGAGTCGTTGGCGTTCCAGAACGCGGCTTAGGCTCGAAGTGCTGCCTGCTGTGTGTGAGTGAGTGGCGAGCTGATGTTCTTCGCGATAGGGAGGGAAGTCATGGCCGGTTTTTCCCCCTCCTAGAGGCGAAGGACAGCCGTAGCTGATGTATAGCGAGGTAGTAGTTCATGATAGTTGTTATTGCAGATAGGAAAGGGGATATGTATTGCAGTATCTTCAAAAGGTCTGAAAAAAGGATGATGAAAATCACATGGTACAAGCTGAGAATCCAGAGCCGCTAAAAAGGTTCCTGCCCCCCATAATACCTCCGAAACCGATCCCTCTCCTCCCACCCCAAATCCTTCACCACCCTCCAACACGTCAACAGCAAATACGGAAACCTTCTCGTCCAAAAACCCAAATACCCCGCCGGCAAAGGCCCCACATTCTTCTTCACATTCTCTGGCATATCCTCGTAATGATTCTTCTTGTTCCTTAACGCGCGCAAAAGATCAAGCACGCTATCACCCTTATACTTCCGCTGCTTCGCCATCGTATCTTTGAACTCCCCAGGGAGCGCTCTGAGAAAATCACCACGAGCTTCCTTCAAGATGGTGTCGGCGTGGCCTTCGAGATGGGCCAAGGAGGGGTAGAAGTAGTCCTGGCCCTGGGCGAGTTGCTTGTCCATCTCGAACTTTTCGTGTTCGAAGGCGTCGCTGACGTGGCAGAGGAAGTCGAGCCTTTCTTCGGGGGCCCAGAAGAAGGGGTGGGTGAGGATGGTGGAGGCGTCCGGTCGAGCCTTGGACTTGTGGCTTAGCATGTCTCCGATCAGATCTTTGGCCTCCCATTGGAAATCGCCCATGCAGCCTAGGGCATCTAGATTGTACAAGCCCTTGACGATGTTCGCTTCGCGCATGAACTTTCCGTCTTTGTCGAAGGGGTGCGAACCTTGGGTCAAGCAGTAGTAGAAGACGCAGCCTGCGCAAGTTTCGAAGTCAGCCTTTCTGATCAGGAAATCGATACAGCCAAAGAGTATCGCTACCGAGCAATAGATCAAGAAAGAGAAGGGGAGACTCTTTCGATACGAAGCACCATACAATACGTGTAGGCTAATGATAGCTATATCGAAATGACCCCAAAAAATTGAAGGCAAAAGCCAGACTAAGGAATATATCGAAAAGCTGGCGTTCTTCCATAGCATGAATTGAAGCCACAAGGAAAGGAAGCGAACAAAGGACCATATGTAAGTAGTGCTTTTGAAGACTGTCTGGTAGTTCAAAGAAGATATCCCAGGGATGTGACTTACCAAGGGAGAAAATATCGATGGCGCGAGTGGCGCGACGATTAGTCTGGGGATCGACCACCAATGGTTCTGAGAAGTTCGTGGTGTCTACTCTACTGAGGTCCATAGGAGCACTTGCGGGTAGGTTTGGATCATCGTCGACTAGGAGCTCCGGGGCGCGCCAACCTGAGGTCCCAGCTGCAAAGGCTGTGGTAGCGCGGAAAGAGTTCTGGTCCCCCTCGAGCTTTTTGCAAAGGCCAAAGTCAGAAATAAGAAGCCGAGGGGGCTGGGATGCTGATGGGTTGGTCAAGTTCAATTTTGGAGCCGAGACAAGGATATTCTGTGGCTTGATATCGCGATGAACGATTCTCAAAGTGTGAAGATAGAGGAGCCCAGAAGTGATCTGCTTTAACATGTTGGGCGTGTCCAATCCGTTGGGCGAGATCAATTGGGAGTAGGACGTTGGCTTCTCGACGACATCTTGCAGTGAAGCTGGACAGAGCTCCAACGCGATGTAGAGGAAATCTCCTGCAGTCTCCTTGTCAAAATATCGTATGACGTTCGGGTGGTCATCACTTTCTTGTAGCAGGCTGACCTCATGAGATGCGATATCGTAGAACTCTTTGAGCATGCGCTTGACAGCCACGTCCCTGCCACCGAAGGTACCCTTGAAGACCATGGTGCCGTGGCCTCCGTGTCCGAGAATCGTGGCAGTATCAACGCTTAAGTGCCCAATATTGATGATTGGTCCAGTCATGTGTATACTTACCTCTGATGCCGCCAAAGGCGCAAGATTGTTTAGTTCTTCATTAATTTGGGGCTCCTCTGGAGGCTCGACGATTCCATTCATTGCCTGATCGGCTTCTTCCCTGGATTGATGCGTACTGTCGCTTCGATTCTTCGCACGTTTAGCCCCACCTCTCTTCCCTCGGCGCGCCTTCTTCTTGCCTGGCAGGGGGAAGCCCATTTCGTCGACATCCTCCGGTCCCGGAGAAGGCGCCTGTATTCGAACGCCCCTTTCCTCCTTCTCGTACTCAGTCCGTCCACGATCCTGCAGAGAGTTGGACCGGCTGCGTAAAGTGGCTGGTGGAGGTTCCAGTAAGGTCGTGCTTCTTGATCTTGTTGCAGTGACTCCGTCCACTGCTTTTTCAATCGTGATTGTGATATTTTCAGCCTCGATTGGTGCGGCATCTTCTGACCATGATGCTGTCGCAGCGACAGGTGTGGATGGAATGGAATCTAGAGGTTGCTGCACATATGGTGGACTTGGTCGGATCTCTAGTCTTTTCTTGAGGAGTTTGAAGAAATGCGGATGATTGATGTAGACAAAGAGGCAAAATATGCAAAACACTATGATCAGGATAATATCGTAAGCATTGTCAGTGGCACTGTCGAGGATCCTGCTGTTGTTGGATATGGATGGCAGAAAGGCGGACTTGTTGTAGACGTCCACCGGAGAGTCATTGGCGCGCACGTCCTCGGGACCAGAAATTGTCAAGCCACTCCCTTGCCGCGTCTCATGGTCAGTGAGCGCATGCACGCCAACAAACCCTTCCTGCCGTTGCGCAAGACTTAATGACTGTATGGACGAGGTCCATTCCAACCAGTCTTTGTTGTAACACTGCGCTGCTTTTGCTTTGCCCGTTACCAAAGGATAAGAAGTCTCAGACATGGCGAACCATCCACCAGCTTCGGTGTGGTTAACGAAAATCCGGTTCTTTGCGCTGAGCGTATCGTAAATTTCGTTGTCGATGGGGCCAACTGGTTGCGGAAGGACAATAAGCTGTGGATCAGGATCATCTGAATGCGAAGGACGGGCGACGTCGAATACTCGGACTACTGGAGATGACAGCTTCTGCGTATAGGATTTTTGCCTCTCCATCATCTGGCCGTGATCCCAACCGAAGATGCTGCCATCGTGTAGAGGGTATACGTATTTGTTATCCATGGTGCTGGAGTACTGGTTATGTAAATCACCATCTCGAGTGTTTGGGCCCCATTCGGAGTATTTCAGAGTACATATCGGTTCCGTTGTGTCCCTATTTTGAATTGTGATTGTATACTCGGTTCGACCCAGCACGAATGAGCCTCGCGAGCCGCACTCTTCATCGTCAAGAAGTTCAAGACCTCCAGGTTTTGGGCACCTGGGCTCTTTACTGATAGAACTGCCAGAGCCAGATCCAAAAACCTTATGAATCACTCCTGTCGTGGCATCTACCGTGTAAAGCCTCGTTCTCTTTTCCGCGTTGTAGACCACAGCAGGATCCACGCTCTCGTATGGTGACATATCAGCCACCAGCTGCTTCACTGTCAGATGTAACTTTTGTAGGCCACCGAGGCCGCCTTGGTTGTAGATATATATGTCCCCATCCCTACTTGGCTCCACAATCCAGAGGAAATCGTACTCCGGTTTGGTCTGATCGAGCAGTGACTTGTTCTGAGGGTGATATGTCGTCTCAACCATTGGGGCCTCTACCTCCAACTCCCACCTCGCCGCACCTGTCTTCCTATCCCTTGCGTGTATCGACCCATCCACGGTCGCCAGAAGAACAAAATCCTCGACTTCCCAATCCTGCAACGAGCGCGCATTGAGCGGCGTAGACAGCCCGGCTGACTTGCCAGAGCCTCGTGCAGGTTGAACAGCTCGGACAGCTCGGTTTTCACCAGCCAGAGCTAGAGGGTTTGTAGCGACGGCGCTCGCTTGTCGTTGGTTTAATGTCGTGTCTTTTGGATGTTTGTAGTTTGCCGTTTCGATCGCTGGTTCTTCATGGGGTCCAGAGGATCCAGAACCTGTGGGGTGGTTGTCGAGAGCAGGCTGTTCATGCGATGACTTGCGATGGTATATCTGCTCATGTTGCTGGGAAGCTGCTATCAATGGTGAAAGCAGTAATGACAGCGTCAAAGCTGAGATCACAGCTGTCCCTGCGCCTGGCCTTCGACGCATCGTCGTGAAGTGATCTGGGTATATTCGCTCAGCAGGCAGACTACATTAGGAATGGTTTCCCAACTGGCAGGAAGCTATAAGGGCTCATATTCTGTTGCAGAACCATGTAAAGTCATGATAAGATCACATCAATATGAATACAATTGATATAGCAGGACGCAGGATGGAAATGAAATAATAGTTTGAGGAAGGGAGGGATGTCAGCAGTGTCAGCTTGAAGGCACAGTGCTACAGTAGTACGTTGGAGCATGGAGACTACTCCCTATATGGTTAGTCTAAGCTCGCTCCTAGAGGCGCAGCGAATGAAAGGCCGTAGCTTCTGCTGAAGCAGCGGCCTGGACCGCTTTGCCGATGAAAAATGGCACTATCAATTCCAGGTACGACAATATGACTCGCGTTCAAGCTATGGAGTATTGCCTTGTAGACGAAGACTTGTGAAGAGTCCTGTATAGATACTATGTCTATGTGTGTGGTAGTGTTCGATGGGATCATTCCTGAATCCTTCCGTGGGCCCTTGCATGAAACTAAGAACCTACTCAGAGACTAAGCCCCCGCTGGGAGCTCAACGGCGTAACGCATTGCGCAGACTGTTGACAAATCTCTATTGGTCCTACATGCGCTCAAATGCTCCTATGAATGCCGATCGCTGGATATCATGAACTTTTACACCGTTTCACATCCTCTCCCGTTTCCGTGGTGCGCTTCGGATTATGTTATCCACCCTCAAGAGGAGCTGCTTGACGTCAGTTCATGTTCTCGCACACAGGCAGGATGCGTAGGCTCACCTCCGCCGCTTCACTGGCAGACGACACCACAGCCCGTTTCAACTTGTAGCTCTCGATCACCCCTAGCTCCCTCATGTCTGCTATGCCGCCTCCAGGTGTGAGTAGGTCTAAGCCCGAGTTCGCCTCCCCCTTGTATGTCGCCTTCTTAAGCCTTGCTACCAGATCGCTCGAATCGAATCCTGCGTTGTCCGCCAAAATTGTTGGCAATTGTTGCAGCGCTTTGGCAAACGACTCCACCGCGATTGCCTTCTTGCCTTCGACGTTCGGCGCAGTCTGTTCGACGGCCTTCGCCATGACCATCTCCGCGCATCCTCCACCGAGGGTGGTTTTAGGTTCCCGCACCGTTTGCGAGAGTACGGCTAAAGCATCATGCAACGATCGCTCCGCCTCATCTAGTAGTTGCTCAGTTGCTCCTCTTAGTACGATGGTGCAAGCCTGTCCAGCAGCAACACCAGAGAATTTGATTAGGGTGTCTTCGCCGATGATGACTTCCTCGATGACGTCGCAATGGCCCAACTTGACGTGTTCTGGGTGATCAAATGTCGACGCAATCTCGCCCCCTGTGACCAAAGCTAATCGCTCTATACCATCGAAGTCTGCGTGTTCTATCGACATGATCCCTGCGTCTGAGAATAGCTGTTCGGGCCAATTGTAGATGAGTTGCCGATTGACGAAACAGTTGATGCCGTGACCCTTGATCTTCTCCACCTTAGCCTTCATCTTCTCTCGTTCCGCTTTCTCCAGCTCGGCAAGTTTGCCTGTAGATTCGACTTTGACTCTGGCACCAAAGATCTTGATCTTGTCTGTATCCATGGCCGTGTTTGCAACCAGTATCTTAGCATTCTCTAACCTCTTAGGCTGATTGACACCGATCTGCTTGTCCAAGATGAACCCCTCGTCCAGGTATGAGTCGTTGAGCTTACCGCCCGCTTTCTTGATGATCTGTATGTGACTAAGGTCTGTAGATCCTCGCATTCTCAGGACAGCATCGCACGCCAGCTCTGCGAAATGGTTCCGATCCTGGCTCAATACCTTCGAACTTAGCGTTGTTCTGGCTATGGCCATGAGATCTCTTCGGAAGGCTTCTTTGTCTTTGCTGTGGTCCAGGGCCGTCTCTTCTAAAGCTTTGAGAGCAACATTACTTGCTATTCGGTAGCCTTCAATGATAGTCTGAGGGTGTATCTTTTTCTCCACCAGCTTCTCGGCTTCTCGTAGCAGTTCTGCTGCCAACACTGTAACCGACGTCGTCCCGTCTCCTACCTCATCATCCTGAACTTTTGAAATGTTTACTAAGACCTTAGCCGCAGCATTGTCTAACGCTATCGACTTCAGTATGGTGGCCCCATCGTTTGTGACCATAATCTCGCCGGTTGAGCTACACCAACTTCAGTGCTAGCCTTTGTAGGTATGAGTCGAGTCACACGTACGCTGACTGTAATATCTTGTCCATGCCTTTCGGCCCTAGTGTGCTCTTGACCAGATCTCCCACGGCAATGGCCCCAACAAAAGCTGAGAGACGCGCATTCTCGCCCTTTTCTTCTGTGACCTGGTCGGCAAAGATTTGTGTAGGATTGAAAGCAGCCTAAGGCAATTCAGTTCACGCCCGTGATTAAGGCGCATGGCAACATACCATCACCAGTATCGTCAGAAGTTGTGCTGGACGGGGATTGTGTGCTTTTTGATCACTCGGAAGTTCCTACAGGATACTATACTCCGTCGACGCGACATCCTTGCAGTGGCATTTCGGCCGAGTAGAATAGTTCTACGGGAGCTAGCGGCACACGACTGTTCTACCCTATCACCCTATCCTAGAATACACCTGTGACTTAGAATGCCACTTGACTTGCCATGATCCTTGCCATGTTTCACGTTGAGCCATCAGTTGATATCTTCTCCACATTTTCCCCACATTCATTTATCTGCGGTACCACAGTACTGCAGACTGCAGAGCCCCAGCTGATATTGTGGTCTTGAGAGTTAGAGCATTTGACATTGATCCTTGCGAATAGCCAAGCTCGAAGAGTCTGTACAACAGTATATAAAGCTCGATCGGCCTCCGAACATATGCTTCCATTCCACCTTCATCCTTCTTTATTTGGTACGACTTGTATATACTTTTGCCCTTCCTTTCCCTGTACATAATACATACACTTTGTTCTCTTCATTACCTTTCTTGAACCTGCAATACCTTCATTCCTTCAATACATCATACTTCGCGACTACCTATAGCGACATGGCTACCGTCAACATCGCTCTCCAAAACCAGACGACTTCCAGCACAGTATACGCCTACATCACTGGTCAAGCGCTTGACAACAAGAATGCCCTCTTCCTGCTCCAGTCTGATGGCAAGACACACTACTTCCCCACCTCGCCACCCTCAACTGGCTCACCCCTGACCGAGAACTGCGCGATCCCACTCGGTGCTCCCGGCAACACCGTCACAGTAACGGTCCCCCATCTGGCAGGCAGCCGAATCTGGTTCTCAGTCGACAGCACCTTGACTTTCCTGCTCAATCCCGGTCCAGCCCTCGTGGAACCATCCGTCACCAACCCGTCAGACCCCAACATCAACGGCTCCTGGGACTTTTGCGAATTCACCTTCAACGACGCCCAGCTCTTCGTCAACATAAGCTACGTGGACTTCGTCTGCCTTCCGATCTCACTAACCTTGACCAACACCTCCGGAGCTACCCAGCATGTCACGGGCATGGGAACCAATGGTCTCGACACCGTTTGCTCCGGCCTCGCAGCCCAAGACGCCTCCGATCACGCCGGCTGGTCCTCCTTGATCGTACGCAATCCCTCGGGTCGGAACATCCGTGCCCTGAGCCCCAACAACGGTATCGTGCTCAATAACAGCCTCTTCGCAAATTACTTCGAACCTTACGTCGCCCAAGTCTGGCGCACTTACCAAAACCAGCCTCTCTCCATCGACACTCAAGCCCAATGGGGAACCGTCACCGGCCAGTAAGTTCTCCCCCATCCAAACCCCTCCTCTCCTTCCCGCCAACCATCAATCCTCAAACCTCCCTCCCTCCCCCTTCCTCCTTCCTAAACCCCACCATCTAACCCCTCCCCAGAACCTCCCCCTCCCCCCCCCTCCTAACCTTCCCCCAAATCGGAACATTCACCCCCCCCTCCACCCCCTCAATATTCTCCTGCTCCACCGGCCCCTTCGCCCCCCGCCCTACCAACACCCTAGAAATGGGCGCCCTAACCGCCCGCCTCGCCGCCGCGTTCAACCGCTCCACCCTCCTCTTCGACACCCCAACCCCCACCGCAGCACCGGCGCAATATTACAAAAATGAGATCACGAACCATTATGCGCGTATTGTGCATGCGGCGAATGTGGATGGGTTGGGCTATGCGTTTCCGTACGATGATGTGGCGCCGACGGGGGGGAGGGATCAGAGTGGGGCGGTGCAGGATGGGAGGCCGGGGCTGTTGACTGTGGCTGTTGGAGGGGGGGCGGCTGGGGCTGGAGCGGCGGCGTTTAGGGTGCAGGGAAAGTAGGTGAGTGGGTGAGTTGTCTAGCCGATTTTGGTTGGATGGTTTGCATGAGAGAGGTTCGGACTAGATGCTGTGGTGGATTATCAAATTGGATTGGGTATGACAGTCCTTGGTTGGCGTGGTTGAACTTAAGTCACTCACTTGGAGCGTTTATGATTGTTGGCGCAGTCTTGGTATATATCTTCATTGCCATCGTCGTACATACTGAACATCAAGCTACGAATCTTACGATATTGTCTCTGTAATTCTCATGCAATCTTCAAAGCCAAATGCTCCACAGAATAAGCTCGTACTGCAAAAGGGGTATCTCAGGTAAATGCCAAGCAAACGCTCAAACCCTCAATCGCTCAATCGCAAGCTCGCTCCTTTGCGCCCAGTCTCAATCCAGTAATTTCCCCAAATCAAGCAAAAACCGTCGTTCGTCCTCGTACCCTCCCCTCATCCGCCCCTTCCTCCCGATCCATCCCAATCCTCCGCCGCGTCAAAAGCTCATCATCTACCGCTTTCTCAAGCGCCTCCAAAGCTCGATCCATCGGGCAAGGATCCTGCGTCGAATATTTTGCCAAAGATAAGATTGGAAGCCGATGTAACGTGCGACCGCTTAGGCTCTAGAAAGAGGCTTCATTAGCTTACATACTTGGTCTGGTATACAGGGTGAAGCGATCCTACCGCACTCCTTTCGGCTATGTCCCAGAGCTTTCGAGGCCAGGATGATGTGTTTCCGTAGTGATGGAGTAGCATGAGGTCGTAGGTGGGTAAATCGGTTTTGGTTACGATTAAGAAGCTACCTCCGAGGGCATTCGGGGATTCCTCACGAGGCTCAGGACTGCTGAGGGGAAGTCAGCACTTCATAGTACTTTCAGGGAGTAATGAATTCTGAAAGGGGCGAAGCATGCCTCTGCCGAGGAGGAAGGGAATTCCTAACCCGTCCATGAGATAATCGAAATCCAATAGCTCTTCCTCTATCGTTTTGTCAGTGCGAGAGATGATACCGGAGTCGGCAAGGCCGAGATAACGAGTCCTCAGGATTTCGTATCGAGCCTGAGGACCGGGTTCTGGTATATGCAATTTCTCGTCCACGCGATCGAGAAATGCGGGATCCTAGCAGTCGAACGTTAACGCCAGATCCAATGCACGGTAGTTGTCATGAACTTACCATTGCTTTGATAAGGTTGCTTGTGCAAAGGACTGCAACGTTGGGTCGGTTTTGGAGACTGTCAAGTGCAATGAGCAACGCATTCACAGCCTTTTGGGGAAACGAGGGTTAGCGGATGTTTCCTTGTAACACGATTTAGTGTACTGACTCTCAGGCTATCTTGGGGCTCGCTCGAGCGGGCGGAATGCTGTCGTGTGCTTGCGAGACTTTCTATCTCATCGATGAAAACACAAACGAATGTATTGGCCTCTTCGTCAAGCATTGACTCAATCGTGCCAAATACTTTACTCACCGCTTTTCCACTTTCGGAAAAGTACTTGCTAAACAAGGAATGAGCATTTATCTCCACAAGCTTGCTTTTGGGGAAAGTCTTTCCGAGACGTATGGAAATTTGCTGAGCGATGGCGCGGCACAGAGTCGTCTTGCCCGTTCCAGGTGGACCCCAGGTCAGGACGGTTCGGTTCCAGCTGGCGAGCCGGTCCTTTTGAAGCTGACGTGCAGAAAATGATACTATAACCCCTCAGCGATTATGCCATGTTCTGACACCGCTGACAGACCCATGCGAAGTATGAATCTGAGCAACCGGTACTGGATGGGGTCTTCGAAGATTAACCTAGAACGATAAATGGAGTGTCGTTATGTCACAAACGTGCATTACCTACGAATCCCATAGCCCATTCAAAGTTCTGCTTGGGAGGCTGGTGATCTTAGCCTGTGGAGTGCTGTTGTTCTCCATAGGACCGAAGATGCCGGACGCTGCCAAAGTTCCTGAAGATTCTGCATCTTCTATCTCAATAAAGTCGAAGACGTCGATGTCAATGGTGACTTCTGTGAGAGTAATCATGCGCTTCATGTCGACATCGGCTGTGGTAGTGATATCTCCAATCCTGATGAACTCGAGGGATTGAGCATCTTGCAGCCCAGCTTTAGAGCAAGCGAATTAGCATGTAGTCATGACGCACACTCGTGAGATATATCGGGGATCACACGAAAAGAGACAAGTAGCTCGCCCAGGCTAACTGTTGCACGGTTGATTCGAAGCCACTCTTCAACTCGCTTGGCCAGCTGCATGTCTGCTTTCAGTACAAGCAGACTACCGTCGGGATTGAAACAGAGATGGAAAAACGTACAATATGTGGTGATGGTGCTGGCTTGATTGTGCAGCACTCGACGTGGAGTATTGGCTTCAATTCACAAGATAGTGGAGTCTGTATCGCTATGCCGTCCATTGTAGAGATCTCGTAGCGGTGATTAACTAGCGGAAGCTAATTCTGGAGGAACTACTGTACTTCATCCTGTTACAATTATGTTCGACAGTGCTGAATACTCAAATGACGAGGGGAGAAGATTCATTTTCGGCAGGAGGTAGAATTAGCTGGGTAGTCCTGTCGTATACTCAAATAGACCAGGCTGCCCCTGCCTGTTTGCGGCGCGATGACCCAATCAATTTCTCCGCATCCTTCAATTTCTTTGAGCATGGAACCCCAGCATACTACCATGACTACATCAGATGAGCTTCCCACACTTTGATATGGGTATTATTCTTCACCAGTGCCCATAGAAAGTACGATGACATCCATCTGGGCCGCCGACAAAGACCCCTACAAGGATGCCAGCAGGAGCCAAAACCAGAGGGATATCACAACTCAGGCGGTCATCTCCATTGCCCTAGGCTTTTTCGCCTTTCTGGCTTTCTGCGTAAGGGAGACCGACTTTATACCCTCATCCTCCCAGTATTGATCTTGCGGTATGACAGGCTAACATAGTGTAGTTTCTGCGGCCAAGATGGACCGGCTTGTATGCGGCGCGCAAAAGGCAGAAAACCTCCGCAAACTCGCTACCAGAGCTGCCTGACACGTTCTTTGGATGGCTACCAGCATTGTATCACATCACGGAGGAGGAAGTCCTAGCTTCGGCAGGCCTTGATGCCTATGTCGTGAGTGCTCATGGTTTTGTGTATGATCTCTTACCAACCTGACGCGATCTACAGTTTCTCTCATTCTTTAGAATGGCAACCAAATACATAGCGGTCACCTTCTTCTTTGCCTTAGTGGTTATGCTCCCTATACATGTACACGAGACTGGGGATTATGGCTTGCCGAGTCGAGGCAACATGACCAATAGCACCAGCACTGCTTCCATCCCAAATTACGGCAATCCGCTTCCACTCTTCAGCATCTCTGGCAGCAGGCCCAAGAATTTGGAGGACAAGAAGCCGACTAATCTGATGTTGTGGATGTACGTCTGTTTTGTGTATCTCTTCTCTGGCCTTCTACTATACTATGTCGTGACCGAGACCAAGAAGATCATTCGCATTCGGCAGGACTACTTGGGGAGCCAATCTACCATCACCGATAGAACTATCAGAATCTCTGGCATCCCGGAAGCATTGCGTTCTGAGGACATGATCAAAGAAGCGATTGAGAATCTTCAGATTGGCAAAGTCGAAAGTGTACTCTTGTGTAGAGATTGGAAAGAGCTAGACGAGCTTATGGATAAGAGGATGAATACTTTGCGAAAGCTCGAGGAAGCTTGGACCGCGCATATGGGTCACCCAAAACAGGGCGGAAACAGGGTATTGCTTCAAGGCTCAACCCCCGGACCACACCCACATGACGAAGAAAGCTTACGCCTCCTCGATGGTGAGACCAACCATCATGGTTCCGAGGATACAGGTACTACCGATCGACCGAGGACTCGAATTTGGTACGGATTTATGGGGTTGCAAAGCAGGCTAGTCGATGCAATCGATTACTACGAGGAGAAGCTTCGAAAGCTGGACGAACGGATCAAAACATCCCGCAAGAAGGTGTTTAAGCCTATGCCGATCGCGTTCGTCACGTTGGACTCCACTGCTGCAGCAGTAAGTGGCTATCGCTATATCATATACTAGCAGGAACTGACTCCCCGCAGCAAATGGCTGTGCAAGCCACGATGGATCCTGAGCCGATGACATTATTGGCTAATCCTGCTCCCGCGCCTTCAGACGTAGTGTGGACCAATACATACATTCCGAGGTCTAGCAGAATGTTTCGAGCTTGGTCCATCACCCTTGTGATAGGGGTATTGACCGTGTTCTGGTCATTGCTCCTTGTCCCTCTTGCGGGACTACTAAGCCTCGAGAATATCGGAAAAGTTTGGCCCCAGCTCCATGATGCCTTGGATCGCCACCAGATAGCTAGGTCACTGGTAACACAGGGTCTTCCTACCCTGATTATCTCCTTGCTGAGTGTGGCCGTTCCTTACCTCTACTACTGTGAGTACGCTGTTGTCTTGCTGGTGCGAGTGGCTGCTGACCCTGAGTTTCTAGGGCTTTCGACGATGCAGGGAATGATTTCCCAAGGTGAAGTCGAGATGTCATTGATATCCAAGAATTTCTTTTTCACGTTTTTCAACCTCTTCGTCGTATTCACCATATTTGGGACCGCTTCCAACACCCAAGAGTATACCTCCCAGATTGGCGACTCTCTCAAGGATACTACCAGTATCGCTTATGTACTGGCCAACTCGCTCAAAAATCTGGTCTTGTTCTACATCAACCTCATCATTCTGCAGGGACTCGGCTTGTTTCCCTTTCGGCTACTGGAATTTGGCAGCGTTGCCTTGTACCCGATCAGTTTGATTGGAGCAAAGACTCCTCGAGGTACTGTACCTCTCCGATCCTTTGTAGTCCTAGCACGGCTGACATTCTTAGACTACGCCGAATTAGTGCAACCACCGGTTTTCAGCTACGGCTTCTACCTACCTCAAAACATACTCATATTCATCATCTGCATCGTCTACAGCGTCCTACCGGGCTCTTGGTTCGTCCTCTTCTTCGGCCTGATATATTTCATCATCGGCAGTTTCATCTACAAGTACCAGCTCCTCTACGCCATGGACCATCGCCGCCACTCCACCGGACGCGCTTGGCCCATCATCTGCAACCGCATCGTGCTAGGCCTCGTAGTCTTCCAGCTCGCCATGGCCGGCATTTTGGGCCTCAGCCTGGCGTTCTACCGCGCGGCCGTCATCTTGCCGCTGATCGCGTTCAGTATCTGGTTCATCGTCTACTATCAGCGTACGTATGAGCCGCTGATGAAATTCATCGCCATCCGGAGCCTGACTCATGATCCGCCTTTTGGCGCGATTCCGCAGGGGGAGTCGAGGTATGAGAGTGAGACGTCCAGGGGTAGACATGTGGATGATGACGACGAGACGGGGCTGAGGTATATCAATCCTAGCTTGGTGCTGCCGCTGGAAGAGGTGTGGCTTGCTAAGAAGCGGACGAATGGTGCGGATCAGGGGAACGATGACGTTGCCGATGGGGACGGGGATTATGAATAGGTATTTGTATGTGTAGGATGGATGCATAGCGACTGGGGTGGGGTTTCAAGTGACGTTTTGGGGTTTCTACACCATGGTTTGTGGAGAGGGTATGGTATGGTATGGTATCTTACCCAGCCAATGGATCATGTTGTCACCCTGGTTCGATTACAACATTCATCCCATAACGATGATCAGGTATACCGCCGCAGCGAAGCAGCAACACCAATCTAGAGAGTATGCAATCCGCTAAAGCTACATAAGTTATGGAAATGAACTCACAGGCAAGTATGCATCCACTCTTGATAGCACTTTCCATATCCATATCAATATATTCCACACCGCACGCTCTTTCCTGAGTTTAGATCACTAGTTAAGACTAAAACACCTTAATCCTAAAGTACCTACCACTCCAACCGTATCTCCATATTCATACACACAGCGCATCGGAAGTATACTTACATACTTACACACAGCGCACCTACCCACCTTACTCACCTACATACGATACAACAAGTCTTTCGACGACAGTATTGTAGTAATCGTATGAATGACCGCCACGGCTTTGCAGCTATAACCCTACCTAACCGTCCTGTGGTATTCACCTATCCATACAGCGCATCGGAAGTATACATACCATCCAACCCACCTACACTACACTACACACCGTCTTTTCGCAGTGGACTTGTGGGATTGACAACGACGGCTGCGCTGATTCAAGAAAGTGTGAGTGGGTGCTGGGAGTCGGCTGGTTTCGATTTAACTTGGACTTATCGTCAAGCCACCCTCCATTTGAGAACGCACCCATCTATATCATAGGTCTGGCGGCGTTCCCCCCAACATTCGCTACCTTGTAGAACTATACACGTTCATTCATTGATTCTGGTTTCTTGTTTTGGAGGCGGTGGGGGGATTATAATTGCTGCCTTTTGAGTGAGCAACAAAGACACTCGACGTTGGCTCACGATGGCGGAAGCGATGACATTAGCATCGCTGGATGAGGACAAGGTGTCCAGCCGTCCGCACGCCTCTCCTCGACCTTCTCGACAGTGCAGTTTTTCCTTTGAGAGATCAGGACAAGTATCGGAGTTACATACTGCTTCAAGCGATGAAGAGAGTCCAACTAGAGGGCGCACACTGGTTCGGAAACCAGCACATCGCACTACTAACCGTCGCGCGACGAGTATTCGTCAGGGAAGTGCGAGATACCTTGACTGGGATACGGTACCCACACGAGAGCGTCTGACGAGCAGGGATCTTACGGCCGAGCCGAGAGATCTATTCGACTCGATCTTGGAACCGTTGCCCCATGGCGTCGAGAGATTTCGCTCCTCGCTCTCGGAAGAGCTGTATAGGTGTGCGAGTTGGGGTGCGGATGTTGACGTGTTAAGGTTTGGGAACCATCGAGATACGTTTGCGCTGTTGGGTTTGCGTGAGGGGCGATCTCGTTGGGAGGCACTGCCTGCGGGATTCTTGGAAAGGCTAATGTTTTATGTTGATTTTGGGTCTTATTTGGCTATTCGCTTGACGTGCCGCTGCTGGTCAGAGGCCGTTGCTCGGGTTTGTCCTATTGGGTCTCCGCCGGGTTAGTATGATTTCTGTTGATTCACGAAGCTGGCTATGAATTTTCTCAGGTTATGTGTCGAGTTCTGGAAGCCTTCTCCTCTGATACATATCTTAGTACATATGTTCTTGCTCAAAATGGCTGACTCCCGAACACAGCAGTCTGCCAACTTCCTACAGAGATCCTCGAGAAAATATACAGATACCTCGATCCTATTGATTTCAATGCTGCAAGGCACACATGTCGGACTTGGATGATGGCTAGTCTCGAGGCAACGCTGCTAATGCTGATGCTGGGACGGGGCGGATGGCAGGGGGCTGCGAATGCAGATTCCTGCTTGCATGAGTACCTTGGCCAGCAAAGCGTAGTAAAGAACGTTAACGAAGAGTGGATATTGAGTAAAAGGCTGGCAACCGAATGCTCCCTCAGACACGACTGGACAGGCAATGGCCTCCGGAGAGATGATTCGTCTAGTAATGAAGCTCGTCCGGCGAGCTTACACATCGCTTCTACAACAGACTTCTCCGAGCTGAGCAATGGTCACGGTCCCATTAGTAAGGAGCAACATGGATCCGCTATCCTCTTCACCGTCAGTACCTGCAACAAATATGTCCTCGTCACTGAGGGCTGCATGATCTACATTTATTCCATTCAGGATAGTGCATGTGTTGCGCACCGCCACGGTGGTCACCTCCTACCTCTAGCCGCCGTCATATGTCCCTATCGCGTCCTTGCCGTAAGTATGAATACCACTGCGCAACGGTTCGCCGTCGCGGCACTCTTGGAAGGTCGCGTGGGGATTGTCTGCGACCTCTCGGACGGCACTGCAGGGTCTGGGAAATTTTCAAGCCCACGTGCTTTGCCTTGTGCCAGCCGTGGAAGTAGAGATCCTATGCATAACCCTCGGTCGTCTAGCGAGCATATGATGAACGAGGTTGCAGGTCCCCAGAATTACGCAGTCTTTCAACTGGCCAACGATCGTGCTACCGCTTGGGCCATCGCCGAAGCCACGCTGCCAGAGGTTCATGGTGCACGTATTACCCGGCACTCCTGGACGATTGATGATCCCCTATTCATCCCAATACGTACGTCCCAGTCTTCCCACGACAGTCGAATTTCGGTTGGTGCCACGGACCATATGCCAGTCGCGAACGGTCCTCAGTCCATATATCGTAACGTCTGCTCCGCAGAAGATCCACCAAGAAGTGTTGCAATTTGCCCTCAGCGTCGCTGCGTGGCCTTTGGGTGTGCTTCTGGTATCGAACTCCATTGGATCGATGCCTTAACAGGCCAAGAATTGAATCGCTGGTTTCCGCTCGCAACACCAAGCGATTACCTATATTTCCTTCCGCCTCGAACTGGTATTGATAGTGCGAAGAAGCTCAGAATAATCAGTAGCGCTGGTCACCCGAAATTTAAGGAGGCCTTGCAAGGAAGATTCTTTCCTGACAGCAACAACGGAGGGACTCGACACCAAAGCATGACGTGGGACGAGATTTCACCTGGCGGTCAGCTTGGAGACGGCCCATGGAGGGCGACCGGATGGTGCAACCATGTGAGAGCGGTGCCGGTCAGCGATGGGTGGAACATCCTCTTTACTGACCCAAATGATGGTTACCTGTGTCTAGGTAGCGATGCGCCGCTTGGCGCTCGGGCAACGCAACTGATCAAGAGGTTCATCTTCGAAGGTCCGAGAGATAATGATGGCAAGCCAATTGTACCGACTGTCTATACAAGTGGTGCTGAGTTGAGATGGGGCGTCCGGATAGTGGTTGCGTACGGAGAAGCGCTCTGGCTGTTCGTGGTACCGCCTGATGTCTACTCTAAGCACCAGGAATCTGAAGAGGAGGGTCGTCGGGAGCCGAGATTGATCTATGGGGTTGAGCCTACGAAAATCCGAGGAGTTGAGATAGGCCGAGTACCTGCCCTAATCGATGTTGCCATTGATGCATCAGGCGGGGACCTTACCATTTGGGCGTTTGCTGCTGATGGGATGGCTGTTGTCTGGCAGATGGGTGGCAGAGGTATAACCAAGGAGCAGAGAACGGTGCTGAGAGACGGAACAGTCTGTTCGCTGCAGGACGGCGAAGGAGACACATTCATGCATGACATATCTCGCGCAGCTGTCCACTTCGACGGCAACGACTCGAGGCCGTTGCTGCCCATGTTCGACCACACACGGGACCACAACATCGACATAGACGACGACGTAGTAATGCGAGACATTGATGATGATGAAGGATACTCATCTGAATTCGATGCCGCAGGAGGCGCGTTCGCGATCCATGCGCCGCCGCTTTGGGGAAGGTGGAGCGAAGAGGATGCTGATTGGGTTCCGGACTATCTTGGACTCAGAGGGGTTGAGATTGAGGATGAGGGGTTGGGTGTTGATGTGCTTGAGATGAGTAGGATGGATGTTGAGGTGTGGTGTGGGTGAGTAGAGTCGATTTGTATAGTGGTTGGGTTGTCGTTGTTATTGTTATTATCATTATCATTCAGCTGGAAGGTACCTTGTTCAGTTCCTTCCGTGGTGAATTGTTTGATCGGATTAATTGTGCATTAGACAGGTTTTGCAGTCCCGATTTCAAGCGATTATTCAATATTATTCAATAGTTAATAGCTATATCAGGCTATAATATTTACTAATTATATAGATTATTAAGTTAGTAATTTAATTATTAAATTACTAATTTAATATAAATAATAGCCTAATTAGGTTATTATTCTAATATCCTTTATAGTTAATCTATTATTTACCTATATTTATATCTATTCTATCCCTCTTATAACCTTCCTCTACTATTATTAATAGTTATTTTATACCTCCTAGGCGTGCTTTAAAGTCTTCTAAGGATATCCTAGGTACTAGTACCTTTATTATTATTATTATTAATACGCTAGATCCTCCTTTTATATCCTTATAACTAAAGATCTTAATATAGCGTAATAAATATATAATTACTATATATCTATATAATTAGTAGGAAGATATTATCGCCGGCCTTTATATAAATATATCTCTTATACTCTAGGAACCTCTTAATAATAATAATATCCTTCCCTTATATTCCTCTTAACCTACCTTATAAAAGTCCCCTTATAAAGAGAAAGGCTATAGGAAAGCTAGGCTATATAATATAAAGCTATTATAATATTAAGGAGGTATAAGAGAAGGGGGACTAGGAGCTTAAATATCTTATAATTAAATAGTTATAATAAGAAGTATAGGAGAGGTAGGTAAAAGGGATAAAGTATATATAAAAGAATACTTCTTAATACTAAGGAGATAATAATACTTATTAATTATATACTTATTAAAGTAGGTATATATAGACTTTCTAGTATAAATTTATAGTAGAAGGATATATAATAGGACTTTAAGATATATACCTACTATTCCTACTCTTAGAATAGTTATTAATAAAAGGTAGTAGTACTACTTAAATAGTATAAGTATAAGAAGGAATATAATAGGAGATCTAGGTATATAATAATTAATAATAACCTTATATAAGTATTAGATTAATAGTAATTAATAGTTAATAAAGTTTAAGCTAGAAAATATAAAAAGAAGTAAGATATAAAAGATAAGAAGGAGAAAATATAAGATTATAATACTAAATAAGATATACTCTCTACTTACTAGGGTAAAAAGGTTATAAGGGAAATAGAGAATACTAGTTCTAATAAAATTCCTTCCTATAAAGAAAATAATAAATAAGACTCCTCCTTAGAAGGCTTACCTATCTTACTCTTATTTATAATAATATTACTATTACCCTTTAGTATAAGTACTATATTAAAAGGTTCCCCCTACTAGTAGTAAAGCCTAAGTCCTTAATACTAGAGTAATACTAGCTACTAGAGTAGTATTAATATTAGGAGTAATCTTAAGAATAAAGCTAACTCTATTAATAATATTATCTATTAATTATAATAACTATAATAGTAGAATAAGAAAAAAAAATAGGGGGATAAGGCTATAAAAGGATAGGTAAAGACCTAAATAAGTATAAAGGTCTTATCTAACTTAAGATATAGCTACTATTTTAATTAATTTTATAAAGTAAAGTTTAAAATTCTTTAAATCCCGTAGTATAATAACTCTAGTAATAATACCTATAAGTATTAGTAGGCTTATATTAATAAATAGTACTTAAGCCCCTCTACTTATTAATATTAATATATTTATAATAATTAGTACTTAAGACCTAGCCTTAATTAAGAAGCTAGAACTTATTTATAAGTAGTAACTTAATATTAATATAGAACTTAAATATTTAATTAAAGGAATATAATAGACTTATAATATATTAAATATACTTTATAAGGAGTTATAAGCCTTTATAACTTTATTATAAAAGTAAATAAGGGCTTAAGAGGACCTTATTTAAATACTTTATATAAATTAAGTCTTATATTAATAGTATCTAAGTAAAGAGATAGAATAAATATAAAAAATATTAGAAAATATTATTAATAAAATTAGTCTTATTATCCTTATAAATAATAATATACTAAGCCGTCCCTAGATATCTAATAAAAAGGTTATAGGTATAATATAATTATATATTAATAGGCCTAATAATATTAAGGATATAGATTAAGTAAGTAATAATAGAGACTCTAAAAGTAATAATAATAATAGCGAGTAAAGGAGAAATATTATAGAGGATTTTTATATAGAAGTTAATAAGGAGCTTAGTAAAGACGGGGTTAATAGTATATAGTAGGAATATTATAAGACTAGTAGATATAATACTTAGGTATATTTTATAGCTCTAATACGTGAAATAATATAGAATAACGGAATAACTATTAGGATAGACCCCTAATATTTAAGTAACTTAGGATTAGGATATTTTAGAATAAGAAGTAGAAAAATTAAATAGAATATAAAAGTAGAAACTTTAGGTAAGAATAAAGAAATAAGGCCTTATAAGATACTTACTATTTTATAGTAATTATATAAATAGGTTATATTACTTAATAAGGGCGGGTTTCTTATATTTCTTATATATATTATAGATTTAGGCTAATTTATAACTTATCTCTATAAGCTTCTTTATAACTTAAATATAATAATAAGCTCTTAATTAATAATATAGTCTATAAACTAATAGTATTATAGCGTTAGAGTTAGGTAATTATATATAGATTATAGGCCTATAATCCCTTTAGTTATACTATAAGGCTTAATATAAAGAAATATATCTAAGTAATTATTAGATAGAGTTAATTACTAATAAATATTAATAGATTATTAAAGGCCTTATCTTAAATTAACTAGATACTATATTTTAGCCTTATAAATAGGTAAAATAGTTTATTAATAGTACCGCTACCTAATAGATATTATTAATAGGTATTAGCCCTAATTTTATTTTATACTTAAAGGTATTTATTACTTAAAGTATCTATATTATCTTAAAACTATACTTAATAGTAATCTATATACTAGCTATTCTTCTATTAAACTTTCTCTTCTATATATTTAGGTAGCTTATATATAGTAATATAATAAATTCTATATACCTATAAGCTTTATTACTAAATAGATCTAGAACTTACTACCCCTAAAATACTTAATATAGCTAGTCTTATATACTAGAAGTTTATAGTATTATTAGGTTACTAGAAAATGCCTGTAAAAATTCAAGATTTTTACATCGGAAAATCACCCCTACTACCTGGCGTTTAGTAGGTGAGGTGGATAGCGGGGAGCATATCAGACACGTTGGTAGGTAGATAGCCTATGCATACGACAGCATTAGCTATATCAGATGCATGCACCCATTCTGACAGCGTTCCATACCTGGCAATGAGACGGATATTTCCCCCCATTCAGACCGATATCAGACACGTTGGTAGGTGAGGTGAATAGTAGGGAGCATATCAGACACGTTGGTAGGTAGGTGGCCTGTAAAATGTGACAGCATTAGCCTATGCACCCATGCAGCGATATGGATCATTCTGACAGTGTTGCATACCTGGCAATGAGACAGATATCACCCCCCATTCAGACCGATATCAGACACGTTGGTAGGTGACGTGAATAGTAGGGAGCATATCAGACGTTTTGGTAGGTAGGTGGCCTATGAATGCGACAGCATTAGCCTATGCACCAATAGACCGATATGGATCATTCTGATAGCGTTGCATACCTGGTAATGAGACGGATATTTCCCCCTATTCAGACTGATATTAGACACGTTGGTAGGTAAGGTAAATAGTAGGGAGCAAATCAGACGTTTTAGCCTATGAATGCGACAGCATTGGCTAATGCACCAATGGACCGATATGGATCATTCTGATAGCGTTGCATACCTGGCAATGAGACGGGTGTTTCCCCCTATTCAGACTGATATCAGACACGTTGGTAGGTGACGTGGTAGAATAGGTAATTTGTAAATAATGACAGGATTTTTGTTGTTGATCCAATTATTCTAGCCGTTGGCGCATAAAATTTAGTAGGTAAATTCATTTATAAAGACATATCTTCTGAACCACTGCACCGATTTTCATGATTTTTGAAGCTTTGAATAGCTATAGATGTCTTGTATAACTTCATTTAAGTAGAAAATATCATGGAGCGTTGGTGCAGACGTAGGTAGAATGCGAAGAAATGTCAGAGTTCTGATGTTCGCGCTAGTCCTAGAGGGGCAATTGGGGCACTTATGACCAATAGATAAGGTGCGATAAGCTCAGGGTCCCAATGTTCCTATATTCTATTATAGTAAAGGAGATTCGCCTTTCCCTTAAATAGGCTATATAGTATATTACCCCTAATTATACTATACTATATACCTTTTTATATATAGAGTAGAAGAACCTCTAGTCTTCCTTTAATTAATAGAAGCGCTAAAATATTCTATTAATAAACCCTTAAATTATAGACCTCTTATATATTTTACCTATATATTTAATTACCCTTACGTACCTCTAGATCCTATTATATTTAAGAATAGGATACTAGTATAAGATAAGATTATAATAATTATATAGGTACTTAAAGATATTATTAATTACTAGAAAATACCTGTAAAAATTCAAGATTTTTACGTTAGAAAATCACTCCTACTACCTAGCGTTTAGTAGGTGACGTGAATAGTAGGGAGTATATCAGATATAGTAGGCTATTAATAACACAGATATTTCCCCCTATTCAGACCGATATCAGACACGTTAGTAGGTAGGGTAGATAGTAGGGAGTATATTAGACACGATAGTAGGTAGGGTAAATAGTAGGGAGTATATTAGATATAGTAGGCTATTAATAACACGGATATTTCCCCCTATTCAGACCGATATTAGATATATTAGTAGGTAAGGTGAATAGTAGAGAGTATATTAGATATTTTAGTAGGTAGGTAGCTTATAAATGCGATAGCATTAGCTAATACACTAATAGACCGATATAAATCATTCTAATAGCGTTATATACCTAGTAATAAGACGGATATTACCCCTATTTAGACTAATATTAGATATGTTAGTAGGTGAGGTAAATAACGTTTCCCCCTATTTAGACTAATATTAGACACGTTAGTAGGTAGGTAGGTAGCCTATATATACGATTGTATTAGCTATATTATATACGTGTACCTATTCTAATAGCGTTTTATACCTAGAAATAAGACGGATATCTACCCCTATTTAGACTAATATAAGACACGTTAGTAGGTAACGTGAATAGTAAGGAGTATATTAGACACGTTAGTAGGTAGGCAAGTAGCTTATACATGTAATAGTATTAGCTAATATACTAATAGACTAATATAGATTATTCTAATAATATTACCCCTATTCAGACTAATATTAGACACGTTAGTAGGTAAGGTAAATAACATTTCCCCCTATTTAGACTAATATTAGACATGTTAGTAGGTAGGTAGGTAGCTTATATATACGATAGCATTAGCTATATTATATATATGTACCTATTCTAACAGCGTTCTATACCTAGTAATAAGACGGATATTACCCCCTATTTAGACTGATATCAGATACGTTAGTAGGTAAGGTGAATAGTAGGGAGTAAATTAGACGTTTTAGCCTATAAATGCGATAGCATTAGCCTATACACTTATAGACCGATATAGATTATTGTAATAGCGTTATATACCTAGTAATAAGACGGATATCTACCCCTATTTAAACTGATATTAGACACGTTAGTAGGTAACGTAAATAGTAGGGAGTAAATCAGACACGTTAGTAGGTAGGTAGGTAGGTAGGTAGGTAGCCTGTATAGGCGACAGTATTAGCTAATACACTAATAGACCGATATAGGTTATTCTAACAGCGTTCTATACCTAGTAATAAGACGGATATTTCCCCCTATTTAGACTGATATTAGACACGTTAGTAGGTAAGGTAAATAGTAGGGAGTAAATTAGACGTTTTAGCCTGTAAATACGATAGCATTAGCCTATATACCTATAGACTGATATAGATTATTCTAACAGCGTTATATACCTGGTAATAAGACGGATATCCACCCCTATTTAGACCGATATTAGACACGTTAGTAGGTGACGTGAATAGTAGAGAGTAAATCAGACACGTTGGTAGGTAGGTAGGTAGGTAGGTAGCCTGTAAATGCGACAGCATTAGCCTATAGACCTATACAGTAATATAGATCATTCTAACAGCGTTATATACCTGGTAATAAGACGGATATTTCCCCCTATTTAAGCTGATATTAGATACGTTAGTAGGTAAGATAGTAGAATAGGTAATTTATAAATAATAATAGGATTTTTATTATTAATCTAATTATTCTAGCCATTAGCACATAGAATTTAGTAGGTAAATCTATTTATTCCTATATATCTTTTAAACTACTATATCGATTTTTATTATTTTTAAAGCGTTAAATAGCTAAGAGTAAGCTATATAACTTTATTTAAGTAGAAAATATTATAAAGCGTTAGTACGTAGGTAGGTAGAATAGGAAGAAATATTACAGTTCTAATATTCGCGCTAGTCTAGGAAAGGAATCTAGGGTACTTATTAACTAACCGATAAGGTACGATAAGCTTAGGGTCCTAATTACTAGATATTCTATTATAGTAAGAAGATATAGTAGAAATAAAGGAGGGAGACTAGCCGAATATTATTAATAACTTATATAAAGGATATAGGTATAAGAATTTTATTAAAATAAGATATAGAGTAAGCTCTAAGCTAGGCTAATAACTATATTACTAGTTAATACTTTTAAGGTTAAAATAAGTAAGTAATTAATATATCTTATCCTTAGTAAATTTAAACGTCTATCTTATTTACTTAGGTAGGAAATTATTAAGACTCTACTCCTTACTCTAATACTTAACTAGTAGGATATAGGCGTAGCGCGAGACTTAGCTAATATAGTATAAACTAAGGATAAGGAGGGCTAGAGTAGCTATATATATAAGTTCTTTATTAGAATTAACGTCTACAATATATTATTATTAATAATATAGATAAATAGATAATTATTAAAAGGGGTTTTACGGGTAAATCCTAGATATATAGGGCTAAGTAGCGACGGCTTATATTTAGGTAAATTTAGATTAGGGTTAGCGTATAGCTAGACCCGTATAAATTATTAAATAAACGTTGAATAATCTCACTATAAAACCTGTCTATTGTATTGCTCCTGAAACATGATTCGCTGGCAGTAGAATATTTTGTGTTGTAGGTAAATTTTGGAACAATGGGAAAATATCCCTACCACTGTGCCTGTCCTGTCACCTATCTTCGGTCGATAGGTGAATTGGAAGCCTTCGGATGATGTTTACGTACCTAGGGTTTGCAGCCTTTCAGGACACAAAATTGGAAGTGTATTGCACAAGTGTGGAGAGTAGGTACGACAACTTAGTCTAGCTCTGTACGATTGTATTAGAAAATGTAGGATCGTCTTATCGTCTTATCGTCTTCTGATTTTGTCTTGCTACTTGTTGCATGGGGGTTGCTGGGTATTCGGCCTCCCTAAATACCTACATGATTCCAACGCTAGTCCATTTACCCCTCATCAGTATTCTATCCTAATGCCAAGCTTTACAAGCACTTCTGCACACGCTAAAAATATCGCCTCTTTCCCCGATTGTGCCGTTTCATGTTGCTGACTGTCTACGCAGATTGCCGGCCTCATTTTGACTACAGACGACAATGAAAAGCAGTCAGCACAGCAGCTTCCTAATAAGGCTCTCGAACATGGTCCGTCCGTGCTCGTCAGATCTCGACTTCTCCACCACTCGCCTGCTTTTAAGTCATGTTTCCCCGTGGCGTTCTGCACCAAAACCCCACGGAAGCGTCGGTACGAGGCTACGAGCCGTGCACTGACAGCTCCAGATTTGCGGATATTCCTACGTTCAGGGGATGCGATAAGCTCCATCTACATCCCGCTCAGTTTTCCCGTGCCAATCGCGATATCAACAGCTTGAATGTTTCATTCAGTTTTGAGCATCAACCCACACTTTGTGCTGACTAGTCCTACCCAATTCGGTCTCTATCTATGTGGTCCATCTAGCGGCAGGGTGCACTGACACCTTCTGCATCATATGGATATGGCAGTGATTTGGCGCCACTTGACCTCGAGTAAATGGGACAAAGGATAGAACCCCTAGACATCGCAGACTGCTCACTCTAGCTCTCATTCCTATCAGTCCTGGTATCGCGCCTGGACTAAGGACATGGGCACGCAGATGTTTCAAGGACCATGATCTATGCTTTCTCAATGACTGGTTCGTTGCTATGGTCCTTCGTACAAGGTCAGTTCTATGAATGCCTGCCTTTGTATCCCAGAGTGCTTATGGCCAGAGCATACCTTACTGACGCTTACTAGTGGCGAGCCTTGTGATAGCTTATGGAGTCATATCAATTGACACCTTTCAAGCTCCTTTAAATTATAATATCACGACCAAGGACTCAACGAATAATTGGAGGAGACTCTCTCTAGGCCATGCTGATTTCTCAGGCTCTAGCCTGCAAAGACACGCAGGGGCAGAAACCGTTCCGAAACCCAGTCTCAAGAGCGCCTACATTACGGAATCCTCGGGACCCAACGCGTCCTTCTCTGCGAAAGACATGGCTCAATTCATTGGTGATTGGGGTAAAATCACCTTCCCGGTCCTTGCAACATCAGGCGGGTCACTTCCGCCAGCAAATAAAACGCATGTCTTCGATGTATACGTGAAGAACCGGCAGGCTTGGAAATTTCCGCTATCGCAGGGTCTGCACAATCTGCAAGACCGGGCTGACTACCTTGCCGTCCAATCGTCATTTACAATATATGGCAGAGAGCCTGCCTGTACCGCTGCCTATTCATCATTCATCGCGACTGAGCCCATGACGCTGTCAACCTCAGCCTCCTTGAGCTACGAGACCTTGGGGAACGGACAACATGCCATCATAACTTCCAACATCACCAAATGGGTATCTGCAGGAGCACAGGGATTCTGTTGCGGCGGAGCTGGGGCATTGCCATTGATTCCGGGCTGTCTTGTACATGGTGACAAGCTCCAACTACTCTATTGGCCGTCGTCTCATCCCAACGCCACTTACCCAGGCAACACAGCACCAAGCTTCATCAACAACAGGACTTTACTCTCTCATACCACAAGCGCATCACGTCCGGAAATCTCGAATGTGTCAGTATATGCATATGGGCCGGATGGATATAAGTAGTCAGTTTTTCGGGTCGCTCTCCTGCACGGTTTACTGATACTAAAACAATTACCAGTGAGTCACCCTCGTTATATATTATATATCCCACACTCCTTGCCTATGACAGGTGTGGGACCGTAGGCCCATCGCGTACATCCCTCACGCTCGCATTTGAGCCAGGCGAGCTGTCGACTGTGATCTACAACGCGACGGCCAAGACCTTCACGACATTCGCACTAAACATAAATGACCTACCAAACGACCCTCACCGATCAAGGCTAGCTCTAGCACCACGGTTCTTCAACGTTTTAGATCAATATAAGCCAGTCCAGGTTTCTATTCTGCCCTCATTAATTTCGCCTTTCCTTGCACTACCTTCTAAAATAACCCATCTTGTGCCTGCTTGGTCGGGTTGTGAGATGGATCCTCGTGGGGGCATTGATCCTCCTCGCCCGTTATCGCCTGCGACTGCTATGAACCCAGTACACACAGTCGACGACTTGACACCTCAATCAACTGCTGCCAAGCCAAGTCCGCTGGTATCGTCGTTGCCTATTGAGACGGGGACTATATTGCCACAGCCTTCTCCACGATACCCAGACCAAGGTAAATCTCCAAAGCCGCAGCCGCCTCCAAGAGCCAACTCTCCCTCGGATACCGAAGCGCTCACTGAGGTTCCACATCGTACGAACTCTGAGACGGCTCCCGGCACTGTATCTCCAAGCATCCGTCGAGGGGATGGCCAAGTCGTCGTGCCCCAACCGTCCGATACCCGATCCATCCTTGATCCTCAAGAGTATTCCATTGGTACTCAAGCCACTGTTGGAGATTTATCGCGAGCAAGAGATTCAGCAGGCATAGAGCATAAGACATTGCGTAGGTTCAGTTCTGGGAAGCCTGATCCGACACAACAAGACGATTCTGGAGACCGGCTTGCAACATGGTCAAAAGGACCTGGTTCCACTCCAAATCAAGACGTTCAAGACCCTCTAGTAACATGGCTCAGGAGACTTGGATCGAATCCAGTAGAATATACCAAAGACCCACGTACAACGGGTTCTGAAAACCCTGAATTTCCTCAAGACGGCATTGATTCGAGCTCTCTTGCACCAGGGTATACCAAGCCGATTCCGCCAGCCGTTGCAATACAAGGTCAAACAATCACTAACAACGCCGCTCCAATAACCATAGGAGGAGCCAAGGTAGCATATCAATCAGGCATCCTCAGCGTTGATAATATTATACAATCAGTACCATTGGCTACCAATAGAGGGGCAATGCACACAAATCTTTTTGTTGTTGGTGATCTCAGCTTTTCCATCTTACCTGCTGCTGCTCAGGCGGACGTCACCCATCCTGTTGAGAACGCTCCAGGTACTACTCCTCATGTTGATAAAAACAACATCCCACCATCAAAGCATCCAGACTCAATCAAGTTTACTTCTCATGTCGATATAAACAACATCCCACCAGGAAAGCATCCAGACTCACTCGAGTATGTCACGGTTGGAAGCCAAACATTCACCCTTCAATCCAACGCTATCCAAGTCGCTGGGAAGACCCTCAAAGCAGGTGACCCTGCAATCACCGTTGACGGAACGCCAATTTCCCTGGGATATTCTGAGTTTGTATTCGGCACCCGTACAGAAGTGTTCTCTTTACCAACCATGAGCGCAATCTCCGATACAGTCGTTTCCATGGACGACACGACAGTCACCCTTAAAGGCGGGTCTCTTGTCGTTGCTGGTAAAACGGTGACGATAGGAGGGCCTGCCGCCACCATCAGTGGAATGCCGATCTCTCTCGGATCTTCAGAGCTCATTGTTGGGTCTCAGACCAGAAGCTTTGCATTGCCAATCAATACTATGAGTACTAATGTCAGTGGTAATCTTGACGAGTTGATTACACCCGGATTAGACCGCATAGGCGGAGGCGTTGTAGATACACCATCAACGCCAGGAACGGGTACCACTGGAACCTCGAATGCGAAGGATAGTACTCCTTACCTAGGGCAGACGGTGAACTTGTGCGTGCCAGTCAGGATATACCTTGCTTGGGCAACAGCGCTTCTTACAGTCTTCCTGATTTGGTCATGAGAGGTTTCTCCATGTCGGGCATCGTGCAGTAGGCATGGGGTAGCTATGACGAGAATTGCCCGCCATTGGCTTAAAGGGGTTCAGGAATGATATCTAACCTCGACCATCATCTTGAAGCGCTGCGGCAGTCAGTCATTCAGCTTTAACATGAATTAGCCTGGAATGGAAGTTGGGAAGTTTTCAGGAAGAATTGCTGCCACCGCACAGTTATTCTAGAAAACCGTCGGAGGAAGCTCGACCACTGAGTCGTAGATCAGCTATCGTGGGAAACAGCAATTCACCATTGATCGATGATCGATCAATCCATACGTTTCCAGAGGAACTGGAATTTCATCATAGCACTGACACCCTAAGGATGTGATACATGCCTGGCAAACTAAACGCAAAGGCCGCTTTTTGTAGTGATTCTCGATGTGCAAGTCCTTCATCGACCTGGACACTACCGCGCAATTTCACCTCTTGTAGCTATCATTCGAGATCAGCTATTCGATATGCAGGTATGTGCGATTATCCATGCGGCTCATGCCGGAATGTGTATGGATGGCTTGTAAGTTAAGAGTAGGGCGATGGACGGCTTCTCTCTGAGTTGCTTTGGGTTTCGTTGGGCTGGCAATATTTGAGTATGGCTGCTGTATGGAGGGGCGGAGATGGTGATCGGATAGGTTGCTTGGTAATGGATGGGAATAGGCTTCAATGTTGATGGTGCGGATGGCGAGTAGAGCAGATGGTAGAGGTGATTGTTGTTAGACATGGTAGACGGTGTAGATAGTGACGTTGTATATAATTCCGTCGCAAAGAAGGTGTTGCATCGTACATGTGCAATAGTTCTAGATGGACCAGGTGTAGTTCTTTTGACGAAGGTGGCCACCATATGCGAACACAGCCGACCAAAGATTGTATCCAAGATGAAACGCCATCCATATGCAAAGGGTATCCGCTTGCACACAATCAAACCAAATCAATCAAGCCACCACTCATCAACCACCTCTAGTGATCCTGCCAAAAAACGTAATCAGCATAATCATCTCCCAAACCCCCAAAAAGGACAACCCTACCCCTCCCTCTGCACCTCCACCTCGATAGCTCCTGTCTCCTTCTCCTTCGCCTTCTCCACCTTCCCCCCCTCCTCATCCGCACACCCACAGTCGTAAAAATCGCCAATATGCGAACAATCAAAGACATCTTTCTCCAGCGACCGATTGACCTCGTTATGCACATGACATGCCCACGCCGCCGCGTTGGAGCGTGTGGATACTTGGGGTGGGAATTTGGTGAGGATTTGGCGGAAGTGGGAGGCGCATTCGCCACTGCGATGCTAGCTATCAGCATAGGCTGCATAGGATAGGATACTTGGAGTGAATGCTCTTTGAGAGGGTGGGGGGGGGTTTCAAACCATGGATATAAACGTGCGAAGAGATGGATATAGGATGATAGCGCCGTCTGTTCTTCCTGCGTCGGCTTGTCGGGGAATTTGGCCATGGTGGTGTGCAGGAGTTTCCAGGCTGCTCTTCCCAGTTCGGCTTTTAGGGTTTCGTTTGTTATTTTTGAGGCGATGGGGTTGCCTTGGAGGATTGCGGGGG